>Ga0134125_10007725_pt1 | contig 12131 bp, 12 predicted proteins | sample KB31751_FD_96464 | JGI IMG/M metagenome (GOLD analysis project Ga0134125, IMG submission 96464) | Terrestrial soil microbial communities with excess Nitrogen fertilizer from Kellogg Biological Station, Michigan, USA - KB3-175-1 | ecosystem: Environmental > Terrestrial > Soil > Unclassified ... | reverse complement strand
CCGGCTCGTCGCGGCTCTCCACGACACTTCAGTGACGATGATCGAACGTCATTATTCGCGATGGATCACGGAAGGCCTCGAGGAGATGGCGGCTCGAGCCATCGTTCCGCTCCTTGCTGCGGCATGACAGCATGAATGAGGAGTTGTGCGATTGATGGCCGGACCGATCCGGCAGACGATGCGCCGCGTGCAATCTGGATCGAACCGAAGGGCCGGGAACCGGCAGTGACGGTCAGGCTTGACTAGCAGGATCGCCTGAAGCCGGGTGGTGGCGCCGGTTGTGGACGAAGCTCCTCAGGCTCTCGACGAGGACAAGCGTCGAGCTTCCGACCTTCGCATATTCGATGTCGCCGCTCGCCATCAGTTCATAGAGGCGCGAGCGGCTGAGGCCGGTCAGACGCACGGCCTCGGGAATCTTGACGCTGATCGGCTCGAGACTCGGAGTGCGAGGCTGGGGGTCGCTCACGATCTGACTGCCTTGCGGTGCCGCTGAACGAAGGCGCGATCGCTCTCGAGGAAACTCGCCAGCATCGCGGGAATGAGTTCGGCGACCGGCTCCGCCTCTCCGTAGCTTTCGCGATATGCCTCGGCATAGAGATTGAGCGCCTGGTTAAGCTCCGGCGGCAGGTGGATTGTGACCTTGACCGGCGTGCGGTCGCGCAGCTTCGCCAGCTTTAGATTGACCATCACCCCCTCCATGGCTGAAGGACAAGATCCTTGTTGACGATCACCCGCACCGGCCATCCAGGCCGGACCTTGATCGTCGGCTGGATGTCGAGGTTGCGGCTGGTGATCTGGTTCCCGGCATTGGCAGCATTCTGCTGCGCGGACTCCCGGATCGCCCGGACGAGATCGCTTTCATCACTGCCGAGGCTGAGCTGCGTTCCCACCCCCAGCAAGGTCGAGAGCGCAATGCCCTTGAGCAGGGCCCATGTGTGCGAGTCCACCTTGTCCTGCAGTCCCGCGTAACCCGAGGTGTCGGTCGCCGGCATATTGTCGAGCTCCACCGAGGAGCCGTCGGGAAGGACGATTCGACTCCAAACCAGGAGCGCGCGCCGTTGCCCGTAGGCGACGACCGAGTCGTAACTGCCGATGAGCCGCGCTCCCTGCGGAATCAGCACGGTCCGGCCGGTCGCGCTGTCCCGGACGTTCTCGGTGGCCTGCGCAAGCACGGTACCCGGCAGGTCGGAATCGAGACCAGTGATGAGGCTCGCCGGAATCAAGGTCCCCGCGCTCAACATCCAAGGCGAAGCAGCAGTCACCAGCTGGTGCGGATTGATGTCGCCGCTCGTGCCCGAACTCGCGAACTCGATTTTTCGTTGCTGGTTCGCCGGGATGACCGCCGCCGGTGAGGGACCTTCCGGCGCGGCCGCTGCCTGCGGAGGTTGTTTCGTGGACAGTGCCGGGGGCGCTCCACCCGCCTGCGCCAGCTGCACGAGCACCGGCGACGAGCGCGCGGCCTCGATTTCGGCCTCGACGCGCTGGCGCTCCGCCTCGGCCGCGCCGCGCGCCCGTCCGGACTCCTCGGCAGCCGAGTCCGGAGTCGCGGGGATCGGCTCGCCGAGGCTCCGCTCGTGCTCGAGGATCGGCCGTCCAAGATCCCCTGGCAGCGGCGGACCCAGTCGCGGCACGTCGCCATAGCTCTTTGGCGCATCGGCGAGCGCATCCGCGCCGGGTCTGCTCGCCGGCTCATCGCTCTCGACGGCGGTCGCGGCCTTGCGCAAGCTGGGCGGGTCGAGCGCAAGCCACGACACGGTCAGCAGCGCCGCCGCGACGGCGCCCGTCACTCCAACGATGAGCCCGCGGCGGAAGCGGACAATGGGCCGCGGCTTTCCGCGAAGGACGAAGCCTTGCGGGTCCTGCTTCGGCGGAGTCGATTCGGTTGAGCGCAGGGGATCGCTCATGACCCGCTCCGTTCGAACCGCGGTGCGCTATTCTGCCGAACGATCCGGACTATCTGCTGGCGCCGCTCGCCGAGGCGGAGCTCGGCGGCGGCGAACAGGCTGTCGACGACATAATAGCGGCCGCGTTGGCGGTAATTGACCAATTCCGCGCGCCCGCCTTCGCCGGTTACGAACAGCGGTGGCGCGTCGCCCTCAGGCAGGGTCGGCGGGAACTCGATGAATACCTGGTGCCCGTCGTCAAACGCGCGGAGCGGGCGCCACGGCGGATTGTCCCCCTCGATCCGGTAATCGAAATTGAGCGTCTCGATCGCAACGCCGGCGGCGACGGGCGAATCCGCCGCTCGGGGTCCACGATTCAACGCGAGGAGGCTGTCGTCGGGATAGCTCCAGCTGATCCCGGCCATCGCCGCCTTGCCGCCGCTTTCGAGCTCGACATGATAGACCCGGCGGTCAGTCGCGATCACCAGATTGGTCGCGAGGCCAGGCGCCGAAGGCTTGACCAAAACGTGGGTTCGCCGCGCCGCCCCGGTGCCGCTCGAAGTGTCGCCGATCACCCACCGCGCGGTGTCGCCGGCGGCGACCGACACCAGGGCCTCGCCAGGCTGCAGCGCGATGTCGCTGACTCGGCTTGGCGCGGTGTAGAGACGGTAGATCGCGCCGTCGCCCCAGGCGTAGACCTGCACCGCGCCGATATAATCGTCGGGGCTCGGCTCATGGACGGCCGCTCGCCTTGCGGCGTCGATCCGGGGCGAAGCGAGGAGCGTTGAAGGTCTCGACGCCGCGTGCGCGTCCGAACCGTACGGCTGCGCAGCGGGCCCAGACACCGGGGCGGACTGCTTGGGCCCGGCGGGCTGGTCACTGACCAGGCGGGCAGCAAGAAGAACAGCGCTGGGCGGCGCTGCGGCCGCGCCGCCGGCGCAGGCGCTGAGACTCGCGCAGGCGATCGTGAGGAATGCAGGACGGATCATTGGACGTTCCTTGTCGATGGGGCCGGTTGGCCGGATGGGGCTGACGGCCCCGGGTCGAGCGGAGAGCCGAGAGGCAGGTTGGACGGCGGCGGCTTGGCCGCGGCCGGCGGGCCGGAAGGAGCTGTCTCGAGCTCCTGGGTCCAGTCGATCGCGTCGACGTAGAGGCCGAGTGGATTCCTGCGCAAAGCGTCGGGCGACGATGGCGGCCGCCGGACTAGCGTCAGGATCGCCGTCCAGTGCGACGTGCCCGAGAGATTGCCGCGCTCATACGCGCTTTCCGTCCACTTCACCTCGAAGGACCGGTCGGACGCTCGGACGACGCTCGTCACCTGGACCGAGACGGTGCGGGTGCCGACCTCGCCGAACGGGTCGGCCTGCTGCGCGTAATCATCGAGGAAGCGCGCGCCGCGCTCGGTCACGAAGTCATAAGCTGCAAGCCAGTTCTGGCGCATCAGCACCGCATCGAGCGAAACGGACCGTATCTCGGCGACGAAATGGGCGAGGAACCAGGCGACCTGGGGGTCGGTCGGCTGATAGTCCCTGTCCGCAGGCTGGACGGCCCTGGCTTCGCCGAGCCGGTCGACCGCCACCACATAAGGCACCACCCGGCTTTGCAGCGACTGCCACACGAGCCCGACGGAAAGCCCCGTCGACAAAGCCAATGTGCCAAGAGCCATGATCCGCCAGTTGCGGGCCTGCACCCGCGCGGAGCCGATCCGTTCGTCCCACAATTGGGCGGCCTTCTGGTAGGCTGTCACCGGTTCCGGAGTCAGCCCGTAGCGCTGAACCGCGCGCCTGAACCTCATCTTTATTCCTCCTTTTCCTTGATGTCGGGATTGGCGGCCGCGCCGCCGCCATCGCCTTCGCGGATCGCCTGGAAGGCAGCGTGCTGGTGATGCCGCGCCGACTGCTCCGAGCGCAGTCGCCGGGCCCAGTCGGGCGTGTCTCCCGACGATTGGGCTGCGCCGGCGCTTGAGGGCCGGGCCGGGCTCGCGCCGGCGAACAGAGCGGCGCGCCGGCCGCGCTCGGCTGCAACCGCGAGACCGCCGGCGTTAGCGAGCTTTTGCCGGGCGGCCGCGGCGCCGGCGCTCGCCATCCCCCCGACGCCGGCCGCGACGGTGGATTCTCCTGACGTCTCCTGGCCGAGCCGATAGGCGGTGCTCGCCGCCGCGCCCATGGATGTTCCCGCCCTGACCGCGCCGAGCGCTCCGCCGCCGATCGCGCGTGCGCCGCCGAGCGCGGCTCCGCCGCCCACCGCAAGCGTTCCAACGGCGGCGGCCGCGGTGCCGACGGCGGCGCCGGCGCCGAGCTGGGGCGCTCCGGCTACCAGGCCCGAAGCGATCCCCGGTCCGAAGATCCCGAGGCCGAACAGGGCGAGGCTCGCGAGCACCAGGCTCATCGCGCTCATGAGGTCGGGCTGCTGGCCCGCGGCCGTTCGGAACTCGTCGAAGAAGCCCGAGCCGATTCCGACGATCACGGCGAGGACCATCACCTTGATCCCGCTCGAGATCACATTGCCGAGCACCCGCTCGGCGAGGAAGCTGGTCCGGTTCCACAAGGCGAAGGGCACGAGGACGAAACCGGCGAGGGTGGTCAGCTTGAACTCGATGACGGTGATGAACAGCTGGATCGCAAGCACGAAGAACGCGACGATCACGAACAGCCAGGCGATCATCAGAATCGCGATGGTCAGGAAATTCTCGAAGAAGCTCACCGGGCCCAGCAGCTGGCTGACCTGGTCGAGCAGCGGCTTGGCGGCATCGAAGCCGGTCGACGCGATGAACCCGGGCCTAAGCAGGTCGTCCGGCGACAGCGTCCCTCCGCCGGCAATGATTCCGAGGCCGGCGAACGATTTGAAGATGATGTCGGCGAGGCTCGAAAAGCTGCCGATGATCAGCGCGAAGGCGCCGACATAGAGAATCTTCTTCAAGAAGCGGCCGATGACATCATTCTCGCCGCCCATGGCCCAGAACAGGCCGGCGAGCGTGATGTCGATCCCGATCAAGGTGGTGCTGAGAAAGGCGACGTCGCCGCGCAGCAGGCCGAAGCCGCTGTCGATATATTGGATGAAGGCCGCCATGAAGCGGTCGATCACGTTGAGATCGCCCATTCGCCTGCTGCTTCCAGGAAGGTCCCGTCACGAGAGAGTGCCGCGGGGCTCCCAGGGGACACCGAAGCCCCGCGGCCGGCGTGGAGCGGCGGCGTGCGCGCCGCTCCACGCCGATCAGGAAATCCTCAATTGCCCGGTCCGCCGAGGAAGCGGCGGGTCATCGCCCGTCCGTCCTCCTCGGCCTGGACCCGCCGGGCGCGGTCGATCGCCGACTCCCGGAACTCGGACGCCATCAAATTCTGGAGCTGCAATTGCTGCTTGACGCTGAGCGCAAGCAATTGGTTGGCGGCCTGCTCGGCCTGGAGGCTCCCGACCGCGCTTTGTCCGGTGGTCGCAAGCTCACCCAGAAGTCCGGCATCCTCCTCGACATTCTGCGCGACCTGCGCCTGGACGGTCATTGCCTGCTTGTAGGCCGCCGTCGCCGCATCGAGCTGGGCGCGGGCCCGGGCAACCGCCTGATCGCCCGTCAATGCTTGACCGAGCGCGCCTGGGAACAGGCTCCTGACCTGCTGGTCCAGGCCTTCGACCTTGAACTGAATGCCTTGCGCCTTGGCCATCAACTGATCGATCTGGCTCATCGCGGAGGTGAGTCGCTGAAGCTGCGGGAAATCGATCGTCGCGAGGTTCTTCGCCATATTTTGAAGCATCGAGGCTTCGTTCTGGAGCGACTTTACCTGATTGTTGATCTGGTCGAGGGCGCGCGCCGCCTGGACCAGGTTCTCGGCGTAATTGCTGGTGTCGAACACGGGTATCTGAGCGGCTGCCGGCTGGAGCGGCAGGGCTATAGGAACACCCACGGCCGACGCCGTGATCGCCGCTCCGCGAAGCAAAGCATGGATCGCCTTCATTTCACTTCTCCTTCTCGGGTAGCTGGAAAGTCGCCGACCAGCGCGGCGGCCCAGTCGAGCCCGTGCGCTTCAAGGAAGGCGGCGAGAAAATTCTCTTCGCCGACTTCCTCGAGAAGGCGGTCGATCAGGCGCTGCGAGCCAGGATCAGAGGCGCCGCACAGAGCAAGCGCGATCGGTCCCAGGGCGAGTTCGAACAACCGGTTGCCGCGGCGCGACTGCAGATAATAATCGCGCTTGGGTGCCGCCCTTGCGATCAGCTCGATCTGGCGCTGATTGAGCCCGAACCCTTCATAGGCCTCGCGCGCCTGCGGCTCGACGGCGCGGTCGTTGGGGAGAAAGATCCGCTGCGGGCAGGATTCGATGATCGCCGGCGCGATGCTGCTTCCCGAAATGTCGGCCAGCGACTGGGTCGCGAATATGACCGCGACATTCTTCTTGCGAAGGACCTTGAGCCACTCGCGGATTCGCGCGGCGAACAAGGGATTGTCGAGGAACAGCCAGGCTTCGTCGAGCAGCAGCAAGGTCGGCGAGCCATCGAATCGCTCCTCGAGCCGATGGAACAGGTAAGAGAGCAAAGGCGCCACGGCGCCCGGCAGGCCCATCAAGGTCTCGGTCTCGAAACAGTGGACGTCGGCGAGCGCGAGCCGGTCCTCGGCGGCGTCGAGCAGGGCGCCGAAGGGTCCTTCGAGCGTATAGGGCTGGAGCGCCGACTTGAGCTTGTTCGACTGGAGCAGGAGGGAGAGGCCGGTGAGTGTACGCTCCTCTGGCGGGGCGGAGGCCAGGCTCAAGAGCGCCGACCACAAACTATCCTTGACTTCGGGCGTCACCGGCTGCCGCTCATGCTCGATCAGGCCGGCGAGCCATTCGGCCGCCCAGGCGCGCTCGGCCGGCTCGTGGATTCGGCGAAGCGGCTGGAAGGCCAGCGCCCCATCGCCGCCGCGAGCGCCGAGCTCATGATGCGCGCCGCCCATCGCCAGCACCGCGGCGCGCGCGGACCGGCCCTTGTCGAACATGAAGACCCGCGCTCCCGGATAGCGCCGGAACTGGAGCGCGAGCAACGCCAGCAGAACCGACTTTCCGGCGCCGGTCGGGCCGACGACGAGCATGTGTCCGACGTCACCGACATGGATGGACAAGCGGAACGGGGTCGAGCCGCCAGTCTCGGCGAACAGCAAGGGGGGTCCGTCCAGATGGGCATCTCGCGAGGGCCCGGCCCACAGTGACGACAAGGGCATCAGATGCGCGAGGTTGAGCGTGTGCACGATCGGCTGACGGACATTGGCGTAGACCTGCCCCGGAAGGCTCGACAGCCAGGCTTCGACCGCGTTCAGTCGCTCGCGCTTGGCGGTGAAGCCGAGCCCGTTCACCACCCGCTCCACCGCTCTCACCTTCTCGTCGGCGGCGGCGGGATCCTTGTCGGCGACGGTGATGGTGGCGGTAAGATAGCCGAAGGCGACATGGTCGCCGCCGAGCTCCTGGAGCGCGAGATCGGCGTCGGTCACCTTATTGTCGGCGTCGCTGTCGAGGAGCTGGACCGGTTGATTGTACATGACTTCGCGCAGAAGCGCGGTCACCGACTTTCGCTTGTTGAACCAGATTCGTCGAAGCCGGGCCAGCGCCCGGGTCGCCTCGGCACGGTCGAGCGCGATGAAGCGCGTTACCCAGCGATAGGCGAAACCTTCATGATTCAGCGCGTCGAGGATTCCGGGCCGGCTCAGCGACGGAAAGCCGAGCAACGTCAGGGTGCGCAGGTGAAGCTCGCCAAGCATCGGTTCGAGCCCGCCGGTGAAGGGCGTGTCGGCGATGAAGCCGTCGAGATACATCGGCACTTCGGGGACCTCGAGCCGGTGGCGCGATCCGGAGACCCTGTTGTGCAGGAAGGTCAACGTCTCCGAATCGTCGAGCGGGCGCACCTCGGGCATGAGGCCCGCGAGAAGGTCGAGAGCCCTCCGGGTATCGGCAATGAACCGGCCGAGCGCGTCACGCCAGTCGCGCTCGCCTACCGCAGCCCCTCCTTCGACCAAGGCGCGCTCGGCGCGCGCCTCGCTGTCCGCTGGCGGAAGCCACAGCAGGGTCAGATGGTAGAGACTCTCGAAATGGTCGCGGCCGCCCTCGAAGCCCGCCTGCCGTTCGGCATCGACCAGCCATGAGGCGGAATCGGCGAAGCGGCTTTGTGGATAGCCCAGCGCCTCGATCCGCTCGGCATCGAAGAACAGGGCCCAGCCCGAGCCGAACCGTTTCAGCAGATTGTTGACCCGCGCGGCGACCGCCATCAGCTCGGCATCCGTCGCGCTCTCGAGATCAGGCCCGCGGAAGCGAAGCGTCCGCTGAAAGCTTCCGTCCTTGTTGAGCAGCACGCCCGGGGCGACCAGCGCCGCCCAGGGCAGATGGTCGGCGAGACGGTCGAAGCGCGTGCGATATTCGGCGAGGTTCAGCATGAAAGATGGCCCCGCTGCCTGAGGTGCCTCAGAAGCACCGGCGCGAAGTCGGGATCGCGCTTCGCGGCGAGCACGCTCAGCGAATGCCCGAGAGCCCAGACCATCAGCCCGGCGATCCACTGCTGGAGCCCGAGGCCGAGCGCCGCCGCCACCGTTCCGTTGAGGATGGCGATGGCGCGCGGCGCTCCGCCGAGCAGGATGGGCTCGACCAGCGCGCGATGGACCGGCGCTTCGAAGCCTTCGGGATGCGATTGCGCGCCGTTCACGAGATCAGCGCCCCGCCGCCGAAACTGAAGAAGGAGAGGAAGAAGGAAGAAGCGGCGAAGGCGATCGACAGGCCGAAGACGATCTGGATCAGGCGCCGGAAGCCGCCGGCCGTCTCGCCGAAGGCGAGCGTCAGCCCGGTGGTGATGATGATGATCACCGCGACGATCTTGGCGACCGGCCCCTGGACCGAATCGAGGACCTTTTGAAGCGGCTGCTCCCAGGGCATTCCGGAGCCGGCGGCCTGGGCCGCGGTCGCCAGCAGGACCGAGGCTGCGAACAGGGTCGCCCGAGCCGCTTCGACCGACCGGATTTTCATTTTGCGACGCATGAATCCTCTCCTTCTGGATGGAAATGGCCGGACATTCCGGCGCGCAGCGCATAGTCGCCGGAGCAGTCGAGCCCCTCGACCCACTCGACGGTGCGGATGCGGCGCGCGGTGCCGCGCCCGGAAATGAAGACGATGAGGTCGATTGCTTCGGCGATCAGCCTCCTGGGCACGGTCACCACCGCCTCCTGGATCAATTGCTCGAGCCGGTAGAGCGCCGATGCAGCGCTGTTGGCGTGAACGGTCGCGATTCCGCCGGGATGACCCGTGTTCCACGCCTTGAGCATGTCGAGCGCCTCGGGCCCGCGCACCTCTCCGACGATGATCCGGTCGGGTCTCAGCCGGAGGGTCGAGCGGACGAGATCGGCCATGCTGGCCACCCCTGGACGCGTTCGGAGCGCCACTGTGTCGGGCGCCGCGCACTGCAGCTCGCGTGTGTCCTCGATCAGGATCACGCGCTCGTCGCGCGGGGCGAGTTCGGCGAGCAAGGCATTGGCGAGCGTCGTCTTGCCCGAGCTGGTGCCGCCGGCGACCAGGATGTTGCGCCGCTCGACCACCGCCAGGCTCAATGCCCGCGCGACGAGCGCATCCATGATCCCGTCGTTCACATAATCGGCAAGCGTGTAGATCCGCGCCGCGGGCTTGCGGATCGAGAAGCATGGGCCGCTCGAGACCGGTGGAAGCAGGCCTTCGAACCGCTCTCCGGCAAGGCCCTCGCCGAGCGGCGGAAGCTCGGCGCTGACGATCGGCGCGGAGCCATTCACTTCGGTCCGGACATGGCTTGCGACGAGCCGGATGATCCGCTCGACCTGGGCCGGTTCGAGGCTTGCTCCGGTATCGCAGCGCCCCGCGCCGAGGCGGTCGAGGCGAAGACGGCCGTCGGGATTGACCATCACCTCGATGACGTGGGGGTCGGCGAGCGCGGCGCCGATCTCGGCGCCGAACGCGGTCCGCAGCATCGCGCGCTTGCGCATCCCCGACTCGGCCGCGGTCATCGGCCTTGCTCCGAAACGATTGTCGTTCGCCGAGTTGCGAGCTGGCATTCGGCGGGCTCGACGAACCGGGCCGGACCGCCGCGACCGACGGCAAGCGCGGCCCTGTCGCGAAAAGGCTGGCGGCCGACAGGATCGGAGCGAGTCATCGTCTCGGCCTTCAGAAGCTCGGCAGCAGATCGGCGCCGCGATCCGCCCCCTGGTTGATGGCGTCGGCCGCGAGGGCCGGCGGGAGGCTCATCCGGACGAGCAAGGGCGCGCCCGAACCAAGCTCATCCTCATCGTCCCGCTCGGGACCGAGCGGATCGTCCCCTCCGTCCCGGACCAGCCCCGCGTCCTCGATCGCAAGGCCGAAATGACGCTCCTGCCGCAGAGCTCCGTCCGGGCCCGGGCCGTCCGAATCCGCGTCCGCGGCAATCATTGGTGGTTCCGCGCGCAAGCCCGTCCAGTCGTGGCTCCGCGGCGGCGGGCAGTCGGCATAAGCCTCGCCGCCCGGTGCGGGGGCCGGACAGAGCCGGTCACTGAACTGCCGGTCCTCGAAATATTTGAGCTTGCGCGCCCGGATTGGAGCCATCCCCGAGACCAGCACGAGCTCCTCGTCCGGCGGCAGCTGCATCACCTCGCCCGCGGTCAGCAGCGGGCGCGACGTCTCCTGCCGGCTGACCATCACATGCGCGAGCCAGGGCGCGAGCCGGTGGCCCGCATAGTTGCGCATGGCGCGCTGTTCGGTGGCGGTTCCGAGCGCATCGGAGATGCGTTTCGCGGTGCGCTCGTCGTTGGTCGCGAAGGCGATCCGGACATGGCAATTGTCGAGGATCGAATTATGGTCGCCATAAGCCTTTTCGATCTGGTTCAGCGACTGGGCGACGAGGAAGGCGCGGATGCCGTAGCCGGCCATGAAGGCGAGCGCGGTCTCGAAGAAATCGAGGCGCCCGAGGGCCGGGAACTCGTCGAGCATCAAGAGCAGCTGGCGTTGCGCGTCCGACGAGTGCCGGAGCGTCTCGGTAAGCCGGCGGCCGATCTGGTTGAGCACCAGGCGCACCAGCGGCTTGGTCCGCGAGATGTCCGACGGCGGGACGATGAGATAGAGCGAGACCGGGCGCGGCGCGTCGAGGAGATCGTCGATCCGCCAGTCGCACTCGGAGGTCACCTTGGCGACGGTCGGATCGCGGTAAAGGCCGAGGAAGGACATTGCGGTCGAAAGCACGCCCGAGCGCTCGTTGTCGGACTTGTTCAAAAGTTCGCGTGCGGCCGAAGCCACCACCGGATGGACTCGGGAGCCGAGATGGTTGGTCGTCATCATCGTCCGAAGCGTCGCCGCGAAGCTTCGCTGCGGGTCGGACAGCAAGCTCGCGACGCGGGCGAGCGTCTTGTCTTCCTCGGCGTAAAGCACGTGGAGGATGGCGCCGACCAGCAATGCGTGGCTGGTTTTCTCCCAGTGATTGCGGCGCTCGAGCGAGCCCTCCGGATCGACCAGGATGTCGGCGATGTTCTGGACGTCGCGAACCTCGTTCACCCCGCGCCGGACTTCGAGCAGGGGATTGTAGCGGGCCGAGCGCGGGTCCGTCGGATTGAACAGCAGACAATGCGAGAATTTCGAGCGCCAGCCGGCCGTCAGCGCCCAGTTCTCGCCCTTGATGTCGTGGATGACGGCCGAGCCGGTCCAGCTGAGCAGAGTCGGGACGACGAGGCCGACGCCCTTGCCGCTTCGGGTCGGGGCGAAGGCCATGATATGGTCCGGTCCGTCGTGCCGGAGGTAGCATCCGCCGGCCTTCCCGATGAAAAGGCCGCAATCGCGGAGAAGTCCCGCCGCGCGAATTTCCTTCATGCTGGCCCAGCGCGCCGAGCCGTAGGTGGTGACCGGGCCGGACTGCCGCGCGCGCCGAAGCGAGCCCGCAATGGCCGCGGCGCAGCCGAGGAACCCGCTCCCGGCGGCGAGCGCCCCCGCCCTGGCGAAGACGCCCGGCGCATAAGCGTCATACTCGAACCACCACGCGAACAGCGCCCACGGCCGATAGAGCGGAAGGTTGCCGATCTCGAACCAGTGCGGGCCGAGCTCGGGCTGGTAGGCAAGCATCGAAGCGGCCCACTGCGTCGCTGACCACACACCGAGCGCCATGATCGCGAAGACCAGGAAAATCTGGCCGACCAGAAGCTTGGTGGGAGTCATGATCCAAATTCCCGGCCGGCCCCGTGCCGGCGATGAGGGGAGGGATGGGAGACCGGGCCGAGTCGGCTCTAGCGCCTGTTCGATGCACGAACGTCCTCGCGGCCGAATT
>Ga0134125_10007724_pt1 | contig 12132 bp, 10 predicted proteins | sample KB31751_FD_96464 | JGI IMG/M metagenome (GOLD analysis project Ga0134125, IMG submission 96464) | Terrestrial soil microbial communities with excess Nitrogen fertilizer from Kellogg Biological Station, Michigan, USA - KB3-175-1 | ecosystem: Environmental > Terrestrial > Soil > Unclassified ... | reverse complement strand
TGCCAGGTGGAAGGCGATATTGTTCCTACCGCGGAAATTAACTTGGGGTCCGGCGACTCGATCTTCTTTGAGCATCACGTAATGCTCTGGAAGGATGAGCAGGTCCCGTTGAGCGTGATGTCGCTTTCGGGCGGATTCAAGCGCGTTTTTGCGGGCATGCCGTTTATAATCAGCGTGGCGAACGGGCCAGGCCGAATCGCGTTTTCGCGCGACGCCACCGGAGAACTGGTTGTGCTGCCGCTGCATCCGGGCATGGAACTGGATGTGCGCGAGCATGCTTTTCTGCTTTGCTCACACAACGTCAACTATTCCTTCGTTCGCGTGAAAGGGTTGAGCAACATTCTGTTTGGCGGTCAGGGCATGTACATGGATCGGTTTGTGACCGCGAATACGCCCGGGCTGGTGATTTTGCACGGGTACGGAAATGTCTTTGAACGCAGGCTCGCGCCGGGGGAGAGCATCATGCTGGAACCGGGAGCCTTCCTGTACAAAGACGCGTCGGTCACGATGCAGGTTGAATTTCAGAAGCTGGGCACGGGATTTTTCGGAGGCACCAACATGAGCCTCGCCAAAATGACCGGCCCGGGCCGGATTGGAATTCAATCGATGTACGTTCATCACAGGACTGAGTAGGGGCCAACATGTTCTGTATTCAGTGCGGATCGCAAATTAAAGACGGCGCAAACTTCTGCACCTCTTGCGGCAGCAGAGTGAGTACCGCCGCGGCTTCTCCTCAGCCGGTATCAACACCGCAACCCACACAGCGCGCTCAATCGCTGGTCACCGCGCCGGCCGGCGATTATGGAGGCGCTCCGGCGGCGGGCACGCCGGAGAAGTGTCCCTGGTGTGGAGCATTGGTTGAAGAAACGTCCGGCATTACGGCGAGCTGTGCACGATGCGGAGCGGCTCTTCAGGGGCGATCGAGAGCTTCCCGTTCCGGGTGGCTGGAGCTGCCGCCGCGTAAAGATATGGCCAAGCTGCAGTTTGGCAGCTCGTCCTGCCAGATTGAAGGACTCTATGTTCCTGTAGCTGACATGAATCTAGCCGCCGGGGATAGCGTGTACTTCAGCCACCACGTTCTGCTGTGGATGGACTCGCAGGTTCATATCACGACGATGCCGATGAGAGGTGGTTGGAAACGGATGTTTGCGGGATTGCCGCTGATCATGACCCAGGCGCAAGGTCCGGGTCACATTGCGTTCTCAAAGGATGAGCCCGGGGAACTGATTGCTTTGCCGCTGCAGCCAGGACAGGCGGTTGATGTACGCGAGCACATGTTCCTGGCAGCAACTTCCAATGTCGAATACGACTGGTTCCAGAGCCAGATCTGGTACAGCGTTCAAACCGGGAACAACAACGAGAATGAGACCCATTATCCGGTGGGCGCGTTCATGGACCGGTTCTCTTCCGGTGCGGCTCCGGGGCTGCTGCTGCTGCATGCGGGAGGCACGGTGCTGGTCCGGCAGCTCGCGCCGGGCGAAACCATTTTGGCGAAACCGACCGCACTTATATTTAAAGATCCATCCGTCCAGATGCAATTGCACCTTGAGCACCCCCATGCGGGGGCGTTTAGCTGGGGCTCCTCCTGGACCAACCGGTCCATCTGGCTACGGCTGTCAGGCCCGGGTCGTGTCGCAATTCAGTCTGTTTTCGAGCGCGTGGAGCACGAAGGCGGAAATATCGTTTCTCACTCCTACGCAACCATCCAGCGATGGTAATGGCTACTGCTGGGCTCCACCGCACTCCGGACAAAACTTCGCCGATCTGCCGATGGAATGACCGCAATTCGTGCAAAACTTCGTATCCGCGGAGGGCGGTGCCGCAGCGGGATTGACCCGGGCCGCGGCCGCAGGATTGACCGGGGCCGCCGTGGCTGCGGGATTCATGGCATTCGCCATTTGCTGACCGAGGCCTAGCCCTGCGCCCAGCCCTACACCCAAACCCGCGATGCCACCTTCATTGGCTGCCGCGATCGGTAAGGATTGCGCAGCCTGAAATTGCGTGTAGCGGCCCATATCGCCGAGCATGTTCATGCTGATTCGCTGATCCAGCATCTTCTGCAGCTCTTCGGGTAAGGAAACATTCTCTACAACAAAGCTGTCCAGCGTAATGCCCAGGCCGCCGAACACCGGCGCAAGTTCAGTCTTCATCAACTCCGCCAGGCGGGACTGGTTCGCGGCCATGTCCAGGAAATCCACCGTGCTGCCGGCAAAGGCTGTCGTCATGCGGCCCACAATCGTGTTGCGCAGTTGCCCGTCAAGATCGCTAACCTTGTAAATAGCGCGTGTTCCACTGACATTTTCGTAGAACGCCTTGGGATTTGAGATGCGGTATGAATAGATGCCGAAAGCGCGCATCCGCACCGCTCCGAACTCTTTGTCACGAATCGTGATGGGGTTGGGCGTACCCCACTTCTGGTCAATCTGTAAGCGGCTGGAGAAGAAGTAAACGTCCGATTTGAACGGAGACTTGAATGCCTTATCCCAGTTCATCAGGTAAGTAAGAATGGGAAGCGTGTTCGTGCTCAGGGTGTACAGGCCCGGACCGAACACGTCAGCGATGCGGCCCTCATTTACAAAGACGGCCATCTGTGAATCGCGGACGGTGAGCTTACCGCCATTCTGGATTTCCATGTCTTCCATCGGATAGCGATACGCCAGCGTGCCATCACCGGTCTCAGTCCACTGAATGACGTCGATGAACTGCTTGGAGAAGAAACTCATACTTGTGGGGTCCCATGAGAAGTATAGGACAGCAATAACTCACTCATGGCAGCCTCGCCTGCAACGCACGTCATTTTGCCAGGAAGTCGTCGGGCTCTATATCCGCTTGTTTGAGGATGGCTCGTAGAGTGCCTTCAGGCATATCGCCGGGGTGATTCGGGACTGTCGTGTATCGTTTGCTTAAAGGATTGAACCAGATCTCATGGCTGCCTGCCGCCTGTCGATCGAATTGGAATCCGAAGGCCTTCAGCTTTCGCGTTATTTCACGATATCGGAAGCCTGCAAGCCGCCCCATTTACGCAGCGACGACGATCGTAAACTCTCTGCGCTCACCCGTCGTAGGAAGCTCAGGGATGCCGCCTCTCTCTCGCCGAGCTTCGAGCAGCTTTCGAGCGACATCGCGCGCGATTTCGAGCGTCTCCGCTACGGTTCGGCCCTGCGCCACAAGGCCGGGGAGTTCGTCAGAAGTAGCCACGTACGGCCCTTCTGGTAATTGCTCCACGTGTATACGGATCGCGAGTTCCATGCTTTTCAATGCTATCAGCCAGAAAGCAACCTCTGATTCGGTAGACTGGAAGTTACCTTTTCAGGAGTTTCATGGCCAACGAACAGCAGAATCCGGTCCACGTACCGCACGCGGCGTCACCCAAGGTGAAGCAAAAGGAAAACATCTATCAAGCCGAATACCTCGGGAGCGGTACGTTTAAGATCGTAAAGCCCAAGCGCAAGGATCGGAAACGCCGGCAATCGGCATTGAAGGGTACCACCCGCGGCGCTCGCAAGTAATTTCTTACGCTACAGGTTCTGGGTGACTTTGCTCAGTGTTCTCGGCCGGTCGGGATCGAGTCCCTTCACTTCAGCCAGGCTCGCGGCGAACAGTTGCGCGGGGATGACGTAGGGGATCGGAGTATAAAGTTCCTCGGCGGGCGTGCCCTTTTTCGCCAGCGACGCGGGAATCGTGAGCGGTTCCTGAGTTAATCCCTTCAGTGCCGCGGCTTCTTTATTGCTCGTGTCAGTGATCAGCAGCATTTCGGCTTGTATTGAACGCAATTTCCCGATCAACTCACACATCGGTTTCCAGGTTACTCCGGGCGGGCAGAAGAGAAACGCCGGGAAAGAGGCTTCGAGCATCGCGATGGGGCCATGCAGCAGGTCCGCCGGCGAGAATCGCTCCGCGACGACATAGCACGTCTCCATCAATTTCAGCGCGAATTCGAATGAGTTTGAATAGTTCAGCCCGCGCCCCACGCAGACCGCCTGTCGCATGAAGCAATAACGTTCCGCGCGTTCGCGAATAACCGGTTCGAGTTTCAGAGCGGAAGCGGTCCACCCGGGTACACGCTGCAAATCATCTAATTCAAGCCGCGCCCCCAGAGCATAGGCAAGCATGTACATGCACATGAGCTGGCCTGTATAGGTTTTGGTTGCCGCCACGCTTCGCTCTTTGCCGGCGCGCACCAGAAAGGTGTCATCGGCTATATGCGCCAGCGCGCTTTCACTCTCATTCGTAATGCCGATGGTGAATGCGCCCGCTGCCTTGGCTCGTTCCAAAACCAGATTGGTATCGGTCGATTCGCCGGATTGGGAAATAGCGACAACGGCCGCGCCTTTCAAGTCCAGATCGGCGCGGTAGAGCGTGAATACCGAGGGCGCAGCAAGAGAGACAGGAATGCCTGTGGAGATCTCCAGGAGGTATCTGCCGAATTGCGCGGCGTTGTCCGAGGTTCCGCGCGCGGCGAGCACGATCAGGCGAACCGGATTCTGTTCGAAGTGCTTGCGAAGCTTCCCCGCGCGACGCCATTCCGCTTTCAATGTGCGTTCAATCGCGGCGGGCTGCTGGCAAATCTCATCGCGCATCGTGGACATGCTAGAGAAGATAGCATCGAGGGCGGCTCAACGCCATTGCGATTCGATCTCTTCCAATGTCCGGCCCTTTGTCTCGGGCACGTTCTTCGAAATGAAGGCATACGCGAATATCGAGATGAACGCATACAGAAAAAACGTTCCGGATACGCCGAGCGTATTCACAAGAGACAGGAACGTAGCCGTAACGAGCAGACACGCCAACCACAGGCAGACAGTGGCCAGGGATAGCGCTCTGCTTCGCACGCGCGTGGGGAAAATTTCGGCCATAACGATCCAGACCACGGGGCCCATTCCGGTCGCGAAACTGGCAACGTAAAGCAAGATGAAGATGAGTAGAAGTATCCCTGCGGCATGAAAATGAGACGCTGTTGCCAGCGCGAGCAGCGAAAGCGCCATGCCCGCGGATGTCCAGAGCAGCAACGATTTGCGACCAAACCGATCGACGGCAAACATCGCCACAATCGTAAAAATCAGGTTTGTAAGGCCGATAATCACATTTGCAAGTAAAGCCGATGCGTCCGACTGCCGTGGAATGTGTTCGGCAAATAGTAACGACCCGTAATACAAAATTGTGTTGATTCCAGTGATCTGTTGAAGGATGGCCAGCCCCAGAGCGATGAGCCACGGCTTCGTGAGACGGCGGTCGAACATCGATCCGCTCTCCTCCGCGACGGCAGCTTGGATGTTCTGAACTTCCAAACGCGCCTGCTCCTGGCCGGAAATTGTCTTGAGAACCTGGGCCGCATTTTGAATACGGCCTTTTTGCACCAGCCAGCGCGGGCTTTCGGGAACAAACGCTACGGCAAGCATGAAGCACAATGATGGAATTCCTGCGACGCCAAACATCCACCGCCAACTGTTTGATCCGAGTGCCGACAGATAATAATCGACGATAAAGGCCACCAGAATCCCGATCACAATCGCGAGCTGGTTCAGTGTAACCAGCCTGCCCCGGATCGCAGCCGGCGAAATTTCGGCGATGTACAGGGGGGCCAGCATGGAGGCGATGCCGATGGCGATGCCTCCGAAAAAGCGGGCCGTCACGAACTGGAGCAGCGAGTGCGGAAGAGCAGCGCCGATTGAAGAAAGTACGAAGAGTGCGGCGCATGAAAACAGCAGCCACTTGCGTCCAAAACGGTCGCTCAGAAATCCTGCGACGCCAGCGCCCAAAGCGCAGCCGATCAAGAGACTGCTGGCCGCGAACTCCGCTCCCGCGGTGCTGAGAGCCAACTGCCGCTTCAGGAAAACGAGTGCTCCGTTAATTACCGCGGTGTCGTAGCCGAAGAGCAAGCCTCCGAGGGCCGCAACGGCGGCCGCCAAATAGACGACCCAGCTATTCGGAGAAGATCGGGTCCCGGCGGCGTTTTGGGCTACGGAATGAAAGCTTTCCATCGATTACCCATCAGGCCCGGTTTCGAAACCCACTGAAACCGGTTGAAGTCTTTCTGCATTTGCGAATAAAGCGGTACACCGGGAGCAACACCAAACTCAGAGTAGTCGTGCGGACCACGAATCTCAAGAGCACGATACTGGTAATTTGCGTTTGGCTGCCAGCGGAGTTCTCCGTCAGGCGCAATAACCGCATACCACGCGAGACCCTGACGGCGGCGCACTTCATCGTAGAGGAACGCGTACTCCCGATCGCAAATTGCGCCAAAAACCAGCGGCTGTTTCGGATCAGCGCTGATGGTGGCATGAGCCCAACCAGGCGGAACGATCACGCAATCGCCCTGCTTTGCACGAATGGCAAAGCACCGGCCCGGATCATCTCCGGCAACTTCTTGCATAAGGACGAAGCCCTCGCCGGACCAGATTTCATATAACTCGGGCGGTGGCCATCCGCTATGGGAAGACTTGGCGTGAACGTGTCCCTGACTTCGGACCGGCTCATCACCAAGCTGACCGGCCGCATAGGCGACCGCGCCCACCAGCAGCATACGTTGCTCGAGTTCCGGTCGGTCCCGCACATTGCCCACATCCATGGCAATCGCATAAACAGGATCAGGGCCGGAGCATCCGGGATCACGAAGGCTGGGACGGATTGCATCGAGGGACCGTAGCTCAGGCTCGGGTCCGAAGGTATCGGGCCCATACACGAACCCGAGAGGATCTGTGGTTACCTCGATTCGAAAACCAGGATAGAACGTCACGCTAGTGCCTTACCGAGGCCTGAATCGTCGCGCAGCGGTTCACGCCGGCGCGCGGACGAATGCGATACTCGCCCACTCGCGCAGGAACGATAAACGTTTCCGCATAGTGAACGACGTAGGGCTCGAATGCGTCGCTGGGGCTATCGACCACGGCAGCCTCGCCTTCGACCAGGTTGAGCACGTGTACTCCGCCGCGCGTGTGATGCACAACCGGCGCTTCGAACCAATGCCGGCGCGTTTCGATGAATTCACGTTCGTGCAATCCTGTTCGCTCTTCGATCCAACCTAGCCCCTCCGCGAGCCGCTCAATTCGATTGACCAGGTTCTTCCGCACCCAATCTGTATCCCGATCCCACTGCAGATTAGCGATTCCGTGATCAAGATGGATGGGCCGAGGCCTGCCATCGAGCCCAAGGCGGCCCCAGTCCCACAGCTTGAACGTAAAGATGTAAGGCGTCGCGCTGATTTCCAGCACCATGCTGTTCTTGCCCGAGCAGTGAATCGTCCCAGCCGGAATCAGAAAGTGATCGTGCTTCGCTGCCGGCCACTTGTTTACGTATTTTTCGGCATCGAATGCCGCACCGCCGGCCTGCGCCTCCCGAAGATCGCGAATCATTTGGCGCGAATCGGCATTCTCTTTCAATCCTAAATAAACGGTCGCATCCGGAGCCGCATCCAGCAGGTAATAGCTCTCATCCTGCGTGTAGTGCATTCCGAATCGGTCCTGAATGTACTCGGTCAGAGGATGCACCTGGAGGGAAAGATTGCCGCCGCCCATTGTGTCGAGGAAATCGAAGCGGATGGGAAACTCAGTGCCGAAGCGGGCGTGAACCGCATCGCCTAACAGCTCTCGCGGATGTTGGAAAACGAGATCAATCGCGGGAATTTCAACGCAGACATCTCCGTACTCCAGGACCAGGCTGTTTTCTTCGGGCACGCAGTCGAAACACCAGGCGAAATTCGGTTTCTCGCGATCCAGGCCGCAAACCTCGCGCATCCATTGGCCACCCCAAGGACCCGGATCGAAGAATGGTACGAGCCGGAAAGGCCTGCCGACCGCAGTACGCAGCCCGGTGCGAAAAGCCTCGCCAGTGATCATCTTCGGACTGGCATCATCCGTTGTGTCAAGCAAGAAATCCAGCCGGCCCAGCAGCGGTTTCTTGATTCGATCGGCTACCCGCCAGTCGAGAAAAAAGCCGCGCTTGTACTTCAGCGCCGGACGTTCGCACAAGTTATCGGCTCCCAGATTGCCGATTAGACCCGCTCGCTGCCTTTGCTGAATTTCCCAGCGCGGCAGGTCGGCGTACACGAGCAGGTCCGGCTCAGGACAGGTCGCGAACGCTCCGGTCCCCACAACCAGAACCGGTCGCGATGACGAGCGAATTTCCGCGCCCAACGTTTCCAGACGGTGCGAATCCACGAAGTCGTTGATCGTCAAGCCGTTCATGCGGCCAAATACCGGATCTTCGGTGAGATCGCGCGCGACCATCTGTTCGATTTCCGCCGGGGACTTCCAGGCGCACTGCGCCCGAATCATTAAGTAATCCGGAAGTGCCTGCCCAAGTTCGCTCTCGATGTGGTCCGTGAGGACGCCTGGGTAACACTCGATAGCGATTCGCTGCGCGCCCTGCTGGATGCTCCCGCGCAGCCGATCGATAATAGCGGCCCACCCTTGCCAGGCACATTGTTCGCCTACCCGTACTGGAAGCCTCGGGTGCTTATCGTAGCTGCTGCCGGCAATGCTCACCGTGAAGCTCTTTCGAATAACGGGATCGCGCCGATCAGAGATGCGGTATCGGACAGTTCAGCCGGACGCACTTTTACTTTGCCCCAGGGAGTCCAGGCATGCTTTTCGATGTGTGCCTGCACCCGCGGCAGGATCTGGTCCGCTGATTTCATCAGGCCGCCCCCGACAATCAAAATTTCCGGATCGTACGCGTGAATCATAGTCACGCAGCCCGCGGCCCAGGTATCGATACATTCGTCGCGAATATTGATCGCACACTGGTCTCCTTTCGCGGCGAGCCGGAAGAGACCTTCGAATGTGATCTTGGGCAAGGCCGCCAGAGCGCTCGTTGGGAACGCCGAATGCTCGCGGCAGATCAGCGGCAGTGACCAGCCAGAAGCCTCCGCCTCAATGCAGCCAACGTTGCCGCACGTGCAGGCGCGGCCATGGCGGTTCGCGACGAAATGACCACCCAGGCATCCAGCTTGAAAATGCTTACCATGAAGAAGTTCTCCGCCGATCATCGCCGCGCCGCCCACGCCAGTTCCCAGAGTAATCATCACGGCATCGCTGAACCCGCGTGCTGCGCCGGCAAAGCATTCTCCCAGAAGCGCCAGCCTGGCATCGTTTTCCAACCGGAGCGGCAAACCCAGACTGCGAAGCGCCCAGGCGTTCAGATCGATATCGCAGGCATCATCATACTTTCCATTCGTCGATAGAACGCGCGATTGAACGGGATCCACCAGGCCGCAGAAGCCGAATCCGATTCCGCGGCAGTCTACATTTTGGAGCAGTTTGTGAAGCGATGCCTCGATCTTCGGAAGAACGGTTCTGAGGCCCTCGCGATCGCCTATCGGCATCGACTCGCATTTCAAGACTCGAGTATCCGCAACCAGGGCACAACTTACGTGACTGCCGCCGAGATCGACGGCCAAAACGGTCATGCTTCCTCAACCAGCTCCGGTTTTCCGTTCACGCGTCGCAGCCTCGCACTGAATCCGCGTTCTGCAATGGTCCGGTAATCGTGGCCCGCATCGCTGGGCCAGCAGGCGAGAAACGAGAGAGTCGTGTCTCCGATGTTCGCCACACGGTGTGCCGTATGTCCGGGAATGTAGTGTGCGCTGCCCGGCGTCATGAACTGCACTCGGGTTACACGATCTTCCGTCATAAGAATCAGCGCGCCGCTCCCTGCCGCCGTGACGTAGTACTCGCCGCGGTTCCGCTTCGCGTGAAAATGGCCCTTCGTCATGAAGTACTCGTCGCCGACGCAACCCGGTTCTATGAATGTCGTCCCCCAGAACAGGCCGCCTTCCAGTCCCTCTGGCACCGGCAGGAAGGCCTGAATCCGGTAGACCACTTTCGATTGATTCATGGCGCGGTAAGCTGCTGTATCGCGAAAGATGCCTCCCAAGTCACCCAATGTGCGAGCGCTCTCCAGAATATTCGCGCCGCTCAGAATGCCGCTGCCGAAGTTTACTGAGATAACATCGCTCGTTTCCATCTACTTTGCCTTCTCCGAGTTCTGCACCAGTTCCACCCAGCGGCGGCTAACGGTTGCCTCGTGCTCGGGGCCTGAGGAGGGCTGCGCGATTGCTTTTAAAATGCATTTCCCTGAGCCTTTGGGCACATCGAAATCGATCGCATATGTCATCTGCCCCTGCGCCGCAACCTCGAACTGCGTCGCTTTTCGCGCCAGGATCTTTCCATCCCCGTCCTCCAGGTCTAGCATCAACTGACCGGATGCAGCTTCAGGGTCATCGTTCAGGAGCATGACTTCGAATTCGTGTTTCGCTCCAGCGGTCAACTTGGGATGCCAGAAATTGATGTAGACGCCCAGAGGTGCGAAGGCGTTCGAGACATAGTCCCGGAAAAGCGGATTCAGCTTCAGGCTTCGAACATCTTGAAAGTTATCGCATGTAAAGCCCTGCGGATCGCAGCCGGTTAAGTAAACGAAATGATCCACGCCCGCATAGTGGCGATAGGCCCGCCAAAATTCCGTCAGCCCGGCCAGCAAATACGCGTTCCACTTCAATCGTTGCTGCGCAGTTGCGTTGGGCCCCAGCAGCTTCGCATATACATCGCCGGTAAGTTTCGTCGGACTACCATCGCGATTCAGCCAGAGCCACCCGTATTCGTTAATGATTTCCGCGTGGCCGGTGGGAACAGATGGGCGGAAAGGCGCATCATCCCAGCCTTCCAACTGAGCCATTTCGAATGCATGGCTATTTTTTCCGTGCAGCGATTGGAAAAGGTAAGGATGATATTCCGCCGGATCATTTGCGCCCGCCGGCGGATTATAGCTGTTCTCCCACGGCCGGTTGGAAAGATCCAGTGATCGTACGGCAGGAATGATCTTCGTCGTGAAATCCAGGTTTGCTGTTTCGTTATTGGCGTCCCAGATGACCAGGCTCGGATGGTTCCAGTTGTCGCGCATCCATTCTTCGTATTCGCCGATCAGCTCGTCATTATCGAAGGTCTTCTGATAGTCCTTGCCGAACCACCCGCCGCCGGTCCACACAAAGTACTCGTTCTGGATCAGGAGGCCGGCCTCATCCGCGATGGCGAGCCACTTGTCTGGTACTGGACCAATGCAGAAACGAAAGGCATTCCAGTGCATCTGCTTGGGAATTGTTACAAGCGCTTTCCGAACCCAGGCTTCATTCCAGGGCAGGGTTCCTGACAGGGGATCTTCAAAAAAGCGGTGAAGCGTGATATTCGAGCCGCGCATGAAATACAGCCGGCCATTCAAATAAGCTCGCCGTGTGGCCGTATCGAAACGGAAGGTTCGGACTCCAAAGCGTGTGGATGAGCTGTCGCCGCCAGTGCTGGCATCCAGTACATATAGATTCGGTTCCTCCGGTGACCAAAGTCTGGCATCCGGAAGATCAATCCTCCGGGTGAGTGTGTGTTCTTCGCCCGCGCCGAGCGAGACAGGCATAGACTCTTCAGCCATTACGCCGGATTCTTTCCAGGGATGCACGCTATATTTCAAATCGAAAGATGCTGCTGCGCCAAAGTTTTTCAGCTTCGCCTGGACCGTGATTCCCGGCGCCGGCGAAATATACGGGGCGACTTGAACGGTTTCGATTACGGGATTATCGCTGAGCAGCAGAGAGACATCGTCGTAAATGCCGGGCGTCCAGCGGACTTTCTCGAAATCGCTTCCGGCCGATACCGATGCAGGCAGCACTCCGGGATGCGCACCAACCCGGATAATCAGTTCATTCGGGCCTGACCATCGGATCGCATCGGTGATGTTCATATAAGCCGCCGAGAAACACGGCAGATGTTCGCCCACCATTTTGCCGTTCACCCACACGGCCGTACCAAACTGCGCCTTGTTGATTTTGAGAATGGCGGCGGCTTTTCTCCCGGGTGGAGTGAAGGTAGTCCGGTACCAGAAGTAATTCCGCTTTTGACCGGACACCCCCGCATTGGTCACAAGAGCCGATCGCGGAAGCTCGCCGTCGTGGACGAGGTTCACGATGTGCTCCCGGCTGTTGAACTCGTCTACATTCGAAAATGCCGGCCTCGCAGAGTGCGCCAATCCCGGAACCGGAGCCGTATGATCGAACGTTTTCGGCATGTCCGTAGCGGAAACAGAATCGGTAATCTGCCAGATGCCATCGAGAGAAATCGTAATACGTTGCGCGGCGCAGAGCCCGGC
>Ga0134125_10007722_pt1 | contig 12133 bp, 11 predicted proteins | sample KB31751_FD_96464 | JGI IMG/M metagenome (GOLD analysis project Ga0134125, IMG submission 96464) | Terrestrial soil microbial communities with excess Nitrogen fertilizer from Kellogg Biological Station, Michigan, USA - KB3-175-1 | ecosystem: Environmental > Terrestrial > Soil > Unclassified ... | reverse complement strand
GCGTCGCGCTTGAAATCGTGCAGGCGCGCTTCCTGGCCGAGGATGGTGTCGACGAGGCGGATGTTCAGCCCGCCGTCGGGCATGACGAAGTCGGCCGGCGTGAGGATCTCAACGCGGTCGACCCGGCCGTCGATGACGCCGGTCGACTCGACCGTCTCGTGCATGCACTTGAGCGCGGTCCACGTGCCGGTGAAGCGCGACATCGCCCAGCCGAGGAGCGCGTAGTCGACGATCTCCTGCACCCCGGCGGGGTTGAGGATCGGCATCATCACGTCGACGAAATGGAATTCGGACTGGTGGGCGGTGGTCGAGGATTCCGCGGTGTGGTCGTCGCCCATCAGCGCGATGACGCCGCCGTTCTTCGCAGTGCCGGCCATGTTGGCGTGGCGGAAGACGTCGCCGGAGCGGTCGACACCCGGGCCCTTGCCGTACCACATGCCGAATACGCCATCGAACTTGCCTTCGCCGCGCAATTCGGCCTGCTGCGAGCCCCACAGCGCGGTGGCGGCCAGTTCCTCGTTGATGCCGGGCTGGAACTTGACGTCGGCGGCGGCGAGCGCGCGGCCCGCGCGCACCATTTGCTGATCGAGGCCGCCGAGCGGCGAGCCGCGATAGCCGGTGACGTAGCCCGCGGTGTTGAGCCCGGCGCGGCGGTCGCGCTCCTTCTGCATCAGCAGCGCGCGGATGAGCGCGTGATAGCCGGTGACGAAGACCCGCTCCTGGGCGAGGTCGAATTTGTCGTCGAGGCTGACGGGTCGGAGCGTCATGGCTGGCCTTGGGCCGGGGGTGGAAACTGCGCGCCCGCCGTCTCTCATATAGCCTGGGAGGCGCTGACGCAAAGCAGCGGCGGCGCAAGAAACCGTGACATCACAACGCCCTGTGGTCAATTTCGTTGTCCCGCCGCGGGCCGGAATGAAATTACCGCCGGAGGGGCCGCGGCGCATTTTGGCGCAATGCAGCATGTATTCCAGCCGCGCGCGCGGCGCAGTGGTCAAAATCTGAGCAGCCGCTACAAGGATTCGCCAGCCGGGATTCTTCGATGCACCAGCCGCAGTCCGCGACGATCGAGAGCCGCGCCTCGTGGACGGTCGCGACCGTCGTGCTGCTGATCATGCTGATGGCCTACGGCTCGGCCTGGATCACGGCGGTGGCGCTGCGCGACATTGCGGCCGAGGCCGGCGGCGCCCGCTCGGTGCCGGCGCTGGCGAGTTCCCTGTCCTGGCTCGGTGCCGGTTTCGGCGGCATCTTGATGGGCCGCATCGCCGACCGCATCGGCACGCGCTGGACCGTGCTGTTCGGCTCGCTGATGATCGGCGTCGGCCTGTCGCTGTCGACGCTCGGCCTGCCCTGGCCTTTGTGGATCGGCCACGGCCTGTTCATCGGCCTGATCGGCCTCGGCGGCATCAACGCGCCGCTCTACGTCTATGTCAGCCGCTGGTTCGACCGCCGTCGCGGCTCGGCGCTGGCGCTGATCTCGAGCGGCTCCTACCTCGCCGGCGCGCTGTGGCCGCCGGTGTTCGAGCGCATCATCGCCGCGGTCGGCTGGCGCCACATGATGCTGTGGTACGGCGCCGCCGAGATCGTTGTCATCGTGCCGCTGGCGCTGATCTACCTCTCCCATCCGCCCGAGGCCGCACACCACGCCGCCGCGTCCGGCCGCGCGGCCGGCCCGGACCGCGTGCTCGGGCTCAAGCCGAACACCGCCTTCGCCATGATCTGCGCCGCCGCCGTGCTCTGCTGCATCCCGATGGCGATGCCGCAAGGCCACCTCGTCGCCTTCTGCGGCGACCTCGGCATCAGCCGCGCGGTCGGCGCGGCGATGCTGTCGGTGCTGCTCGGCACCGCTTTCTTAAGCCGGCAGATCTGGGGCGCGATCTCCGACCGCATCGGCGGCCTGCGCACGGTGCTGATCGCTTCGGTGTGGCAGGCCGCGGCGATGACGGCCTTCCTGACGACGCAGAGCGAGGCCGGGCTGTTCACCGTCGCCGCCGCTTTCGGCCTCGGCTTCTCCGGCATCATCCCGGCGTATGTTTTGGCGCTGCGTGAATTGTACCCGGCCGCGGAGGCGCACTGGCGCATCCCGACGCTGCTGTTGTTCTCAGGCGGCGGCATGGCGCTCGGCGGCTGGCTCGCCGGCCTGCTCTACGACCACTTCGGCTATTACGCTCCGGCCTTCGCCACCGGCATCGGCAGCAACCTGCTGAACCTCGTCATCGTCGGCGCGCTGGTGCTGCGGATGACGATGTGGGTCAGGCGCGCGGCGGCCTAATCGCGCGGCGGCGCGATCAGCCGCACGCCGCCGATGATGGCGAGCGCCGTCAGCGCCGGCACCAGCGCGAACCACGTCCCGGCGGCGACCAGCGCCGCGGCCGCCGCCCACGAGATCGACGAGAACGCCTCCGCGAAGGTCGCAACGCGCGACGAGGTCTGGCGGCGGCGGAACTGACTGCGCCGCGCCTGCACGCGGAAGCACAATTGAATGTCGGTCGCCGCCGCGGCCGCGATCAGCACGCCGAAGCCGGCGACCGCCGCGGCCCAGGGCGAGGCGAAGCCGAGCGCCGCGATCAGCGGCGCGAAGATGACGGCGATGGCGGTCATCACCGCCTCGATCTTCGCCCAGATCAGGCTGCGCGCGGAGATCGGCGCGGTGGCGACGAGATCGGGCGCGTCCTCGCCGGAGATCGACAGCCAGGCCAGCCCGCCGGCGAGCTGCCCCGCCGCCATGACGATCACCGGAACCAGCACGATCAGCGCCGTCGTACCGTCGCGGAAGCTGCGCCACAACAACAGCGCCGGCGGCAGCAGATAAAGGATCTGCATCAAGGTCTGCGACATCAGCCACGGGTCGCGCGCGAGCAGCACCCATTCCTTGCGCCGCAGCATCTGTTTCGGCGAGCGCAGGCGGAAGCCGCGCCGGTGCTGGCGCACCACGGTTTGCGACACACCGGAGGCGGCGATGGCATGGTCGCCGAAACGCGGCGAGAACAGCGCGATGGTGACGCCGAGCAGCACGAGCGAGAACGCGAGCAACAGGCCGAGAGCGGAAAAATCACCGAGCGCCGCGCGCGCCGGCACCCACAGCGCGCTTGTCGCGCCGGGCGCGTGTGCGATGAGCCACGGCGACTGCAACGGCGCGAGCCGCGACAGGTTGCCGAAGGACAGGATCGCCACCACCTGCAAGCCGATCAGGAAGGCGGCGCCGATCACCGCCGCCACGACTTGCGCGACGAAGCGCGTGCGCCGCGGTCCGATCAGGCGAAACAGCGCCACCGTCAGCGCCACGCCGATGCTGGCGGCGACCGCACCCATCGCGGCGACCACGCCATAGGCCGCGAGCCAGCGCACGCCGCCGTTGAACGCCAGCACGTCGACGAACGGCAGCGCGATCGCCATCGCCATCGCCGCGATCGCTGCGGCGATGCGGGCGATGCGCACGGCGAAAACCTTCTGCGGCGACACCGGCGACGTGAGGATGAGATCGAGATCGGCCTTGGCGTAGAACGCGCGGGTAACCGATTCCATCGCCTGCGACAGCAGCAGCGAGAACGAAAGCAGCAATACGCCGGTCACGCTCACCAAGGTCGGCAGGTCGGGCTGCGCACCGGCGTAGCGCGCCACCATCGGATGCGCGATCAGGTGCATGAAGACGCCAAACACGGCGAAGGCGATCACGACCGTGCGCAGCCGCCGGCGGCGGCCGGCCGTCATCAGCGACAGCCAGTCGCGCACGCCGAGGCGCAATTCGTGCGCGGCGAGCCAGGTGACGCTGCCGGGCCTGCTCACGCGGCCTCTTCGGCGACGAGCTTGAGGAACGTGTCTTCGAGCGTCGCCGACGCCGCGCCGGACTTGTGGCGCAATTCGTCGAGCGTGCCCTCGGCGATCAGGCGGCCGTTGGCGATGACGCCGATGCGGTCGGCCATGCGCTCGGCGACCTCGAGGATGTGCGTCGTCATCACCACGGTGCCGCCGGCGGCGACACGCTCGCGCAACACGGTCTTGACCTGCCGCGCCGAGCCTGCGTCGAGGCCGGTCAGCGGCTCGTCGAGGATGATGAGCTTCGGGTCGTGCACCAGCGCGCCGGCGAGCGCCACCTTCTGCCGCATGCCCTTGGAGAAACCTTCGCAGCGCTCGTGCATGTGCGGCGTCAGCCCGAGCCAGTCGATCAGCTCGCGGGCGCGCGCCTCGCCGGTCTTGGCGTCGATGCGCCAGAGGCCGGCGACGAATTCGAGATATTCGAAGGGCGTCAGCTTGTCGTAGATCATCGGCTCGTCTGAGACCCAGGCCGTCACCTGCTTGGCGGCGGCCGGGTCGGCGAGCGCGTCGATGCCGGAGACGGTGATCGTACCAGCGTCGGGCTTGAGCAGCCCGACGACCATGCGCAACGTCGTCGTCTTGCCGGCGCCGTTCGGCCCGAGCAGCGAATAGAACTCGCCGCCGTACACGGTGAGGTCGAGGCCGTCGACCGCCGGACGGTCGTAGCGCTTGGTAAGGCCGCGCAAGGCGAGCGCGACCGGCCGCTTTTGTGACATCATGACGCCGCCTGGATTGCCGTTGCACGCATTAGGCGCACAAGTCGTTGCGACGCTGTAACCGCCGTCACGCGCCGACGACGGTATGGTTGAGCGCCGGTTAAGGCCTTGGCACCATTTTAAACATCGCCTCGCCGTATGTCTGCCGCGCCTCCTTGAGGAGCGGCTGCACGGCGCTCGCGAAGGCCTCGTGCTCCGGCGCCGTCAACGCGGCGATCTCGCAGCCGGCGGCTTCGATGGCCTTGCGCGACTGCTCGTGCTCTTCCACGGCCAGCCCGCGCTGATAGGCGACCGACGCCGTCACCGCCTCGCGCATCGCCTCCTGCAAGTCGCGCGGCCAGCTCTCGAAGCTGGCGCGATGCAGGAAGACCGGCCGCGAGATATAGAAATGCGACGTCAGCGTATGGAATTTGTGAAAGTTGTGCACGCCGTAGGTGACCGTGTTGGCAAGCGGGTTCTCCTGCGCGTCGAGCGTGCCGGCCTTGATCATGGCGATGGCCTCGGTCAGGTCCATGCGCATGGCGACCGCACCGATGAGCTCGAAGGTGCGGCGCTGCACCTCGCTCGGCAGCACGCGGATCTTCATGCCCGTCATGTCGGCGGGCAGGTGGATCGGCCGCAGCCGGTTGGAGATGTGGCGGAAGCCGTTCTCGAACCAGCCGAGAATGCGATAACCGATGCGGTCCTCGATGCTCTTCGCCAGAAAGCCGCCGAGCGCGCCGTCCATGGCGCCGCGCGCCTGGGCGTTGCTGGCGAACAGGAACGGCAGGTCGACGAAACCGAGTTCCGGCACGCGGTCGGTCAGGTAGCTCGACGACTGGTAGCCGAGCGTGATCTCGCCGCTCTCGACCAGGGTCAGGATGTCCTCGGCCTTGTGGCCGTGATCCATGACATTCCAGACATAGTCGATGGCGATGCGGTCGCCGAAACGGGCCGCGAGCCTGTCGCCGATGAATTTCATCGCCTTGGAGAAGCCGGTGCTCGCCGGCCCGTAGCCGCCCATGCGGATCTTGATCGTTTCGGTCATTGGTCCTGCCTTCGAGGGAGGGCTTCTATAGCGGCCCGCGTCGCGGTCGTCCAAGAGGACGATTTGCGGCGCAGCATACGTTGAGCGCTTGCGCGGATAAATTCGGCATATATCCTGTCACCAATAGAAAACACCGCGGGGAGAGCACCATGGCCGAAACTCAGAAACCGTTTCTGATCGGCGCCGCCGCGGGCGTGGTCATGCTCGCCATCGCCGCGCCTGCCGTCGCCATGCTGTGGAAGCATGCGCAGGCCGACCGCGATCGCATTCTCGGCACGCTGGCCGACGTGAGCGGCCGCCTCGACAAGACCAACACCTCGCTCGACGAGATGCGCAAGACGGCCTCGCTCGCCGGCGTCTCCAGGCAGCTCGACGAGCTCAACACCCGCATCAAGAGTACCAACGAGGCGCTGGCCGGAGTGCAGAAGGCCTCGCTCGACAACATCCGCGACCGGCTCGAGCAGGTGGAAGCCGGCGTGAAATCCGGCAATGCCGCCCTGACGGGATTGCAGAAGGGGCTTTCGCCCGACGGCATGAGCAAGCAGCTCGGTCAACTCGCCGCCAACCTGACGGCGCTGGAAACCTCGCTCGCCGATCTCAGGCAGGCGATGGGCAAGCCGGGCGCGGGCCCTGCGCCGGTGAAGGTCGCGACCACGCTCGAGAGCATGAAATCGGCGCCGTTGTCGTCATCGGTGCCGACCGAGCTGATCGTCGTGCACATGCAGAACGCCGCCGCAATTCAGCCAGCGGCGGCCGGCGCGGCGAATGCCGCGATCGCGCCGCTGAGCGTGCATTTCCAGAAGATCGGCGGCACCGACGAGACCGCGCAGACCGTCGCCATCGTTGGCAAGATGAAGGCGCTGCTCAAGAACAGGCACGGCTGCGCCGTCTCGGTTGCCGGCTACGCCGACACGCTCGGCGACGATGACATCAACCTCGCGGTGTCGAAGGACCGCGCGCATGTGATCGCGGTGAAGCTGAAGGAGGCGCTCGGCGGCGACGTGCAGATCGCCGAGACCGCCTGGGGCGAGCGGCGCCTGCACGAGATGACCAAGGACAACGTCGCCGCCAAGGCCAACCGCCGCGTCGACATCGCGGTGCAGTGCAAGTCGTAGGCTTCGGCCACGCTAATCCAACCACTGTCATGGCCGGGCTTGTCCCGGCCATCCACGTCTTGCTTACTGGCGTGTCGTTAAGGCGTGGATGCCCGGCGCAAGACCGGGCATGACGAAGAGAAGCCGCTAGGCCGCACTTTTATCTCTCCCCGACGCCCCAGTGCCAGAAGTCGCGATGCTCTTTGCGCATGAAGCGCGCGAGCACCATCTTGTGCACTTCCGACGCGCCGTCGACGAGCCGCGCCGAACGCGCGTAGCGGTAGATCCACTCGACGATCGTGTCCTTGGAATAGCCGCGCGCGCCCTGCAACTGGATCGCGACATCGGCGGCGTTGTGCAGCGTGTCGGCGACATGCACCTTGGCCATCGACACCTCCTTGCGCGCGCGCGAGCCGTTCTCGAGCAGCCAGGCGGCGTGCATCGTCAGCAGGCGGCCGATCTGGATCTGGTGCGCGATCTCGCCGAGCTTGATCTGCACGCTCTCGCGGTCGGCGAGCTTGATGCCGAAGCCCTCGCGGCGCTCGACATAGTCCTGCGCGATCTCCATGCAGCGCTTGGCGAAGCCGAGCCAGCGCATGCAATGCGTCAGCCGCGCCGGGCCGAGCCTGATCTGCGTGGCTTTGAGCCCGTCGCCCTCGCCCATCAGCACGTTCTCGAACGGGATCTCGAGCCCGTCGAACTCGAGCTCGCAATGGCCGCCGTGCTCCTCCGGCCCCATGATCGGGATGCGGCGCTTGATGCGCCAGCCGGGCTGGTCCTTGTGGAACAGGAATGCGGTGAGGCCGCGGCGCGGATCGTCCGACGTGCGGGCCATCAGGATGAAGTGCGCGGCGCCGTCGGCGCCGGTGATGAACCATTTGTGGCCGCGCACGACGTAACGGTCGTTCTTCTTCTCGGCGCGCGTCAGCATCATCCCGGGATCGGAGCCGGAGCCGGGATGCGGCTCGGTCATCGCGAAGGACGAGCGCACCTTGCCCTCGACGATCGGGCGGAGGAACCACTCTTTCTGCTGCGGCGTGCCGACCTTGGCGAGCAGGTTCATGTTGCCGTCGTCCGGCGCCATGCAATGGATGGCGAGCGGCCCGAAGATCGAGCGCGCGGCCTCCTCGTAGATCGCCGGCCAGGCGCCGACCGGCAGGCCCATGCCGCCGTATTCCTTCGGCGACTGCGGCGCCCATAGGCCGGCCTTCTTCGCCTTCTCGCGCACCGGCGCGAGCCGCGCGTGCGGGATGTTCTCGTAGTCGGCGAAGTTCTCCGGGTCCTTCTCGAGCGGCAGCACCTCCTTTTCGACGAAGGCACGAACACGAATACGTATGTCCTCGATCTCCGGCGCAAGCGTGAAGTCCATTTGAATCCTCTTAGCCTTTGAGTGCCACGACCTGCCCGCCGTCGACGATGACGGTCGCGCCGGTCATGTAGGCGCCGGCATCCGACACCAGCAGCAGCAGCGCGCCGTCGAGATCGCCGGCATTGCCGAAGCGGCCCATCGGGATGTCGCGCTTCATCGCGTTCCCTGCCTCGCTCTCGAGGTAGGTGTCATTGATCTCTGTCACGAACCAGCCGGGCGCGATGGCGTTGACGCGCACGCCCTTGAAGGCGAGTTCGAGTGCCAACGCCTTGGTCGTCTGCACCACCGCGGCCTTGGCGACGGCGTAGGCGGCGACGCCCTTCGACACGCCGAAGCCGAGCACCGACGCGATATTCACGATCGCGCCCTTCTTGCCCGCTTTCAGCATGCGCCGCGCGCCCTCCTGCGCCCAGTAAAACACCGCGTCGAGGTCGGTAGACAGCACACGCCGCCATTCCTCCGGCGCGACGTCGGTGGCACGCACCGGCGCCTGCGCCACGCCGGCATTGTTGACGAGGATGATGACGGTGCCGAGTGCCTTTTCTGCGGCGTCGAAAGCGCGCGTCATCGCGGCGCGATCGGTGACGTCGGCTTCGATGGCGACGGCGCGGCCGCCCTTGGCTTCGATCTCGTCGCGCAGCGATGTCAGGCGCTCGACCCGGCGCGCGACCAGCGCCACGGCGGCGCCGTTGTCGGCGAGCGCACGGGCAAACTGCGTGCCCAGGCCGCTCGACGCGCCGGTGACCATCGCCACGCGGCCGGTGAGGTCAAACATTTCGGATGCTTTCATCCCGCCCTCGTCCTAGACGTTCAATGCCCATAAAGCGCGTGCGGCAGCATCGTTGCAAGCCCCGGCCAGAACCACAGCACGGCAAGCGCGGAGAGCTGGATGAGCACATAAGGAATGATGCCGATGTAGATGTCCTTCGTGCTGATCTCCGGCGGCGCGACGCTGCGGAGGAAAAACAATGTCGGCCCGAGCGGCGGGTGCATGTACGAGGTCTGCAAATTCACCGCCATCATGATGCCGAGCCATACCGGATCGACGCCCGGCATCTGCAGCAAAGGCGGCGCGACGATCGGCACGACGACGAAGATGATCTCGAACGCGTCCATGACGAAGCCGAGCAGGAACATCGCCAGCATGACGATGAGGATGGCGCCGTCGGTGCCGCCCGGAAGGTTCGTCAGCGCGCGCTCGACCATGACGTCGCCGCCGAGCGCGCGGAACACCAGGCTGAAGGCGGTGGCGCCGATCAGGATGAGGAAGATCATGCCGACAATCTGCGCCGTCTTCTCGACGACGGGCCTGAGCGCCACGCGCAACGCTCCTTTTCGCGCCGCCAGCAATATGGCGCCGACCGCGCCGATCGAGCCGGCTTCGGTGGGCGTTGCCACGCCGCCGAGGATCGAGCCGAGCACGGCGAAGATGAGCGCCAGCGGCGCGATCAGCGCGGCAACCAATCGAACGGCCAGCGCCGCGCCGCTTTTCTCCTCGCGCGGCAGCGCCGGCGAGGCCTCCGGCCTGATGAACGCCACCGCGATCAGGAACAAGAGATAAAGCCCGACCAGCGCGAAGCCGGGGATGAGCGCGCCGGCGAACAGGTCGCTCACCGTCAGCGAGCGCGGCGCGAAGACGCCCTTGGCGAGTTGCGCCGCCTGATACGAATTGCCGAGCTGGTCGCCGAGCAAGATTAGCACCGTCGCCGGCGGAAAGATCTGCGCCAGGGTCGAGGTCGCGGCCACCGTGCCCGCGGCGAGCCGCTTGTTGTAGCCGAAGCGCACCATCGTCGGCAGGATGATGAGCCCGAGTGTCACCGTGGTGGCGCCGACGACGCCCTTCGCCGCCGCGAGCAGCGTGCCGACGATCACCGCCGAGATGCCGAGCCCGCCGCGCAGCGGCCCGAACAGCCGGCCCATCGTCTCGAGCAGGTCTTCGGCGATGCCCGCGCGTTCCAGCATCACGCCCATGAACACGAACAGCGGCACCGCCAGCAGCACTTCGTTCGTAATGACGCCGTAGATGCGCTGCGGCAGCGCGCCGAGAATGCCGAAGCCCATCAGGCCAAGCAGATGGCCGAGCGCGGCGCAGGCGAGCGACACGCCTCCGAGCGTCAGCGCCACCGGATAGCCGGCCATCAGCGCGGCACAGACCGCGGCCACCATGAGGATGGCGAAGAGTTCAGCGAGCGCCATCCGCGCTCCCCGTCAAAGTGGCAGCCGCCCTCACCGCCTGCGCCGCACCCTGCAAGGCCATCAGCAGCGCGAACGCCGGGATCAGCGTCTTGAGCACGAACACCAGCGGCAGGCCGCCGGTCTCCTGCGAGCGTTCCATGATCGCCCAGGAACGCGCGGCGTAAGGCACCGACAGCCACAGCAAGGTCAGCATGAACGGCAGCAACAGGCAGAGCGTGCCAAGAAGATCGACCAGCGCGCGGCGGCGCGGCGAGGCGTCCGCGTAGAAGATGTCGACGCGCACATGGCCGCCGGTGCGAAGCGTCCAGGCCGCGATCAGCGTCACCAGGGAGGCCTGACCGTAGATCACCGATTCCGTCGCCGGCACCGAGCCGGCGCTGAAGACGTAGCGCGCCACCACCAGTCCGAACTGCATCAGCACGATGGCAAGCGTCAGCCAGGCCGCGGCGCGGCCGATGGCGTCGGTCAGGCGGTCGATCAGGCCGGCGAATGCGAGGGCGAAACGCATGGGTTCCGATTGTGGCACAGCGGGGCGGCTTCCGCTAAGCTTGGCCCATGTCCGGACATCATCACGACCACGACCACCATCACGACCACGACCACTCCGAGCTGTCGGAAACCCAGCTGCGCGTACGCGCGCTGGAGACCGTGCTCACCGAGAAGGGCTATGTCGACCCGAAGGCGCTCGACGCCATCGTCGAGGCCTACCAGACCAAGATCGGCCCGCGCAACGGCGCCGCCGTCGTCGCCAAGGCTTGGGCCGATCCGGCGTTCAAGAAGGCGCTGCTGGCGGACGCGACCAAGGCGGTCGCGACACTCGGCCACGTCGCCCGCACCGGCGATCATCTCATCGCCGTCGAGAACACGTCGAAGACGCACAACATGATCGTCTGCACCTTGTGCTCCTGCTATCCGTGGGAAGTGCTCGGCCTGCCGCCGGTCTGGTACAAATCGGCGCCCTACCGCTCGCGCGCGGTGAAGGATCCGCGCGGCGTGCTCGCCGATTTCGGCGTGAGCCTGCCGAAGGACACCGAGATCCGCGTCTGGGACTCGACCGCCGAGACGCGCTTCATCGTACTGCCGATGCGGCCCGCCGGCACCGACGGCTGGAGCGAGGAGAAGCTTGCCGAACTCGTCACGCGCGATTCGATGATCGGCACAGGTTTGCCGAAGGCGCCAAAGTAATGGACGGCATTCACGACATGGGCGGCATGGACGGCTTCGGCAAGGTCGAGGCCGAGCCAAACGAGCCGACCTTCCACGAACAATGGGAAGGCCGCGTGATGGCCATGGTGCGTGCGATGGGCGCCAATGGCGGCCTCAACATCGACATGCAGCGCTTCTCGCGCGAGAGCCTGCCACCGGTGACCTATCTCGAGAGCTCGTATTACCAGAAGTGGTTTCTGGCGCTGGAACGCTCGATGATCGAACGCGGCATGATTGGCGCCGACGAGATCGAGAAAGGCCGCTCGCTGCGCGCGAGCAAGCCGCTGCCGCGCGGCACTTTCGCGATGAAAGACGTCGAGCGGGTGATGACGCGCGCCAGCTTCGGCCGTGAGCCGCAGGGCAAGGCCGCCTTTGCAATCGGCGATCGCGTGCGCACGAAGAATATCCATCCGGCGACGCACACGCGGCTGCCGCGCTATGCGCGGGACAAGGTAGGGGTCATCGAGCGCATCAACGGCTGCCACGTGTTTCCCGACACCAATGCGCTCGGCGAGGGCGACAACCCGCAGTGGCTCTATACGGTGGTGTTCGACGGCGTGGAATTGTGGGGCCCGGACGGCGACCCGGCGCTGAAGGTGTCGATCGAGGCGTTCGAGCCGTATCTGGAGCACGTCTGATGCTACGCGCGCCGTCTTTCTTCACCTCCCCCGCTTGCGGGGGAGGTCGGCGAGCGAAGCTCGCCGGGAGGGGG
>Ga0134125_10007721_pt1 | contig 12134 bp, 6 predicted proteins | sample KB31751_FD_96464 | JGI IMG/M metagenome (GOLD analysis project Ga0134125, IMG submission 96464) | Terrestrial soil microbial communities with excess Nitrogen fertilizer from Kellogg Biological Station, Michigan, USA - KB3-175-1 | ecosystem: Environmental > Terrestrial > Soil > Unclassified ... | reverse complement strand
TAACCCTGTTTGCCGGCTGCAAAAAGCTCATCGATATCCCGCCTCCTTCCAACGAAATCCCGCAAAGTGCCGTCTTCGCGGATAGCGCCGATATCATGAACGCCATGGCGGGAATCTATAACAATTTCGGGGTCACCGGGTTTAATCCCAGCTTTCTAAGCGGGCTGATCACCCTCAACACCGGCTTGTCGGGAGACGAGCTTGTTCCCGCTTCGACCAACCAGGCTGCCGATCTTGAGTTCTTTGGCAACGCTATTTCCAATATCAATACGAGTAATGAAGCATTATGGTCCAACGCTTACACCTCCCTTTACCAGATCAATGCGTGCCTGAACGGGATTTCCGCGAGTTCCGCGATCAGCCCTGACTTTAAACAGCAACTGCTGGGCGAAATCCTGGTAAACCGGGCGCTTTGCTACTTCAACCTCGTTAATTTATATGGGCCGGTGCCTCTCGTCACATCGACCGATTACAAAGTCAATCAGTCACTCCCTCGCACGCCCGTGGATTCCCTTTATGACCAGATCCTGACCGACCTGGCCGGCGCCCGGACCAAACTGACGCCTGCCTACCCGTCAGCCGGGAGGGCGCGCCCCAACGTGTACGCAGCCGAAGCTTTGCTGGCCAAGGTCTATTTGTACAACCGGCAGTGGCAAAAAGCCGACAGCGCTGCCACCGGTATCATCAATTCGGGGCTGTATAGCCTGAACACGGACCTGAATACCGTCTTCCTTGATGGAAGCAACGAAGCGATCTGGCAGATCCTTACGGCAGGTTCGATGAATGGCCAGACCCCGGAAGCATCGGACTTTGTGCCCTATGCAAGCAGTGTAGTCCCCAACTATTCTTTGACCGGGACGTTGGTGGCCGCGTTCGAGCCGGGTGATCTGCGGCTGCAGGACTGGGTGGGCGTCAATACGGTGAGTGAAAATGACAGCAACGTATTGTACTATTACCCGTACAAGTACAAGAACGTATCCATCTATGCGACTCCGGCGGAGGATTATATGGTGTTCCGGCTGGCAGAGGTTTACCTGATCCGCGCGGAAGCGCAGGCGCAGGGTGCCGGAAACCAGATCCCCGGCGCCATTGCAGACCTGAATGTCATCCGCAACAGGGCAGGTCTGCCCAACTATGCAGGGGCCACGGATCAGGGCTCAGTCCTTGCGGCAATCTATCATGAACGTCAGGTGGAATTGTTCTGCGAATGGGGCAACCGCTGGTTCGACCTGAAAAGGACCGGCGCCATCGACGCCGTACTTGGCCCGGAAAAACCCGGATGGACCGCAACCGATTCGTTGTATCCCGTTCCGTTGCCCGAGTTACAAAACAATCCATTCCTTAAACAAAACACCGGTTATTGATGAAAACTCCAATCGTAAGGATCGAGCGACTTTCGCATCGATACAGCAGTTCCTGGGCAATACGGGATATCAACCTCGAGATCAGCGGGGCCGGCATTACGGGTCTGCTGGGGTCGAACGGTGCAGGCAAGTCCACCACCATGAATATCCTGTGCGGCGTACTCAACCAGACGGATGGTCTGGTATTTATCGACGGCATCGACATGCGGAAAGACCCAGAAGCCGCAAAGAAACTGATCGGATTCCTGCCACAGACGCCACCGCTCTATATGGACCTCACCGTCGACGAGTATCTTACCTACAGCGCCTGGCTGCGGCTTATGGAAGATCGCGACATTAAAGACGCGCTGGGGGAAGCCAAGGAGCGCTGCGGCATTAGTCATTTCAGCAAGCGGCTTATCAAGAACCTTTCGGGTGGCTACCGCCAGCGGGTCGGCATTGCCCAGGTGATCATACACCGGCCAAAGGTTGTCGTGCTTGACGAGCCGACCAACGGTCTGGATCCGAACCAGATCGTCGAAGTACGGGCATTGATCAAAGAGATCGCAGCCGAGCGGACGGTGATCTTTTCTTCCCATATTTTGTCGGAGGTGCAAATCCTTTGTAACGACATCATCATGATCGATGCAGGAAAGATCGTCTTTGCCAATACGATGGAGGCATTTACCAACTATGTGGAGCCGCATAGCGCGCTGGTCCGGATGAGCAACCTCCCGGCTCCAGGTGAACTGCTGGCCATCGGCGGCGTAACAAGGGTCGACGTCTTGAATGAATGGCAGGCGCGGGTATCCTTTAGTGGAGATGAGGATGTCACCGAAAGAATCGTGGAAGAAAGCGTGCAAAAAAGGTGGGGCCTGAGGGAAATTAGCCTGGACAAAAGTTCGATCGACGAAATATTCGCCCAATTATCCAACAAATCGAAATAAAATAATTGATGAAAACTACGTGGAGGATAGCGAAATTAGAGCTCAATACTTTATTTTATTCACCCATTGCCTGGTTCCTCTCGATCGTCTTCTTCTTCCAGTGCGCGTTAGCGTACACGGAGCGAATAGACCGTGTTCTGACTAATCAAAATCTCGGCGGGCAATATCTGGAGTATATCAATTTTTCGACCGCGGGGGTATTTGGGCCTCCGGGAGGGATGTTTACTTTTATTTTGTCCAAAGTGTACCTGTACCTTCCGCTTATCACCATGGGCCTGATCAGCCGGGAAGTAAGCAGCGGAACGATCAAACTGCTCTACTCTTCGCCCATCAGGATCAGGCAGATCGTCTACGGCAAGTTCGTCGCGATGATGGGCTACAATTTGTTGCTCGTTGCGATCCTCGCGGTGTTTGGCGTTACCGGGATCATCAATATCCAGCATGCGGACGCCGGATTGATCTGTTCCGGACTGCTGGGCATCTACCTTCTGCTATGCGCTTATGCGGCCATCGGGTTGCTCATGTCCTGTCTTACGTCGTACCAGGTGGTTGCCGCCATCAGCACCCTGGTTGTCTTTGCCATGCTGGACTATGTAGGAACGCTTTGGCAGGGCGTCGATTTTGTCAGAAGCCTTACCTACTTCCTTTCCATCGGCGGCCGGACCAGCCACATGCTGGAAGGACTTATCGAAACAAAGGACGTCCTGTATTTTCTGATCATCATCTTCATGTTCCTCGCTTTCAGCATGATCAAGCTGCAATCGGGCCGGGCGTCCTGGTCCGGGCCAGCCGTCGCCGGCCGCTATATTTCGGTATTCGTCCTGGCACTTGCAATCGGATATATCACGGCGCTCCCGGGTCTTGTGGGATATTTCGATACTACTGTCGGAAAAACACAGACCCTGACGCCCAATACGCAGAAAGTCATCAGGGAGATCGGCGATGAGCCCCTGAAGGTGACGTCTTATATCAATCTGCTGGACCGCCGGTATTGGTTTGGTTTGCCCACGCTCCGCAACCAGGACGTTGCCCGCTGGGAACCTTATGTGCGGTTCAAGCCGAACATCAGATTCAAGTACGTCTATTATTACGATACGCCCTATGACCGATATGATAATATCAAGCGGCAGTATCCCGGTAAAACCCTGGCACAAATTGCGGATAATTTCGCCAGGTCGTTCAGGGCGGATATCGGCGACTTTAAAACGCCGGAAGAGATCAGGAAGATAATCGACCTGCGGCCGGAACAGAACAGGTATGTCATGCAGTTGAAATTCAGGGGTAAAACGACTTTTCTGCGGCTATTCGACGACTCCTACACGTTCCCGCGGGAAACTGAGACCACCGCAGCCCTGAAGCGTTTGACAGTTAAACTACCGAAGATCGGCTTTGTCCAGGGCGAATTCGAGCGGGATATCAATAAATTGGGCCCTCGGGACTTTGGGGTACTCGCCAACGATATCGTCTTCCGCTATTCGCTCATCAACCAGGGTTTCGATGCGGATACCGTAGCGGTCGAACATGAGGAAATACCGAAGGATATCGCCGTCCTCGTTATCGGCGACCCCCGGGCGAATTTTTCACCTGCGGCGCTGGCGAAAATCCGGCAGTATATCGACAACGGCGGCAATCTCCTGATTGCCGGAGAGCCGGATAAGGCCTCCGTCATCAACCCTATCATTAACCCTTTGGGGGTTCGGATGATGGAAGGTGAATTGATTCAAAAAAGCAAGGACTATCCCATGGATATGGTCGAGTCCCTTTTGACGAAAACGGGTACGGCATTATCCAGCGACCTGGCGGGCGATGCGGCAGACAGCGTCGGCGTCAATATGATCGGAGCGGCGGGCCTGACATACAGCAGCAACGGCCCCTTTACCATCAAGCCGCTGCTTATGACAGACACGATAGACACGTGGAATAAGAAGGGCAAACTGGTGATCGACTCGGCAGCCGTGACTTATTCCCCCGCGGAAGGCGACGATCGCCGTTCGGTCCCCACGGCGCTGGCCCTGACGCGAGTGGTAAATGGGAAAGAGCAGCGGATCGTTGTCACCGGTGACGCGGATTTTTTGACCACTGCCGCCGGGGGCCGGTATCCGAACGACAACGCTGTTTTCAATACGCAACTGTTCAGGTGGTTCACCTACGGCCAGTTTCCGATAGATGCCAGCAGACCGGCGTCAAGAGATAACCGCGTGCATCTAACCCTGGCCGGGATCACAGATCTCAGGATATTATTTTTGGGCGTGTTGCCTGGCCTTATGCTGTTATTTGCCGTAGTATTTCTTGTCAGGCGCAAAAGAAAATAAGATGTCTTTTATCAGCGATCAGCAGACACTGAATGACCTGGATATCTTCGGCAAGCCAGGAGGGGCATCCATTTATTTTTTGTTCAACCGCACTTTCACCCGTGGAGGGGCCGAGATGCTGGAGGAGATGTTCCGGTCCCCGCTGGTGGATCCGGCCGCCATCAATAAGCGCAGCGCCATCATCGCATCCTTTGCGTCGACCCGTGTATTCCCCTTTGATACGGAGCTTTTTGACGTCGCCGAACAATACCTGGCTGAGATGGATGAGCGAACGAAGTTGTCCGGCGCGCCCGGCGATATTTCGCGCAAGTGGAGTACCCTGGTCGGGGGGGACACTTTGTATAAATTCGTCCAAACGGGGGTGGCTGCCATTATGGAGATCATCAGGGGGCTTCGCGATTTTGCGCGATCGATTGCCGGCGACCAGCATATGCCCTATCGCGAGGAGCTGACCGCCATAACGGACCTGCTGGAGGAACCAGCTCTGGCTGCCGTTCGGGAGAAGCGCGGCAAATTCAAGCTGGGTTATGCTGCGGTCGCCGAATGGGATGCCAGGTTCCGGTTCCGTCACCGCTCGTCCCTGAAAAGTCTACTGCGTTATATTTACCAGCTGGATGTGTATATCTCCGTCAGTAACATTGCATCGGAGCATGGCTTTTGCTATCCCCGGGCATTAGCTCCCGACGTACAACACCTGGAACTGGAAGGACTTTGCCATCCCCTGCTGCATGATCCCGTGCCCAATGACTTCAGTCTCACGCCGCGCGGCAATGTAGTGTTTCTGACCGGGGCGAACATGGCGGGTAAATCGACGTTCATGAAGTCAGTCGGAGTCGCCATGTATCTTGGCCATATGGGCTTTCCCGTTGCGGCAACAAGCATGGAGTTCTCCGTGATGGACGGCATTTATTCTTCCATCAATCTGCCGGATAACCTCGGATCCGGCATCAGCCATTTTTACGCCGAGGTACTTCGGGTAAAAAAGGTGGCCAGGCAGCTTGGACTGGGAAAGAGATTGCTGGTGATCTTCGATGAACTGTTCAGGGGCACCAATGTAAAAGACGCCTACGAAGCCACCATCGCCATCACCGAAGGGTTTGCCAGGAAGGCCGGCTCCATGTTCGTGATATCCACCCATATTATCGAGGCCGGAGAAGCGCTCCGGGAGCGTTGCCACAACATCTGTTTCCGCTTTTTGCCCACCCGAATGACCGGAAACAGCCCGATCTATACCTATCTGCTCGCGGAAGGTATCACGGCGGACCGGCATGGGATGGTGATCATCCGAAACGAAGGGATCATCGAACTATTGAAAAACGGAAGGACAAAAACCCTATGAATTTCATCGCAGACAAGCAGACCCTGGAAGACCTGAATATCACTGGCAAATACAGGGCAGGCTCCATTTTCAGCCTTTTCAACCGCGTCAGAACGGCCGGCGGGGAACGGCTGCTGGAGCGGATGTTCGAGAGCCCGTTGACGGACGCCGGGGAGATCAACAGGCGAAGCGCCGTATTTCGGTACTTTCAGCAAGCGTCGCTCGATTTTTCTTTCGATGCCGGGCAAATCGCGCAAATGAGCGGTTACCTGGAAGGTTTTTCGGGGAGGTCGCTTGTTTCCGCGATGCTGGGCCATATCAGAAGGCTGGCGCTGGCATATGTCATAAAGGATACGGCCTATGCTGCCCTCCAGGACGGTACGGAAGCCACCATGGGCATCCTAAGCGCGTGCAGGGAATTGTTTGGCCGACTTGCAGCCGACGAGGACAGCCCATACCGGGAAGAGATCCTGCTGGCCAGATCGATCGTCGGGGACAAACGGTTCGGCTGGATGGGTCCAATGGCAGGCTGGGAAGGCGGCGCAGCGAAGGAGGGGTCGCTCAAAAACCGGCTTTCCTTCTTCCGGTTCGTCCGGTTAGACCATTTGCTACGTCACGGCTTGCGTCAACAGCTGGAGAAGTTGATGACGATCCTTTATCACCTGGACGTATGCGTTGCCGTGGCCAAGGTCGCGGGTGAGAAAGGCTTTACCTACGCCACTGCCTTGCCGCGGCAAGCCAACCTTTTCTATGCGGAGGGCTTGTCCCATCCCGTGCTGCCGAATGCGGTGGGGAATACGATCTCTTTCAATGAGGGCAGCAATCTGCTTTTTTTAACAGGCGCCAATATGGCCGGCAAGTCCACCCTCATGAAATCTTTCGGGATCGCGCTTTACCTGGCGCATATGGGATTCCCGGTGGCGGCTGCCAGAATGGAGTTTTCGACAAAGGATGGCATGTTCACGTCGATCAATGTCACCGACAGCCTCGTGCAGGGCTATAGTCATTTTTATTCCGAGGTGCTCCGTGTGAAGAAAGTCGCGGAGGAAGTCAGCGGCTCAAAGGAGATAGTCGTTATCTTTGACGAATTATTCAAAGGCACGAATGTGAAGGACGCCTTTGATGCGACATTAGCGGTCACGGAGGCCTTCTGCGCCTACCGGACGTGTTTCTTTATGATCTCTACTCATATTATCGAGGTAGGGGAGGCCCTGCTAGGGAACTGCGCCAATATCCGATTCGCCCGCCTGGGTACGATGATGGAAGGAACGACGCCGCGTTACACCTATAGCCTGGAGGAAGGAATTACGGCCGACAGACATGGGATGATCATTATCGAGAATGAGGGCATCCTCCATATTCTGGCGCAGGAAGAGAACGAAGGACACTACCGAACGCATGAGCGGCCAGGATCGGAGAAACCATCGACCGACAAAAGTGAGCGAATTTAGGAGACAATCGGAATTATGAACAAACATATGGGTATCAAGATGCTTCTTTTCGCCGGGCTGTTTGTGGGCGGTTTCGTCCCCGCCGGCGCCCAACCCCTGCCACTCGACACTGCGGTCCATGTCGGACATCTGGCGAACGGCTTCACCTATTTTATCCGTCATAATGAGGAGCCAAAGCACCGCGTGGTCATGTACCTGGTCAATAAGGCCGGATCCGTGCTTGAGGATGAAGACCAGCGCGGTTTGGCGCATTTCATGGAGCATATGAACTTCAACGGCACGCGGCATTTCCCGCACAATGAGCTCGTCGATTATCTGCAGAAAGCGGGCGTCCGCTTCGGCGCGGATATCAATGCGTATACCAGCTTTGACGAAACGGTCTATGAATTGCCGATCCCTTCGGACAACCCCGCGTTGTTGAAGGGGGGTATCTCGATCCTGCGCGATTGGGCGCATGAGGCGCTGCTCGACACGACGGAGATCAACAAGGAACGCGGGGTCGTGCTGGAAGAAAAGCGGCTGGGCAAGGGGGCGGCCGAGCGGATGCGGCGGCAATACTGGCCCATCCTCTTCCGCGGGTCGCGGTATGCGGTGCGCATTCCTATCGGGCTGGATACCGTATTGGACAACTTCAAGCGACCGGCCATCGCCCGGTTCTATCATGACTGGTACCGGCCGGACCTGCAGGCAGTGATCATCGTCGGCGACATCGATGTCGACAGCGTGGAGAAAATGGTCCGGGCCGCATTCAGCGATCTGAAGGATCCGAAACCCGAACGGCCAAGGGTAAAGTACCGCATTCCGCTGGACGGCCGGAACGGCTTCATGGCCGTGACGGATAAGGAAATGCCCGTGACGGTGGCGCAGGTGGTCATCAAACATAAAAAACGCCCCCTCAAGACGGCCGCCGACTACAGGAATGCGATCATCACCGAATTGTTCAATCAGATGCTGACCTATCGGTTCGCCGCCCTTTCCCGGCAAGCGGACCCGCCGTTCGTGCAGGGCCAGGCGGCAATTGCCGACTTCATAGACGGACTGGAAAGTTACAATGCCGTCGTCGTGGCTAAACCGGGGCAGCTCGAGCGGGGTCTGAAGGCCGTGTGGCGGGAGACCGAGCGGGTAAAAAGGTTTGGATTCACCCAGCCGGAACTGGAGCGGGCCAGGACGGCCTATCTCAATGAAATGGAAGAAGCGTATAAAGAAAAGGATAAGACCAATTCGACCAGCTTCGTGAAGGAATACCAGGAATATTTCCTCGACAGTGTGGCGTCGCCGGGTATCGCTGCGGAATTGCGGATGACGAAGTCTTTCCTGCCGGGTATCGGCATCGCCGACCTGAACGACCTTGCGCGGGAATTCATTGTTGAGAAAAACCGCGATATTCTGATCATGGCGCCTGAGAAAGACAAGGGTACCCTTCCGGGAGAAGCGGACGTGAACACCTGGCTGCGGGAAGTCGCAAATGAGCGTCTCCAACCCTATCATGACGAGTCCACCACGCGGCCGCTGCTGTCGGCCGAACCCGTGCCCGGGCAGATCAGGGGCGAGGAGCACGATACCACGATCCATACCACGACGTTTTTGCTGAGCAACGGCGTGAGAGTCGTCCTCAAGCCAACCGATTTCAAGAATGACGAGATCCTGTTCGACGGCTACGCTTCGGGCGGAACTTCGTTGTATGATGACGCGGATTATCAGAGCGCGTCCAATGCGGCGCAGCTGGTCGCCGCCGGCGGAGCCGGGAATTACGATCCGCAGCAGCTGGATGATTTTCTCGAAGGCAAACAAGTGACGGTGCAGCCCTATATCAATGAACGGTTCGAGGGGATCAAGGGGAAATCTACGCGGGCCAGTCTGGAGACGGCGCTGCAATTGATCTATGCCGATTTCACAGCGCCCAGGAAGGATACGGCGGTCGCCCTCAGCATCATCGCGCGGATAAAATCAAGCCTTCAGAACAGAGGCAGCGACCCCAACTCCGTGTTCCGGGACACCATCAGCGCCATACTCGGCGGCTACAATATCCGGAGGACGGGCCCATCGATTGAAAAGATGGATGAGGTAAATGTGGACAAAGCGTTCGGGATATACAAAGAGAGGTTTGCAGATGCGTCGAATTTCACGTTCACGTTCGTCGGCAACCTGGACACCGCGGCGATCAAACCGCTGCTGGAAAAGTACCTGGGCGGCCTGCCCTCGACGAACCGGCATGAAGAAGCGCGGGACCTGAACATTCATATTCCCGAAGGCCGCATCCTCAAAACCGTATACAAGGGGTCGGAGCCCAAGTCGACCGTGCTCATGGTCTTTTCCGGCCCGTTCGACTATGATCCTTACAACGTTGTGAAATTGGATGCGCTGAAGGAAACGCTGGAGATCCGGTTGCTGCAAAGGCTGCGGGAGGAGGAAAGCGGGGTGTACAGTCCGGGCGTATTCGACGACGCCGCAAAATACCCCCGGCCGCGTTATACCTTTATCATCCAGTTCGGCTGTTCGCCCCAGAATGTTCCCCGGCTGATCGCCTCGGCCCTGGACGAGGTGGGCAAGCTCAAAACCTCCGGTCCCTCGCAGGAGAATGTCGACAAATGGCGCGCTGAAGAGAAGACGGCCATGGAAACCGAATTAAAGACAAACAGCTTCTGGCTCGAATACCTCACCGATCAGTTTCAAAATAAGGAAGATGCCGACGAGATCAAGAGGAACAACGCCTTGTTGGACAAGGTTACGCCCGAAGCGCTGCAGCAAGCGGCGGGACTTTACCTCGGCGGGAACAACTATATCCAGGTGGTGCTCATGCCGGAGAAGAAATGAGTCTTCCACCGAAGATCGGCCTGGTCACCTACAGCGCCTTGCCGGGGCTGACGGCCAGCGACCGGTTATTTATTCCGATGTTTGCCGGGCGACAGGTCAAAGCGGAGGCAGTCGTGTGGAGCGATCCCTCGGTCAGATGGGCGGACTATTCCCTGTTGTTGTTCCGGTCCATGTGGGACAGTCATGTCGATCCCGGGATGTTTGAGGGCTTTCTGGATCAGGTTGCCCGACTGGGGATCCACACGCTGAACCCTCTCGGGCTTGTCAGGCAAAATCAGCACAAGTCGTATCTCCTGGCGCTGGAGCAAAGCGGCATCAGGATCATTCCCACCTGTTACATCGATCGTACGGACCGGCTCGACCTTTCGTTTCTGGAAGAGACGGGGTGGGCGGAGGCTGTCATCAAGCCGGCCATTTCGGCCAATTCCTATTGCACCGAACGTTTTCTTGTCGGCGACCGGCGCCGGATAGAGGAGAAATACCAGCCGCTGGCCCAGGGCAGAGGATTATTGGTTCAGGAATTCATGCCGGAAATTCAACGATCCGGTGAGGTCTCGCTTGTTTTTATCAATCGACGCTATTCGCACGCGGTCCTGAAAAGTGCAGGAGAAGCGGAATTCCGCGTGCAGGCCGAGTATGGCGGCAGGGCTTCCCCTTTCTGCGCCGGCGCTGCCGTCATTGAGGCGGCGGCGGCCGTTCTGGCTCAATTTCCGGGGGACGTGCTGTACGCCCGGATCGACGGCGTCATCCGCGACGGGAAATTTTTTCTTATGGAGGTGGAACTGACCGACCCCGAGTTGTATTTCGATCACTGCCCGGAGGCGAGGGAAAGTTTTGTGCAGGCCGCGTTTAGATTGGGGAATAAATGCGGTATATTTAGTATATGAGAAAACCCCTACCGGCTGCTATCGCGACCCTGGCTGTCGCGATCCTGGTATTCACACACCAGGCAGTCGCCCAAACCGAGGCGCCCGTGCGCTATAAAAAGACGGTGGCCATGATCCCGATGCGGGACGGAATCCGGCTCTTTACCGTTATCATCACGCCTGTCAACCCGGCGGGACCGTCGCCCCTCCTGATCACGCGAACGCCATACGGCGCGGATATCGACATCCCCGACGACTCGGCGTTCAATTTCTCCCCCGGGTTTCCCTATTATAACATGGCGAAGGAAGGATATATTTTTGTGCGGCAGGACGTCCGGGGCAAGTACAGGAGCGAGGGCACAATGGAGATCCACACGCCGCTGGTGCATCTTTGGCATCCGGGCGCGGTGGACGAAAGCACCGACACCTGGGACGCCATCGACTGGCTCGTGAAGCATGTGCCGGGAAACAACGGCAAGGCGGGGCTTGTCGGGATATCCTACCCGGGCTGGCTGGCGCTCGTGGGCGCGGTCGATCCGCATCCGGCGCTGAAGTGCGCATCGGAGCAGGCGTGCATGGCGGACCTGTTCCTCGGCGACGACTTCCACCACAACGGCGCCTTCCGGCTCAGCTACGGCTTTGAATATACCTACGCCGTCGAACATGGAAAAACGACCGATATCGAGTTCCCCTTCCCGCAGTTCGACCTCTATGACTGGTACTTGCAGCTCGGATCGCTGAAGCATGTCAACGCCCTCTATTTCCACGACAGCATCCCGACCTGGAACAATTTCGTCCGGCACCCGGCGTATGACAGTTTCTGGAAAATGAACTCGACGCTGGCCTATGTGAAGTACCCGGCGGTCCCGCAACTGCATGTCGGCGGATATTATGACCAGGAGGACCAGAACGGGCCGCAGCTGATGTACGGGGCGATGGAAAAGAAGGACAGCTTCAACCGGAATTATATCGTCCTCGGGCCGTGGTATCACGGGGAGTGGGCGGCGCCGCACGGGGATAGTCTGGGGAAGATCGACTTCGGGAGCAACACGTCGGCGTGGTTCAGGGAGCTGCAGAAGAAAT
>Ga0134125_10007716_pt1 | contig 12138 bp, 9 predicted proteins | sample KB31751_FD_96464 | JGI IMG/M metagenome (GOLD analysis project Ga0134125, IMG submission 96464) | Terrestrial soil microbial communities with excess Nitrogen fertilizer from Kellogg Biological Station, Michigan, USA - KB3-175-1 | ecosystem: Environmental > Terrestrial > Soil > Unclassified ... | reverse complement strand
ATGTGCGGTCGCTGGTGATTTTCTCATACTGCGCAATATAATGAGTGGCTTTTGCGAAATGTAATGCATTCAATGAAGGCAAATATTTCCTTTCCGGGTCCTGGTAAAATGTTCCATAAGCTAATGAAACCTGGCTCTTATTTTCAAATTTGTATGCAAAAGAAATGCGTGGCGCTGCGTTCCATTCATCCAATAATTTGGAATGCTCTGCCCTCGCTCCGACCCTCGCGGCAATATTATTCGTAAGATAAATATCTGCTTCGCCAAAGGCGGATAAAATATTTTCTTTTACCGTTTGAGGAAAAGAACTTCCATCATATTCATTGTAAGTTGATTTTTCGTTGCTGTAATTATCTTCAACGCCAAAACGAATCGCGCTTAATGATCTTAATTTTTTTTCAAACACCACTTTTGCATTTGCATATTGTCCTTTATTTATAAGGCTGAAATTTTTGTAAGCATACAATGGCTGGCTAGGTAATTCCTGCTTTTCATTGTCACTATTTTGAAATTCGTTTTTTATTTTGTCCCTGTTTGTACTGTAAGATGCACCTGCATTCACTTTCCAACCTTTGCCGACATATTCTCTCCAGGATAAATTGTGATACATATTTAAATTGTTCAGGCCAAAAGCATCTTTCATATTTAATGAATCTACATCCTGGTTTCTAAAACCTACATCAGTAGAACTCAAATAACCATAATATTTCAACATTCCTGTTGAAGAGGTTTTAATCCGATAATTTAGATCTGCTTCATGAGTTTGAGGCACGCGGAAATAATCAAATCGTTGTTTTAGAAGACTATAAACCAAAGAAAGATTTGCATAAGCATAAGTAACTCCCCACGAAGATTTTTTATTTTTCGAAAGCTTTTGAATTCCTGCGTTTGCAGAAAGATATGAAATACCGAAATCAGCCGACGTTTTTTCAGGAAGGTCTATAGATTCCAACAAAAGGACAGAAGAAAGCGCTTGCCCGTATAAAGCAGAATATCCGCCCGAACTGAAAATAGTTCCTTTAAATAAAAACGGATTAAATCTTCCGCGTGTTGCCTGGCCGGGTTCGCTGCTGTAGAAAAAATTATTTACCAAGGTACCATCAATAAAAATTTTAGTTTCACTTGCTGTTCCGCCTCTCACAAATAATCCTTCGCTTTCACCAACCTGTTGTGTGCCCGGTAAAGTTTTTATTGCTGAAGTAATATCACCATTCGCGCTTGCGGTCGTTACGATGTCGATTGGGTTTAATGCGGTTGCCCTTTTTGCATCGCTTGCTTCAAAAGTGCCCGCGCTGATAACAACTGCTTTTAATTCTGTAATGGATTCTTTTAATTCCAGGTTGAGGATTATTGCTGTGGAACCGATATTTATTTTTTGTTCGAAATCTTTATAACCAGATGCTGTTGCTTTTAAAGTTTGTTCACCTTTATCAGAAGTAGTAAATGAAAAATTTCCTGCTGAATCTGTTGTGGCGCCGTCATAAGAATCAACAATGCTGATACTGATTCCTGCCAAAGCTTTTCTTTTTGTGTCGGTTACTTTGCCGCTTATTTTTGTTTGTGCTATTACACAAAAACTTATTAAAAGTAATGGAAGAAAAATTAATTTATACATTTTATAAATTTAGCACAAACTTAAAGTAGTTTATAATATAAACCAAATAATTAAAAAAATTATTTTTGTAAAAAAGATAAAAATGGGTTTTTTATGCCATGACTCATTGATTATCAAGTGGAAACAAATTTGAAGTGGAATTGCCGGTTATATGTGAAAGGATAGAAAATTTATTCACATCGGCGAAAATTAATTTGTTTATCTGTTTTCAATTTGTAATTTAGCAATAGAATTTAATGGGTTAGTAAGTACAAAGAGCTGGTAGTGATACTGGCTCTTTTACTTTTATGAGCAATGCATTAAAATTGGTTGCACAAATCCATCATTAAGGTAACGGCAACTAATTACAAAATCACTTTAAGTAAAAGCATAAATATTGAAGATTCATATTTTCACATCAAGGCATTATTATATTTGCACATTAGCAACTTCGCAAATCATGACATCAGCACATTAATTAAATGAGTAAAACAAAGACTGCTTTTTTCTGCAGCAACTGCGGACAGGAATCCACCAAATGGGTTGGTAAATGTCCGTCATGCAATGAATGGAATACGTTTGTAGAAGAAGTAATTGTAAGAGGAAATGAAAAACCGGAAAGTGAGTGGAAAGAATTTTCAGGATTGACTGGCGGATTAAAAACCATTTCATTACAGGACGTAACAAGCAGTGAAGAAAAAAGAATTGTAACGCAGGACGCGGAACTCAATCGCGTGCTTGGCGGCGGAATTGTTTTAGGAAGTATTGTATTGATAGCAGGTGAACCGGGCATTGGAAAATCAACACTTTTTTTGCAGGCTTCTTTACAATTGAAAAATATCCGCACGTTATACATCAGCGGTGAAGAAAGCGAACAGCAAATAAAAATGCGCGCCGACAGATTGCAAATTTTGAATGATGATTTTTTTCTTCTGACAGAAACAAACACTCAAACGATTTTTAAAGAAATAAAAAAAGTAAAACCTCAATTAGTAATTGTTGATTCTATTCAAACTTTACAATCTCCTTATATAGAATCGTCGCCCGGAAGCGTGTCTCAAATCAGGGAGAGCGCTGCCGAACTTCAGCGGTTTGCCAAAGAATCTAATACGCCGGTTTTTTTAATTGGCCACATTACCAAAGATGGAAATATTGCCGGCCCAAAGATTTTAGAACACATGGTAGATACCGTGTTGCAATTTGAAGGCGACCGGCATTATGCTTACCGCATTTTACGAACGTTAAAAAACCGTTTCGGTTCTACTTCGGAATTAGGTATATATGAAATGACCGGCGAAGGAATGAAAGAAGTAAAAAATCCTTCAGAAATCTTAATTACTCAAAAAGAAGAACAACTTAGTGGCGTTGCCATTGCAGCGACGATGGAAGGAATTCGTCCGCTGCTGATTGAAGTGCAGGCATTGGTCACGCAGAGTGTTTATGGAACGCCGCAAAGAACCAATACCGGTTTTGATTTGAGAAGATTGCAATTGTTGCTCGCTGTTTTAGAAAAACGCGGCGGATTTCATTTCGGCGTAAAAGATGTTTTTATTAACATTGCCGGAGGATTAAAAGTAGAAGATCCATCGATAGATCTAGCAGTTTTAAGCGCGTTACTTTCATCTTATGAAGACACGCCGTTGCCGATGCAAATTTGTTTTTCAGGCGAAGTAGGATTGAGTGGAGAAATCAGGGCAGTGAACCGTATTGAACAAAGAATCGCCGAAGCAGAAAAATTGGGTTTTGAAAAAATCATTGTAAGTAAATACAATACCAAAGGTTTGGGAAAAAATAAATTCAATATTGAAGTGATTCCTTTGGGGAAAGTCGAAGAATTGTATAGGTATTTATTTTAAAGATGATCCTCTCAATTTCATCCTCATGCAACCATCTCTTCCTGATAAAATAATTTCTACTGCAAATTCGCTTGAGCGGACATCGACTGAAAAAACCAGGGGAGAATTAATTTCTCTAATCAACGAATTAATCAATAACGATTTTCATTCTTTGATACAATTGCTTTATCGCATCGATGTGAATGAAAAGAAAATCCGTTTTTATTTGGAAGAAAATACACACACAGACGCGGCAATTGTTATAACAGATTTAATTATTGAAAGACAATTGCAAAAAATAGAAATCCGCAAAAAGTTTACCCGACAAAATAATGCGGAAGATGGCGAAGAGAAATGGTAATCAGCTTTTTTCATACATCAGCTTCCGCACTTCTTCTTTATTTTCTTTTTCTTTTTTTAAATCGAATCCGGTACCAAAAATCCTGTCCCAAACATGGGTACTGACTCCAAATCCTTTGTCTTCACTTTTGTAATGATGCAAATGATGATTGCGCCAGATCGGTTTCATCCATTTGAAAGGTGGATTCCATGCGTGAATGGCATAATGCATGCTTCCATAAAGAAGATAACCTAAAATGAATCCTGGAAAGAATGCAAAAGCATTGGTACGCATGGCTGCATACATCAAAAGAAATACAATTGATGCAATAATAAGACTTGGTACGGGCGGCATAAACAACCGTTGCTTGTCTCGGGGAAATTCATGATGATTCCCATGCAACACATAGCTGATTCTTTGCATTCGGGGATTATCGCTTGCCAAATGAAAAACAAAACGATGCATGATGTATTCAAAAAAAGTCCAGAAAAAAACTCCGGAAAGGAAAAGAAAAGCAATCATCCAGGGAGCAAAACCTAATTTATAATTGGAATAATAAGGCAAAAAAATAATCACGGGTAAATACAACCCCCAGATAACCAGTGGATGTGTTTTAGTAAAATATTCTAAATATTGGCTTCTGAATATCTGCGCCTGACCTTTATTGTGTATTTTCTCAAATTTCATACGCTTACATTTCTTTTGCAAAAATAAGACGAAAAGTGTTCCACTGTTTTTGGGAATTCGCTCGCCTTGATAACCCATTGTTATCACACAAAAATTGTGCGATAAAAAGCAATGTTTATTTGCTTAAAAATTAAAAGCACCGTAGTAGTTTTGATAAAGAACGGCGATATTTTATGCTGTGCAATTAATTTACCTTGCAATCAAATAAAATTTTATCTGAATGAAATTAGTTTCTTATCTGAAAGAAGAACAGGAGCAATTAGCGCTTTTGGTAAACGGATTATTATTCGATACCGACAATTTGAATCCAAATTTGCCGGTCACGATGACGATGTTCTTAAACTATTGGGAAGATTCATTTCCCATTGCTCATTCCATCAATCGCCAGTTGGTAGAAGGAACGAGTCGTTATCGTGCAATACCGCTTAATGAAGTACAATTAATAGCACCGGTAACGAGTCCTACGAGTTGCCGCGACGCTTATGCATTTCGTCAACATGTGGCTACCGCGCGCAGAAACAGAAATGTGCCAATGATTCCTGAATTTGATGAGTTCCCGGTTTTTTATTTTACCAATCACAATACCATTACCGGTCCGGGGAAAATTATTTGTATGCCGGATCATTTTAATAAACTTGATTTTGAACTGGAAGTAGCCATTGTAATTTGCAAACCAGGAAAAAATATAAAGGCCTCGGAAGCCGACGAATATATCGGCGGATATATGATCATGAACGATTTTAGTGCCCGCACTTTGCAAATGGAAGAAATGAAATTAAATCTTGGTCCGGCAAAAGGAAAAGATTTTGCTACTGCAATAGGCCCGTGGCTCGTTACTGCTGATGAATTGGAACAATTCAAAATCGATCCAAAAGAAAATCATGTAGGAAATGCTTACAATCTAAAAATGAAATGCAACGTAAATGGCGTGCGGGTGAGCGAAGGAAATTTTGCAGATATGGACTGGACATTTGCCGAAATTATTGAACGTTGCAGTTATGGCGTTCAGTTATATCCCGGCGATATTATCGGAAGCGGAGCCGTTGGTACAGGTTGTTTTTTGGAATTGAATGGAACGGGAAAATTAAGCGATCCGAATTATAAAGAACAATGGCTTCAGCAAGGCGATGAAATAGAAATGGAAGTGGAAGGTTTGGGAATCTTAAAAAATATCGTCGAAAAAGATGAAAGTGATTTTTCTATTTTGCATTTGAAGAAGAATAATTCCTGACTTTTTTGTTTGCAGTAAATAAAGAAATATCTTGTTTTCTTGTTTTTTAACTGGATGAGAATTATGTTGACGTCTAACTATAATTGCTTTAATTTTAAAGTGTAAAAAGCCAATGATGCAGGTAATACAAATGATACAAAACAGGATTTATGAAATCCGTGGAGAAAGAGTGATGCTGGACTTTGATTTAGCTGCTCTATATGAAGTGCCAACTAAAGTATTAAACCAAGCTGTAAAAAGAAATATCAAACGATTTCCGGAAGATTTTTTGTTCAGGCTCAATTTCACAGAATGGGAAAGTATGCGGTCACAAATTGTGACCGCATCCGAAAGTGTTATTTACCTGCGGCCACAAAATGTGGCCGCATCACAAAACAAAAGAAATATCAATGTGAGCCCCTACGCCTTTACAGAACAAGGTGTGGCGATGTTAAGCGGTATTTTAAATTCTGAAAAAGCGATAAGCATGATCCGGAAGGTTCGGGACAATTATGCGCGCATTCGTTGAAATAAGAAGAATTATTTTAAAAGAAAATAAGCTTGCAGAACAGATAAAGCAAATCAAAAATCATTTAGGCGAACATGATACACAATTAAACCAAATATATGACGCCCTGGAAAATTTATTAGATGAAAAGGCAAGCGAGAGAAAGTGGAATGAACGGCCAAGAATCGGATATAGAAAATAACAAACTACCGGTGTCGTTCATAAAAATTTACCGGAACCGATTCTTTCAAAGTTTTCATCTCTTCATCTGTTAGCGGCTTATCTATTGCTCCCACTGCTTCCTTCAATTGCTCCATAGTTCTGATTCCAACAACAGCGGAAGTGATGGCCGGATTTTTTAAAACATATTGAATCGCAGTTTGCGCGGGATTTCTTTCACTTGAAGAAACGGATTGAATTGCTTTTGCGGCCGCTCCCACTTGTGTTTCATTATAATTCAAATATGCTTTTGCCGGTTTATCAATCAGTAAGCCGGAAGCAACACTGCCTCTTACCAAAACGCCGATGTTATTTTCATGCAATAATTGTAAAGTGCTTTCTTCCGGGCGGCGATCCAATAAACTATACTGAGTCATCACACTGACCATGTGTGATTTTTTTACAAATTCCCGTATGACATTTGGCCTGATGGATGAAAGTCCATAATACCGGATCTTTCCTTGCTTTAGCAAAATTTCATATGCTTCAATAGTTTCGTCAATATCATCTTCAATGGTTCCTCCATGCGATTGAAACAAATCGATGTAATCCACCTGTAGCCGTTTCAAACTTTCATCAGCGCATTTCAAAATATAATCTTTCCGCGGGTTCCAATCCCATCCACTGCCATCGGCGCGCCATTGGTTTCCGGCCTTTGAAGCGATGATTACTTTGTCTCTTTTTCCTTTAAAAGCCCTTCCCAATAAAGTTTCATTCAATCCTTTGTCATATAAATCTGCTGTATCGAAGTAATTGATGCCATTATCAATTGCCGCATGGATTATTTGATTAAAATCTTTTTGATCAGGCTTTAACGACATGCAGCCAAAACCGATTTTGCTGATATCGAGCGAAGATTTTCCAAGAATTTGATATTTCATTCCTCAAAGTTACCTTTTAATGAAAATACCTCCTTGAACAGGAATTACGAAAAGAGAAAATCTTCTTATTTGTTGATTTGCGAAAAGAGGAGCATTTTTATTTTCTATCTACAAACACAATTTGTTCGTCTTTCAAAAGCGGCAATCCTTTGAATCTTAAAACCACATTGGCGACTGTAGCCACATCCTTTTCGCAATAAACAGAAATACGTTCAAGGTTTTTTTCTTTCCAATATACATCACCAACCTGGCTGCCGTCAATATCATCTTTGGGGGAAGGAATGCCGAGAACCGCCGCCAGCAATTTTAAAGAAGTGTAATGTTTGTAATCACCAAAACGCCAAAGATGCAATGTGTCGAGCACAGGCGTTTCCCATGGCTTCATATTTTGAAAATCAATGTAAGATGGAATCGGAATATGATTAATAAGCATTCTTCTGCATAAAAAAGGAACATCAAACTCTTTTATATTGTGGCCGGTGAAAATCCAATTTTGATGATTGGCATGCAATTGCTTCAGTGTGTCAATAAATTGATTCAAAAGTTCTTTTTCATTGTCAGAACACACAGATTTTATCCTGAATTGCCATCCGCCGTTTGAGCCGTTCGTTTCTTTTTTAAAATAACCAAAACTGATGCAGGCAACTTTTGCGAATTCTGCAAGAATTGCAGCACGCATTCCATAATAGTCTCCCGCAGATGTATTCGGCGGTAGTGACCGGCTTATTTTTTCCGTCCACAACTCTTTCCATTCATCATCCAGTAAATGAAAATACTCCTTTTCAGAAACTGTTTCAATATCTATTACAAATAAATTTTCGATAGCTATTTGGTTCATGTGTTTGTTTGGTAAAATGATGCAATTATTAAAGATACTCAAAGACGAACATATACTTGTACTATTATTTTAAAAAAAATCCCGGTTCTATCTGGAACCGGGATTTGAATAAAAATGGTCAAAACGTTCTATTGTGTTTTATCATGAACCTGCGTGTCTTTTTTCGGCGGCGGCATGTTGATGATTGAACTTCCTTTTTCAGGAGTAACAGTCGGAGTTGGTTTTAGAAAATATTGTTCCATTCCCTGAACCTGTTGCAGAAGCTGCTGTACAATCTGATTTTCATAAGCCAAAGCTTGCTGCTGATTATCATTAAGGCTATTAAAATACATGATCTGTTGTTCCAGATCTGTTCTCAATGCATCAGAAACTTTTTTCGCTAAAACAGTATCTCCTGACTTGTAAGCGGCTAATAAAAATTGTCCTGAAATCTGATCCTGTTGTTGCCTGCGTGAAGCCATTCCGTAAGGGAAATTTTGCTGAAGCATATTTTTATCACATCTTTCAAGCAACTGACGAGCCTCTGCCAGTTTTCCATGATCTGCCAAATCATTTGCTACTTGTGCATATTGCATCCTGATGGTATTTAAGTGCCTCCTGTTTTCTTCATCAAAATAAACACCAGGCACATTTGCATTTCCAAATGCAAATTTTTTCATCATTACATCATAAGCCCATGTGTCATTCACTTCGCTGTTTTTTACAGGAACCAATCTGTAAGTAAGTCCGTCTGTTCTTAAATATTGCTGAAAGCCCAAATCACTATAAGGTGACGTGAAATAGATAGGCCGCTTCCAATTGTTGGCGGCGATAATATTGAGAATGGCACTCTCATTTTTCATCAAAGCATTTTTAGGAATCGTAAAATCTAATTCACTTACCACACTATCCCCCGGATTTACCGTTCCGTTTTGCCTTACCAGGTTTGTATCCACCGGAACTTTTACATTCTTAGTAGGAAAAACATTCAGAAAATCTGAACCATTTTGATACATTCTTGTTGGGTCGTCACTTCCCGCATAATTTTTCATCATGGTATAAAGATCCATTGGTTTTGTCTGATCTACTTTAGCTCCGGGCAGATCAGGGAAATAATAGATCGCATCTCTATTACTTCCTATTATTTGTTCCGGACTCCAGATTACCGGTATCGGCGCGCTTTTATTAACTGCATAGCGAAGCTGGTTGATATACCAGTCTGTACCGAGTAAACTTGAATTAATCACCCTGATGTCTCTTCTTATACCAAGCACTTCCTGGTCGAACCAAAGCGGGTAAGTATCGTTATCACCAAAAGTGATGAGAATTGCGTTGGGCGCACAGCTTTGTAAATAATCCAACGCTAAATCCCGTGGCAATGTTTTGTGGCTGCGGTCATGGTCATTCCACTCCTGGCTGGCCATCAACACCGGCACTGCCAGCAAGCATAAACCTCCGGCGACATAATTGGCCGTTTTGGTATTCATATATTTATCAAAAAGTTCCTTGACATACATCACTCCCAGGCCAATCCATATTGCGAAGGCATAAAAAGATCCTACATAAGCATAATCTCTTTCACGTGGCTGATTTCCTGCCTGGTTGAGATAAAATACAATGGCAATTCCGGTAAAGAAAAATAATAAAAACACAACGAGTGTGTCTCGTTTATCTCTTTTATATTGATAAATAAGCCCGAGAATTCCGAGCAGCAAAGGCAAACAGAATAATTTGTTATTGGCTTTGTTATGCTTCAATGTATCTGGCATTTTACTTTGATCACCCAGCCTTGCAATGTCCCAGAAAGAGATTCCGGTAAGCCAGTTTCCGTCCCGCACATTTCCCATGTCTATTCCCTGGAGGTCATTTTGTTTTCCTGCAAAATTCCACATGAAATAACGCCAATACATCCAGTTGAGCTGGTAGGCAAAAAAGAAACTGATGTTATCAGCCATTGTAGGTTTCGAATAATATTTTCCTGTCTTTGGGTCTTTTCCGATTCCTGCAAAATTTGCATAATAATCTGCATGCCCCTGGTCGTTGCTGTTGTCCCACATCCTTGGGAAAAAATGAAGATCGGACGGGTCATAAACCGTTACAACTTTTTTGCCTTTTTTCTCATATTTGTCTGCACCTTTTACATAAACGTCTTCATATTTCTGATCGGTCGGTTCGTCCGTAAAATCCTGTCCTTTCAAAATAGGCCAATCTCCGTATTGTTCCCGGCTCAGGTAGCCTTCAAGGCTCAAAGGATTATCTACATTAAACATGTCAATTGCCGGATCGGCCAAAGAACGGATCATTGTAGTGAAATAAGTGGAAAAGCCAAGAATTACAAATGCAAAAGCCCACATGGCAAGCCTTAAAAAATTCCAATTCTTTTTCTTTGCCAGCCTGAGTAAAAGGAAAATAATGAAGGCCAGCAATACAAAGAAAAAAGTAAATCCTGTAAAGAAAGGCGCCCCGAAACTATTGGTAAATAAAATATCAAAATCAGAAGCCAGCTTTATGGTCCATTGAATCATGGGCACTTGCACAATTCCGGTGATAACGCACGCCGCTACAAAAGCCCAAACCGTTCCCCATTTCGTTACTTTATAACGCTTGAAATAATAAACCATCACGATAGCAGGAATAGTAAGAATCGGCAATAAATGTACGCCCACTGCAAGCCCAATCATGTAAAAAATCAAAATCAGCCACTTATCGGCAGGAGTAAAATTTCCTTTAAATCCTTTCAATTTATCTTCAGTAACCGCTTGTTCCCATTTAAGCACCAGCCAAAAAACGATGGCAGTGAAAAAAGAAGAACTGGCATAAACTTCTGATTCTACGGCGCTATACCAAAATGAATCGCTGAAAGTATAAGCAAGAGCACCAACTGCTCCCGCCGCCATGACGGTAAATATCTGATTGGACGTAAGCGCATTTAGATTGTTTTTTTCATAAATTTTGCGTGCAAAATGCGTAATGCTCCAAAACAAAAATAGGATGGTGAAACCACTCATAAGAGCACTCATGCTATTCAACCCTAGAATCGCCGTATTTGGATTAGAAAAAGGCATCATGAAAAGCCTTCCGAGCATGATGAACAGTGGCGCTCCCGGAGGATGTGGAATTTGAAGTTTATAAGCACTGGAAGCAAATTCACCGCAATCCCAAAAACTGCCGGTAGCTTCCATCGTAGATAAATAAACGATACAGGCAATAATACATATCACCCATCCTGTAATGTTGTTGACGCGTTTATAGCTCATATTTTGGATTTAACAAGGGGCAAATATAAAGCTATGATTCGTACATTTCAATCGGCTTATTTTTTTTTATAAAAAGGATTGTTAATTTGTTTTATCGCATGCAACTATTCTATCCAGATAACTGTCCCAACCGGTTTTCATACATCCTTTAGATGCTTTTCAGTTATCGTCTTACTTCTGGCAAATATTTTCTAACAATTATAAACAAGTGAAGGAATAAATAAAGCGATTTTCTATTTTCTTCCTCTAATTTTGCACTCCGATTTTTAGAAAGGCCGGATTAAACATTTGAAAAAAGCATTCCTTCAACTTCATTTTGCCGTAATACTTGCCGGGTTTACTGCAATTTTAGGAAAACTAATTACCCTAAATGAAGGCCTTCTGACCGCTTACAGAATGCTGTTAACGGTTGTAATTCTCGCGATTATTTTGGTTTTTAAAAAACAGCTTAAAAAGTTATCATGGAGAAACACGCTGACGCTTTTAGGTGTAGGTGCGATTATTTCTTTGCATTGGGTTAGCTTTTATGGCAGCATCAAATATGCAAATGTTTCAGTATCAGTTACCTGTTTATCAACGATTGGGTTTTTTACTTCTTTGTTTGAACCATTAATCAGGAGAAGAAGAGTGGATTTTGTAGAAGTATTTCTCGGAATGATAGCAATTGCGCGCGTTTATCACCATTTTAATTTTTACCCTGAATACAAGACCGGCATCATCTTCGGACTTATTTCTGCCATGCTTGCCTGTCTTTTTCCCATTTTGAACAAGACGTTATTGAATCGGTTTT
>Ga0134125_10007715_pt1 | contig 12139 bp, 9 predicted proteins | sample KB31751_FD_96464 | JGI IMG/M metagenome (GOLD analysis project Ga0134125, IMG submission 96464) | Terrestrial soil microbial communities with excess Nitrogen fertilizer from Kellogg Biological Station, Michigan, USA - KB3-175-1 | ecosystem: Environmental > Terrestrial > Soil > Unclassified ... | reverse complement strand
CGAGCGCTGGGGCCGTGCGAGGCATCAGCGAAGCGGGCATCAATGTCTTCAAGGGAGTGCGCTATGGCGCGGACACGAGTCCCCGGCGCTTCATGTCCCCTCTTCCGCCGCAGCGCTGGAGTTCCGTTCGCGACGCCACCGCTTACGGTCCGGCCTGCCCGCAGAGCGGCAAGATGAAGGAGCCCTCGAGTGAGGACTGTCTGTTTCTGAACCTCTGGACGCCGGGTCTGCGCGACAAGGGCTCACGTCCCGTCCTCCTTTACATTCACGGCGGGGCCTACTCGCATGGATCTGGCTCGAGTTCTCTGTACGATGGCACGCGGCTGTGCCAGCGCGGTGATGTAGTCGTCATCACCGTCAATCACCGCCTCAATGCCTTCGGGTACTCGTACCTGGCCCGCCTCGGCGGGCCCGAACTGGGCGACTCGGGAAATGCGGGAATGCTCGATCTGATTCTCGCGCTGCAGTGGGTGCGGGAGAACATTGTCGAGTTCGGAGGGGACCCCGCGCGCGTGATGCTCTTCGGACAATCCGGCGGCGGCGCGAAAATCGCAACCCTCATGGCGATGCCGGCAGCGCAAGGGCTCTTCCACCGAGCGGCGACCATGAGCGGCGAACAGGTCACCGCCTCAGGGCCGCTGCACGCCACGCAGCGCGCGCGTGCCCTCCTCGCCGCCCTGCATCTTCCGCAAGACAGAGCAGCGCCACTGAGAGAGGTGCCAACGGAACGCCTCGTAGAAGCCCTCGAGACGGTGGATCCGATCATCGCGGAGGGCCCGTTGTACTTCGGGCCGGTGATGGATGAGCGCTCATTGAGCCGCCATCCTTTCTACCCCGATGCGCCGGCCCTGGCGGCGCGCGTTCCGATGATCATCGGGAACACCCACGATGAGACGCGCAACCTGATTGGCGGGTCCCATCCGGAAGCCTTCACCTTGAGTTGGGAGGAGCTTCCACAACATCTCGCCGCGCAAATGCGCGCCGACATTGCTCCGCAGACCGTCGTTGCCGAATATCGCCGGCTCTATCCGCAGCTCTCTCCGAGCGATGTGTTCTTCGCGGCCACGACCGCGAGCCGATCGTGGCGGCCCGCGATCATCGAAGCGGAGCTGCGCGCGGCCCAAGGCTCGCCCGCCTACGTCTACCAGCTCGACTGGAAGTCTCCACGCGACGGAGGCAAATGGGGCGCACCGCACACCCTGGACATCCCCCTGGTGTTCGACAATCTCGACAAAGAGGGCTCCATGACCGGCACCGCCCCCGACGCGCGCAGCATGGCGGACAAGATGAGCGAGGCGTTTCTGGCGTTCGCCCGCACCGGCGATCCCAACAACCGGACTCTGCCGAAGTGGGAGCCGTACGCGCTGCCTCGGCGCCAGACCCTGGTGTTCGACAACCCCGCCCGGCTCGTTGATGACCCGCGAGGCGGCGAACGACGGCTGTTTGCCAAGGTACCCTTCCTGCAGCAGGGAACCTGAGCGTGGGGGGGGCCGGCACGCAGCCCCCCTGAGCCGGAGCTGCTGGGGCCTCGATTCTGCGAAAACTCCGCAAGGAATTTTCGCCACCCGACTAGCGCGCGAGCCAGCCCCCGTCGACGGGCAGAACCGCGCCGTGCACGTAGTCCGAGGCCGAGGAGGCCAGAAACACTGCGGCGCCGCCGAGATCCTCCGGCACGCCCCAGCGCCCGGCAGGAATACGGCTCAGAATCTCGCGGTTACGAACCTCGTCGTCCCGCAGGGCCGCCGTGTTGCGCGTAGCGATGTATCCCGGCGCAATCGCATTCACGTTGATTCCTCTGGCAGCCCACTCATTGGCCAACAGGCGCGTGATGCCGAGGACGCCGCTCTTGCTCGCAGTGTACGAAGCCACACGGATACCGCCCTGAAACGAGAGCATCGAGGCGATGTTGATGATCTTGCCGCGACCGCGCGCGATCATGCCACGGGCTGCGGCCTGCGCCAGGAAGAACATCGTCTTGAGATTCACATTGAGGACCGCATCCCAGTCGGCCTCGGAGAAATCCAACGCCTCGCTCCTGCGAATGATGCCGGCGTTGTTGACCAGAATATCCAGCGGGCCGAGCTTCCCGGTGACTTCCTGGACGATCTCCTGGGTGCGCTGCGCGGAATCGAGGTCGGCCTGGATCGCGATGAATCGACGGCCTGCGGCACGCACGCGCTCGCCGGTCTCCCCTGGCTCGCTGCGACCCACCGCCGCAACATCGGCGCCGGCTGCAGCGAGCGCAACGGCGATCCCCTGGCCGATCCCCGCGTTCGCTCCGGTGACCAGCGCAACGCGCCCCGCCAGGGAAAAGGCTGTCGCGCTCATCGCAGGGTCGGGGTCGGAACCGGGTCCATGTCGCGGTAGTCCTGGTTTTCCCCGGCCATGGCCCAGATGAAAGTGTAGCGGCTGGTACCGGCTCCCATGTGGATGGACCAGGGCGGGGAGATCACGGCCTGCTCATTGGCCACCAGGATGTGGCGCGTCTCCGCGGGTCGGCCCATGAAATGAAACACCCGGTCCTCGGGCTTCATGTCGAAGTAGAAGTACACCTCCGAGCGGCGCTCGTGCAGATGGCAGGGCATGGTGTTCCAGACGCTGCCCGGCTCGAGCGCAGTCAGGCCGAGCAGCAGTTGCGAGGACTTGCAGACATCCGGATGGATGTACTGATAGATGGTGCGTTGATTGGAGGTCTCCAGAGAGCCGAGTTTCATCGGCTTCGCCTGGTCGATTGCGATCTTCACTGTCTCGAAGCGCGCGTGTGCCGGCGCGCTGACCAGATAGAACTTAGCGGGCGCCGCCGGATCGCTGGACTCCAGAACGACGCCCGCGCTCCCCTTGCCGACGTACAGGCCATCGCGGGGTTTCATCTGGTAGGTGCGTCCGTCGACGGTGACCTTGCCGGCGGCGCCGATATTGATGATCCCCAGCTCGCGGCGCTCGAGGAAAGCCGCCATGCCTGCCTCGCGGCCCGCCTGCAGCTCGAGGGCTCGGGCCGTGGGTGTCGCGCCGCCGATGATGAGTCGCTCGACGTGACTGTAGTGCAGACGACTTTCTCCGGCGACGAACAGATCCTCCAGCAGATAGTGGCGGCGCAGCGCCGTCGCATCGAGCCCAACGACCATGTTCGGGTGGGTGGCCTGAAGGACGTTCATCGACATGGGAGGTCTCCTCGATCAACCCCATCACCGCTGACGACCATACGCCGCCGCGGCCCGTTTGGTAACCGGTGTCATAGCAGTCGCGCCGCAGGGCAGATCGTGCATGCCGCGCCGATCGTACCTGCCCAGCCATTCGTGCGTGCCAGGCCAAGCGCGCGTGCCGAGCCGCTCAGCGGCGCGCCACCGCGGGCACGGCGCGACATGTCAGGTCCGCGATGCCCTCGAACCGGACGCGCGCCCGCTGGCCGCTGCGGATGTCATGGATTCCGGTCGTGGCACCAGTGGATACCAGAGCCCCCGCGCTGAGCGGCCGCCCGCGCCGCGCGCAGCGCTGCAACGCAAAGGCCAAGGCGGCGAGCGGTCCGCCGGGTAAAGATAGCGCTCCGCCACGGCCCACCGATTCGCCCTCAATGAATGTCTCGCAGGTGAAAGAAGCCATCGGCCGCTCGCGCCAGGCCGCGATCTCGGGCCCGAGCAACAGGCCCGCGTTGTTGCCAAAATCGCTGACGACCGCGAGTGGCCCCAGTTCGTTGGTGGCCGCCAGCGGGCTGCCCGCGCTCTCGATGCCTACGTGCAGCGCCACAGGAAGCTCCGCGGCTTCTTCCGCTTTCCAGGTCAGCTTCGTGCTCGGCGCATCGGCCAACAAACGAAACACGAACTCCGCCTCGACAGCGGCAAAGCCTCCTTCGAAAACGGGGAGCTCGATACCCTCGCCGGGTGCCGATGCGCGCGCAGCGCGTGCTGCAGCGGGCGCGGCACTATGAGGCTGGGCGGCGTTGCGCACCCCGCCTCGGAAGATCGGCCCCACGAGCCGGTCCTCCCCCAGGCGCTCAGACCAGCTGGCATCGATCCGCCCCACCTTCCAGCCGGCCACAGCCTCACCCCACAGACCGATGGCGCAGTCCTGAATTTCGTAGGCTCCATCCAGAGTCGGCGGGATCTCACCTGGAAAGGCGGCTAACGCCTCGGCGCGCCATCGCGCTCGGACAAACTGCTCGGCAATCGCACGGGTATTCATGAAGAGCCTCGGATACGGCAGGGTGGAAACCGGTGTCACCAACAAGCGATGGGGTGCTCGATGGGTCGCCTCTAGGGGGCCACGCAGCGGAAATTCTCGGCCGCGTCGATGCTGCCCTGTCCTCGATAGCGCGCGACCTGCGGATAGGGACACAGCGGCCGAGTGCGCACGACTTTCTTATCGAGCACTCGCGCCGCCTGCAGAACGTCCGGTGCCTTGCCCTTCTCCACCCAGTCGATCATCGCGGTCATGGAATCGAACTGGTCGGTGCCCGTCCCACCGCTGCAGTGATTCATGCCCGGCACCATGAACAGGCGGAAGAAGTCGCGCGTGCGGGGACCGTTACGGGCCACGGCGTGCTCGTAATACCTGACGCCCATCAGCGGCTCGAGCACCTGGTCCGCCCATCCGTAGGTCATCAGCAGCTTCCCGCCGTGGGCACGGAACTTCGTGAGGTCCGTGTCGGTGGCATTCACCTCCTTGCCCCACCGGTCCAGCAGATGCGGGTCGCGATCGAAATCAAACGTGTGGTAATCGTAGGTAGGCTGCGGCGGCGTGAACACCAGGTAGCGCATCGTGTTCTCCGCCAGGTTGAAATCTGCGGGAGCCCGACCAGGTTGCGCCGGGACGATGAAATTCATCCAGGCGCTCGCAGGCGGCGCATTCCCCACGGCGGCACGGACGACTGCCTCGCTGCCGGGCATGTAGCCGGGAAACAAGGTCCGCCCATGACTCTGCGGACCGCTGTAGACCTTCATTACCGCATCCGCCTGCGCAGGCGTCAGACAGGCGTCGGTGTCCGTTCCCGCGGTACACACCGGCGCGTCGCGGCGCGCGTCGAACGCGCACTTGCGCGGATCGTCTATCGAACCGTCCTTCAGGCCGTCGATCGCATCGCACTTCGCCATCACATGCCTGGCGAGCAATTCGAGCTTGGCGGGTGTGAGGTGGGCCTCGCTCACTGCCCGTTGGTTCCACAGCGAGCCCATCGTGTAGCCGGTCTGGTCGACCCAGGGCGCATTCACCACCAGGCCGTCGAAGTCCTGTGGATAGCGCTGTGCCTCGATCAGGCCCTGGCGCCCGCCATTGGAGCAGGAGTTCCAGTAGGAGCGAGCGATTGGCTTGGCGTAGTACTCGGCGGTGAGCGCCTTTGCAGTAGTGGCCGTTACATGCACCGCCCAGTAGGCGTAGTCCATGGCCTTCTGTGGATTGCTCAGAACGAACGTGCCTCCCGGCTCCTTGCGCGCATCGTGTCCGGTGTTGGTCTGCGCAAATGCGAACCCCAGCTGCAGCGCCCGATCGCGCTGCGAGGTGCGGAAGGGATCCTCCAGCGACTCCCCGGCCAATCCGCCGTTGCCGATCATGTAGAAGCGCCCGTTCCAGCGGGCCGGCAGGCTCACCTCGAAAGCAATCTCGGGCGCCAGGGTGCCCGTGATTCGACAGTGCTCGGGAACGGAGTCCCTGGCAGGGATCTCCTCGGAGTGAAGGGCAACGATATCCTTGGCCTGGTAGCCGCTCATCGCCGCGCACGCACGGCCCGGTGTCACCTCCGCCCTGGAGTAGTCGACCAAAGCGGCCGCGGCGTCGGCAAACGCCTGCGCCCGGACGGTAGGTGCGTTCACCGCAAGCGCGGCGACCAGCAGCGATCTCGACAGCAGCGAACGCGGGACGAGACCCGATCGCAGGACGCGCAGGCGCATAGCTCTCCCCCGAGGCGTGAATCCACCCGACGTATATCAGATCACCCCGGGCCGCGCTGGGCCTTCCCAGGCTCCGTCCGAGCCGGAGACTAGCGCGCTTCCGGCGGCTTATCGCCGCTGAACGAGTCGATCACCATCGTCCACGAGCCATCGTCCTGGCGACGATAGATGCGCAGGAACTTGCCATCGGTGGTGCGCGCCGGGCCGCCGGCCTTGGGCGTGATCGTCGTGCTGAAGGTGCCGCGCTGATAGGCCAGTCGGCCGTCGATCACGGTCTCCAGCGGCTGCCAGGTCTCGTGGATGTTGAATTGCTCGGCCATGCGGCGGCTGCCGGCATCCAGACGTGCCTTGCCGGAGATGATCGGCTGGTTGGGCATCATCATGATGTGATCGTCGACCGTCATGGCGATGAGCGTGTCGGCGTCACCGTCGTTGATGGCCTTCAGGTATCGCTGGTTGAACGCATCGATGCCGGCGAGATCCTGCGCCCGGGAATGCGGCGCGGGCGAGCTGGCGCAGGCCGCCAGCCCGAGCGACAAAACCGACAACGCCAGTGTGTGTGCCTTCATGGGCGCCGCTCCTTGCCTTACCAGGGCTCGGTCTGGCCGTCGTACCGCAGGAAACGGCCGGTGTCCGCGATCGTCACCTTGTCGATCGTCTTGACCATGTTCTCCACGGTGAAGGAGGTCTTGAGCATTCCGGGAAACTTCCCGTCCAGGTACTCCTGGTGCTCGGTGAGCGTCGGGCCCGGATTGAACATGATCACCGTAACGCCGTCCTTGCGAGTCGAGGCGGCCACGATCTGCATCTCGCGGTTCAGCGCCGCCTTGGTCATCCGATAGAAGATGGCGCCGGGGCGCGGCTGCTTCTCCCCGGTCAGCGTGCCGTTGCTGGAGCTGATCGCGATCAGCTTCTTCTGACGGCTCGCCTTGAGGTTGGGATAGAACGCCTGGGACACCATCAGCGGACCCTTGATGTTGACCGCCATCATGGTATCGAGCAACGAGTACTTCATGTTGCCGAAGCTCTCGACGTTCCAATCCCCCGGACACGCCTCGTCGTCTCCCTTGCACTTGGAGCGGTCGTTGTAGACGCCGGCGTTGTTGATCAGCACGTCGATCGGCACGTCCTTCAGCTTCGCCGCCAGCGCGTTGATGTTATCCAGATTGGTGACGTCGAGACGCTCGATGCGCACGTTCTTGTGCTCCGCCTGCAGTGCCGCGAGCGTTTCCGGGGTGCTCGAGCGGCGGTGCGTCGCAATCACCGTCCAGCCCTTCGCGGCATATTCCTTGGCGAACTCCAGGCCGATGCCGGAGTTCGCACCGGTGATCAACACGGTATCCGCGCAGGCAACGCCCGACGCTGCCGCCAACGCCAATGCCAGCAGGCTCGCTCGCAAAGAAAAGTGGTATCCGGCCATCGTTACACCTTTGCTCTTCGGCCCCACGGGCCGTATTGTCTACTCAGGCACGGGCGTGCGTATCCGCCTCGTGGTCGTTGCTGTTTTCCAGAGCATATGCCCCGCCCCGCACCATGAGACCGCCGCTCGGGTCCACTTGGACCCCGGCCGGAGCGCAAATTCCGGCCCACCAGCGCGGCGCGCCGGCGCGGGCCGCCCGCTATTATGGGGCGTCAAGCTGAAACTCTGACGGGAATCGCCATGCCTACCTCGTTTGCTGCCCGCCTGCTCCTCGGTGTGCTCCTGGCGGGCGTCGCCATGGGATCGACAACCCTTGCGCGCGCGGATACGGTGCTCATCACGGGTGCGAACTCCGGAATCGGCCTCGAATTCGCGAAGGAGTACGCCGCCAGGGGGTGGACGGTCATCGCCACCCATCGGCGCGACACCACTCCGGAGGTGCTGCAGGAGCTGATCGCCAGATACCCGAACGTCCGTGCGGAGAAGATGGACGTGACGCAACGCGAGTCCGTCCACGCCCTCGCCGTCAAGCTGAACGGCATGCCGATCGACGTGCTGATCAACAACGCCGGGGTCGTGATCCTGGGCGGCAAGGACGGCGCGTGGCGCGGCCCGGGCGCTGACACTCAGGGACAGAACTTCGGCACCCTCAATTTCGAGGAGTTCGACACGTTCATGCGGACCAACGTGGCCGGACCCGCCCTGGTGACGCAGGAGCTGTTCGCGAACGTCAAGGCGAGCCGCCAGAGAAAAGTCATCGCCATCAGCTCCTCCAACGGCATGCTCACGGGCAAGCCGTTGTGCTGCGTGCTGTTCTGGTATCGGGTCAGCAAGGCCGCGCTCAACAAGCTGATGCTCACCATCTCCGCTACGGTCCGCAAGGAAGGCGTGACGGTCGTGATGTTCAACCCAGGACCGGTGCGCGTGGAGAAGCAGGCCAACATGGAATTCCCGGGCATGCTGCCGACCCCGGTGGTGGTGGCCGACATGATCAAGGTCATCGACCGGATCACGATCGCCGACACCGGACGGTTCCTGCAGCACGACGGTACGACGCAGCCGTGGTGAAGGCGGCGCCGCCTTCAGTCACGAACACCGCGACGCCGGCCCACGACCGCGCGCCCCCTCGTGTTGGCTTCGAGCGCCCGCCGCCGGTCCGGTACGAACGCCTCAGCTCTCCAGCTGAGTGAGCCAGTCGGCGAAAACCTTGGCGGCCTGGCGGGTGAGCGTCGGGGCGAGGCGCGCAGTGTCCTCCCGCAGTTGCGTGACAGTCGTGAACCCGCAGGCATCAATTTCACAGGCGTGTCCGATCAGCCAGCGCTCGAAGTCCTCCGCCCGCACCTCCGGATGGCACTGAAAGGCGAGCGCGCGGCGCCAGCGGTAGATCTGATGGGCGACGCGCGTCGTGGAGGCCAGCAGCGTGGCCCCGTCAGGCAGGTCGAAAGTGTCGCCATGCCAGTGCAGCATGGAGGTCGCCTCCCCATCCAGCGGGGCGATGACCGACGCGCGGCCCTGTTCGGTGAGCTGCAGCGGACTCCAGCCCAGCTCCTTCACCTGACCTGCGTAGACACGCGCTCCCAGGACGTGGGCAAGCATCTGGGCGCCCAGGCAGATTCCCAGGATGGGCTTGTCCAGCTCGACCGCGCGCTCGAGCAGCGCGAGCTCGTGCCGCATCCAGGGATATTTGCCGTGATCGTAGACCGCAACCGGTCCTCCCAGGCCGATCACCAGATCGGCCGCGCCGATGTCGATGTCTGCGAGCGGATGGCGGCCGACGTCGATATAGCGGATGGCAAAGTTGCGCTCCAGCAGCACCTCCGCCAGGCTGCCACAATCCTCGAAGTGCACATGCCGGATCGCGATGGCGAGCTTCGGCGGTGAGCTGGCGCTGGTGCGGTGATACTCCACTCAGGTCCCCTCCTGGTGAGCTAACCGAAGGTGAACGAGAACGCTTGAGCTCCCGGATCCTCGAGCTCGATCGTGAATGTGTGGTCGGAGATGTCCCCGTGCTGCCGGATGAGCTGGTAGAGCCGCTGGGCTTCGATCACTCCCTTCCCCTGCGAATCGATATCCACGCCGTGATCTGCCCCCGGGGCATGCCCGTCGAGCCACACGCGAAAGCGAACGGGCTTGCCGCCCGGAGCCGGCCCCAGCACGAGGTGCAGATCCCGGGCATGAAAGCGAAAGGCGATCCGCCCCGGCGGGCGCACGAGAACCGCTTTCTCCGCCTGCACGTTCCACTCTCCACCGAGGCCCCACTGATTCAAGGCCGGCGTGGCCGGAAGCGTGTATTGGCCGGGCTGATCCTTCACGACAGCGGGCGTGGCAGCGAAGTTCTCGGCGCGGTCGTACCCGATGTAGGTCTCGGGCGACTTCACCTGGCTTTCGTCCGCCGCCGCTTGCACGCCACTGCCGTTGACGCTGACCAGGCCCTGCGGGACATCCGTGAAGCCTGCCTTGCCGAGCAGTGTCTGGATCAGCCGCTCTGACTTGTCGTAGTCGCCTTCGCCAAAAGCATGACCCCGGATGCGCCCCTGCGCGTCGATGAAATAATCCGCCGGCCAGTAGTTGTTGAGAAACGCCGACCAGATCGCGTAGTTGCTGTCGACCGCCACCGGGTAGGTGATCTTCAGATTGCGCACGGCGCGCTGCACGTTGTCGATATCTTTTTCGAAGGCGAACTCCGGCGTGTGCACGCCGATGATGACGAGCCCGTGGTCGCGATACTTCTCATACCACGCGTGCAGATACGGCAACGTGCGCAGGCAGTTGATGCAGGAATACGTCCAGAAGTCCACCAGCACGACTTTGCCTTTGAGCTCATCGGGCGTCAGGGGCTTGCTGTTCAACCAGGCGACCGCGCCGTCGAGCGAGGGGAAGTCGCCTTCGACCGGAAGCGAGGCCTGCCCCTGGCTCGCACCCGCGCCAGCCATCCGCATCATCGAGTCGCCGGACATGGCCATCGAATTCGCGGCCATGGAATTCTTCGCCATCGAGTTGGACGTCAGGGCGCCGCCCCGCGGATGCACTCCTGAAATGTCCACGAGTGACTGCTCGAGCCCCGAGGTGCTCTGCAGCGACAGCCGTGTCAGCACTCCGGTATCCAGACCGAACGCCACCGCCCCTACCGCGATCAGCACCGCGGCACCGAGGCCGCGGCGGATCCACTCTCCCGCACCCAGCGAGCGCTTGAAGAACGCCACGACACGGCCGCCGATGAGCAGCACCACAGCCAGCGAGGTGGCGGCGCCAGCCGCGTAGGCGAAGAGCAGCAGGGTCGTGCGAACGTTCGCACCCTTGATGGCGGCGCCTGTGAGAATCAAGCCCAGGATCGGGCCAGCGCACGGCGCCCACAGAAATCCTACGGCAATCCCCAGAGCGATCGAGCTGGCGATGGCCCGTCCGGGGCGATCCTGCGAGCTCTGGGCCGACTGCGAGAGCCGATTGCCGAAGGATACGAGCGGTTGGGTGATCAGCTCGCTCAGCCGTGGCCACAGCAGCATCAGCCCGAAAACCGCCAGCAGCACCATGGCCGCCACTCGCCCGAGCTCATTCGCCCTGACCACCCAACCGCCACCAACGGCCGCCAGGGTGGCGACCAGCGCGAACGTCACCGCCATGCCGGCGAGCAGCGGCAGAATGCTGGTGGCGAACGGCCTGCCGGCCCGCGCGAAGACAAACGGCACCACCGGAAGCACGCACGGGCTGACGATCGTCAGGATGCCGCCGAGGTAAGCAAGAACGATGAGGGTCATAGGGCGCCGACCTCGACCGGCGAGTATCGAGTCTCGCTATATTAGACTCGATACAGCGTAGCGAAGACCAGAGAATACGCGCGGCCGAAGCGTGGAGCACGCGCATCGTTTTCGTGCAGACACCTGCCACGCGCTCATTATCTATACTCGCCTCGAAAAGCACTTCCAGCGGAGTGACCGTGAAAACGCTCTACGCCTCTATGGTCTGCGGGTTGTTGGTTGCGGCCTGCACATTGCACAGCCCGCCGGCGCGGGCACAACACAAGACGAGCCCGGGCTGCATCGATTACTCGAATGATCCGGCCGGCTGCCAGCCCTCGACCTTCCCCACGCCCACCGGACAGATGCCCTCCCGGCGCGTCGGCAAGGACGGCAAGATCGATCCGCGCTCCTCCGAGGCCGATGCGCGCAAGGGCGCGGCGCTGCTGGAAAAGAAGCTGCACTTGTTTCGCAACATCACCCCGCTCCACTGGACGCTCACCGTACCTTCGGTGAAGGATCCGGCGACCTCAGGATGGACAGGCGGCGACCTGGATGCGATGGGCGACGCACGCGGGCTGGGAATCGCCGGGGACTGCATCTTCGTCGGCCACCAGAACGGGCTCGGCCACAAGCACGCCATCAACATTTTCAAGATCGCGCGCGATCCGGTGAAGGATGCGCCGACGCAGGTCGGGGAGATCCCGGCGATGGCCGAAGGGGATCAGGGCTTCGACGACCGCGAGTTGCGCTCGCTGGTGTACACCACCCGGGCCGGGCAGGACCGCCAGATCATGGTGCGCAACGGGGGGACCCAGTCGATTGGCCGACAGATGGTCTACGACATCGACCCGGCCACCTGCCTGGTGAAGTCGGTGAGCGGGCTCTACGACTTCGGCGGCCAGTCGCATGAATTCTACCTGTGGCACGACCCGGCCAATGCGAATCGCATTCTGGTGTACATGACGATCTGGACGCCGGCGGTGCCCGATCCCAACCATCCGGGCCTGCTGGTGGCGGACCTGTATGTCATGGCGGTCACGGATGAGAATACCGGGGAGATCCTCGAGCATCCGCGCATCGATGCGACCTTCACCCTGCAGGAT
>Ga0134125_10007713_pt1 | contig 12139 bp, 12 predicted proteins | sample KB31751_FD_96464 | JGI IMG/M metagenome (GOLD analysis project Ga0134125, IMG submission 96464) | Terrestrial soil microbial communities with excess Nitrogen fertilizer from Kellogg Biological Station, Michigan, USA - KB3-175-1 | ecosystem: Environmental > Terrestrial > Soil > Unclassified ... | reverse complement strand
GACATCGAGCGGCTTGCCGTTCATGTCGTAAGCGATGAGGGTCTGAGGATGCATCGCATCCTCGAGGCCGATGCTTTCGTAGTATTGGCCCGGACTCTGCTCGCCGCCTTTCGAGGGCTCGCCCTCGAGATTGTCGGCGCAATGGAGCACGACGAACCTGGCGCTCGGCCGCACGCGCGCCGCATGCAGCAGTAAGGCGAGGGGAACACCCGTCCAGCCGCCGATGGCGCTCCAGCCCTCGACGCAGTCGTGACGGGTGATCTGGCTTCGGGAGGGAAGCCGGCGAAGCTCCGCGACGCTCAGGCTGAGCGGATGCGTCACCAGTCCGTCGACCTGCAATCGCCAGTTCGCGAAGCGCTCGATGACCTGGCGGTCGTACCACTCGCCTCCTGGATTGAAGGTCCCGTTGGCCTTGAAGTGGGGCGATATGTCAGAAGGCTCGAACTCCTGCGCCATCGCTTCCCGTCCGAGCAGCAGTCGCTGCGTCGAACGGGTCCACGCCTGAGCTGCGGCGAGCACCCGCTGGAAGCTGGCGCTCTCGGTGAGGGCATCGGCTTGGAGAATTTTGCTGCAGCCGCTGAGCAGCAGACCGCCGCCTGCGAGCCCGCCGATGAGCGCCTGCCGCCGCGTGACGATCGCCATGTCAGGCGCGCTCCCGGGGAACGGTGTACCGACCGGTCAGCATCGATCTGACCTCGTTGATCGCGCCGGCGAGCACGACTTCGATGAGGTGGACGACGATGAAGAGCACGATCGAGGAGGCGAAGAGGAAGTGCAGGGTCCGCGCGGACTGCCGCCCGCCGAGAGCCCGGACCAACCAGGGGGCGAACGCATCCAGCCCGGGTGACATTGCGAGCCCGGTCACGACCATGCCCAGGAGCAGCATCAGCAGTCCCAGATACGCGAGCCGCTGCAGGACGTTGTAGCGCTTGGCGGCCTCACCAGTCGGATGTCTGAGCAGGAGATGATCGCGAATCGAGCGCGGTATGGCACGCAGGTCGGCCTTCGTGGGCCAGAGGTCGCGCTGGATGTGCCGGCTCGCGAAGCTCCAGAGCAGATAAATCGCGGCGTTCGCGACCAGGACCCAGGCGAAGAAGAAGTGCCAATGCCGCGCATCGGCGAGATCGGTGTAGCTCGGTATGGTGAGCCAGTCGGGCCAGGCGTGCAGGGTAATGAAGGGATGATCGAAATCGCTGCCTTTTTGACCCCAGTAGAGGCGCGGGTGGGCGTTCAGGATGTTGAGGCCGCTGCCCACCAGGATGAACAGAGTCAGGGCGTTGATCCAGTGGGTCACCCGCACCGGCCAGGCATGCCGGTAGATGACATCACGGGCGGGCTCGACGCAGGCAGAGCGCCGCCTTGCCGCGAGTGCTCCCGCAGTACGCTGGATCAGCATCGATCTGCCTCGGTCTGCATGGGCCGCGGGGGGCGGCCCTCTTCGCGACCTATTTCGCGAAGGGAGGCAGGTTGTTACAGACCGCGCCGAGGGATTCGGCTTACCAGCGCAGCAATCGGGCGCCCAGCACGGCCCCCAGGGCAGCAGCGGCTGTGATGCCCAGCGTGTACCACGTCGCCACGAAGGCGGCCGCCTGCTCCGGGCAGTGCAGTCCGTAGAAGGTCGCTGCCAGCGCACCCGCCGCCAGCCCGGCGGCAGCGCCCGCGAGAGCGGGCCGGGTCGGCGCGAGGGCGCGCAGAGCAATGACCTCACAGGCGTAAATGGGCAGCGCCAGCAGCAGTATGAGCGGTGAGCAGACCTTCCAGGTGTGGCCCAACCAGAGCCCGAGGCGGCCGGCGGGTGAGGCAGCGAGGACCTGGCCGGTACCGAGGGCGATCATCGCCAGAACGATGAGCAGCGCTGCTGCGGGCGCGAGTCCGGCCCGCGTACCGGGAACGGACAAGCGCCTGACGGTGATCGCAGCCGCCACTGTGAGCAGGCCCGTGTAGCTCGCCTTCATCCAGAACCATGGCTGCCTGGCGGCGGCCTCGAGGGGCTGGCTATGCAGCCCCAGCACCACGAGCGCAAGGGTCACGGCGCCACCCGCGGCGAGGGCCGTCAGCAGCTTGCGGGTCGGGGCTCCCGGCGGCGTCATCCGGGCATCGCGCGCCAGCAACGCTATTAAGTCAGCCGTTCTCATCGTGCCAGGCTCGATTCAACCATTTCAGAGTCCGATGCAACATAACGCGCGCGGATACTGCGGTCACGCCGCGCTTCCTGGCTGCTTCTTCGATCGAAAGGCCCTGAAGTTTCACGTCCTCCAGGAGCGTCCGCTGCCGCTCGGGCAGCCGCTCGAGCAACCGCTTGAGGTCCGTCTGCACCGCACGCTCTTCGGTGTCATCAGCGGCGAAAAGCACCCCGGCATCCTCGAGCGGAACGTGTACACGCCGATGCCGGCGGCGCAAGTGATCGATGAGCTTGTAGCGTGCGACCGAGTATGCCCACGGGCTGAAGGGCAGGGCACGGTCGTAGGTGTCCCGCTTCAGATGCACCGCAAGGAGTGTCTCCTGGACCAGATCCTCGACCTCCGAGGCTCCGGTCCCGATACGGCGCGAGAAGTAGCCGCGCAAATGTCCGCCGAGAGCGCTCAGGAGCTGCAGGTGCGCATCGGCGTCGCCCGCGAGGCTGCGGATCATCAGCGGCCGGAGGCGCTCTTCGATGTCGACTTTCGGCTCCACTGTGCTCGGCTCTGTGCCCCCTGGGCCAGCCGGCGCATTGTAGAGCGATCGGGCGAGAAATGACAAAGCGGCTCGAGACGGACCTGGCCGACTGCAGCACCGCACGCTGTAACACTCGCGCCGGCACCGACGTACTCAGGCGGGTATGAAGACCCTCCTCGAGCTCTGCAGCCGTCCGATCGTTTCATTGCGAGGAGATTGGTGGGCGATTCCGCTGCGCCTCATCGTCGGCTATGGCTTCATGGAGCACGGGACCGCAAAGCTTGCGCGCGGGCCTGAATCCTTCATCGCGATTCTCCACGCGCTGCATCTGCCGGCCGCCCCGCTGCTCGCCTGGGTGACGATCTTCATCGAGCTTCTTGGCGGGCTTGCGGTATTGGTCGGCGCCTTCGTGCCGCTCGTCAGCGTTCCCATGATCATCGTGCTTCTCGTTGCGATCGTCACCGTCCACCTTCCCAACGGCTTCAGCTCCATCAAGCTCGAGGCAGTGACCCGGGCGGGCGCGCGTTTCGGTCAGCCAGGGTACGAGACGGATCTTCTTTATCTCGCATGTCTCATCGCGCTCGTGCTGGGTGGCACTGGGCCGTTCGCGCTCGATGCGAGGCTGCTAGGCCGCAGAGAGTGCAACAAGACTTGCGCGAGGCACGCAGCCACCTGAGCTCCTGATCCATTCAACCCTCCAACCAACAAGTCACCGAACGGAGATCAGCATGCCATCCCGAGACCCGAGCTCATTCCTCGCCGCCCAGGCCGCCGGCGCTCTCGTCATTGCGCTCCTCGGGAGCACTCTGGCGCTGGCCGGCGAGCAGGGCGAGCCCGAGCGCAGCGCGCTCGTGCTCACGAGCACCAATGATCCGAGTGCGAATCGGGTCGCGGTGTTTCAGTTGGAGACCGGCGGTACACCGACCCTTTCGCTCGTGCAGACGGTAGCCACCGGCGGCAAGGGAGGTGCGAGCGGCAACGCGGGCATTCTCCAGGTTGCTGGCGATCTGGGCGCCGTGGCGAATTACGGGTCGAACAGCATCAGCCAGCTCGTGAGAGCGGGGGACTTCCTCTACGTGAGACGTCAGATCCCACTCGCGCCGGGCTGCCTCAAGCCGGATTCGCTGGCTCTGGCTGGCGGAGAGCTCTTCGTGACGGGCGCTGCATGCGTCGAAAGCCATACGTGGCCGTCAGGCGCCCTCGATGGCGCAGCCGTCCATCTGGCGGATCCTTCGGCGGCGCAGATCGCGGTCGGCAGGACCTGGGGAGCAGTCACGATGACATCGGGATCTCTCCTGCAGGTAGGCCTCACGCGCACGGGCGCACTCAGTGGGGCCGCCGCGCCGATCGCACTGCCGAGCACAGCGAACAATACGCCGCTCGGTGAAGCCTTCTGGGGTGATATCCTCGGGTTTACCCCCGCGCACAGCCCAGACAGCTTCGCGATCGTCGATGCGCAGCGCAATGTCCATCCGGTTGCAGGACCTACGCCTTCCTTTCCCGCGAATGCACCCTGCTGGGTCGCCAAGGGACCCGGGAACGTCTGGTATACGGCCAACAGTCCCGGACATGCCATCTCGATTTTCTTCAGCGACGGCAAGGGCGGTGTGTTTTACAAGTCGGTACCGCTGCCGGGGGCGCCCACTGACATCACCGTCTCTGCGAACGGCAAGTGGCTGGCCGTCATCTACGCAGCGAGCGGCAGCGGCTATGTGTCCGTGTTCGGCGTCGACCGGTATGGCGATCTCTCGCCCGAGGCCACTTCCGACCCGATCGGGGTCGCAGGCTTCAGCGGAGTTGCGATCAGCCAGTAACTCCAGGAGTCATGCATATGAGTAACCGTTTTCCAATGCTGATCGCCGCGGCTGCGGCAGCTGCGGCGCTCACCGGAGCCGTTCTGGTCGGAATCGGTCATCAGGGAGCGAGGGCGGCGGAGCTGCGGAGCTCCGCGCCGCCGCCTGCCATCGATGAGCCGCTCGCGGGCACGTCGGGCTCAGAGACGGCGATCCTCTCGGGCGGATGTTTTTGGGGCATGCAGCTCGTCTTTCAGCATGTGAAGGGGGTTCGCGAAGTCCTCGCGGGCTATACGGGCGGCGCGGCACAGACGGCGACCTACGAGGAGGTGAGCAGCGGCACGACCGGACACGCTGAATCGATCAAGATCGTGTTCGATCCGCATGTGGTGAGCTACGGCGCGCTGCTGCGGATCTATTTCTCCGTCGCCACGGATCCTACGCAGCTCGATCATCAGGGTCCTGATGAGGGAACGCAATACCGCGGGGAGATCTGGCCCATGAACGATACCCAGCGACACATTGCCGAGTCGTATGTCCGCCAGCTTGCGGCGGCCCACGTCTTCAGTGCGCCGATCGTGACGCGCATCGACAACGCGAGGCCGTTTTATCCCGCAGAGTCCTATCATCAGAACTTCGCCACTGTTCACCCATACAATCCTTACATCATGGCGTTCGATGCGCCCAAGGCCACGGCGTTGGCGAAGACGTTCCCGGCCCTCTATCTGACTCACCCTACGCTCGCGCCCGCCTCGGTGGCCAGCCTCCGTTGATGGGTACCGACCGCTTCATTCCAACTTCAGGAATCGCGCTACGTGCTCGTTGATGAATTTCCCATCCGCCGGCGAAGCGCCTGCTCCCGCGGGGTGTCCCCATAGCGACGGAATCGGCACCAGCTGACAATGCGCAATGAACGCAGCTTCGTAGCGGGCGTCGGTCAGCGGGAAATAGAGGTCGGTGGCTGAGGGCATGTAGAGGACCGGCACCCTGATGGAGCGCAGTGCGGCTTGCACATTGCCGCCGAAGGGTGGCGTATTGCCGACGTCATTGCTCTCCCAAGTGCGCATCTGCAGGATGAGATTGTTGGCGTCCGCGCCGGGTACGAAGTGCGTTCTGAAATGATCGATGACCTCGGGCAGGGTGCTCCCGAGGGAAGGATCGGAGCGCCAGAGCTCACGCCGCCACCATTCCTGCGAGAACAGCCACGCGGTCCATACCAGGGAGAAAGCCTGGATGCCTTTCTCGGGCTCGGCCTTGTAGTCGCCGCCGGCAAAGGCGGGATCGGTCGTCAGGGCCGCGATCTCACTTTCCAGACGGACGATCCCGTGGCCATAGGTCTTTGCCGTGCCCGCTGTGGCGACGATGCGGTCCATGAAATCCGGATAGCTGACGACCCATTGAAAGGCCTGCTGGGCTCCCATTGAGAAGCCGATGACTGCCCGCAGATGATGCACGTGCAGCTCCTCGGTGAGCAGCTCGTGTACCGCCTTGACGTTGTCGCGGATGGTCATGAGCGGGAAGCGGGGTCCGGAGAACGGCTCGGGCGTGTTGCTCGGAGAGGATGACCGCCCGTTGCCGAACAGCTCGCTCGTGATGAGGAACAGCTTGTCGGGGTCGAGCGCCTTGCCCGGCCCGATCAGCCAGCCATAACCGTGCATGTCGGCCATGTAGTGTGAAGGCAGGAGGATGGCGTTGTCGCCCGCCGCGTTCAGGTGGCCGTAGGTGCCGTAGACGATCCGCACCTCGGGCAGCTCGACGCCGCCTTCCGTCTTGAAATGGCGAATGCGGTATTCGTGGCGGATGGGCTGCGGCTGCCCGGACCAGGCCGGCACGCTGCCGGCAAGGAGAATGAGTGCGCAGAATGCCGGGCGGATGAGACCCCTGAGCGGCGATCGTGACATGTCGTGCCCCCCCCTGTAACACCCGATGGTAACTCTTTTTCGTTAGACCGTTTCCGATGATCCCTGGCGCTCCTCCCTGGTCAGCCGGTAATGGCGGTACAGGCCATAGCCCAGACCAGAGGCCCCTGTGAGCACGGCGGGTATCACCAAGGCATGCTCGTGCATGCGCTCAAAGAGCAGAGCACCGATTGCGCCACCCAAGATGAACGCGGTCGCTACCACCAGGCAAACGCGCAACCGCAGCATGTCTACAGGGACGCCACGCAGCAAGTGACCGAGGCTGATGCCCAGGTCGGTAAAAATCCCGGTCACGTGTGTGGTCCGAATCACCGCGCCGCTGTAGGCACTGACCATGCCGTTTTGCAGGCCCATGGCGACCGATGCCAGGTAGAGCCCGATCGAATTCGACGCGTCCAAAAACGGAATGGCCGCGAAGAGCAACGCCGACTCGAGGGTCAGTGCCACGCCATAGCGCCGGCCGAGCTTCAGGGTACTCTGCTGGACGATCATGGCGCTCAACATCGTACCGAGCACAAACGCCGCGATTGCCAACGCCCAATGCGTCGTCTGCCTGCCATCCGCGTTGCCCAGCGCAATGCCGAGCAGGCTGGTATTGCCGGTCATGTTGCTGATGGACTCGTGGCGAAAGCCGAGATAGCCGGCCGCGTTGACCACGCCGGCGATGAACGCCAGTACTCCCGTTCCGAACCACGCCCAGCGTGGCAGTTGACGCAGCAATGGCATGATCGCTAGCGATCCGCAACCGAGAGCGGCGCGGCGGCCGACATCACGACAGCGTCCAGTTTCCCACCCAGACCTTCAATTTCTCGAAGTCTGGCGAGAGCTTCGGAGGAGGGGATTCTCCATGCGCCGAGGCGGCGCCGAGCGCCAGGAGCAACGTGCCGACGTCGATGATCACGCGCTTCATCGCAAGACGCATTCGTACTCCGAGGACCCCTATTGCCATGACGTTACGGGCTGGTGCGGCGAGGATAGTAAGTCCATGAATCTGTGGCAATTCCTTTTGAGACCGATTGGCGGCGGTATGTCCAGACCCGCGCCGACTGGACATAATCAGCGGAAAGCGGATGATTGACTGCGATAAGAACGTTCAGGTATCGCAGCGGGGTTCGGAATCACTCGTCCGAGCGCAATCAGTCGGAATCCGCGTGGCGGCGGCTGGCCGACAGCGAGCCCGCCACCACCTTAACTAAGGGGCCAGCATGAATCTCAGAGTGCTGTTGCTAGTGGTGATCCTGGCCGTAATAACGGTGCCGCTCGCCATAGCGCTCATTCGCGGTCTGCGCACCTAGGGTTGGGACCATGACATCATCTGACACGCCGCAAAACGGCACGCCAGCCTCCGCGGCAACGACGCCACAGAACCCATGGAACCCGATGGTCGACGGCGGGAGTGAGGAGTCCTCAAGCGGAGGATCGGCGCCCCCGCGCGTAACCGCGACTTCCCCGCCATCGATTCCTCCTGCGATCGGAGTGACTCCCGCGGCGGCGGTCGCGCGCAGTGGCCTCTCCAATATCATCGGTCTCGCTCTTGTCACCTTTATCAGCGCTGTCGGATGGTGGATGACGGTCATCAATGCGCCGAGCCGATACGTCCACCCGGTCAACATGGACTTGGCTGGAATCTACATTTGTCAGTGGCTCGCCTTCCTGCTGAGCATCGCGAATGCGGTTGCACTGATCATGGCGGTTTGGTCGCGGTATGCCAAACATACGCCGGGCGTACCCAAAAATCGGGACAGTTTCATCTGGGCTCTGATCGGCAGTCTTTACGCAATCCTTCTGACCGTAGGCAACCTCGTAGTCGTGCTGATGTTCACTTCGCTGCTTGGCCACAAGAGTGGCGGTGGCGTGCCGCAGGCCATCCTTTTCGGCTTCTGGCTCAGCGGCGCAGCGACCATGGTGCTGCTGGACGTCCTGGCTTGGCGTCTCATCAAACGAGGCCGGGAAGGCAGGCCGGTGGACGGGGCCCCGGTCACGACAGGTTGGGTGGAACTGAAAGGGAACTATCGCGCGGGGCGACTCGAGCGGTTCGAGGGCGGGCAGAGAATGCCGCCAATACCGCTCAAGTTGAAAGTCACCTGGGGCGCAAAGGGATTGTCGTTGAACGACGGCGATGAGATCGTGGTGGCCGGCCGTTGGAAGGCGCAGCGCATTTTGAGGGTGAAACGCCTCTACAACGCGACCACTGGAGCGAGGTTTGGCTAACGGCTGAGCCGAAGAGACAGGTGCGCCCATGGCTTCCTTCTCGATCAAACAGCTCGATTATCTGCAGCGAACGGCCCAGAGCAAACCCGAGGCCGCCGATCCCACGCTCTGCGAGGCCGCTGCTCCTGCTCTGCGCTCGCTCGTACGCATCACTGGCCTCGGCCGGCGGGAGAAGTTCAGCGATCCGCGCAATTCGCGGCAGGTGCGCCATCCGACCGAAGATTTCATCATCGGCATGTATGCCTCGAAGATTCCCGTCGCGTTTCGCGTCTACGGGGATCAGAGCCGGGCGCGCATCGAGATCGGCACGTGGGCCGGCTCGGACGGTGGGGACCGATTCGCGCGCCAGGAATCTACTTTCAGGGCGGCTTTACGCAGCCCCTTCAGCGCAATTGACGTCGAGGCGGTCCGGTCCAGCGCGCTACCGACAGCGACAGCACCCCGCTCCGGGTACGCCATCGGCATTCCGACCGTCAAGGCGCCCGATCCGGCTGACGGAGCGCTGCCCATAGACCGGCTGATCCGCGCCATGTCCGGGTCGCGCTGGGAGTGCCTGATCGTCGCGGCGCCCGCACAGGAAGGCGCGATAAGCCAGCAACGAAATCAGATCATCGAAGAGATGCGCGTGGTGCAGCAGGAAGCGCAGTCGGCCGGCGTGCCGAGTCCGCTCGCCGATCATTACTCGGAGATATTGAAGATCGCGCTCTACGCCCGAACCGCCGGGCTGGCGATCGGGGCGTGGCACACGGCTGTTTACTTGCTGGGGGATGACGACAGCTACATGCGTCTGGCAAGCGTGTGGCCCGGCATCTACTCCGGTGACGAGTCTCTGCCCGAACCGGTCCAGGTCCTGCACAGTCCCTTCGCGGCGAAAGCGGCGATCAAATGGGCGATGCCGCTCGCACCCGGACAACCCGGGCCCGGACACTATCACCACCCCTATCAGCTATCGACACTGCTCACGTCGACGCAACTTTCCGCCTATGTTCATTTGCCGCAACTCGAGGTAAGCGGATTCTCCATCCGACAGGTCTCGAGGTTCGACGTCGTACCCCAGACCATCAAGAGCGGCAGCGAGCGTATCGACCTCGCCACCGTCGTGCAGCGGGAGGTACTGTCGGAGCTTCCTTACCAGATCCGGCTCGATGCGCTCACGAAGCACGCGTTCGTCGCCGGCGTCACCGGTGCAGGCAAGACCACGACGATTCTTCACCTGCTGACAACTGCTTGGAAGATGGGCGTACCGTTTCTGGTAATCGAGCCCGCCAAGCGAGAGTACCGCGAGCTCCTGCATCATCCTGAGCTCGGACCGAAGCTCCAGGTGTTCACGCTCGGCAACGAGCGGGTCTCGCCGTTTCGATTGAATCCCTTCGAGGTGTATTCCGGATTCCCGATCGCCGAGCACATCGATCTGCTGCGCTCGGTGTTTGCGGTGAGCTTCGGCCTCTGGACGCCGTTGCCGCAGATTCTCGAGCGGTGCCTGCATCTTGCCTACGAGGACAAGGGTTGGAACATCACCGGCGACTTCAATCGGCTGACGAAGGATCGGTCCGATCCGCGGGTATTCCCGACGCTGAGTGAGCTACTGGAGAAGATTCAGGAGGTAACCTCGGCGCTGCAGTGGGATCCGGAGGCGACCGCCCGCATTCGGGGCGCGCTGCTCGACCGCCTGCGAAGCCTGCGAAGCGGTGGCAAGGGGCGGTTGCTCGATGTCAGGCAGTCCGTCCCGGCTGAGCTGGTCATGGAGCGGCCCACGGTGCTCGAGCTCGAGAGTATCGGCGATGACGATGACAAGGCTTTCATCATGGGGCTCCTGCTCATCCGCCTCGTCGAGTATCGACGTGCGGCACAGAGCCCGGCTGGTGTCGTACCGAATCGACAGCTCAAGCACTTGCTCGTCTTTGAAGAAGCGCACCGCCTGCTGGCGAATGTCTCCGGAAAGGGAGAGGAGGGAGCGTCAAACGCACGCGCCAAGGCTGTAGAGAGCTTCGCCAATCTGCTTGCAGAGGTGCGCTCGTATGGTCAGGGAATCGTGATCTCGGATCAGGTCCCTGTGAAGCTGGCGCCCGATGTCATCAAGAATACGAACCTGAAGATTGCGCATCGGGTCGTTGACGCAGAGGATCGCAAGGTGCTCGCCGGATCGATGGCGATGAGCGAAGAGCAGAGTCTGGCGTTGACCACCCTCGAGCCGGGGCGTGCGGCGGTCTTTTCCGAGGGCGACGACACGCCGCTGCTGGCCCACTTTCCAGCAGGCGCGACCCCGAGGCCGCCGAAAATCGAAGACCAAGAGCTGCGATCGCACATGGATGCCCTGAGGAATGCGCAGTTCCCCGCCACGCTCCTGCTGCGTCATCCGGGGTGCGCCGATACGGGAACGGAGGGCGGGGCGAGCTGCGATGCGGCGCGCGGCGTGGCGGAAACAGCGCTCTTTCGGCGCGACTTCGAACGCGTATTTCTATCGATTCTGGAGGATGGCTCGGCGCTCGATCGTTTGTGGCCGGCGATCGAATGGCACATTGCGGCGGCCTTGCGTCCCGATATCGATCCGCAAAAGCTGACTCTGTGTACGCTGGCGCACGCCACCGAGTACCTCGTCACTCACCGCGGCGCGCAGGCCGGCTGGACGTATGTCGAGATGGGCCACATGACAGATGCTCTGCATGCCCTCTACGAAGCCTCGAACGCAGATGGCGCCCGTGAGCGCGCCCTCGACGCACTGCGGAGCACCTTGCTGACGTTACACTCGCGGAAGTTTCCGCCGTTTGCACACTGCGAGCAGATTTGCAGCGATCGGCCGTTGTGTCTGTATCGGCACCCCGTGGCCGAGGTCGCGGCGCGCCCCGAATTTTCTGCGGCCTGGAGCGCTGCCAATCCGCTGAATCAGGGGACCGAAGGGGACGTCTGGAACGTATGTCAGAGGGTCGCCGAGCAGCTCATCGAATGGGCTCCGGCGCAGCGTGCCGCCATTCGGCGGATTGGCTTGTGCTTCGGGCAGACGATGCTGTTGAGCTCCGCTGCTCGCACGACGCCGGCGAATATGGGTTCCCTGTTCGAATCACTCCAGCGCACGGCCGAAGTGCCGTTGCAGAATCTCGCTACAGCGGCAGATGGTGAACCGGAGCGTTGAGGGGACTACCATGAACAACGTACCGCCGGCCCAACAGCCGGCGCAGCCGAATGCGCCGCAAGCCAAGCCGGGCGCGGCGGCACCACCCATGCCGGCCGGGCCGCCGAAAGCGGGCGGTTCTCCGCCCCCGGTAACCGCCAAGGGTGGCGCGCCCGCTCCTGGAGCTCCCAATCCTGGTGCCGCCAAGGCTGGCGCAGCGGCTCCCGGGGCTTCCAACCCTGGTGCTCCCAAGGCTGGCGCAGCGGCTCCCGGGGCTTCCAACCCTGGTGCCCCCAAGGCTGGCGCAGCGGCTCCCGGGGCTTCCAACCCTGGTGCTCCCAAGGGTGGCGCAGCGGCTCCCGTGGCTTCCAACCCTGGTGCTCCCAAGGGTGGCGCAGCGGCTCCCGGAGCTCCCAACCCCGGTACTCCCAAAGCTGGCGCATCCGCTCCCG
>Ga0134125_10007711_pt1 | contig 12141 bp, 15 predicted proteins | sample KB31751_FD_96464 | JGI IMG/M metagenome (GOLD analysis project Ga0134125, IMG submission 96464) | Terrestrial soil microbial communities with excess Nitrogen fertilizer from Kellogg Biological Station, Michigan, USA - KB3-175-1 | ecosystem: Environmental > Terrestrial > Soil > Unclassified ... | reverse complement strand
CGCGCGTACCACCGAGAGCCAGGTGCATCGCGAGCTCGCGTCGGGCCTCTCCTGCCCCGTCGGCTTCAAGAACGGCACGGACGGCAACGTGAAGATCGCGGTGGATGCGGTGCAGGCCGCCTCCCAGGCCCATCATTTCCTGGCGGTCACCAAGCAGGGTCGCAGTGCCATCGCGACTACGGCCGGCAACGGTGACTGCCACGTCATTCTTCGCGGTGGCAAGGCGCCCAACTACGACGCCGCGAGTGTCGACGCAGCGACCAAGGTGATGTCGGCCGGCGGCACGGGTGGCGGCATGGGCGCTGACATGCGCGGGTTCATCCAGAACATGGCCGTCGATCTGGCCAAGATTTCGGACCCGCGCAACGAGCGCAAGACGGTCTCTCCGGAGATCGCGGCGTCGCGCGAGGAGGGCCGTCAGGAGTTGATGGACCTGCTCGTCAAGGCGGCGGTCGACCACGAGAACGGCGCCGAGGCACCGATCTACGTGCTGCTCAACAAGTGCTTCCTGGGCGGCGTGAAGTTCGAGCCGCAGCAAGAGAACGCCGTCACCCACCGCATGGAGGACGTCGAGATCAACTGGCTGCGCATCCCGAACCAGAGCATGCGTCCGGTCAGCGAGAGCGCCAAGGCGATCCACGCGGCCTACCTGAAGTCGATCAGCAACGGCATGGGCCAGCTCGGCTCGCCGGCGCCGGGATCGTGGGTGATCACCGGCAACAAGATCCGCCGGCGCGGCATGTTCGCCGACGAGCCGCCGCAGACCGGCAGCATCCGTCGTGAAGAGCCGATGGCTCGCCAGCGCAAGGTGGTTCCGGTTCTCGGCACGCTCGCCGCGCCTGTGGTCGAGACGATCTGAGCATGGGTGTTCCTGCACCCTTGGGCGTATCTGCTTCCGGCCGGTCCCCGTACTGGCCGGAAGACAAGGCAAACGCGATCATTCAGGGTACGCTGGCGGCTGTTCGCACGAGCAAGCCCTTTGCTTTTTATGGCCCACTTAACCTCTGGCTGTGGGCGTCCTATGTGACGTCCCTGACGCTGACCGATGGCAGCCTGACAGGTGCCGTTGGCTCAGCCGGGGCGCTCGCTGCGGGCGTCTCGATCAGCAGCCCGCTGCTGCCCGCGGGCACCACGATGAGCGCGCTGGGCGGCACAAATGCCACCCTCGTCCTGCCGATCTACACCTACTGGGCGAAGACCAAGACAGGCATCGCCAAGATCACCGATCTCACGTCGACCCAGTGGCTCGCCGGCGCCGCAGTTTCGGGCCGAGGCATCCCTGCGGGCACGACGGTCCTGTCGATCGATGTTCCGGCAATTGCGCCGACGACCAATCTGCCGAACGGTCAGAAGGGCACCGTCACGATCAGCAATGCGGTGACCGATGCGCCGGTCGAGAACATTACCAGTCCATTCGAGTTCGCGATCGACAACGACGCCATCGTGGCGGGCGTCGATGCCGCGGCGATCTTCACCGGCGCGCCGATCCTGTTCAATGCCACGGTTCAACTCGAGCGCAGCTTCGATGGCGGCGCGGTGTGGCTGCCGTGCAACATCGGCGGCAGCGGCGCCCTGGCGCAGTGGGTCGGCGATGGATCGGCGACGGGCACGCCGGTGTCGCTCAGCTTTGGCGAGCCGGAGCGTCAAATTGCATATAGATTGAATTGTCTCGCATATACGGCGATTAGCGGGACGAGTCTCAACTATCGCCTGTCCGAAACTGGTCAGGCCGCCACCACTCTTGCTGTTCCCACCATCTAGTCGAAACGAGCAAATTCACCGTGAAGTTTCTCGGCACCCTTTTGGAAAGCATCACGAGCCTCCTCTGGAGTCTTGTAGTAGCCCAAGCTGCGCGCCCGTCCCGCGGATCGTATTTCTGCTCGCCACAGTCCAGAGGTCTTGTGGAAGTAAACGCCTCGGTATGGGGACGTTTTGCGATGGAACACAGGGCGATTGCATCTGTTCTGCGCGATTGTTGCTGGTCTCAGATTTTCAATGCGGTTGTCATCGCGGCGTCCATTTTTGTGGTCAACCTGATCAGGTGCCCATTCGCCGTGTATGTAGAACCACGCAAGATGATGCTCAAAGAAGCAGGCCGCATAAATATAAAGGACACGATATCCAAAGCCATTTACATGGCCGGCTATCTTCCCCGCATATCTTCCGTTCCACTGAGGGCGCTGCGCTGGATTTTCCTTCCACCGGAAGATGCCCGTGCCCGCATCGTAGTCAAGAATTCGATGGAGTTCGGTCTGCGTAATCGGCAGTCTTACAATAGCCATTCGGAGACTCCCTTCTCTGATCGGTTAGAGGCGGCTGGCGCGCTCGACACGCTCCAATCGCCTCGCTCTTTCTATCACAATCCCATTCGGTTTTCGACTGCACTCGCCTAGAAGAAGGAACAAGAAATGAGCACTCCCGCAATCCCCGGCGCGATCAACGTCGGATCTCTTGTCGGCGATGAGATCGTGTCGATCGGTGTTGTCGGCCCGCGCTCGGCGCAGACCACCACGGGTGCCATCGCGGCTCTGGGCTTCGCCTTCGGCAACGCCTACTTCGTGAACGAGACCACGGGCAGCGACGCCAATCCGGGAAGCCGGTCGGAACCGTTCGCCACCCTCACCGCAGCGCTGGCAGCCTGCACCGACAACCAGGGCGACGTGGTCTACCTCGAGGGCACCGCCCATGTGACGGCGACGGTGAACTGGAACAAGAACGGCGTCTCGCTGGTCGGCATCAATGCGCCGTCGCAGAACAGCCGGGCCCGCATCTCCTCGTCGGGCGCGACCGTTTTCACCCCGATGGTCAACGTAACGGCCAATGGCTGCGCCTTCATCGGCATCGGGACCTTCTACGGCTACGTCGACGCCAGCACCCAGATCTGCTGGGCCGAGGCGGGCGGCCGCAACTTCTACAGCAACGTCCTGTTCGGCGGCGGCGGCAACGCCACGGCTGCGGCGCAGGCCGGTATGCGATCCCTCACGATCAGCGGAGACGGCGAGAACGTGTTCGCGGACTGCACCTTCGGTCTCGACACTGTCGCCCGCGCCACCAATGCCAACGCCACCCTCGAGTTCCTGGGCGGCACGCAGCGCAACAAGTTCATCCGGCCGATCTTCCAGATGTTCTCGTCCCTGGCCACGAATGTCCACGTCAAGGCCGCGGCCGGTTCGGTCGATCGCAGCCAATACATGTTCGACCCGATCTTCTCGAACGCGGTCGATAGCACGGCAACCGGCCTCAACGCCGACGTCCTGTGGGATGCGGCGGCGGGCGGCAACCTGATCATGTCCGGCAACGGCATCTCGGTTGGCGCGACTGCCATCGCTGTGGCCGGACCGGTCTACGTCAACGGCGCGGTCCCGGTTGCGACCACCTCCAACATCGGCATCAAGGCCACCTGATCTCGTCTCTGAAAGGAACTGTCATGAAGAAGTATCTGCTCGGCATCATCGGTGGTCTCGCCTTGCTGTTCGGCGGCATCGCCATCGCCCAGGTCACGATCCCGGCTCCGTCTTCGATGGGGATCACCGATCGCATCCAGGTCATCCCGCAGGGCCAGCCGACCACGGGCAACGTCTACGCCACGCTCACCCAGATGCGGGCGTGGATCCTCGGGGGCGCCTCGGGACATTCGGGCACCCCGGCCATCTCGTCCTGCGGTGGCGGCACGCCGACCATCGTGGGCACCGACAATGCCTTCCATGTGACGCAGGGGTCGACGGCGACGGGCTGTGTTCTTACCTTCGCCCAGGCGTTCACCGTCGCGCCGACGTGCGTGGCCGTGAACCAGACGGCGCCGGGCACTTCGACGCCGGCCTACACCATCAGCACCACGGCGATCACGCTGGTCACGGCGAGCACGTCCGGGGAAATCTGGAACGTGGTCTGCATCGGCAGCTAGTGCCACCGGTCAGTGAATCCCAGCGTCGCCTCATGTGGGCGGCGTCGAAGAAAAAGGGAGGCGCCGGTGGCGTCTCCCAAGCCGTTGGCAAGGAGTTTGCCAATGCTGACAAGGGCGGCAAACTACCGCCGCGCAAGAAGAACCCGCTTCACACTCACCCCCGGTCCAAGCAATGAAGATCCCGACTCTGACCCCTGTGAAGAGTTCGAACATCGAGGCTGTCGGCCACGGGTCCGGCGGCCTCTTCGTGCGTTTCAAGGGTGGCGGGGTCTATCGATATCCCGATGCGTCGGCGGATATTCACAAAGAATTTCTGAAGGCGGAATCGCCCGGCGGCTTCTTTCGAAGCCATATTCGAGGAACCTACAAGCATTTTCAGGTGAATCCCGATGGGTGACATCGTTCCTTTCTCCAGCGGTGGAATGAAGCGGTGCGGATCGTGTCACGAGGAAAAGGCGATCAGTAGCTTCAATCGCCAGAGCAAAGCCAAAGACGGCCGCCAGAGCATCTGTCATGAGTGTCGAGTGACGTATGATCGTCGTCGCGCGGGACGATTTGCATCTCCTACATGCGATGACTGCGGGGTCTCGGTTTCCACATTTCAGCGCCGACGCTGCGAAACGTGTGCTCGGCAGCGCATCAATACTAGGGCCCGCGAGTTTCGTGCCCAAAATCCACGGCAGTTAAAACTGCAAGCAGTTACACGCCAGTATGGGTTGTCTCCCGCCGAATACGACATGATCCTGAAAAGCCAAGATAATTGCTGCGCGATTTGCCGCGCGCATGTTTCAAATCAAAAACTTCATGTTGATCATGACCACGTAAACGGCGAGGTGCGTGGGCTCTTGTGCGTTCGGTGCAATATGGGGCTTGGCTGCTTCAAGGACGAAAAGAAAAACTTGGAACGCGCCATCTGGTATATTCACAGAGAGATTTTTCGTGGCATCACTCAACCTGAGCGACCTGACAAGCAGGAACCATCCTGTGGCTAAGAAACGAAACTGGATTCGCGAGGCGGTCAAGCCGGAGAACAAGGGCAAGTTCACGGCGAAGGCCGAAGCTGCTGGCAAGTCGGTCAAGGAGTTCGCCGCCGAGAAAAAGGATGCGCCTGGCGCCCTCGGCAAAGAGGCGCGACTCGCGAAGACGTTTGAGGGCATGGCGAAGAAGAAGTCGCCGCTGCACACACATCCGAGGAGCTGATCATGGCGAACCCCCTGCACGACAACGCCCGTTCGAAGACCGAGAAGAAGGCCGACGACAAGAAGCCCGAGGAAAAGCCGGACGAGAAGGCCGCCATCGAGAAGAAGGCTGCTGAGAAGCCCAAGGAGCCGGAGGGTGAAGATGCCGACGGTGCCGAGGGCGAAGCCGCTGCGTCTCCGAAGGACGCCTTCATGGACGGCATGAAGAACATGAAGAAGCGCCACGAAGGCGAACTGCGCGACGCGCACGGTAACCACCGCGAGATGCTTCGCCAGATGGCGGCTCGCCATGGCAAGGAGATCGCGGATCACTTCGACATGCACATGCCGAATGAGGCCGCACCCGCAGCGCCGGCGGCTGGTGCTGGCGACGCGGGTGCCGAGCCCGCTGCGGAGGAATAGCGCATGGCCAAGATGAACCCGATGGTCAGCATGGAGATGGATGACGAGGATCAACTCGATGCCGTCATGCCGATCGCCATGCCGGAGCGCCCCCGGTTCCCCTACGGTCTGCACATCTCGCTGACCGACAAGGAACTGGAAAAGATGGAGCTCGACGCAAGCGAGGCTGTCGTCGGCGGCATGATCCATCTTCACGCGATGGCGCGGATCACGTCCGTGAGCCAGAACGACATGGAGGGCGGCAAGAAGTGCTGCCGCATCGAACTCCAGATCGAGGATTTGTGCGTCGAATCTGAGGATGAAGAAAATTCTCAGGTGGAGATGCCAATGAAGAAGAACCCGCTCCACGACAGGTCGTGAGGGTGCCGGTAATATGATATAAAGCACGGGTCGATACACTGCTTGAAACAGTGCACCGACCCTAACCCTAGACGAACTGGAATTTCGCCAATGGCTGGCAAGGAACGTATCACCGCAGAACGGCTCCGTGAACTGATGACCTACGATCCAGAAACCGGGATTTTTATATGGAAGACTTCCGGAGGTCGTGGCCCCACTAGCCATCGGTCCGGGGAAGTCATAAACCAAGCGCCTACCAGTGACGGCTATTTACGCATCGTGATAAGCGGTGTGGCTTACGGCCTACACAGACTGGCCTTTTTGTATATGCGCGGCCGATATCCTGCGCATGAGATCGATCATCGCGATCTAAACCGCTCCAACAATTGCTGGTCCAATCTCCGCGAGGCCACCCACTCTCAGAATCAGGCCAACAAACGTGGGTACTCGCGGAGCAGAAGCCGCCTGAAGGGCGTAACTTGGCGCCCTGAGCGGCAGCAGTGGCGGTCTAGATTATTTAAGGATGGGAAGAACCATTATCTAGGCCTGTTCAACTGCCCAGCCGCTGCACACTTCGCCTATGTCGTGGCCGCTGATATTCACCACGGCGAATTCGCGAGGGCTACATGAAGCGGATCATTGCGGCGCTCATCGGAATTTTCTGGGCAACGGCTGCTTATCCTCAAGCGACCGTCCTGCAGGGTGGCAGTTACACATCGGGCATCCTCCCGATGTATTCCCAGAGCGGCGGCTCGCAGCCGATCATCCAGCAGTCGGCGACGGCGGCGGGTGGTGCGCAGAGCATCAAGGAAATGTCCATCGTTGCGCGGGGCAGCGGCACGGCGCCGTATGTCGGTTCCGGCGGCGGCTATCTCGGCTCGCGCTTCTGCATGTACGACGCGCCTCCGGCGAACGCGACGGGCGGCCACCAGCTTTGCCTGGACCCCGACGTCACTGGCGGCTACGGCCTGCTGTCGTTCAATGCGTTCGGCTCGGCCAGCAGCATCCCGTTCAAGATGAATGTTAATGGCACGCTGCTTGAGTTTCCTTTTAGCACGACCGGTGTGGTCGGGCCTTCCTCGAGCACGGTCAACGACGTCGCCTGCTGGAACAATACGTCTGGCACGCTGCTGAAGGACTGTGGCGTGCAGATTACGATCGGCGGCACCAACGGCCAGATCCAATACAACAATTCCGGAGCGTTGGGCGGCTTCACGATGGCGGGCGACTGCACGCTCAGCCAGCCCAACATCACCTGCACCAAGATCAACGGGGTGGCGGTCTCTTTGGGGGGCGCGCTGACCACGGCGGCGGCCTTTACGACGGCAGGAGCGAACGCCCTTACGCTCACAACTACTGGCGTGACCAATGTGACGCTGCCTACGACGGGCACTCTTTCCACTCTGGCCGGCAGCGAGGCTTTGACGAACAAGACCTACAACGGTCTGACGATCAACAGCACGGCCGGCACTTTTGCCCTGACCAACGGCAAGACCCTGACGGTATCGAATACGTTGGGATTTACCGGAACCGACTCGAGCACGCTCAACATCGGCACCGGCGGCACGCTGGGCACTGCGGCTTTTACGGCGGCTTCGGCTTATGTTCCGTCAGGCACGCAGATCATTGCGAGTCTCGGTTCCAATGTCAGCACAAACAATGCGTCCAACTATTTCGATGGGCCGTCCGTGGCCCAAGGCAGCACCGGAACATGGTTTGCTTCGGGCACGGTCACGCTGATCGATACGTCCGTGCAGGCGACCTTCAATTGCAAATTGTGGGATGGCACGACCATCATTGCCTCGGCCAGCGTTCTGACATCCGGCAATTCGGGGTCTACCCCGCTCAGTCTCTCTGGTTATTTGGCCGCGCCGGCTGGAAATCTGAGAATAAGCTGCCGCGAACCTTCGGCAACGACGGGCACCATTGTGTTCAATCAGAGCGGCAATTCCAAGGACAGCACGATCTCAGCTTTTAGAGTTCAGTAGATGGCGGCAACGGATACCAGCAACACGATCGTCCGGGAGGCCTTGTCTTTAATGGGGAATAATTCTCCGCAGGTGACGGGCGAGGCTCCGACGTTCGACAATTCTCCAGCCGGCGTGGCGGCGCAGAACCTCTACACGCCCTGCGTCGCAGCGGTGATGCGCAGCTTCGAATTCGACTTCGCGCGCACCCAGGAGACTCTGACGGCCAGCGGTAACACCGGGCCCTTCGCCATGGGGTTCGCACTGGAATATCTCTACCCGCCGTTGGCCGTGGAAATCTGGCAGATCAACGATCCGGCCAATACCGATCTCAACAATCCCCTGCCGACGAACTGGGTGGTCGGCAACACGATTGTCGGCGCCGGCTTGAACGCGGCACAGAAGAAGGTGATCTGGACCGATATCGCGGCTGCGACGGGGACCTTCAACAACAACCCGGTGCCGAGCGTGTGGGATCCGTTATTCAAGGAGGCCGTCGTCCGCCGTCTGGCGAGCGAGTTCGCGATGGCGCTGGCGGGACGCCCCGAGACGGAGCAAAATCTACTCAGCAGCTCCGCCCAAGCCGGCGCGCTCGCCCAGACCCGTGACGGATAGACATGCCAGTTTCCACGAGTTCCCCCGCCGACGTCATCAATCTATCGCTTCGTCGCATCGGATATGATCGCCGTGTCGGCTCGCTCCTTGACGGATCGAAAGCGGCGTCTGCGGCCCTCGACCTCTACGCCCAGACGCGCGACCAGCTTTTGAGGAAAGGGGACTGGAATTTCGCATCTGGCATGGTGAACGGCACGCTTCAGAAGTTCGCCCCGCCGGGCGGCTACTTCGACACGCCGTGGGATCCTGCCACCAACCCGCAGCAGCCATGGGCCTTTCAGTACGCCTATCCGACCGATGCCGTGAAGATCCGCGCTGTGCGGCCGCAACCTGGGTTCCTGTTCGATCCGCTGCCGACGCCGACGCTATTCGACACTGCCAACGACACGATCAATGGTGCCTCCGAGATGGTAGTGCTGTGCAACACCGAGAGCGCGGTGTTGGTCTATACGCGCCGTGTAACTGACCCAACGGCGTGGGATTCGGATTTCGTAGAAAGTTTGGCTTCTGCAATCGGTCGTCGGTTGGCGCCGATCCTAGCCAACATGGAGATCGTGAAGATGGAGGCGCAGGACGAAGCGGTGTCTCAGGCGATCGCGGCCGCAGTGCAGGGGTAGAGGATGAGTGATTACTACACGCCGGAAGCGGTGGCCAATGAAGCGCTCGAGGCGGCGGGTATCGACTTTGTTATCGGCCAGCTCACCGAGGGAACGACAACCGCCCAGAAGGTGCTGCGCAAATACCGGCCGTGCCTCAGCAGCATGCTGCGGGGAGCCCACTGGACTTTTTGCCGCAAGGAATCTCCGCTCCAGTTGATCGCCGATGCCAGCGGACAGACCCCCAACGTCGGCACCATCGTCCCGTCGAATTTCCTCTACTCCTATGCGCTTCCGGCCGATTGCGCGAAGGTGCGCTATATCCCGGCCAATCTTGCGGGCATCAATCCGCCGATCCCGACCGACAATATCGTGCCGCCGGACGATACGGCGCCGCTTACGACCGGTAATCCGCAGCCGGGATGGGTGGGGCAGCGCATTGTGCCGACTCGCTTTCTGGTGACCAACGACACGAACTACATCCCGGAGGGCGCAAGCAACAATATCCAAGGCGTCAGCCCGATCGGCCAGACGGTGATCTGTTCGAACCAGCAGTTCGCTCGTTGCGTCTACACGTTCTACGCGACCTATCCCAACCTGTGGGACGAGTTGTTCCGCTCGGCCATGGTGGCGTTTCTCGCGAGCGAGATCGCCCTGACGCTTGCGGCCGACAAGAAATTCGGTGTTGCCATGCGCGACCACAACATCGCCATCGCCAAGGACAAGATCAGAGAAGCTCGGGCCACGAACGCCAATGAAATGTGGACTTCAAGCGATTTGCAAGTCGACTGGGTTAGGGCTCGAATTAGCGGAGGTTACACAGCAGGGGGCTATGGCTTCGGGGGAAACTTTGGTCCCGGAGGTGGGTATCTTTTGGGCGGATTCGACAGTATCTATTTTGAGAATTCATCGGCTTACTGATGGGCCGCAATCAGTTTCTCAAAGTGTTGTATTCTTCTGACAAGAGCGCGCCTATACGCGGCTTGCGCCAAAATCTTTGTAGGGAACATCCCCAAGTGTTTTCTTTTTCCGTCCATGGTCAGGCGAGTAGACCATCTAGTTCGAGATTCCTGCCGGAAACTCTTACTCGTTCCAGCATCGTGGCGCGCAAGTTCAAAACGCAACCTCGACAAACTTGTCAGGTGGACAGTCTTCCCAATATGGGCTTTCGCTATTTTATCTCTTACGTGTTGAGGGATTGCTCTGCCTCGACTGGCACGCGAGACCGCTTCCCTAAGAGATGCCGAAGGAACCCATCCCTTTCTGGCTTCCGACATTCTTTTGCGCGTTTCCATCGAAGCCGTCTTGCCCCGATGGGCCGCCCCGATCTTGTCCTTGGTTGCTTGGCTGTGGGGGGATCGAAGCCCCGGCGTACCCATGCCTCCGTCAGTGAAATTGTATCCATTCGGATTGAGTGTTCCATGGCTTGCAATCGCCGCTCTCTCGGCAGCGCTGGCCTCCACAAGGGTGGGATGCTCGGACAGGGTTTGCACGGAAAAGGTTTCGACACCGTATTTGGCGATTGCGCGATGAAGGTGGAATTTCTCACCCATCGGGCGCTTGGAATTTACGCGCCAGATGTGATTACGCCATCTGCGCTCCACGCCACATCTTGTGAGACCGATGTAGGATTTATTCGAAGCGGAACATGTGACCTTGTAGATATGCCAAACGGGCGGCGCTACATTGGATTTAACCATTGCTTGATCCCAAAGAGTAAAGCGGTGGCCAGAGGCGGCGTTTCCGTTACAGCGGATTGCCGTCTCGCTTATTCTACCCAAGATGTCGGTGAACTCAAGTGAGCGCGCCATTTTCGCAGATGGCTTTCAGCATTGGCGAGATATCTCCCGCTATGTATGGAAGAGATGATCTGGCCCGCGTTCACGTTGCTGCAACTACCTTCAGAAATGGGTTTGTGAATGTACGCGGTGGATTCTCCTCGCGCGCGGGCACGAAGTTCGTGGGCTTCAGCAAGCAGACCGGACGCGCCTATCCGCCGCGGTTGATCACGTTCCAGTTCTCGATCAATCAGGGTCTCGCGCTCGAGTTCGGCAACTTTTACATGCGGGTGGTCAGCAACGGTGCGTTCGTTCTGAACCCGGCGGTGAACATTCTCGGCATCACGCGGGCCAGTCCGGCGGTGGTTACGGTGGCGGCGACGACGGGCGGCATTTCTGCGACGCCGAACAATGGCGCGGTGACGGTGACCTATGCGCCGGGGAACAAGGTCACGCTGGCGGGGGGTACGTTTGTCAGTCCGGCGATTCTGAACGTCGACGACACTCTGCTGAAGTCTCTGGTGCTGAACGACCCGGGGTCCGGCTATGTGCCTGCCGACACGATCGATCTCCAGGGTGGCGCGCAAACCACGCAGGCCGCCGTTACGGTCTCGACGACCAAGGTGGTTAGGGCAACGATTTCCGTTGCAGGGACCGGGGGTACTCCGGGCCCAGCGGTAGTGACGGGCACGACGGGGACGGGCACCAAGTTTCAGGCGATGGTGACGATCGACGGCGGCGGAACGATCATCTCGGTCGATAGCATCAGCGTGGCCGGGTCTTATACGGTCAATCCTTCAGCTTCCGATCTCGTGACGGGCGGCGGTCTGGTGGGGGCCGAGTTGAACGTCGCACTGGGTGTCGCCACATTTTCGCTTACGACCCCGGGCGTCTTCACCGTCAATTCCCCGAGCGGGGCTTTCATCCAAGGCGCGACGTCGGGAGCCGGCACGGGGGCAACTTTCAGCAACGGTCTCTTCGCGCCACACGCCGTATCGTTTTCGACGGCTGGGTCCTACTCGGCTTTTCCGGCCAATCCCGTGGCGCAGGCCTCGACAACAGGCATCGGGCTGGGAGCGACCTTCGCCGTGACCAGCGGCGCGGTGTCGCCCTTCGATAATGGAGATTGGGTCGAGATCGAATCCGTGGGCGGCATGACGCAGGTCAACGGGCAGACCTATGTCGCTCACAATGTTACATCGACGACGTTTGCGCTCTACGATGTCTACGGCAATCCCATCGATTCGACGGGCTTTTCGCCCTACGTGAATGGGGGCACGGCGGCGGAAATCTATACGCTCGACACGCCCTATGCCGAGGCCGACCTGAAGTACCTGAAAT
>Ga0134125_10007708_pt1 | contig 12143 bp, 6 predicted proteins | sample KB31751_FD_96464 | JGI IMG/M metagenome (GOLD analysis project Ga0134125, IMG submission 96464) | Terrestrial soil microbial communities with excess Nitrogen fertilizer from Kellogg Biological Station, Michigan, USA - KB3-175-1 | ecosystem: Environmental > Terrestrial > Soil > Unclassified ... | reverse complement strand
TGTAGATGGTCCAATCACTCCTACATGTGATCACAATTCCGGTGATGCATTCCCTATAGGTACTACTACAGTAACATGTACTGCAACTGACTCTGCTGGAAATCATTCAACAAAGTCATTTAGTGTAATAATAACAACTGATATGATTGATCAATCCAATCCTGGACCGGGAACTTCATATCTACTTTTAGATAGTGCTGGAACAATAATTGGTACTCAATCATTCATACCGTCTAGTTCTATACTTTCTTCACTGCAACTAGAATTAACAAACCCTACTGCATCTCCAATTAGAATTGATCTGGGAATTGGAATGCAGCCACTACCATCTCTAGGTCATCTAGGACCATCTGTTCTAAATACTAACAAGACTCTCACTTTGCAGCCTGGACAAAATTCTGTAGTAATTGCTATTCCAACACCAATTCAACTTACAACGGGAAGTACATACGCTCTAAGTGTTGGAACAGATCTAGGTTCCAGCTTTTCATCTAAACCATTTGGATGGGATTACACTACAGGAAACAAATATGCACAAGGTGCTGCTGTTGACGGTATCTCACCTCCAGATGCAGATTATGTATTTAGTACTTACAGTCATTTACCGCCAGTAGCAAATAATCAAGCAATAACATTACCTGTGAATGGAGCTGTACCATTGGTACTTTCTGCAACTCACTCTGGTTTAGGTGCATTGACATATTCTGTGGTAACAAATCCATCTCATGGAACATTATCTGGATTTTCACCCAATCTCACTTACAAACCAACAACAGGATATAGTGGACTGGATAGTTTCACATTTAAGGTAAATGATGGTATAGCAGATAGTAACATTGCGACAGTTTCAATTACAATTCATGCCACAAATTCTCCACCAATTTTGAATTCACAATCAGTCACAACGCTAGAAAATACTCCCATACAAATTACACTTCATGCTTCTGATCCAGATGGGGATAAATTACAATACATCTTGCAAGCAACACCGTCTTATGGTACCGTAACAAATCCTGTCAATGATGTAGTTACATATGTTCCAACATCAGGTTTTGTTGGTAATGATGCATTTGGATTTAGTGTAAGTGATGGATTATTTGCAACTATTCCAGCGACAATATTTGTCTTAGTAACTGATCCTAACAATCATCCACCGATAGCAAAAAATGACACTGCAATTACACAACAAAACATCCCAATTACCATAGATGTATTGACAAATGATACTGATCCAGATGGAGACACATTAACAATTAATTCTGTACAAAATCCATTGCATGGAACTGCTATTGTAACATCAAACAAAATATCCTATACTCCTGCTTTTGGATTCGCAGGATCTGATTCCTTTACATATTCAGTATCTGATGGAAAGGGGGGTACTGCATCTGGTACAGTCTCTATTACAGTAACTGCCAATCCGGTTATGCCTGGCACTACAATTAATTCCGGTCCAACAGGTAATGTTAACTCTAATTCTGCTACTTTTACATTTGTCTCAACAGAAACTGGTAGTACCTTCGGATGTAGCTTAGATAACGCAGCGTATTCCACTTGTACAAGCCCTATAACATATCATAACTTGTCTGATGGTTCACATATTTTCTCAGTAAAAGCAACTGATGCTGCAGGAAGTTCGGACCAGACTCCAGCAACACAGACTTGGACAATAGATACTGTACCTCCAAATATAATTACTCCATCTGATATGGTTGTATCTGCAACAAGTACTGCAGGTGTTACTATAAGCTATCAAGTAACTGCAAATGATAACCTGGATGGCGCAATTTCGCCTTCATGTACTCCTCAATCAGGTACTATATTTCCAATTGGTACTACAGCGGTATCGTGTACCGCAACAGATGTTTCAGGTAACGTCAAATCTGCAACATTCAATATTCATGTATCAGATGGAATCATAGACCAAAGTAATCTTGGACCAGGAACGGCATACCAATTATCTTCCACAAATCCAATTCAACAGTTTATCCCATCCAGTTCTTCTCTAAGTACTCTACGTATTGAAGTAACAAATCCTTCTTCCTCTCCTGTTACAACTACCGCACATGTTGTTATTGATAAAAACAATCTTCCAAACTCTCCCACGCTTGTAGGACAAACTACAAAGTCTACTACACTCCCATCAGGATCAAGTACAATCCAATTTGATTTCAATCCGCCATTGCAACTTAATCCTGGACAACTTTATGAAATATTCTTACCGTCTAATCTAAACACAAACTTTGCATGGGACTATGTATCAGGTAATCCGTATGCTGCAGGTATTGCAGCTACTGGAAGTCCATCCATTCCCTTTAGTGGAGATTTTGTTTTTACTACTTATTCTTCAGCCCCAGTATCTGATGTAAGTCCACCAAAATCTCCTGATGCCACTCCCCCCATCATTATACAACAATCTGATATCGACGCACAATCTGTTAGTACAAATGGTGTACAAGTAAACTATCAAGCAACTGCAACAGATGATGTGGATGGCACAGTTGTACCTACATGTACTCCATCGTCCGGTTCTATCTTCTCAGTTGGAAATACCACGGTAATATGTAATGCACAAGATACGGCTGGAAATAATGCCACCCCTATGTCTTTTACTGTTAAGGTAACACTACAAAACCTCAATCCACCTAATCTCACTGTAGACCAAAACAATCCTGGACCTAGTACCACATACAAATTGATTTCTGATACTCCAGTTCAATCCTTTACGCCCTCAAGTCCAATACTGAGCGCTTTACGGATTGAAGCAACAAATCCAACATCTAGTCCCATTTCAATCGATCCACACATTTTTGTAGATACAATAAATCCTGCTACTGTAGTTGGTCAAGCAGATACTCCGTTAACACTAAAACCTGGATCAAGCATAATCCAATTTGATTTCAATCCGCCATTGCAATTGACTCCTGGAAATTCATATCAGTTGTTCATTTCCCCTTCCACTCCAAACTTTGCATGGGACTATGTGTCAGGTAATCCGTATGCTGCAGGTATTGCAGCTACTGGAAGTCCATCCATTCCCTTTAGTGGAGATTTTGTTTTCACTTCATACTTTATGCCAGACACGACACCGCCAGACACATTAATTGATTCAGGTCCATCTGGCACTGTACTAAATACAAACACTGCATCATTTGCATTCCACTCTACAAAGACTGGTAGCACATTCCAATGCAGTATAGATAATTCTGCATACACAGCATGTACCACTCCAACAACATACAATAATCTAGCAGATGGCTCACACACATTTTCAGTAAAAGCAACTGATACATCTGGTAACATAGACTCTACACCTGCAACACAGACTTGGGTTGTTGATACTATTCCACCCGATACCACAATCATTTCTGGTCCAACCGGTCATGTAGACTCTAACTCTGAGAGCTTCCAGTTCTCCTCAACTGAGACAAGCAGTACATTCCAATGTAGTCTAGATAGTTCAGCATTTGTAACTTGTTCAAGTCCTACAACATATTCACTAAAAGCAGGTTCACATACATTTTCAGTAAAAGCAACTGATACAGCTGGTAACACAGACTCAACACCTGCAACACAGACTTGGAATAGTGGTCATATCACAACCACATCAGTATCTTCTACTGCTTCTACAATCTCAGTTGGAAATACAGTGACATACACAGCCATTGTAACAGATACATCATCCAACCCAACTCCACCAGTAGGTTTTGTGTCTTGGGATGATCATTCTAATGGACCATTCAGCTCGCACGAATGTTCTCTCACTATAACATCGGGCTCAACAAGTCAATGCTCTGTAGCATATGTTCCAACACTCACACCTATCGGTGGGATAAATGGGTTGTATGAGGGTGATCCAGTTCATCAAGTAAGTGGTGGGTCATCATCCTTGCTTGTCACACAAGCCTCCGGCATACAAACATCATCCGCTGTGACTCCTGCTAATTTGATTATAGGTCCATTTGGAACCATATCCTATACTATGACAGTAACAGATTCTTCAAACTCTCCATCACCAGTTGGTGGATTTGTGACTTGGGATGATGGGGGTGCAGGTGGATCCTTTATTCCAAGTACATGTTCTCTTTCTCCGTCGACTGCCGCAACATGTTCTGTTCTTTATCAAGCTCCCTTGTTTGTTGGTAATGTGATCATAACAGGTCATTATATGGGAAGCGATGTAAACCACCATGCTTCAAGTTCTAATTACGTATTTCTTACTGTGCAAAGTCCCTCCGATGCCGATAGCGATGGAATATCTGATCAGGTAGACACTTCACCATCTGTAGTTTCTAATTCATTTAGTGACATATCTAGTGGTGGTACAACAACAGGAACAATAACAAATAGAGGTAACCAATTACTTACTGTACAAGAATCGTATGGCCATATTATTACAATAAGAGCCGCTCCACTCCAAGTAGGAAACCTTGCAACAGTTAATGCATGTAATGGCTCAGGACAATTCACACTTAATTCCGGAAATCAAGTAAATGTTTTCTGTCACAGCTTTGATGCTCAAGTAATCAACGGACCAGTTGATTTCACATTTACAGCAAATGATGGAACAACTGCAACTGCAAGTATAGGAACAGGTGATAGTATTATCTTCAAACCAGATACATTTACTTTCATTACTCCACAGATAAATCCTGATACGATTGTAGTACAAGTTGGTAACCAGAAAATCCTTGTGGCTCCAGGACAGACGGTATCTCAGCCAGTTACACTACATGACAATAAGGATAGTTTCTTACGCTCTGGAGCCAAAAACACAAACGAAGGTGCAAACACTCTACTTATGATTCAAAACGCAGGGCAAAAACGAACCGTGATATCATTTGATTTGTCGCAGTTCCAAGGAAAACACGTTTCAAGTGCCACACTAAAACTCTATGCAGCATATAATGGAGGAAACTGGGGCAAAAAGGATGACAGGACAGTTGAGGTCCATAAGCTTCTCTCAGACTGGGTTGAAGGAAATGGGTTGTCATTTATTCCAAAAGATAGCGATGATGACACAGAACCTGATCCAAATCCAGGAACAGGTCAGGGCATAACATGGAACTGTGCCACTGACACTAATGTATCAAACAAGAAAGCAGATTGTACTACAAAATGGGATGGAGGAAGCTTTGCTGCAGCAATCACAAACTCTACTATCATATCAAGTAACACGATAAGAAAATGGGTAGAGTTTAACGTAACACAAGATGTTAATTCATTCCTTAACGGTGGGCACAATTCTGGTTGGCTGATCAAAAAGACAAACGAAGATAATGCAGGAAGAATTGGATTTGCATCTAAAGAAAATTCTGATACTTCATACAGGCCTCAATTAGAACTCAAGTTCATTTCATAAAATAGGAAGGAAGATGACAATGGATCCTCTAATGTATATTGATAAAATTGATGCAAAAAAACACATACTTCTAGTATGCGACAATGCCAAAAAAGCAAGAGAGGTTGAATATCACTTCATTAGGCGTGGATTGGAAAACAAAGAAAAATGTGTTTATTTTACGCATGATGATCCCAAATATACAGAATATGATATGGCAAGACATGGTATTGATGTAAAGTATAATAAAAAACATAGTTGGTTGCAGGTATACCGGATGCCAAACCCATTAGATGATCCTGAAAGCATTCTAAGTGGAGTAAGAAATATACTAAAACAGATACTTGTAAATTCCAAGGAACAATTTAGAATTGTAGGCAGAATAATACCTAATGTAGGATTTGAGGAAGCAATTTCTGTACAACTTTATCTTGAAAAGATATTTCACAGTATCTTTGATGATCTAAATGGCTCCGTCATTTGCACGTATGACTTTTCTCAAATCAAATTAAACAATAACTGGAGAGATTGGCTTGAAAAGCTTGAATCATATCATCATGGTTCTATACTACGGTCAAATCATAGAGATGTGATAAAAATAAACTACAAGGATCTAAACTGAACAATCCGACTATAACACCAAATTATGTTTTTATGAAGATGGTTTTAGTCTGTTTGTAGGATCTGCCATTGTAACTTCCATTATCCATTCACACTTGATGCCAGCTTTTGTGTGATGATCCTCTACCATTTCCTTGTTAGGTGCATTAAGTAGACAAAAACAAACGCGTGTTTCTCTATTGTAAAATAGATTAATGTGTTCTACTCCAAATTCGTCTCTTGGAGATTGACATAGTATTTTTAGATCATCTTCTGTAAATGGTACTTTGTGGGCATCTAGATATGTTTTCATTGTTCTGAGAGGTGATCTATTGATTAATAAAATTATCGTGAATGGGTTTTTGTTTAAAACAATTTTTTAATATAATATTGACTTTTTCTGTAAAAAATGGATAGCCGAATTTATATTCTTGAATTTTCTTAATATGCTGTTGTCTGAATTCAAGGTGCCAGATTCAAAAGAATTGGAAATTAATGATGTAGCAAACTCTGACGATTTATTGCTTAAGATAATATCACGCAGCAATGAACGATTGGATTTCTGTTATGATAAAGCTGGCCCTTCTGCATTAATAGACAACGAATCTCTTTGGAATATGATTGCACAGCTAAAGTACAAAGGAATAAAGCTAAGATTGATCACTGATATCACAAAGGAAAACGTAACATATTGCAAAACAATGATGAGATATTTTGATGTACATCATGTGGATGGAGTAAAGGGAAACTTTGGAATATCTGATCAGAATGAATATGTGGGAAATATTATGCCAGGAGGAAAATCCGATTACAAACTAATCTTTATTGACGTTAAACCGTTTGTGGTGTTACAACAATATCTGTTTGACATACTATGGAATAGAGCAATTTCAGCCAAAGAGAAAATCAAGGAAATAGAACTCGGACTTGACAAAGAATTTTTGGAAACAATAAAAGATCCGCAGGAAATAAAAAAAATCATTTTGAGTCTGCTCCATTCAGCAACATATGAAATATTAATCTTGTTTTCTACGGCAAATTCTTTTTACAGATCTGAAAATGAGGGAATTCTACATGCACTAAAAGATGCAACAAAACGAGGTTTAAGTGTAAGACTTTTAGTTCATGGGGAAGACGATGCCGTCAAAGAAATTTCAGAAAAAAAACTCAAAGAGAGAGGAAAACAAATTCACATACAATATATGCAAAACCCACTTCAGACTAATGTAATCATGTTAATCATAGACCAAACCATCTCTCTTGCAATAGACATAGCAGATGACACCAAAAATGAATTTGCTGAATCTATTGATAAGGCAATATTTTCAAATATTGAATCAAATGTTTCATCATCTGCTTCAGTGTTTGAAAGCTATTGGATACGATCTGAACTTGACAAACAAAATAAAATTAAACAGGTATATTTTCAAGCATTCAAAGGCCATAGCTGGAAAGATGAGGTATATAAAAAAAAATGGCGTAATACCGATGATCAAGATGAGGTGGATTGATCATTATAATCCTTATATTTTGCAGAGAAAATAGAAATCAATGCTAAAAATAACATGGGATGACAAGATATGCACACATTCTGGAAACTGTGTGAAAAACTTACCATCTGTATTCAGAGTTCAAGATGGCAAATTTGTCATAGTTCCAACTGGTGCACCAGAAGACCAAGTTCGCAAGACAGTACATGCATGTCCATCCGGTGCACTCAAAATACGAGAATAACTTGAAGTGAAGATGACACAAGTCTACAAACATATTGTAGTTTGTATGTGGTAGCAAAAAGCATGTCCCCCGAATCATCTGATATTACATGTGCAATGTGTGGAAAAATTATTCCTCTGGAACAGGTTATTTTTGAGATAATAGACAACGAAAAATATTCTTTTGATAATCCGGAATGTATTCTGTTTTTTAAAAAATTCAAAATTTTGTATGGGAGTAGCTTCAATGTATCCAAATGATAATCTTTTCAACAAAGTAAATTTTCAATCAGAACAAATTGCGTTAGTAATTCTTAATTACACATCGGAGGATGTTAACTAATGGCAAAATGCATTGCATTTCACTCATACAAGGGAGGCACTGGAAAAACCACAATTGCGTGCAATCTGGCAGTATCATTAGCTAAAAAGGGATATCGAGTCTGTTTGTTGGATTTTGATGTATCGGCACCAAGTATTCAAGCTTATTTTGAACAAGAACCAAAAAAATGGATCAACGATTTTCTATCTGGTACTGCAGATATAGATGAGTTTGTTTTAGACATGACTCATCTAGTTAATGGAAATGATCAAAATACAGACCAAGAAAAAAAAGGAAAGCTCTTGATTGGATTTTCCAACCCAAAAAAAGAAGAAATCTATAAAATTGAGGGGGAAAAAGAAGACATTTCAAAAATGCAACTACTACGAAAATTTATCTTGTTACGAGAGAGACTAATCTCTGATTATGAAATTGATCATGTTATAATAGATACGAGTCCAGGAATAAGATATTGGTCAATTAATGCTTTAGCCATAGCCGATATTCTGCTTCTTACATTGAAATTAGGTGACTTGGATATTGATGGAACAAAAAAGATGGCAGATGATATATACGGTTCATTAAACAAATTTGGAGCTAAATCTTATCTGATAATGAACAGAGTGGCAGGTTTTTGTGTTCCAAATGCCGTGAAAAATTCTATGGCTGCAAATGATTCTAGTCTCAACGTTTTGATACAACAAGAATCAGATGTAAATAGTAGAATTTCTAAAATGGTAGGAATGGATGTTATTTCTGCTATCCCATGTTATTGTGATATTCAATTTAGCCGAAAAGAATTTCTAACAGTTCTTAGTCATCCGACTCACCCGTTTGCTGAACAAATAAACCGTCTATCTGACAATAATCAAATCAAAATTTAGATATGATAGTTTCGTGGATCTAGCCATGATATCTACTGTTTGCACTTTATGTGGTAAAACTATTGTAGGTACTCCAATAACTGATGCAGATCTGATTTTTGATAGTGATAGATGCAAGGAGACTTACAAAAAACTAGCCAACATATACGGACACAACATCTCTGATTTGGGCTTGCCTGACGTATTGAATGCAAATTTTTTCTTTGTCGATATTGTTGGATTATCTGATCCATCACTTTCTGTGAAAAAACAAATGTCAAAGATAGACACTCTCAATAAATTGATTGGTTCCTGTGAAGTCTTTTTACATTCAAAAAACAAACGAATTATTTTGCCAACCGGAGATGGAATGGTGATTGGTTTTCTATTAAATCTAGAATCGCCAATACAACTAAGTATTCAACTTCATCAAAAACTTCAGGAGTATAATAAGAATAAAACTGATGATGAAAAAATATCTATCAGAATAGGTCTTAATTCTGGACCTGTCTTTATACTTAATGACATAAATAACAACAAAAATGTGTGGGGTCCTGGATTGGTATTAGCTCGTCGTATTATGGATCTTGGTGATGCATCACACATACTTATCGTTGACAAAATGGCTGAGGAATTAATTTCACTTAGTGATGATTACAGAGATACAATAAAACTAATATCAGAATATAAAATAAAACATGGACAAGTAGTAAAAGTATATTCTGCACATTCAACAGAATTTGGAAATCCAAATATCCCTGAAAAAATTCAAACTTATTTGGATAAGAATTGAACTAAATTTATTTTTTGTATTCTACAAACCTTGACCTTTTATGGTCGATTAATAATTATAAAAATTTCTTATTATGTATGCAAACTTGATTTATTTTTCTATATCTACAGATGATTATGTAAATTTTACAATTAAATTATTGACATTATAACTAATGTTAAATACTTAATGCCAAAGTTAAATCAGGAAGCGAAAATTTTTTACATTGATTCACAAAATTATGGTTTTATCTTTGTTGGTAATACTTGTTGCTAGTGTTTCATTATCAAATACGAATTATACTGCTAATGCACTACGACCTATAGTGCCAAATGAAGTTCCGTTGACACATGTTTCGTCAAATCCAAACTTGTATGTTTCTGCTGAAAATTCATTTTTTAAAAATTATTTTGCCGGTCCTCAAGTTACTGAGGTAGTCGTGGCTGATCCTGATATAAACAGATTAGACCAGGCTTATGGTGAACCTGTAGTAACCGTCAACGGTAAGAGATTGAGAATGGCTCAGGCAACAGACGGAAATTGGTATGCGTACTTTGCAGATAGAAATCAAGCAATTGCAGCAGACAAAACCGTTGGATTGTCAGGTAAAGGTTTAGACTTTGGCCAATTCTGTCAATCAGGATCAGCCACTCCAATCTCATTTGCTGATACCAAAGGATTTACTGTTGCACGAGCAGTACCAGGTTCAACCGACAAACCATCCAGTTCATCAGGATTCGGTCCATGTACCGCACTGACAACTGCTGGTGGTTCAGCCCTAGAACATGTAGTACGACAAAACAAGACTCTTACACATGCTAACGGAGCCGTGTCCACTGGTCAAATTGGAATCCCAGACTCTAACGTCTGGCCAATCATCCAGCTCTATGACTTCTCTGCAATCCCAAGCGCAGTAACAGTAGATTATCAAAAGGCAGGTGGTGATCAAGTTGTCAACTTGATATTTGACAGAATTCCTGGATCTATGATAAGTATACAGGCAAATCGAGCTTCATTTCCACGTGGAGCAGAGCTTCAAGCTAACATTGTTGATCCTCAACTGAATATTGATCCTACTGAAGAAGACTCTTGGACATGGGGTTCAAACGCTGCAAATAAAACTTTGTTCTACCAAGCATTTGACAGAAATGGTAAGCCAGATGCAGATGGAACTTCTGGAATGCAAAGTCTAATCGGAAACTTGACTACTTTCATGTTTAATCATAATGGAATATTGACAAAAGATCCTACACCACAAGGAGTAGCTGTACCAAGAGAGGGAATTTATGGAAAAGCCACACTCATACCCGATCCAGCTACAGGTTTGTTTAGAACTCTATCAATGAATGCACTTTCCTTTCCTATGACATTTGTGGAATTGAGTCCAAATGTTGGAGCATTTGCCAATTATGATGAAAATGGCGCAGCAAGTGATTTAATGTTGGATAATTCTCCAAGAGGACATTCTGCTATTGCAAAGTATAATGATATATCGTATAGTCTGGTGGTAGGATTTTCAAATGCAAAACTTACTGAAACTATAACAAATAACACGTGGGCATCCGGACAACGAATACCGATAACATTAGTTGATGATGATGCTAACAAGAACGGTCTTGTTACTGAACATCTGAACCTCTATGATCCGGTAGTAAAGAGACTTACAACAATGAAGATTGGAACTCCATTCTCATTGTCAAGTGGTACTCCTTCAACTCCTTCTGAGACTGCAGCATTAGTTGGCAAGGCCACATTCACTGGAACCAGTATATCAGGGTTGTCCACAGTTTCATTTTCAAACGGTGCAAATGCCACAGCTACAAACTTGGCACAAGATGAGTCATTTAGCTTCAGACCAATACTCAACTTTACAAATTCTACAGTTTCTGGTGCAGCAGGTCAGATAAACTCAACAGGAGCACTGTTCGTTGACCTAAAAACTACGGCCAATACTTTGTTCTCAACTATTCATCCTGTAAACAGGACAAATAACTCTGAGAACTTTAGGGGCTTTAATTTCATTAACTTTGACCTGAGATCACTCTCGAGCATTAACAGCGCAACTGGTGGTGCAATCTCCAAGATTCATGTATATCTAGTATACAACCCATCTGGAGCAGCAGTATCATCAAACATCTTGCCAGTCAATGGTCTAACTACTGTATCTATTGCGAACTCAACATCACTGCAGGACTTTATCAACCTTAACAGTACAGATACTAGTAAAGTATTCAGTCCAAGTGCTGTCAACAAAAATATTTTCAATATTCCAAAAACATCTCCAATAGGGCTCTTGGTGGCATTTACAACTTCCAATGGTGCAGTAAATCTGTCAACCAGCGGTGTACCAATTGTAGCAGACTTCTTCTCTGTTGGTTACAAGGGTGATGGTCTTACAAACGACCAGAGAGTAAACAATGGTATCTACAGATTCGAGCTTGAAGAAACCGGTGACAACACTGGTGTATTCACGGGCACTAACCAATTTGTTATGCTCAACCAGCTCAACATCCTCGATCCAAACACTTACTCT
>Ga0134125_10007706_pt1 | contig 12143 bp, 9 predicted proteins | sample KB31751_FD_96464 | JGI IMG/M metagenome (GOLD analysis project Ga0134125, IMG submission 96464) | Terrestrial soil microbial communities with excess Nitrogen fertilizer from Kellogg Biological Station, Michigan, USA - KB3-175-1 | ecosystem: Environmental > Terrestrial > Soil > Unclassified ... | reverse complement strand
CAGCGTACGGCGGTTTCACCTCTTTGCCTGTACAGCCCAGAACCTGCGTCATAGTATCCTTGCAAAGGTAAAAATGGCCGCCGGCAAGCTCCAGGGGCCGCGATATCCGGCCGTCCTGCCTCACAGATTCGGCCTCAGACATTCGAAGAGCAAGCCATGCTTTCAGCGCAGCATCTGGTGAAGGCTTTCGCCGGACGCCGGGTGATCGAAGAGGTGACCTTGCGGCTGGAACGGGGAGAGGTGGTCGGGCTCCTCGGACCCAATGGCGCCGGCAAGACCACGACCTTCCAGATGCTGACGGGCATGATTCGGCCCGACGCGGGCGCCATTGTCCTGGATGGCCATAACGTTACGGCGATGCCCTTCTATGATCGCGCCCGCTTCGGCATCGCCTATCTGCCCCAGGCGCCCTTTGTGCCGCGCAGTCTGTCGGTGGAACAGAATATCCAGCTGGTGCTCGAAGCCAGGTTGGCCGAGCAAGCTGCCCGTCGGCAGAAGATGGACGAGTTGCTGGGGGAATTCCGGCTGGGCGACCTGCGCCGCAAGAAGGTGGGTGAATTGTCCGGCGGCCAGCGCCGGCGCTGCGAGATCGCCATCACCTTGGCCTGCGAGCCCAGCTTCGCCATGCTGGATGAGCCTTTCGCGGGTGTTGATCCCCACGCCACCGAGGAGATAGGCCAGATGATCGATCATCTGGCAGACCGCGACATCGGTGTCCTGATCACCGACCACAAAGCGCGCGAGCTTCTGGGGATCGTGGACCGTGCCTATGTGATCGAAAGCGGCCGGGTGCTGGCCGAAGGCGATGTCGCCGAGATCGTCGCCGATCAGGACGTGCGGCGGGTCTATCTGGGCGAGGAATTCCGGCTTTGAGCGATATCGCCGGCAGCCCCTCGCCTCCAGGTATCGCGGCTTTGCGCGTCACGGCCCTGAAAGTCACTTTGGGGCATTTCCTGCGCGGCAAATATGCCCGCGGCTTCTTTCATCGCGTCGCCAGCCAGGCGCTGGCCGTGATCATCCTGATCGAGGCCATTTTCCTGGCCGAGCATTTCACCTGGGTGTTCCGCGACGCCGTGCGCCATGAAGCCGATCTGTCCGGCATCGCCCTGGTGCTGGCCTGCACCTCCACCGAGATTTTCGACTTGGCGCTTGCCGTCGCCATTCTGATGGCGAGTTACATGACGCTTTTGCGGATGCGGGAGAACCGCGAGGTCCTGGTGCTGTTCGCCTCCGGGCTTGGCCCTTATCAGCTGGGCGTGCTGGTGCTGATCGTGGCGCTCGCCGGACAGGTCACCAGCACCATCGGTTCGGGCCTGCTGGATCCGCTGTCGCGCTATGCCCAGCGCTCGATCCTGTTCAGTTCGGAATTGCGCTCGCTGAAAAAAGGTGTGGCCAAGAATGAATTCTATTATTTTCCCTCTTATGTGGCCTATGCCATGGACCGGGTGGAAGGCGGCGCGCCGCCGCCCGTGGCGCCCGGCCAGGTGCAGGTGATCGATGCCAGGAGCGATGCCAAGCCCCGAACCGGCAAGGATCGCACCCTGTTCGTCTATCAGCAGATCGGCCCCAACACCTCGCGCATCGTGACGGCGGCCCAGGCGCGGCTGGATGGACCCGATCGCAGCGGCCGCATCGTGCTCAATCTCAGCGATTTTACTTCCCACACTTTTGCCGACGCCCATCCCCTGGGAAGCCCGGGTTCGAGTGGTCTGGTCAAATGCACCAATTGCCCCGACACGCTGAAAGACAGTCCGCCCATCAGCATGAAGGTGCGGGACATGAGCCAGTTGATGATGGTGGACCAGCTGCTTCCTTTCACGCCCCGCAGCAGCAATACGGTGGAGCAGACTGTTTTCGAGCAGCTCTTTGTGCCGGATTATCATACCCCTGACGCCCGCGCCGCCCAGATGCGTCTTTTGGCCGAGCGTTTTTCGCGCAGCCTGCTGTCGTTCCTGGCGCCATTGGTGGCGCTGCTGGGCGTGGCCTTGACCAATCGCACCACCAACTGGTTCGCGCTGCCGCTTTCGTGCCTGGGACTGATGGCGGTCAATCTTCTCTGCGAATGGGTGATCACCAGCGTGGCGCCGCTCAGTGTCGGCGGGGCGCTGTTGCCGGTACTGATCCTTTATGGCGCGATCGCCTATGTGGTATTCACGATCATTGTCTGGCGGCATGCCGAGTTCGTGCGCCCGCAACTGGCGCGCTCATGAACGGTCCTGCGCGTCCGGGCGCGCGTTCGATCCATCTGGCACCCTTCGGACTTTATTCCCGCTACATGCTGGGCGCCTATCTGCGCCACACCGTCATGGTGTCAGCGGCGCTGATGACGGTGGCGCTGGCGATCGACCTGTTGCCGCAGGTGGCTCTGTTCGGCGGCGGGCCGCTGCAGGTGACGTTTGCGCTGGCACGCCTGGCCGTCTTGCGCCTGCCCGATCTGCTGCCGCCTTTCGTGCCTTTCGCCGCTTTCCTGGGCGTGGTGTGGAGCGAGAGCGCCTTTACCGAATCCCGCGAACGCCTGTTGATCTGGAACAGCGGCCGCTCACCGCTCTTCTGCCTGATGCCGGCCCTGTTCGCCGGCCTGTTGGTGGGGGGCTTTCTCTTTGCCTTGGACGTTTTTGCCAGGCCTGCCGCCATTCATGTGCAGATGGCCGAGCGGCTGGGACGCGAGGGCATTCGCCTGGACCGCAGCCAGTCGGGCGGCGCCCACTGGATAGCCCTGCCGGACGGTCTGCTGCGCGCGGAGATCGAATATGGTCCGCCGCTCAAGTTGCATGACGCCACCATCTACCGGCTGGACAGCGAAGGCCATCTCGGGGAAGTGGACACGGCCGCGGTGGCCGAGCCGGTCGGCAAGGATCTTTGGCGCCTGACAGATGGGCATTACTGGCGGTCCGATTTCGCCAACCGGGGCGATGTGCTCTCAACCGGTGGCGGTCCCAAGGAAAGGGAGCTGCCGTTCCAAAGCCGCACCATTTCCATGAGCCTGAATGACCTGTGGCTGCGCAATCTCGGGCTGTCGCCGCAATATCTTTACCTGCGCGACCTGCGCATCCTGGCGCATGCGCGGATCATGTCCCAGGATCTCAGCGGCTATAAAACCCGGCTGCAGCTTGATTTCGGCGAAGTGCTTTTCAGCGTGGTGATGGCGCTCATGGGCGCGGCGCTGTCGCTGCACTATTTCGCCTATGCCACACGCTGGTTCGCGCTGGTGGCAGTGTTGCTGACGGGATATCTCGCCCACTTCGCCTCCAAGGCTTTCATCCTGATGGGCGAGTTCGGCTATATCGCGCCCTTCTGGGCCGGCTGGCTGGCACCGCTGCTCCTGCTGGCCGGCCTGATGCGTGTGCTGGTTGTGCTTCAGAAGAAGCGCGGCCTGGGTGTGGGCCTCAAGGACACGCCACACTTCGAGAAGTAAATCATTCCGTCCCTTCAGCGTGCCAGCGCGCGCGAAGGCAGGGCTGGTTATGACAGGCTGCTATCTCTGGATGAGATGCTCGTGGATCGCCTTGCCGCTGGCGATGTCGGTGCCGAAGATGTCGAGCGCCGGCACCTTGGGCATCAATCCGCCTTCCACCACCTGCAGATACACGTAGGCGACCTTGACCAGATGGTTGCCGATCTGCATCAGCACCTCGGGTTGATGGGCGCTGTCCCATGAGACGGTCAGCTTGCGTTCGGGCAGGGCGGCGATGCTGAACGTCACGGGCTTCCCCGCTTTGCGCCCATCGAGCCTGACGCCATAAGCCATCATGCGCTCGATGAAATTCAGCGGCTGTTTGCTGCCATCGATATTGAACTTGCGCCAGAAGGCTTGAATGGGGGCGGAAGGGTTCAGATTGCCTTTTGCATCCAGGTTGGCGGCATAGATCACCGTATTCGCGTTGGGCGAGCGCTGGACGTAGAAGAGCTGGTTGGGTTCGTCCGGCACCTTGAACTCCGGACGCAGTTTGGGAATTTCGCTGCTTTCGCTGATCTGGCTGGTGAAATCGCGTGCCCAAGCCGGCATCGCCACAGGCAGCGCGGCCAGCAGCGCCGCAATCACGATGAGTTTTCTCATGGCCGCGACAGCCTGCGCAAATGCTCGGCCGCCAGCGCTTCGGCTTTCGCGGTGTCCTGCACAACCCCACCCAGGGTGAAGAAGGGATGGATCATGCCGGGAAAGCAGACATAGTCGCAGGCGACACCCGCCGCTTTGAGACGGTTGGCGTAAGCCTCATTCTCATCCACCAGTGGATCGAACTCCGCCGCGATGATCAGGGCTGGCGGCAGGCCCGAAAGATCGGGGCGCAGCATGGGGGAGGCCAGCGGATCCTTCCGGTCGTCATGATCGGGAATGTAATTGTCCATGAACCAGTTCAGCGCCGCAGTGGTCAGCATGTAGCCGGCGGCGTTGCGCTCGTAGGATGGATAAGTGCGGCTCTGGTCGGTCATGGGATAGATCAGAAGCTGGTACGCCACCGCGAACTCTTTTGAGTCCAGTGCCATCTGCGCCACCACGGCGGCCAGATTGCCGCCGGCGCTGTCGCCGCCCACCGCGATCCTGGCCGTGTCGATGTTGAGCAATTCCGCATTCTCCGACGCCCAGCGTGTGGCGGTATAGGCATCGAGGACAGCGCCGGGAAACTGCGTCTCCGGTGCCAGGCGATAATCGACCGAGAGCACGGCGCATTCACCATGCACCGCCAGCCGGCGGCAGGTGGTGTCGTACAGGGCCAGCGTTCCCAGCATGAAGCCGCCGCCATGGAAATAGACCAGCAGCGGACAAGGCTTTCTGTCCCTGGTCGGACGATAGAAGCGCCCCGGAATTGGACCGTAATCGCTGGGAATGGAGAGCTGGTAGGTGATGGCCATGGCCGGCTTCTCCGGCAACAGGGTCAGGCGCTGGCGCTCATAGGCCACACGCAGTTCGTCCGGCGAGAGATTGGTCGGCAGGTCGCCGGCCCGCTGGATCGCCAGCGCCGCATCGGGATGAAGGGGCATGGGTACGACTTTACGGGAAGCGATGGGCCTGTGCTAGGCTCGAGAAACGGGGAGGGCGCGGGGAAAGCCGGGCCATGACAAAATGATCATAGACGATGCGGGCAGCGCCGCGCCGCTTCACCGTGGCCGCATCTTTGTACTGGCCTTGATGGCCCTGTTCACGGCGGGTGCTGCCGTGTCGCTGCGTGCCGCCACCGCCGTGCATATGCGCGTCGACTATCTCGATGCGCTGGACAAGGCGCGGGCCGGGGAAATGATCGGCACGGTATTGGGCGCGGCCTTCGCCGGTTTCGCCATCACCCTGTTTCTGGTCAGCGCCGTGCTGGCCCGCGTCGGTTTCGGCCGCGCCCTGACCGCCGCCGCTGTCTTGCTGCTCGCAGGTTTTGTGCTGGTGTCTTTTGCCGGGTCGCTGGGCTTGTCGCCCTATCACGGGCTTCTGGTCGGCATGGTGGTGCAGGGCCTGGGCTGGGGCCTGGTGGAGACGGTGATCAATCCGCTCACCAGCGCGCTCTATCCGGAAGGCCGGGTCAGCCGGCTTTCCATCCTGCATGCCTGGTATCCGGCCGGCGTTGTGGCTGGTTCGCTGATCGGCATCTTCGGCGACCAGGCCGGTCTTTCCTGGCGGCTGATGTATGTGCCGCTGGGTGTGCTCTGCGTGATCTTCGGCGTGATGGCGATGAAGGAGAGATTGCCGGATGTCGGCCTTTCCACCGACGCGCCGGTGACCCCGGGCGAGATGATCCGCGCCACCTTGCAAAGCCCCACCATCTTCCTCTGGGTGGTGCTGATGATGTTCACGGCTTCCACCGAATTTGCGCCCGGCCAATGGGTGGATGTGGCGCTGTCGCAGATCGTGGGCATGCGCGGCATCCTGCTCTTGGCCTATGTCAGCGGGCTGATGTTCGTGATGCGCCACTTCGCGGGACCGCTGGTCAAGCGGCTGAGCAATGTCGGCCTTTTGATTTTCTCCGCCGCTTTCGCCACGGTCGGGCTTTATGGTCTCAGCCTGGCGCAGGGCCCGGTGGGCGCGCTGGTTGCCGCCACCGGCTGGGGCTTCGGCGTCTGCTATTTCTGGCCGACCATGCTGGCGACGGTGGCCGAGCGCTATCCGCGCAGCGGCACCATGGTGTTCGGGCTGATGGGCTCGGCCGGCGCGCTCTCGACCTATGTGGTGCTGCCGACGCTTGGCGCCATCTATGACCAGGCCAAGCTGGCTGCGGCCCATGGCGATGCCCAGCTCGCCGCCAATGCCCAGGGCCAGCAGCTTCACGATATCCTGACGGCCGCGGCGGCGGCCTCGTTCCGGGCGGTTGCCCTGATTCCGCTCTGTCTGATTGTGATCTTCAGTGCCATCGCCGTGGCGGACCGGATGCGGAAACCAAAATAGCCAGGGTTTTCCAGGTACTTATCCCGCCTCTGCGATAGTAACCTTAAGCAAAGGCGAATCGGGCAAAACTGGCCTGCCGCATGCCGGGGATGAGATTGAATAAGAGCTGGGTCCTGCTTCTGGCGCTGCCGCTTGCGGCCTGCGTCGAGGCCCCGCCCACCACACCGTCGCAAACCGAGATCGCGCCCCAGAGCCTGGGTCTGGGCGCACAAGCTGCGCCACGGCCGGACGCGCAATGGTGGAAGGCGTTCAACGATCCGCAACTTGACCGGCTGGTGACCAGGCTTCTGGCCGGCAACCCGACCTTGCAAGGCGCGCTGGCGCGCATCCGCGCGGCCGAGGCCGAACTTTCGGTGGCGCGCACGGGGACCTATCCCAATCTGAATATCGATGCGAGCGAGACGCGTCAGCTTCTCAGCAATGACTATCTCTATCCGCGTCCCTTCGGCGGGTCGTGGCAATGGGTCGGCGATGCCCAGGCACGGTTGCGCTGGTCGCTGGATTTCTGGGGCAAACAGGCGGCGCTGATCGAGCGTGCGCGTTCCGCGGGCCAGGCTGTCGCGCTGGATGCCAGCGCGGCCAAGCTGGCGCTGGCCGGTCAATTCGCCTTGTCCTATGTCGATCTGCTGCTGGCCTGGGAGTATATCGATATCGCCCAGCAAACGGTGGCGGAGCGCCAGGCCATCCTGGATCTGACTCAGAGCCGCGTGACGGCCGGACTTGAGAATGAGGCCTCGCTGGAACAGACCAAGGCGCTGCTCGCCACGGCGCGCATGGAACTGCGCCGCTCCGAGGCTAAACGCGATCTCGGCATCCATGCCATCGCCGCCCTGGTGGGCGAGGGCGCCAATTTCTATGGTGAAATCAACCGCCCTTCCGCAGCGGTGGAAAACGCGCTGCCGCTGCCGGAACATCTGCCGGCCGATCTTCTGGCGCGGCGGCCCGATATCCTTGCGGCGCATGCGCGCATCAGCGCGGCGCTGCATGGCCGTGCCGCCGCCCATGCCGACTTTTATCCCAACGTCGATCTGGCGGCGGCAATCGGCTTTCAGGCCGTAGGCCTGGACAAGATGTTCACGGGCGACGCGTTGGTGGCAAGCGCGGGGCCGGCCATCCACCTGCCGGTGTTCGATGCGGGCCGCATCCGCGCGCAATATGCGCTGGCGACGGCGGATCTGGATGCGGCGGTGGCGGACTATAACGGGGCGGTCGTTGCGGCCGTGCGCCAGACCGCTGACGCGCTGACGGAAGTGGCGAGCCTGGCCGACCAGCGTCGGCAACAGCAACTGGCGCTCGACAGTGCCGCGCGCGCCTTCGATCTGGCCAAGGAACGCTATCGCCTGGGCCTCTCCGGGCAGATTCCCATGCTGACGGCCGAAGCGACCTTGCTGTCCGACCGGCGCGAGATGGCGGCGCTTCTTTCCCGCGCCGCCAGCCAGCGCATTACGCTGCTGTTGGCGGTGGGTGGTGGTTTTGATCCCGGCCATGAATCCGGCGCGCCGGTTGAGGAGGTCAAGCGATGAGCGAGGTCAGCGAAGCACGCGCCCGCAGGGCCGAGGTGCGCCGCACCGGATTTCTCTGGTTCGGCCTCGCGGTCGTGATCGCCGCTTTGATCTATGCCGCCTGGTGGTGGCTGGCCGCCCGCTACAGCGAAACCACCGATGACGCCTATGTCGCCGGCAATATCGTGGCGGTGACCAGCCGCGAGAACGCGACCGTGATCGCGCTTTACGCCGACAATACGCAAGGCGTCCATCGCGGCCAGCTTCTGATCGAGATGGATCCGTCGGTCGCCGAAGTGGCGATGCGGGCGGCAGAAGCCAATCTGGCGCGGGCGGTGCGGGGCGTGCACGGCAATTTCGCCAGCGCCGATTCCTATTCCGCCCAGTTGCGCCAGGCGGAAGTGGCGCTGGCCCAGGCCAAGGCCGACTATCAGCGCCGCCAGGGCGCGCTGGCGGGCGCGGTGTCTGGCGAAGAGCTGGGCCATGCCCGTGATGCGGTGGCCGCGGCGGAAGCGGCAGTCAATTCGGCGCAAGGCGGACTTGCCCAGTCGCGAGCCGCCATTGCCGGTGTGGATGTCGCGCACAATCCCGATGTGCTGGCAGCCGAGGCACAGCTGCGCGCGGCCGCGATCACGCTCGCGCACATGAAGATCGTGGCGCCGGTGGATGGCGTGGTCGCCCAGCGCACCGTGCAGGTGGGCCAGCGGGTGAATGCCGGCGCCCCGCTGATGGCGGTGGTGCCGCTTTCCGATGTCTGGGTGGACGCCAATTTCAAGGAAGTGCAACTGGCCCGCATGCGCATCGGCCAGCCGGTCACGATCACCACCGACATTTACGGCGGCAAGGTTGTTTATCATGGCAAGGTCGCGGGCCTGGGCGCGGGTTCGGGTTCGGCCTTTGCCTTGCTGCCGGCACAGAATGCCTCCGGCAACTGGATCAAGATCGTGCAGCGGGTGCCGGTGCGCATCGCGCTGGATGCAGATGAGCTGAAAGCCAATCCCCTGCGTGTCGGACTTTCCGTGACAGCTGACGTGGATGTGCATGATCAATCAGGCCCCCGGGTTGCGAGCACGCCGGTGGCCGGCGTGATGCGCGGGGAGACCGGCGAAGACGTCAATGCGCGCGTGGACGCCATGGTGGCCCGCATCCTGTCCGCCAACGGCGTGGCTGACCACGGTATGGCTGGGCGGTGAGCGCGGCCGAACAGGCACCCTTGAAGGGCGGGGCGCTGGCCGTCACCGCCTTTGCGCTGGCCATGGGCACTTTCACCCAGGTGCTGGACACCACCATCGCCAATGTCTCGCTGCCGACCATCGCCGGCGATCTGGGCGCGTCCACCGACCAGTCGACCTGGATCATCACCTCCTTCGTGGTGGCGAACGGCATCTGCGTGCCCATCACCGGCTGGCTGATGGAACGCTATGGCGTGGTGCGGGTGTTCGCGCTCTCCATGCTGGGCTTCACCCTGGCGTCGTTCTTGTGCGGCATCGCCTGGAGTCTTGAATCCTTGATTGCATTCCGCACTTTGCAAGGGGCGCTGTCGGGGCCGATCATCCCTGGCTCCCAGGCGCTGATGCTGTCGATCTTTCCGCGCCAGAGCCGCGCCACGGCTCTGGCGATCTGGTCCATCACCACCTTGGTGGCGCCCATCTGTGGCCCCATCCTGGGCGGTTACATTTCCGACTCCTGGCATTGGGGCTGGATCTTCCTGATCAATGTGCCGGTGGGATTGATGGTGGTCGCGCTGGTCTTCGCCTATCTGGGCGCGCGGGAAACACAAAGGCGCAGACTTCCCATCGACACGGTCGGGCTGGGACTTCTGGTGGTATGGGCCGGCGCTCTGCAGGTGATGCTGGATACGGGCAAGAACGAGGACTGGTTCGAATCCAGCCGCATCGTCTGGCTTGCGATCGCGTCCCTGCTGGGCTTTGGCGCCTTCCTGTTGTGGGAGTTGACCGAGGACCATCCGGTCGTCGACCTGTCCCTGTTCCGCAACCGCAATTTCGCTTTGGGGACCATCGTCTTCTGCCTGGGCAACGGCGTCTTCCTGGCCAACATGCTCCTGATCCCCTTATGGCTGCAGACCCAGTTGGGATACACGGCGACCTGGGCGGGGCTGGTCTCCGCGCCCACCGGCGCGGTGGCGGTGCTGGTAACGCCACTGGTGGCAAAGATGATGAGCCGTTACGACGCGCGGCTGATCGCGACCATCGCCTTTGCCGCCTCCGCCGTTTCCTACTGGTTGCGTGCAGGGCTGACCGCCGATGCCAGCTTCATGGCCATCGCCCTGCCGCTGATGGTGCAAGGGATTTCCTCCGGCTCCTTCTTCATCGCCACGATCAGCATTCTGCTCGACGGCATCCCGCAAGAGCGCGTGCCGGCGGCCGCGGGCCTTTCCAATTTCGCTCGCATCCTTGCGGCCGGCTTTTCGGTCTCGCTGATCACCACCTTCTGGGACAGGCGCGAGGCCTTTCACCAGAGCCGGCTGGCGGAGATGACGTCCGGTTTCACGCCTGTCTTCAACCAGGTCCTGGCGCTGTTGCAGAATTTGGGCCTATCCGACCTTTCCGCCAAGGCCGCGATCAGCCGCAACATGGTGGGCCAGGCCTATCTCCTGGCGTCGGTGGACATGTTCACCGTCTCGGCCTGGCTGTGCGTGCTGGGAATCGTGCTGGTCTGGCTGTGTCATCAGGCCCGACCGCACGATACGCCGCCGGCCATAGACTAAAGATAGCGCTTGCCGATCGCCTTGCGGTCGATCTTGAGATTGGGCCGCAGCATGCCGTTCTCTTTCGAGAAGGGCTCGCTCGCAAAGATCACTTCCACGAACTGGGCCGCTTTCTTGGCGGCGGGCAAGCTGTTGGCGAACTTCCGCACCCGCGCTTTGGTGTCATCGCCGCCCGGCGGCGTCAGATCAACCACACAGGTGAGGTGATTGGCTCCCGGCTTCAGGAAAATCACCGCATGCGCCACATCGGGAGAATTGTTGAGGTCCTGCTCGATCACCTCGGGATGCACTTTCAGACCGCCAGCGGTGATCAGCAGCTCTTTCTTGCGTCCCAGCAGGAACAGGTTGCCATCCTTATCCAGCCGACCCATGTCGCCGGTGGCGATGCAGCCCGGGGCGATAAAGGTGCGCTCATTCTCGCCCTCGGCGCATTGGAAATAGCGCAAGGTCATCGGCGTATCGCGCTCGACGATGATCTCATTCTCAGGCGTAAAGGACAGGGTGATGCCGGGAAGCACCTTTCCCACCGAGCCATATTCCCTGGAATTGGCCGGGCGGTAGGTAATCGAGCCGGCTTCCACCATGCCGTAAGACTCGCACAGCGGTAGCTGCATACGTTGGAAAAATTCGCCCATATGGCGGCGGATGGGTGCCATGCCGGTGACCAGCAGCCGGATGCGGCTGCCGAACTGCTTGTAGAAATCGCGGAAAAACAGATTCGCCAGTGGCCGCCGCAAAAATCGTGGGGCCAGAGAGAGAGCGTTGCCCAGCACCGCCCATGCGATTTTTTTCCAGCCGGGATGTTTTTCATATTCGGCATGGATCATCTGGTACAGCACCGGGGGCGCTATCAACACCGTGGGGTTGAGCGCCGGCATGGCGACAAAGAGCTGGGTGTAATCGGTGATGATGATGTCGAAGTCGTACCACAGCGCGGCATAACACATGTTGCGCTGCTGAAAGTTCGACATGGGCAGGAACAGGAGAAGCCGGTCCCGGCTTGCCACACCAATCGCCTCGATGACGGGCGGCATGGTGATCTCCACGCCTTTGCGGCTTATCACCAGGCCCTTGAGGCCGCCCGCCGAGCCGGACGAAAAAACCAGACTGTGCTGGTCGGTCTCATCCGGATCATTGTTCGACGGACGGTCCAGCACCGCGATTGCGTCATTGTCGGCATCCAGAAAGGCGATATGGGCGGGTTTTTGCGGAAACAGCCGGGCGTCGCGTTTGGAGATCAGCAGCAGCGCGACATTGTATTTATCGAGCAGCGCCCGGTCGATCTTGCCGGCAAAGTCGTCGGTGAAAGGCATCGAGATGGCGCCGAGTTCGATCAGCGCCAGGTCGTGCACCAGCCAGTGATAGGAATTGGGCGCATAGATACCGATCCGCATGCCGCGCCGTACGCCCCAGGCGCGCATCACATCGCACACGCGTTCGACATCGCGATAAAGGACGGAGTGGGGATGCTGGGCAATCTTGCCGCGTTCAAAGGTGTAGGTTGCCCCCTTCTTTTCGGGAAGGGCGGCGACCAGCCTGCCGAACT
>Ga0134125_10007704_pt1 | contig 12146 bp, 10 predicted proteins | sample KB31751_FD_96464 | JGI IMG/M metagenome (GOLD analysis project Ga0134125, IMG submission 96464) | Terrestrial soil microbial communities with excess Nitrogen fertilizer from Kellogg Biological Station, Michigan, USA - KB3-175-1 | ecosystem: Environmental > Terrestrial > Soil > Unclassified ... | reverse complement strand
TCGACCAGAAGCGCGCCGGCACCACGAAGTGCCTCGCTCAGAAGCAGTCCGGTCCCCGCAAGAGCCGTCGGATGGAACTGGACGAACTCCAGGTCCGCGACTGCTGCCCCAGCACGAGACGCCAGCTCGATTCCGTCGCCTGTCGCACCACGCGGGTTTGTCGTCAGCTGCCAAAGCGCCGCAGCACCTCCCGTGGCGAGCAACACCGCCCGCGCCGTGATCGCGCGCCGATCGGTGACGAGCCCGACGCAGCGGCCGCCCGACATCCAGAGATCGAGTGCGGTCTCGTCTTCGCTGACGTCGATTCGTGGCTCGGCCAGCACCGCGTCGGCAAGCACGCCGGCGATTCGCTCGCCGGTCGCGGCCCCGTCGACGCTGAAGACGCGAGGGCGCGAATGACCGCCCTCGAGCCCGGGCTCGTCGTCGAAAACAACCCCCAGATCGACGAGGTCGGCGATCCGAGCCGGTGCCTCCTGCGTCAGCACCTCGACGGCGCTCGACCGTGAGAGCCCGCGCCCGGCACTAAGCGTGTCGCGGGCATGAAGCTCCGGACTGTCACCGAGCCGCGTCGCGGCGGCCACGCCGCCCTGCGCCAGGTAGCTCGAGGACGCGCCGACAGGGCCCTTGGAGACGATGAGCACGCGGCCGTCGACCGCCGCGGTCAGAGCGCCGAAGAGGCCGGCGATGCCACTGCCGACCACAATCACGTCGTATTCGTGTGCCGAGCCCATCCCTGATCCGTCCTTTGCTCTGCTAGGTTTTCGCCTCATAGTTGAAAACCTCGGCGCCATCCTATCAGTACCCGACCAATGTCTCGCTGGCCGTCGTGCTCCAGATCCGAGACGGCGTCCTCCAGGCGCTGCTCTGGCAGCGCGCCCGCGAGCCGTTTCTCGGCGCCTGGTCGCTCCCCGGCGGCTATCTCGAGCCCGGCGAGACGCTGGAGCAGTCGATCCAACGCCACCTCGCGGCAAAGGTCGACGTCCGCGAGGTCGCTCATCTGGAACAGCTCGAGACCCTGAGCGACCCCGACCGCCAGCCGGACGCGTGGCAAATCGCGACCGCCTATCTGGGCCTCGTCCCCGCGGGAGTCGATCCGGAACTGCCGGCCGACACCGCCTGGCATCGCGTCGCCGCGCTGCCGAGCTGTGCTTTCGACCATCGGGAGATCGTGCTGGCCGGACGCGAGCGGCTGCGGGCAAAGCTCTCCTACACGAACATCGGGTTTGCGCTCGCCCCGCCCGAGTTCACGATCTCAGAGCTACGGGATCTTTACGCCGCGGCGCTCGGGCATGACGTCTCCGCGACGAACCTCCAGCGCGTGCTCCTGCGCCGCGGGGTGATCGAGGCGACCGGCGAGCGAAGGGCCTCCGGCAGAGTCGGCGGCAGGCCCGCTGCCGTCTTCCGCTTTCGCTCTCGGCAGCTCGAGATCACGGATGAATTCGCCGTGCTGCGGCCTCCGCGCGGTTGACGCGCGCCGGTCGGACCCCTACCCTTCCTGCGAACCCGCGACCGAGGAGGTGTGTCATGAAAATTGAGCTGTTCGTCTCCAACGGTCGCGCGTCGCTGCTCTCTTAAGGCGCCGCATCGGCCGATGACGTTGGGCGGGCCGCCGCGCGGTCCGCGACGGCTGTTTCCAGAGAGGAGCATGCAGTTGAGCGATTCGCTCATTCGCCTCGGGTGGACGCCCGAGCGCGAAACCGAATTCGAGCCGCACCGAGATGAAGGGCTCATCCCTGCCCGCGTCGCGGTCGAGCACCGCAGCGCCTACGTCCTGTACGGCGAGTAGGGCGAGCTTCGCGCCGAGCTGGCGGGGCGGCTTCGTCATGAGGAAACCTGGCCCGCCGTCGGCGACTGGGTCGCGGTCCGTCCACCCGCGACGATCGCGGCTGTCCTGCCGCGCCGGACCGTCTTCTCACGCAAGGAGCCCTGGCTCGCCGCGAAAGAGCAGGTTCTCGCCGCGAACGCGGACGTGGTCTTCGTGACGATGGCGCTGACACCGACCGACTTCAAGCCGCGCCGGTTGGAGCGTTACCTCGCAACCGCCTGGGAGAGCGGCGCCCAGCCGGCGATCGTCCTGACCAAGCCCGACCTGTGCGCCGATGTCGACGCCGCCGTCCTTGCGGTCGAAGCGGTGGCGTTCGGCGTGCCCATCCACCTGGTCAACGGCCTGCAGGGCGAGGGCGTCGCCGAGTTGGAGCCCTACCTCGAAGGGCATCGAACGGTCGCGCTGCTCGGCTCGTCCGGTGTCGGCAAGTCGACGATCGTGAACCGGCTCGCCGGGAACGAGGTGATGCCGACGTCGGCAATCGGCGCGGACGGCCGCGGCACGCACACGACCAGGCATCGCGAGCTGCTTCCGCTCTCGGGAGGCGGCCTCGTCCTCGATACCCCGGGCCTGCGAGAGCTGCAGCTCTGGGACGTCTCGGAGGGGCTCGAGCAGACGTTCGAGGACGTCGCGGGGCTCGCCGCCCGCTGCCGGTTCGGGGATTGCTCGCATGCGAGCGAGCCTGGCTGCGCCGTGCAGTCGGCGATCAGGGACGGCTCGCTTCCACGCGACCGCTTCGAGAGTTGGCAGAAGCTCCAGCGCGAGCTCGGCCGGCTCGAGCGGCGTCGCGACGCCCGGGCGCGCGCGGAGCACGCGCACAAGATCAGGAAGGAGGCCCGGGAAAGGCGCCGCGCACAGCGGCCACCCCGGCGCCGGATCCGTTAAGCGAGCGCCGTACGGACGCGCTGCTGGAAGTCGACGATCAAGCGCTCGCTCTCCGGCAGGAGCCGTCCGCGCTCGATCAGCCCGGTGGCTACCCCGCGCTGGACGTTTTCGACCAGCACCTTGTCCTCCGCGCCCACCTGGCCGTCAAAGGCGAGTAGCTCGTCGATCCAGCCCCGATCGACGCCGGGGCCGAAGAAGTAATCCAGAAAACGCTCCGTGCGTTCAGGCCCGGCGGGCAGGACCGGGCCGATCGAGAGGTTGGCGCGGCCGGGGAAGATGTTGATCATCGTGTTCGGCCAGAGAAAGTGGAACTGACTACGGATGACCTCCCCGCTCGTGTCCAGGCCCGTCCCGTTCTCGCGCACCGGGCCGAACTGGCTCGAGAAGCTGCTGCCGAGCTCGAGCTCGTACGCGTCCGGCGAAACGTCGACGACGGCGCTGAAGCCCGGGTGGGCGACCGAGCAGTGGTAGCACTCGAGAAAGTTCTCGCTGACGATCTTCCAGTTCGCCTCGACGGTCGATTCGGAGCGATCGTGGAACTCCAACCGATCGACGTCGACGCCGGCGGCGGCCACCAGCGACGGCAGTTCCCCGAGAATGCGGTCGAGCGGCGCCGCCGCCGGATCCGGGCTCACGAAGAGGAACGGCCCCCAGGCGCCGACGGAGGCCGTCTGCAGGGAGATTCCCTCGCAGTCAAAGCCCGGCTCACGGTTGGAGCGCGGCGCTGCTTTCAGCGCCCCGTCGAGGCCGTACGTCCAGGCGTGATACGGGCACTGCAACGTCTCGCGGGCGGCAGCGCCTGTGGCGATCACAGACCCCCGGTGGCGGCAGACGTTCAGGAAGGCTCGTAGCTCGCCCTCGCGATCGCGTGTGACGACCACCGGGATGTCGCCGACCCGCCCGGCGAGATAGCCAGCGCCTTCGCCGAGCTCGCCGGCATGCCCGACGTACTGCCAGGCATGCGCGAAGATTCGCTCTCGCTCGGCGGACACCAGACCGGGATCCGAATAGGTCGACCAGTCGAGGGTCTCGGCCACGGACTAAGAGTACGCGGCGGCTTGATAGAGGATTGTTGACCGGCCCACGCCGCCGCGCCATACTGGCCGCGGAGCAGGCGCAACAGGGGAATCAAGGAGGAAGCGATGAGGATGCGTTTGCTCTTGGCGGTCGCTGCCCTGGCGACAGGTGCCGCCTTCCTGCTCGCCGGTGCCCATCCCGCGTCGGCCTCAGGCTCGGGTGGCTGCATCGCGCATCACCCGAACTACATCGAGGATGTCTTCGAGGTCCAGTACGCAGCGGGCTGCTCGGGGCATGACGAGCCCGAGCTCGACCCGTTGTCCAACGCGCCGGGATCGGCGCGAGACCTGACCTGGAAGGTCGTGCTGCCTTCGAATGGGAGCTACAACGTCGACGCAACCGGCCCGACTTTCTGGTTCGGGGGCACGGTCACCGACCCGAACAGCCTCTTCGGCCAAGGTTTCGTCGAGCTGCAGTTCTACCCCAACGCGCTCGTGAACAACTGCACGCCGAACGGCGGTTTCGGAGTCAGCTACTCGCCGGGCACCTACACCGTCTGCTCACCCGTCTGGACGGTGAGACAGTCCGGCACGCCCGGGATCTTCCACGAGCCGGCCGGCTTCAACGCCCGGCTCAACGACGACACCGCGGGCGGCACTGACCCGCTCGTCATGAAGGCCGGAGACACGATCACGATCCACTGGTTCACGACGGCGGCGAACGACGGCTTCCACGTCACCGTCAAGGACTTCAGGACGGGGCACTCCGGGACGATCGTCCTCAACGCGAAGAAGGACGGCCCGATCATGCCTGCGTACGACAAGCAGCAGCTCCACAACGCTCTTGGCTGGGGCCTGGTCGACGACGCGCCGAACTCGTTCGTCTGGGAGATCGGGCATACCTCCCCGTTCACGAGCCCGGCCTCGCAGTTCTGCCTCCCGGGAAGCGTGATCTGCCAGTCGTACAACGCACCTGCCTGGGCCGGAACACTGCCGATCCAGATCAAGTCGGTGACGTTCGGCGACGGCTCGACCGCAAAGCACTGGGCGGTCGTCAGCGACTTCGGCGGCAAGGCCGAGGTCAACCAGTACTGCGGAGCGGCCAACTACGGCTCTCCGTTCTGCATCTACCCGTGGTACTCGCTCGGATCGAGCGGATTCCACTATGGAGTCGACTATCCCGACAACCTGAACGACTTCGGGCAGGCGGATCAGTTCCCGCAGACCCTCGAGTGCGGCGGCCCCTTCGGCGCGAACTCGACGTACTGCGCCAACGTGATCAAGTAGCCACCCGGACGCGCGGCCGGCCCCCACGAGGCCGGCCGCGCGCTTCTTTACACGTCGAAAGTGGGATTCCCCTCGTGCGAGGGATGAGCGGCATCGGCCGTGTCCCGATGCTCTCCTCGAACGGCAGACCTAGAAAGGAGACTTGGCGCCTTGCGGCCGGCGTCCCACTGACATGGCCGCAAAGCTCACCATTCTCCCGGCGCTCGCCGCCACCGTCTTCACAGTCGCAGCCGCCCCAGCCTTCGCGGTTCCGAACGCCCCACTTCCCGCTCCGACATCCCTCTCGCCGGCAGCCGGGGCGACAGTGGACGCAGTACCACCGTTTGCCTGGTCGGCCGTCTCCGTCGCCGACCACTACGAGTTCCAGCTCGCCGCCGACGCTGGCTTCAACTCCCCGGTCCTCGGCCACGGCTCGGACGACTTCACAACCCAGAACACCCGCGCCACCATCCTGAAGACGATTCCGAACGGCACCTACTACTGGCGCGTGCGCGCCGTGGGTGCGGGTGGCTCCGTTTCGGCCTGGACCTCCGGCCGCTCCTTCAAGAAGTCCTGGACCGCCGCTGCGGCGCTGCAATCACCGGCCGGCGGCTCGGGCCTGTCCTTCGGCACCGATCCCCTCAAGCTCGGCTGGTCGGCCGTTCCCGGCGCGGCGAATTACCTCGTCTCGCTCGCCACCGATCCCTCGCTGGGCTCGCTTGCCTTCCATCTTGACGACGACCCCACCGGGATCCCGAAAGTGCAGGCGAACTCGCTCGCGGTCTCGACCGGTCTCGCGACCGGGACCTACTACTGGAACGTGATCCCGCTAGACGCCGAGGGCAATCGCGGCGCCCCGTCCGCGACCGCTTCCTTCTCGTGGATCTGGCCGTCGACTACGACTCTGCACGTGACCGACCTGAACGGGGCCGACGAGGTCTACGATCCCCAGTTCTCCTGGGATCCGGTCCAGGGCGCGGCGCGGTACGAGGTCGAGATCAACTCCTCGTCGGACTTCGCCGCCGGCTCCAAGGTCTGCTGCGACTCGCCGACGATCGCGACCTCGCTCTCGCCGACGACCGTGTTCAAGGACAACACCTACTACTGGCGCGTTCGGGCGATCGATCCCGACGGCAACGCCGGGGTCTGGAACCTCGGGCCCAACTTCACCAAGGCCTTCGACAAGGTCCCGCCGGTGACCGCACCGGCAATCAAGAACCTGCGCTTGCGCGATAACCTCGCCGATCCCGGAACCGACGCCGACCCCGGCACTCCCGGCTACCAGACACACGTGCCGATGCTCACCTGGGACTGGGTGCCCGGTGCGTCGAGCTACGAGGTCGACGTGACAACGTCTGACGGCTCGTCTTGCGACTGGTCGGCAACCTCTCATCACTGGCGCGTCACGACGGCCGTCAACGCGTGGACGCCGCTGGGGTCGGGCTGGGCCGGGGTCAAGCCAAAATCCGATCCAATGTCGGTTGCCAACGAGTTCACGACACTCGTGCCCGGCAAGTATTGCGTCCGCGTTCACGCGCGAAGCGATCGCTCCGGCTTCGACGAAGTCTATGGCGACGACGCTTATCTCGACCCGAACGGCCTTGGCTGGGCCTTTGAGTTCACCGGTTATCCGGCCGGCGGCGCGTGTTCGCCTAGTTGCACCGCGAGCTACCTCGGCAGCGGCGACTACACGTCGATGATTTCCGGAACGACAACCGGACGGGTCCCATACTTCACCTGGAAGCCACTTGCCGGGAAGGCGAGCTACTACGTCCTCGTCGCAAAGGATCCCTCATTCTCGAACATCGTCGACTACGCCTTCACCCAGGTTCCGGCCTACGCGCCACGGAGCGTATTCGGGCCACAGACCTACCCGGACGAAACAACGCTCTATTACTGGGCTGTCCTACCCGCCACAAACCCGGACGGCACTGGCGCTGCCGGCAACCCGCTCGTTGCAGCCGCACAGAGCTTCCAGAAGCAGTCGACGCCTCCGAGCCGCCTGGCCCCGGCCGACGGCACGCTGTTCTTCGACCAGCCGACTTTCCGCTGGACGCCGACCGAAGGCGCCCGGCGGTACCGATTCCAGGTCGCTCAGGATCCGAGCTTCGGCAGCCCGATCGATGACCTCACGACCGACTCGACCGCGTACACGAGCAACACGACCTATCCCGCCGACACCGTCCTGTACTGGCGCGTGCGCGCCGACGACGAGAACGCCGTCGGCCTCACCTGGTCGACGACCGGCACCTTCCAGCGCAAGCTGGCGGCGCCGGTTCCGAGTGCAACCAACTCGGTTGCCGGCGAGTACCTGCCCGTCTGGTCATGGAACCCGGTCAACGGGGCGGTCTCGTACGACCTCTCGATCGACGAGCCTGACGGAGATACCCGCAACTGGACCGACTTCCGGATGCCGGCGACCTCGTTCCAGAAGCTCACCGGCACCGGCGTCTTCCACTGGCGCGTTCGAGCCGAGTTCGCCAAGCAGGGCTTCGGCAAGACCCCCGGTCCCTGGTCGGCGTCAATGCCATTCACCCGCCAGATCGGCGAGCCCGGTGGGCTGCGCACGGACGCAGCTCCCGACCACGTGCTGTTCTCGTGGAGCCCGAAGCTCGGAGTCAAGGAATACCGGCTCCAGGTCTCAGGCCGTCCCGACTTCAGCACACCGATCGAGGAGATCACCACCGACAACACCGCGTATGCGCCGAAGCTGTCGAACGTCGCCTACCTCAGCGGCAATCAGCTCTACTGGCGGGTCGCGGGCGTCGACGGCGACGGGAACGTGGGCGACTTCTCTCCCGCTCAGCCGCTCAGCCTGCTGGCCAGGATGAAGGTCACCGTCAAGGGCAGCCTACGAATGCGGCGCCGCTCGAGCGTCAGCGTCACGATCAAGAACGCAAACGGGATCTGGATGCCCGGCGTCAAGATCCGCGTGATCGGCGCCGGGGTCAAGGCAGAGACCCGAAAGACGAGCCGCTGGGGCGTCGCAAGCTTCAAGCTCCGTCCGACCAAGCGAGGGCGGGTCCTCTTCACCGCGAAGAAGTCTGGCTTCCAGTCGGCCGGGATCACCCTGCGCGTGCGCTAGAGCTAGGTCGCAGCCTGGGCGGGCCTGACGTTCAGGGCCCGCCAGGCGACCATGCCCGCGACCAGGGCGGCAGCGCCGATGTAGATCAAGCTCGCCCACGCTGCCCCTCGGTCGGTCCCGGCCGCGATCCCGTGGACGAGCGCCAGGGCCCAGACCGCGAAGTTGAGGTAGTGGGCCCGGCGCCAGAATCGGTACGAGAGCCGCTTGCGGTAGTGGTTGGTGATCGCCAGCGCGAGCAGCAACTCGGTTGCGACCACGCCGAACGCCGTATACAGCGGCCGGTATGACGAGGCGCCGGGCACGAGCAACTGAGTGAGCGAGAACGGCATGTAGGAGTCGATCAGCAGCGTGAAGACGTGGAGCCCGACGAAGGTCCCGGTCAATAGGCCCAGAAAGCGGTGGACGTCCTCGACCGCAAAGCGGGGCCAGTAGCGCAGGCGAGCCCGCCCCGACAGCGTCAGCCCCGCGACGACGGTGAGTGTCAGGAGCCCGAACGCGACGATGCCGCTCGCTCGGGCCACGTACCACTCGACAAGGCTCACGCCGCCAGCGCCTCCGTGCCGAGCGATTTGGCCCAGGTCTCGTTGCCGACGACGGTGTCATCGTTGGAGAACCGGCCGGGCAAGCCCCTGGCGTCGAGCCAAGCCAGACCTTCGTCGTCGAGCAGGAACGCGGCCTTGGCTGCGATGTCCGCTTCGAGGCAGCTGCCTGCCGCGACGGTGACCTCCGTCCAGCGGGAGCGGGAAGGGCGCCCGGATCGTGGATCGATCAGGTGATGCTGTAACTCCCCGGCGCGAAGCCAGCGCCGCTTCGTCGAGCCGCTCGTTGCCAGCCCGCCGTTGCGAAGCACCAAGGCACCGCCGCCGGGGAGACCGATATCGGCGGCACCTCGAACGGCCACGTCGCCTCCGGCGGCGACGTAGGCGTCGCCGTCGATCAGGCCAAGCGCCGCGTCGACGGCGAGACCTTTGACGACGCTGTTGAGATCCAGCTTCGTCCCGGGATGGCGAAATACCAGCCGGCCGGCGACGCGAACGTGACGCCACCCTCCAGGCACGCCAGGCGCCAACCTGCGGCCGTCGTCGGCCAATTCGGCGAAGTCACGGTCGTAGCCCGCCGCCTCGATCGCCGTCCCGAGCGTCGGATCGACCAAACCGTCCGTTCGGCGAGCGGCGTCGAGCGCGAGCGTCAACGCGCGCGCGAAGAGCGGCGATACAGCAACGAACTCAGATGCAGCCTCGTTGACGCTGTTGAGCTCGCTGCCGGGGCGAAAGCGGCTGAAGACGCGGTCCCACTGGTCGAACAGAGCTTTGACCTCGGCGGCCTCCGCGGGCGTTGCGCCGCCGACGACGACGCCGACGCCCATCGCCTCGAACCAGTCACGAGACACTGGTTTGCACCTGTGGCTGGCTGACCGAGGGTGAGATCGAGAAGTCATCCGAGCTCTGGGTGTCCGAGCTCTGGGTGTCCGAGCTGGTCGTGGCCGAGCTAGACGAGCCCTGGGTCGAGCGGCTCGCACGAGCCGCGTGCCCCGGATTGGTGGCGCGGGCGAGCACACCCGCGATGACTAGGCTCGCCGCCGCGAGCCCCGCCAGGGCCTTCTTCAGGGTCGTGGAACGACGGCGGGCGGCTTCGATCCTGGTCATGTCGGCTCCCTAGAGCCTCGGCCCTTCGAAGTGAGGACCGCCTCGGAAGCCGAAGCCGTTGTCACCGTCGGGTCGTGGGGGTCTCACTCCGTTCACGAAGTCGGTCACGTGCGACTTCAGATCGCTGAGGATCGAGTCCGCCTGCTTCTGGGTCAGGCGGCCCGCGGCCACTGCGGAATCGAGGTGCTTCTTCGCGGCGTCGACAAGGGCCGTAACCAGGCCGTCGACCGACTTGTTCTTGGCCTTGGCAACGTCTGCCAGGCTCTTGCCGCTTTCGAGCTGTGTCCGCAGCTGCGGCTGGGTCAGGCCGAGGTACCTCGCGGCCGCGTCGAGCCCGCCGAAGGGGCCTCCATGGTGATGGCTGAAACCGCCCCGGCCACCCGGGCCGGCGAAAAGCGGCACATCCCCGGCCTCGATTCGCTGCTTGATCTCAGCGCCTTCGGCCTTCGTGAGCCGGCCGGCGGCGACCGCGGCGTCAACCCGGTTTTCGAGCGCCTGCTTCAGGGCGGCGCTGAGCTGACTCGGCTGCACGCCAAGCTGCTTGGCTGCGTCGTTGACGATCGCCTGGTTCTCCTGTTTCGGGGAGGAGCCCATGTGTGTCGCCGCGTAGGCGGCGCCGCCGCCCGCGACGGCAAGACCGGCCACCGCCCCGGCGATCAGCTTCGGTTTCACGCTTTTGCTCACAACGCTCCTTTCGTGGGTCATCCGGCTGCTCTGAACAAACCATCCAGGCGTGAGACTGGTCTGAGAGGGGCCTAAGAGGTCCCTAAGAGAGCCGGGAAGGCCGAGGCAGGAGAAGAGTCCAACGCGGTGTGTCCAATTTGCGGCCTTTTCGTTCCCCGGACCTCTTGCGGGGGAAGCGTCCGGTCCCTAGATTCCCTCGGGCGCCGAGCACGGAGCGCAAGTAGGACGAAGCCGAGCCCGAGGGCCGTAGGCGGAAGCCGAAGGTCAACGAGAACGGTGGACGAAAGCGAGATCGACTCGGCGAACAAAGGAGCCCCTCACGGGGCTCCTTTGTATTTAGCGACCGTACCGGCAAAGCCGCCACGGCCTCTTGGCGGCATCGCGAGCGACGCCTTGGAGCCCCTCGCGGGGCTCCTTTGTTTTTCCTTCGCTAGTGTCCGGCCGTGCCCGGCGACGCGGAGCGGCTTGGTCTGCCGGGCCAAATCCGGGCCTGCCTCTTCGACCTCGACGGTGTGCTGACGAAGACCGCCAAGGTGCACGCAGCGGCCTGGAAGGAGATGTTCGACGCCTTCCTGCGCGAGCGTGCCAAGCAGACCGGCGAGCCGTTCGTCCCGTTCGACACCGCCAACGACTACAACGCCTACGTCGACGGCAAGCCACGCTACGACGGCGTTCGCTCCTTCCTCGCCTCCCGCAACATCGACCTGCCCGAGGGCAGCCCGGACGACCCCCCGGCGACGAACACCGTCTATGGCCTGGGGAACCGCAAGAACGAGCTCGTTCTAGCCTTGCTCAGGCGAGATGGCGTCGAGGCCTACGAGGGCTCGGTCCAGTACGTGCGCGCAGTGCGAGCGGCCGGCCTCCACACTGCAGTCGTGTCCGCAAGCGCCAACTGCAAGGACGTGTTGGAGGCGGCCGGGATCGAAGATCTGTTCGAGGTCCGCATCGACGGCATCGTCGCCGAGCAGAAGCACCTGCAGGGGAAGCCGGCGCCGGACACGTTCCTCGCCGCGGCGGAGCAGCTCGACGTCGAGCCGGCAGCCGCCGCAGTCTTCGAAGACGCCGTCGCGGGCGTCGAAGCCGGGCGTGCCGGGAAGTTCGGCTTCGTCGTCGGCGTCGACCGGGTCGGCCACCGCGAGGCGTTGCTCGAGCACGGAGCCGACATCGTCGTCTCCGACCTGTCCGAACTGGAGCAGAGGTGATCACGCATCCGTGCTTCGCCGTCGAGCCGTGGTCGGTCCGCGAGACCGAGCTCGACCTGAACGTCCTGGCCCAGAGCGAATCAGTCTTCGCACTCTCGAACGGGCACATCGGCCTGCGGGCGAACCTCGACGAGGGCGAGCCCTTCGGCCAGCCGGGCACATACCTCAACTCGTTCTACGAGCTGCGCCCCCTCCCCTACGCCGAGCCGGGCTACGGCTACCCGGAGTCGGGCCAGACGGTCGTCAACGTCACGAACGGCAAGATCATCCGCTTACTCGTCGACGACGAGCCCTTCGACGTGCGCTACGGCCGCTTGCTCTCCCACGAACGCGCCCTCGACCTGCGCGACGGCGTCCTCCGCCGGCAGGTCGAGTGGGAGTCGCCCGCAGGGACGGCGGTCCGCATCAACTCGACGCGGCTCGTCTCGTTCGTCCACCGCTCGGCCGCGGCAATCCTCTACGAGGTCGAGCCCGTGGACGCCCCGATCCGCGTCGCCGTCCAGTCGGAGCTGATCGCCAACGAGCCCGCGCCGGCGG
>Ga0134125_10007703_pt1 | contig 12146 bp, 11 predicted proteins | sample KB31751_FD_96464 | JGI IMG/M metagenome (GOLD analysis project Ga0134125, IMG submission 96464) | Terrestrial soil microbial communities with excess Nitrogen fertilizer from Kellogg Biological Station, Michigan, USA - KB3-175-1 | ecosystem: Environmental > Terrestrial > Soil > Unclassified ... | reverse complement strand
GGCCTTCCTCGCCGCGCGCGAAATTCATGACATTGACGATGATCGGGCTCACCTCGCCCGCCACCTTCGACTGCGAGCGGAATGCCGACATCCAGGCGCCCGAGCGCTTCGAGGGGCGCGCAAAATAATCGCCGAGGAACACGCCGACGTGGGCGCCGCGTTTGTCGGTCACCTCCCACACGCGCACGTCCTCGTGGTAGCGGGGCGGGTCAGGCAGCTCCTTGAACTTCAGGCCAAACAGGCGGCTCGCCGTGTCAAAGGCAGCAGCGATGACGTTGTCGAGCACTAAGTACGGCCGCGTCGAGGCTTCATCGACGTCGAAGCGGGCCTTGCGCTCCTTCTCGGCGAAGTAGCGCCAGTCCCACGGCGCGATGGAGAAGTTGCCACCCTCCTCCCGCGCGCGGCTCTGCAGCGCATCGCGCTCGCTCATCGCCCGCTTCACCGCCGGCTCCCACACCGCCGACAGCAAGCCACGCACGCTGGCCGGCGTCTTGGCCATCGTCTCTTCGAGACTGTAGTCGGCGTAGGTCTTGAAGCCGAGCAGCGCCGCGAACTCGCTGCGCAGCGCGATGATCTCGCCGGTGATGGCCCGATTGTCCGTTTCCGCGCCCATCTCGCCGCGCTTGATCCAGGCGTTAAACGCCTCCTCACGCAAATCGCGGCGCGCGGAAAACTGCAAGAAGGGCTCGATGCTCGAGCGCGACAGCGTGATGACATATTTGCCGTCGAGGCCGAGGTCGGCGCCGGCGCGCCCGGCGGCGTCGCGCGAAGCGGCGGGCAGACCGTCGAGGTCGCGCGCTTCCAGGACTAGGCGCCAGGACTGCTCGTCCTTCAGCACGTTCTGCGAGAACTGCGTCGCCAGCGTCGCCAGCCGCTGATTGATCTCAGCCACCCGTACCTTTTGCTTGGGCGCCAACTTGGCGCCGGCACGGATCAACCACTTGTAGCGCAGCTCCAACACGCGCCGCTGCTCGTCGGTAAGGGAAAGCTCGTCGCGGCGCTGGTAGAGGTCTTCCACGCGGCGGAACAGCTTGCCGTTCAGCATAATCGCCGTCTCGTGCGCGGCGAGCTTGGGCGCCATGTCGCGCTCGATCGCCTGTAGCGCGTCGTTGGTGTGCGCACCGGTCAAATTGTAGAAGACCGAGGCGACCTTATCGAGCAGGCGCCCGCTTTTTTCCAAGGCGAGGATCGTGTTGGCGAACGTCGGCCGCGCCGTTTCGCCGGCGATGTGCGCGATCTCCCCCTTGTGCTCCTTCAAGGCTGCGGCGAACGCCGCCTTGAAGTGCGACGGATCGATCTTCTTGAACGGCGGCAATCCGAACGCGGCGCTCCAGCGCGACAACAGCGGATTGCCCGGCTTGACGCGTGCCGAGGCGCTCGATCGCGACTTGCTCACCCGCGTCGCGCTACGCGACGCGCTCTTCGACTTGCCTTTGCTGGCGTTCTTCGTCACTCGCTCGCTCCATTGCAGCGCACGTGGCAGCGCGATTTGCTCGATGCGCGGTTATGCAAAGGTAGGCATCGCCGCGCAAGCGTTCAGACGCGCGTGCCGTCGGCATGATGCGACATGACAAAAAAAATTGGGCCGGTGGGGGACCGGCCCATGACGACTTGGGGGAGAAAAATACTACTGGGGGCTGCCTAAAAACCCGGTCCTGAAGCTGCCCGGGGGCTGGGGGGCTGAGAGTCCGAACTACTCCGCCGAACCGGGTCTAGAGGCAACGATTGTCACTCTCGCAGCCCTTTGGGGCAGATCATTGTCGAGGGCTCGTTCCGAATTTGACGATGTCGGGGAGATTCCGTGCCGCGTCCGTGCCGTTTGCGCGCACGTGATGCATATGCGCTGAACGAGTGCAGCCTTCGGCCCTTGAAATTGGCCGCGTCCAGCGCGATCATGAAGGTATCGCGACAGGGAGGCGCCGTTGAGCGAATCCGAACCGATAACTTTCAGCCCGCAGCGGGCGGGCAACTTTCGCGGTCATCAGGCCGCATCCAGCCAAGCTCACGAAGCCTGGCGCTGCACCACTTTCGATCGTCAGGAATTGAGCGCCATCCTCGCCGTCTATGGCCGCAAGGTCGCTGCCGGGGAATGGCGCGACTATGCGATCGACATCGGGCGCGACAAAGCGGTGTTCTCCGTATTCCGTCGTGCCAGCGAAGTGCCGCTGTTCCGCATCGAGAAGGCACCGAAGCTCGCCCGCAAACAGGGCGCCTATAGCGTCATGGCGCCCGCTGGGCTCATCTTGAAACGCGGCCACGACCTCGTGCGCGTCTTGACCGTGCTTGAGGGCCGCCCGCGCCTCGTCGGCGCATAGACTCTTAGAAGGCTGGCAGAAAATGCGAAGGGCCGCGGAGTGATCCGCGGCCCTTGCCAATTCAGCGCTGCGCCGGTGCCGCTTACTCGCGGTTGCCGAACAAGTTGAGCAGCATCATGAACATGTTGATGAAGTCAAGGTACAGGCTGAGAGCGCCCATAATGGCGCTCTTGGCGGCCAGCTCGGCGTTGCCGGCGACCATCGTGTAGCCATCCTTGATGCGCTGCGTGTCGTAGGCGGTAAGGCCGGCGAACACGAGCACGCCGATAACCGAGACGGCGAACTGCAAGCCCGTCGACTGCAGGAAGATATTGACCACCGAGGCGAGAATGATGCCGATGAGGCCCATGAACAGGAAGGAGCCCCAGCCGGAAATGTCACGCTTCGTCGTGTAGCCCCACAGGCTGAGGGCGCCGAAGGTGGCTGCAGTGACGAAGAAGATCTGCGTGATCGACTGGCCGGTGAAGACCAGGAAGATCGACGACAGCGACACGCCCATGACGGCGGCGAACAGCCAGAAGGTCATCTGCGCCGCGCCGACGCTCATCTTCTCGACACGGAACGAGAGGAAGAGGACGAAGCCGAGCGGGGCAAGCATCACGAGCCACTTCAGCGGCGACTGATAGAGCGCCACACCGAACTGGGTGAGCTGCCCGTCGGCGCCGACGGCCATCATGCTGGTGAGGTAGGCGGTGACGCCCGTCAGGGCGACGCCGGCGGCCATGTAGTTGTAAACGCCGAGCATGTAGGAGCGCAGGCCCTCATCTACCGCAGCCCCTGAACGGGCTGGATAGCCGGATTGCGCGTACCTGGGGTCGAACTGAGCCATGTTGTTTCCCTAAGATCCTTTCGTTTGGCGGAATTTGCCAAATCACGCAGGAAATATGCGCTGCCGCAGTGCACCTTTCAAGGCTTACGAATCCGTAAGATTCACAACCAGCAAAAATACCTGCGCTGGCAATGCCATTGATTCATCAGGCGTTTACTCGGAACGCAGGTACGGCACGGCAGGGGCCCGCAGCACTGCCCAGGTGCCGGCGCCGCCGAACAGAAATACCAGCCCCATGGACAGCCCCAAAGCCAGCGCCACGGCCCCCAGCGAGAAGCTGAAGGGGATGTGCATCAGTTGCGTGACGACGACCGCGGCAGCCAGCGTACCGAGCACCGCGGCGAACAGCGCCGTCACCGCCGACAAGATCAGGTACTCGAGGAAGTGCGACGTCAGGATGCGCCGGCGCGTCGCCCCAAGCGTCTTCAGGATTACCGCCTCGAGGATGCGCCGTCGCTGCGCCGTCGCCAACGCTCCCGCCAAAACCAGCGCACCGGCAAGCAGCGTGACGCTGCCGGCAACGCGCACCGCCGTCATCACTTTCGCGAACACCGTGTTGAACGTCGCCAGCACGTCCTTGACGCGGATGGCGGTGATCGACGGATAGGCCTGGCCGAGCTCACGGATCGCCTGCCCCTCGGTGCTGAGCGACGTATCTTCGGGCAGCGCGATCGTCACCAGGAGGTTATGCGGTGCTCCGGCTAGCGTGTTGGGTGAAAACAGCATGACGAAATTGATGGCGAGGCTCTCCCACTTCACCTCGCGCAGGTTGGAGATAGTCGCCGTCACATTGCGGCCGAGTACGTTGACGGTGACCTTATCGCCGATCTTGAGCCCAAGCTTGCCGGCGAGGTCGGCCTCGAAGGAAACGAGCGGCTCGCCGTCGTAGTCCTTCGGCCACCAGTCTCCGGCGACGACGCTAGAGCCGCGCGGCACGTCATCCGAATAAGATAGTCCGCGGTCGCCGTTGAGCACCCATTGCGCCTCGGGCGGGGCCTTGACGTCCTCCACCGGCACGTCGTTGAGGCGCACGAGCCGCCCGCGCAGCATCGGCGCTTCCTCGAGCACCGCGCCCGGCACCTGCCGTTTTATTAGCGCGCCCATCGCGTCGTAGTCTTCCTTCGGCACATCGAGCACGAAGTAGTCGGGCGAACTCGTCGGCAGCCGCTCCTGCAGCTCGCGCACTAGGGATGCATCCGCCAGCGCCACGGCTACGAGGAGCGACAGTCCAGCGCCAAGCGACAACACGACCGAGCGCGTCAGTCCGCCCGGTGCGCCGAGATTGCCAAGAGCCAGCGACAGCTCCGGCATGCGCGGCCGCGGCAGGCGTCGTGCTGCCCATGTCACTGCCGTGCCGAGCCCATAGAACACTGCGAACACGACTATGAGACCGACGCAGAAATAGATGGCAATGCTCTTTGAATCGGACGTCAGCATCGCGAAGGCGACGAGCGCCACGGCGACAACAAGCGTCGCAACGATCACCCACGTGCGCGGCAGCGTGCGCTCGGGCGCCACCTCGTCGCGGAACAGCATGCTGGCGCTGATGCGTTCGACGCGCCCTAGCGGCCACAGCGTGAACAGCAGCGCGACCCCAAACCCGTAGACGAGCGCCGTGACGACGCTCAGCGGCGTCACCGTCATCTCCGCCTGGATGGGCAGCATGTCGCCGAACAGCGCGTCGAGCACGAGCGGCGCCAGCGCACCGAGCACGAGACCGAGCACGACACCCATCGCCGCCACGGCAAGAACCTCGGCGAGGAAAATGCCGAGCACCATGCGGCTGGTCGCACCGATGCTCTTCATCGTAGCAATCACCTTGCGGCGCTTGTCGATGAACGTCGCCACGGCATTGGCGATGCCGACGCCGCCGACCAGCAGCGCCGTCAACCCGATGAGGGTGAGGAACTGCCGCAGCCGCTCCAGCGTGCGGCTCACCTGCGGGGAGGGATCGCGCCGGTCGGCGATCGTGAAGCCGGCTTCGGGGAGGCCCGCTTCGATCTTGTGCCGCAGCGACACGAGATCGGCCTCGCTCGCCGCGACGTCGCTCGTCTTCACGGCATAGCGCCAGCGCACCAGCGTACCGGGCTTGATTAACCCCGCCTTGTCGAGCGTCGCCTGCGAAATCAGGATGCGCGGGCCGTACGTGAGCCGATCGGTGATGCCGTCCGGCTCAGACTTGAGCACCCCGTCGATCTTCACTTTCTCAGCGCCGAGGCCGATCTCGTCGCCCACCTTCAGCTTCAGGCGCTCGAGCAGTGCCGGGTCGACGACCGCGCCGTCGCGCAGCACTTCCTGCAACGGCGCGCCGCCGGCGACCTCAACCGCACCAACCAGTGGATACGCCGCATCGACCCCCTTCAGCTCAGCCAACGCCTGGTCCGAGCCATCCGGCCGCCGCGCCATGGTGCGCATGGAGGCCGTCTCGCTGACGCGGCCGAAGGCATCGATGATCGCGCGTTCCTCCCCCACAGCCCTTACGTGGGTTCGGGCAAGCGTAGCGTCTCCGCCGAGGATGGCCTCCCCCTGGCGCTCGAAGCCGGCGCGCAACGCGTCCGACACCGCCCCGACGCCAGTGATGACCATAACGCCGAGCGCCACGCACGCGATGAAAATGCGAAAGCCCGACAGACCCGAGCGCAATTCGCGCGCGGCGATGGCAAGCAGCAGCGGCAGCCGTCGTTCGCCGCTGCGCGGGGCGTCCTTGAGCGCTTCCGTCGCCGTCACGAGACGAGCGCCTCCGTTTCACTTTCGACAGCGCCGTCTGCCATGCGGATCGTGCGGTCGCATGCACCGGCCAGGCGCTCGTCGTGCGTGACGAGGATCAGCGTCGCCTCACGCCGCCGCTGCAGTCCGAACAAGAGGTCGATCACATGTCCGCCGGTTTTGCGGTCGAGATTGCCCGTCGGCTCGTCGGCGAGAATAAGCTTCGGCCGCCGACTGAGGGCGCGCGCGATGGCGACACGCTGCTGCTCGCCGCCCGAAAGCTGCGCAGGGAAATGATCGACGCGATGGCTCAAGCCCACTTCCTGCAACAGCTCGCGCGCCGTCGCGAACGCATCCGCGGTGCCGGCAAATTCCAGCGGCAGCGCCACGTTTTCCAGCGCCGTCATCGTCGGCACGAGGTGGAAGGATTGAAACACGATGCCGATCTCGGCACCACGCATGAGCGCCAGCTCGTCCTCGCTCAAGTCCGCGAGATCATGCCCGGCGACCTGCACCTTGCCGCCCGTCGTTCGCTCGAGGCCCGCCATCACCATCAAAAGCGACGTCTTGCCCGAGCCCGACGGCCCGACGATGGCCAGCGACTGGCCCTCGCGCGCTTCAAGGTCCACATCCCGCAGGATGCTCACCGGCCCTGCACGACTGGTCAGGGTGAGGCGCACGTTCTTCATAACGACAATCGGCTTGGTCACTATGGGCTCTACTTTTGGGGCTGCTGAGGCTGACACTTGTCTCAACTTGACGGCGCCTTTACGTCATAGGGCCATCTCTGATTGCTGAGGGAGAAGCATGAAGCCGATGTTTGGAAGACGCAACGTGTTGGCCTTGGCACAAGTGGTGTCCGCGCCAGCCCTCGTCAACGTGCTGGTGGGCTTTCTGCTTTTGGCCTCCGCCACATTCACGAGTGCCATTTTTACGAGCACCATGGCCGAAACGGCGAAACCCATCCGCATCGTTGCTTTCGGCGATAGCCTCTCGGCAGGCTATGGCGTGCGCCCAAGCCAGTCGTTCCCGGCGCAGCTGCAGAAGGAGCTGAAGGCGCGCGGCCACAACGTCATCGTCGCCAACGCCGGCGTCTCGGGCGACACCAGCGCCGCGGGCCTCGCGCGCCTCGCCTGGGCCATCGGCGATGATGCCGACGCCGTCATCGTCGAGTTCGGTGCCAACGACGCGCTGCGCGGCATCGACCCGAAGGTCACCCGCGACAACATGCAGAAGATCTTGTCGAAGCTGAATGAGCGGCGCCTGCCCGTGCTGCTCACCGGCATGCGCGCGCCGACCAACTGGGGCGACAACTTTGCCGAGGACTTCGACGCCATCTTCCCCGATCTGGCCAAAGAGCACAGCCTCATCTTCTATCCGTTCTTCCTCGATGGCGTGATATTCGATGCCAAGCTCAACCAGCAGGATGGCATTCATCCGAACTCCAAGGGCGTCGCTGCCATCGTGAAGGCGATGCTGCCGCAAGTGGAAGAGCTGATCGCCAAGGCCGAGGCGAAGCGCGCCACCGCTTCGAAGATCTGAAAGCACTGTGTCATGCCTCGCCTGTTCACCGGCCTCGAAATACCCGCTGAGCTGCGCGATGAGATCGCCCGCCTCAAGGTGCCGCTGCCCGGTGGCCGCTGGACCGAGCCGGACAACTTGCACCTGACGCTGCGTTTCGTCGGCGATATCGACAAGCCGCAAGCCGCCGAGTTCGCCGAGCGCCTAGCTGCGATCGAGATCGATGCCTTCGAGTTGCGTCTTACAGGCCTCGGCACTTTCGGCGGCAACGAGCCGCGATCGATCTGGGCCGGTGTCGAGGAATCACCGGCGCTCGAGGCCCTGGCGCGCGCCAACGACCGGGCTGCGCGTGCCGCCGGGCTGCCGCCCGACGGGCGTCCGTTCAAGCCGCACGTCACCATCGCGCGCATCAAATACGCCAGCCCTGACGAAATCGCGCGGGTGCTGCAGCGGATCGGCGCCTTTCGCTCGCGACCGTATTTCGTCTCGCGCTTCGTGCTGTTCTCAGCCAAGCCGAAGACCGGCGGCGGACCCTACGCCGTCGAGGAAACATTCCCCCTGCGCGGCGGCGAGTTTGCCGACTATCAGGACATCGACGGCCACTGGTAGGTGCTCAATACCGGCGCACGCCGCCGTTCCAGGGCGTCTGCTGTGGGCCATTGTTCTCGCGCTGCAGATAGGCCTCGATCTCACCGCCGGTGTCACCGTCGCCCTGCCAGCCGCCGCCGGCGTTCGCTTGTCCGGCATAGCGCTGACCGGCGCGCATCTCGGCCAGCGCGCGCGCCTCGTCCTTGTAGCCTTGATGCCGCGCCGCCGATTCCGCCGACCACGGCGCCGGTTTGCACGTGCAGCCCTGCACTAGCGTCTTGCGATAGAGGAACGCTGTCGGCGTTTGCGCATACGGGTGCCCGCCCATATCGACCATCGTCTCGACGCTGCCGCCGTTGACTGGATAGTAGAACAGCTTGGATTCGCCGTCGCAGCGCGCCTCGCAACTGCTCGCGTCCTGATAAAGCCGCTCGCGCCCGACGTTGTCGCTGATGGGAAAATAGAACCCGTCGCAGGTGCGCACGCACAGCGTCCGGTACCTGCTGTAATCCTGCGGCCAGCCGGAATCGCCGTAGCCCTGCCCGTAGCCTTGGCCGTAGTCGAAGCGCTGCCCGCCATAGCCGAAATTGAAAGTCGGCGGTGCGAAGCGCTCGGAGCGGCGCGAGGACCCCCAGCCGAACAGCTTCTGGAAGAAGCCTTCTGCCGTGGCCGGCTCGAAGCCTGAGGTCAGCGCCACGACGGCGCCGAGCATGAGCAGAACTGGACGAGAAAGACGCATCGGCACTCTGACGCTCGCACCTGAACCCTGGCGCGCAGCATCACCGCAACATGGCAAACAATGTTCTAACGTCAGTGCCGATTCTTGCGAATTACAGCGTCAGCACGACCTTGCCGACGGCTTCGCGCCGGTCGATCACGGCGAGGGCGTCGCGGATCTCGGCCAGCGGATAGGTGGCGTGAATGCGCGGATGCAGCTGGCCCTGCGCCACCCACTCCAGCACCTGGCGCATATTGGCGCGATGCCCGGCCGGGTCGCGCTTCACCGCCTCGCCCCAAAAGACGCCGACGGCGTCGCAGCCCTTCAGCAGCAGCAGGTTCAGTGGAATTTTCGGAATATCGCCCGAGGCAAATCCGACGACGAGAAAGCGCCCGTTCCATGCCATCGCGCGCAGTGCCGCTTCCGAAGAATCGCCGCCGACGCAGTCGTAGACGACATCGACGCCATTGCCGCCGGTCAACGCACGCAGACCTTCTTTCAGGTCGGCGCTCGCATAGTTCACTGCCTCGTCGGCGCCGTGCTCGCGGGTAACGGCGAGCTTTTCCGCCGATGATGCAACGGCGATGACGCGCGCCCCCATCAGCTTGGCGATTTCCACCGCCGCTAACCCCGCTCCGCCCGCCGCGCCGAGCACGGCCACTGTCTCGCCGGCTTTGAGGCGCCCGCGATCTTTGAGGCCATGGATCGCCGTCCCGTAGGTCACCGAAACACCGGCGGCGATTGCGTCGCTCACGCCGTCAGGAATGGCGACCAGCGAATCGGCCTTGGCGGCCACCTTCTCGCGCGCGCCGCCCCAGCCGAGGTTGGCCATGACCCGGTCGCCGATCTTCACGCCGCTGACGCCTGGCCCCAGCGCCTCGACGACGCCCGCCACCTCGCCTGCCGGCGAGAATGGCAGCTGCGGCTTTGCCTGGTACTTGCCGCGCGTGATCAGGGTGTCGAAGAAATTGAGCGCCGCCGCCTTGACCGCGATCAGCGCCTCGCCCGGCCCCGGCTGCGGCACGGCAATGTCCTCCACGACGAGGCCCGCTGGGCCTTCGAGGCTCTTGCAAAGCGCAGCTTTCATGTAAAACCTCCCGCCGGCAGGGTAATTTGCATGCAGGTTGCCCTTCCGCAAGCCGGCGCGAGCCGAGGACGCCGATGACCGACATGCCCGCTGCCAACTGGCCGCCGTCCGCCCGAGGCTACTTCGCCATCGGCGCCGAACGCATGTCGAAATCCCTGAACCTCGGCAACCTGATGCGCTCGGCGCACGGCTTCGGGGCGAGCTTCACCTTCACCGTCGGCGCCACCTACCGGGCGCTCGAAGCCTACGCCGACACCTCCAAGAGCCAGCTCCACCTGCCGCACTACAACTGGGCCACGCTTGACGACATGGCGCTGCCCCAAGGCTGCAAGCTGGTCGGCATCGAACTCATTGACAACGCTATCGATCTTCCGAGCTTTCGGCACCCGTTGCGGGCCGCCTACGTGCTCGGCCCGGAGCAGGGCTCGCTGTCGGAAAAGCTATTGGCGCGCTGCGATTACGTTGTGCGCATCCCCACCAGCTTTTGCGTCAACGTCGCCATGGCCGGCGCCATCGTCATGTACGACCGGACGCGCACTCTCGCCCGCTTTGCCGACCGTCCGATGCGCGAAGGCGGGCCAGATGCCCCGGCAGCACGGGCGAGAACCGGGGGTAAGATCGGCCGGGATGGATGACAGCTGCCCGGAAGGGTGCATATGCTTGCCGAAACCACGCTCTTTCTGGGGAGGGGAGCTCATGCAAACAACGGGTATTGCCGCAGTTGCCATTTTGACTTTCACGCTCGCCGGCGCCGCCGCCGCGCAGACCGTCGACCTCGTCGAGAAGCAAGGCGCCTGGAGCCTCTACGCCGATACGGCGACGCCGAAGGCGGTGTGCTTCATCGCCGCCCAGCCGCAAGCGGTCGAGCCGCTCGGCGCCAACCGCGGGCCGATCTTCTTCTACATCTCGGCTTGGCCGAAGGACGGCGTGAAGACCGAGCCGAGCATCAAGGTCGGCTACCCGGTGAAGCCCGACGCCGAGATGTCGGTCACCGTCGGCACCGATACCTTCAAGCTGTTCATCAAGGGCGAGCGCGGCTTCGTCTCCGACCCCACCGAGGAGCTGAAGCTGGTCGAAGCCTTGAAGAAGGGCTCGAACGCCTTCGTCAAAGCGACGTCGGCGCGCGGCACGGCGACGACCGACACCTATTCGCTGTCCGGTCTCTCGACGGCGCTGGAGAAGCTTGCGGCCGCCTGTCAGTAAGGTTCACTCGTCGGGGCGACCGCGCTTGCGCAGGTGCACGTAGAGCGCGCCATCGCCGCCGTGGCGGATGGCAGCCGTCGTAAATTCGATGACCATGCCAGCGAGCTGCGGCTCACTGAGCCAGCGCGGCACGTTGCGTCTCAAGACGCCGCGCTCGATGCCCTCGCGCTCCAGCCGCTCGTCTAGCGCCGTACGGGCTGGCGCCCCCTTGCCGGTGATCACCAGCACCCAGCGCTTACCGTCGGCATAAGCGCGCTTCAGAAAGCGGCGCAGCGCGTCGTGCGCTTCCCCTTGGCGCATGCCGTGCAAATCGATACGGCCTTCGATCTCGATACGCCCGGAGCTCAGCTTGCGCGCTTTGCGGCGATCCAGCGTGATGGGAGCAGGCGCGGGTGGAGGCAACGTCACTTTCACAGTGGGCGGCGAGGCCGCAGCGGCGGGTGGTTTCTTCTTCTGCAGGGCGCCCGTGGCTGTCTCCCGCTTACCAGGCGCCGGCTCGCCGCCAGCGTCTTCGAGCGCAGCATGCACGCGCCCCTTCTTGCCTTTGATGGGTTGGAGGCTTGCCGCCGTGTGCTCCCACAGCGCGCGCTCCTCCTGCGAAAGCCGGGCGGCGGTGCGCTTGCCTGGCGGCTGCTTCAGAGGCCGCCCTCGCTCTTCACGGTCGTCTGCCATGGCAAGCGCTCGCCGAACCGAAGCCTTTGTTCAGCCAATTGCGAGGACGTGGGCAGCAGCACGAAGAAATTCCCCTCGTGCTTGGTCACGCCCGCGAGCTTGCCGGCCTTGTCGCCAGAGCCGAAGTAGATGTCGCCCCGCTCCGGCCCTTTGATCGCCGAGCCTACGTCCTGCGCCACCATCAAACGATTAAAGCTGCCGGTCTTCGTTGCATGACCAAGTTTCGGCGCGCTGACATACAGCGGCGTGCCGAGCGTGTGGTAGCCCGTGTCGACCGCCAAGCTGCGTCCCGGGGTCAGCGCCACCGACATGGCGCCCATCGGGCCCTCGCTGTCGTTATCGAGCTCGCGGAAGAAGATGAACGACTGGTTCTGCCACATCACCTGCTGGCCGCGCGCCTTGTCGGCCCGCAGCCATTTGCCCAGCGCCGCCATCGACACCTTGTTGGCGGCGAGCAGCCCGTTGTCGATCAGATAGCGGCCGATCGACGTGTATGGATGCCCGTTC
>Ga0134125_10007702_pt1 | contig 12148 bp, 10 predicted proteins | sample KB31751_FD_96464 | JGI IMG/M metagenome (GOLD analysis project Ga0134125, IMG submission 96464) | Terrestrial soil microbial communities with excess Nitrogen fertilizer from Kellogg Biological Station, Michigan, USA - KB3-175-1 | ecosystem: Environmental > Terrestrial > Soil > Unclassified ... | reverse complement strand
GTCGAAGCGGTGCAGACGATGGATCGCATCGCGCAGGAGGTCGAGCACGACCAGACCTATCATCCCGTGATCGACGCGCAGCGGCCTTTCCCCGAAGCGACCGGCGCCGACGCAATTTCAGCCGCTGCGCGCCAGATCGCGGAGACGCTGCATCTCCCCGCCATTCTTTGTCTCACGAGTTCGGGTGCGACGGCGCTCCGCGTCGCGCGCGAGCGGCCGGAGCCGCCGGTCGTCGCGCTCTCGCCGAACATCTCGACCGCGCGCAGGCTTGCGGTCCTCTGGGGCACGCATTGCGTGGTGATGGAAGACGCGCCTGATGTCGATCAGATGGTCGAGCGCGCCTGCAACATCGCGTTCCGCGAAGGCTTCGCCAAGGCAGGACAACGCGTGATCCTGGTCGCGGGCGTCCCGCTCGGCACGCCGGGCGCGACCAATATGGTGCGGATCGCCTTCGTGGGCGGCCGGGACGAAGAAGCGGATTAAATCTCGCGGCCTTCGACCTTGAGCGAGAGCTTCTTGATGAACTCGTCCGCGCCCTCGATGTAGGGATTGACTGCGGTCGCGCGGCGGAACGCATCGAGCGCAAGTTTATCCTCGCCGAGCTCCTCCAAGATGATGCCGAGGCCGGTGAGCGCCTGATAGTGCTTCGGGTCTTTCGCGACGATCACGCGCAAATCGGCAAGCGCCCGAACGACATTCTTCGATTCGTAATAGAGCGTCGCGCGCTGCACCCGCGCCTCGACGAAATTCGGCGCGATGCTGACGATCGAATCCAGCAGCTCGAGCGCGAGCCGCTTGTTCTTCACCGCGAGGCTCTGCCGCGCGCGCTGCATCAAAAGGTCGGCGGTGGCGCTTCCCGATTGCAGCCGCGCGATCTCGATCTTGGTTTCGATGATTTTGGCGGTTTCGGCGTTCGGCGCCTTTGCGAGCGCGTTGTAGAGCGCGGTTAGACGCACCGAATGGTTCGGCGGCGGCTTCAGCGACTTGCGGTTGGAATGCTCTTTTCGGGGGGAAGGCGCCTGGGCGCAGGCCGCACCGATATCCGCGATCAGCGCAAGCGCGGCGATCAGAAGCGGAAACAGGCGGCGTCCGTTCATGGACGTAAGGTAAGCCGCCAATCGTGCCGGCGCAAAGGCGGAACCGGCTCGCGCTGGATCAAGTTCCCGCGCGCTCTTCGTGGTCGGCGTTAGCCCTGGCGTGCCTTGAAACGGCGCTGGGTCTTGTTGATGACGTAAACGCGGCCCTTGCGGCGGACCAAGCGGTTGTCGCGGTGGCGCTTCCGGAGCGAGCGAAGCGAATTGCGGATTTTCATGTTCGGTCCAATCTCAATCGTGGCAAATGGTGGGCGCGACAGGGATCGAACCTGTGACCCCTACCATGTCAAGGTAGTGCTCTCCCGCTGAGCTACGCGCCCTTTAAGGAAGGCCGGTGCTATACCGGCTCAGATGCGTGCACGCAACCCTTAGGCGGCGGCCAGCATGCGCTCGACCTCGTTCACGAGATCCTTGAGGTGAAAGGGTTTCGACAGGATTTTCGCGTCTTTCGGCGCGTTGTTGTCGGGGTTCAGCGCGACGGCCGCGAAGCCCGTGATGAACATGACCTTCATCGCGGGATCGATCTCGGTCGCCTTGCGCGCAAGCTCGATACCGTCCATTTCCGGCATCACGATGTCGGTGAGCAATAGCTCGAACGGTTCCTCGCGCAGCCGGTCATAGGCGGCCTTGCCGTTGTCGAACGAACAAACCTCATAGCCCGCCTTCGTCAGCGCGCGCACCAGGAAGCGGCGCATGTCGTTGTCGTCTTCCGCGAGCAGAATCTTCTGGCTGACAGTCGCCGGTTCGTTCTTCATTCCGTACCCCGTTTACGCAAGTCCACGCCCCTATAAACAATCCTTCGGGTAAATGCCGGGTGAAGGCTGGGGACGCGAATTATCCCCCAAAACGCCCTTCCATGCGAGAATTCAGGAGGGCAGAATGGCCAAATGAAGGTCTCCAAGACTCGCAATAAAGCCCGCAGAATGGGCCTCGCATGAGCGCTCATATCGTCGAAGAGCTCGATCTTCCGTTTGAGATCGTCGAGCCCAAGGCGCCCTATAGCCCGGTGGTCTGCAATTCGCCCCATAGCGGGCGCTCTTACCCCTCGTCGTTTCTCGCCCAGACGCGGCTTGAACTCACGGCGCTGCGCCGCTCCGAGGACACGTTCGTGGACGAGCTGTTCGGAGACTCCGTGCGCCTCGGGGTTCCGTTGATGCGCGCGCATTTCCCGCGCTCCTTTCTCGACGTTAACCGCGAGCCCTATGAACTCGATCCGCGCATGTTCGAAGGCAGGCTCCCGCCCTTCGCGAATACCCGCTCGCTCCGCGTCGCCGGGGGGCTCGGCACCATTGCGCGGGTCGTTGGGGATGCGCGCGAAATCTATGACCGGCGGCTCCCCGTCGACGAAGCGCTCGGCCGGATCGAGCGCTATTACAAGCCCTATCACCGCGAATTGCGCCGCCTGATCGCGCGCGCCCAGGACTTCTACGATTTCGCGGTATTGCTCGACTGCCATTCCATGCCGTCCAACGCGAGCGGCCATGACGAGCGTCCGCGCGCCGATATCGTGATCGGCGACCGCTACGGCACGAGTTGCGCGTCCGCCGTCACCGACATCATCGAGGATACGCTGCGCGGCCTTGGCTATACCGTCCTGCGCAACAAGCCCTATGCCGGCGGTTTCATCACCGAGCATTATGGCGATCCCGCCGCCGGTTTTCACGCTGTGCAGATCGAGATCAACCGCGCGCTCTACATGGACGAGCGCGAATACCGCCGCAGCGCCCGCTTCGAATATGTCCGCGCCGATATCGGCCGGACGATCTCAAAGCTTGCGGTCGAAACCGTCCGCGGCATCGAGCCGATGCGCGACGCGGCCGAGTGATCCGGCCCCTCGGTCACCCGATTTACAAGCATTGCGGGAACTGCGGGTCTGGTATGCCAGTAGTGCAGCGCAATAAATCGGGTTGGAACGGCTTCCTCGCTCGAGCCGGAGAGCACCCGGGACGCCCGCTTCAGCCTCCGTAGCCAGGTCGGGCTGGGAATGGTCACCCCGGCTAAGCTATTGAAAAAAAAGGGCCACCAGGGTTTCTGGTGGCCCAAGTCTAGGGAGGAAACGCCCAAGGAGGGCAGCGATAACGCAACGCCAATCGCGTTATCGCGATGCAGCAAATATACTCCTCCGAGCGCGGGAAGCAAGGTCTGTATTGCTGTCCTATTATCTTTCTCCCGCCAGAGTGGCAGATTTTCAACACCCCAAACGTCGCAGCAATTTCCAGCTTTCCAAAATGGAACAGCGGCTTCCGAGCGTTCGCGTTGCCGCTCGCGGCGCCCGCCGCTAAGACGATTGCGGGAGATCCGCATGGGAGCCGTCGACTTCGCCGCCTTCGTCGATGAGCTTGCCAGCGTCGCGGGCGAAGCGGTCCGGCCGTTTTTCCGCACCATGCTCGGCGTCGAGAACAAGGCGCATAGCGGCCCGTTCGATCCCGTCACCGCCGCCGACCGCGCCGCCGAACAGGCGATGCGCGCGCTCATCAAGAAGAACTTTCCCGAGCACGGCATCATCGGCGAGGAGTTCAGCGCCGACCGGCCGAACGCTTCCTATGTCTGGGTGCTCGATCCGATCGACGGCACGAAGTCGTTCATCTCCGGGATGCCCGTGTGGGGAACGCTGATCGGCCTCCTGAAGGACGGTATGCCGGTCTACGGCATGATGCATCAGCCTTTCATCGGCGAGAGCTTCACCGGCGATGGCGAAAACGCCCGCTATCGTGGCCCCGCCGGCGAGCGGAAGCTCCTCACTCGCCCCTGCGCGCAACTGAAAGAGGCGACCGTCTTCACCACAAGCCCCGGCTTGATGACCAAGCCCGAACGCGCGCTGTTCGAAAAGGTGGAAGCGAAGACACGGCTCTCGCGTTATGGCGGCGACTGCTACGCCTACTGCATGGTGGCGGGCGGCTTCATCGATCTCGTTATCGAGACCGGGTTGAAGCCGCACGACATCGTCGCGCTCGTGCCGATCATCGAGGGCGCGGGCGGCATCGTCAGCGACTGGACCGGCGGCCCCGCCGCCAAGGGCGGCCGCATCGTCGCCGCCGGCGACAAGCGCGTGCACGCGGAAACGCTGGCGCTGTTGCAATCCTGATCCTTGCCAGAAGGCTTTGCCCCGCTTAGAAAGGCGGCACATCAAGAGTTGAGCGGGACGCTCAACGCCAACCTGCTTTCCCGAGCAAGGTGGCGCTCCGTCGAGGAGGATGTGGCCGAACCGGCAACCAAACGGGTTCCAGCCATAACGTCCGCTCCGCTCGATGCCGAAGTTGCGAGAGGACGTGTCATGCCGATCAAGATACCCGACGACCTTCCCGCTTTTTCCGCGCTCGCGGAAGAAGGCGTCATGGTCATGCGGGAGACGGATGCGATCCGGCAGGACATTCGCCCGCTCAGGATCGGCCTTCTCAATCTGATGCCGAACAAGATTCGGACCGAAACGCAGATCGCGCGGCTTCTCGGCGCGACGCCGCTGCAGGTGGAGCTGTCGCTGGTCAGGATCACGAACCATGTGCCGCGCAACACCTCATCCGACCACATGATCTCGTTCTACCAGCCCTGGGAGGACATCCGCGCCGATAAATTCGACGGCTTCGTCGTCACCGGCGCGCCGGTGGAAAAGATGCCGTTCGAGGAGGTTTCGTACTGGCCCGAGCTCACCCGCATCTTCGACTGGACGCAGACGCATGTGCACTCAACCTTCGACGTCTGCTGGGGCGCGCAGGCGGCGATCCATCATTTTCATGGCGTGCCGAAATATCCGCTGCCGAAGAAAGCGTGGGGCGTCTATCGCCACCGCAATCTTGCACCGGCCTCGCCCTATCTGCGCGGCTTCTCGGACGATTTCTCGATTCCCGTATCGCGCTGGACGGAAGTCCGCCGCGGCGACATTCCCGCCGCAGGCGGCCTGAAAATACTGATGGACTCGGCTGACACGGGCCCGTGTCTGATCGACGACCCGGTGCACCGGCATCTCTATATGTTCAACCATATCGAATACGACTCGGATTCGCTTCGGGAAGAATATGTCCGCGACAGCGCAAACGGCGATTCGATTCCGACGCCGCACGATTATTTTCCGCTGAACGATCCCGCGCAGAAACCGGAGAACCGCTGGCGCAGCCACGCGCATCTCCTCTTCGCCAACTGGATCAACGAGATTTACCAGACCTCGCCGTTCGACCTTACAAAGGTCGGGCGCGTTCGCGAAAAGGTTTAGCGGTAGCTCGGCGAGCCGGGCACGAAGGCGTCGAAGGCGGCCCAGAACTGCGAGCGGTAGACGTCCCGCTCCATCATGAGCTCGTGCTTGCTCCCGGGCACGATCAAATGCGAGCCGGCGCGGAGCCGCACGGAGAAGCGCTCGATCATGGGCGTCGACACGATCTGGTCGGCGCCGGCTGCGAGAATGAGCATCGGCTGGCGAAGCGAGCTTGGATAAAGCGGATCCTGCAGCCGCGTCATCGCTTGCAGCGAAGTCGAGGCCCAGCGAAAGGTAGGCGAGCCGAGGCCGAGTTCCGGCACCGCTTCCACGAGCGAGGCGGTGCGCTGATAGCGCACGGGATCCGAGGTCACGAAGTTGCCGAGAAACGGCCGGTTGGTGATCGCGAACGGCCCGCCGCCGGGAATATAGGCTCTCCCCAATCCAAAAAACGTGCCCATACGCGCCGCATTGCGCGCGAAAGGCGAGCCAAGCCGCCCGTAAAGCCCGATCATCGGCGACGACAGCACCGCGCGATCGAACCAGCGGCGTCCGAACCGCAAGGCTTCGAGGACGATCGCGCCGCCCATCGAATGCGCGAGCGCGAACATCGGCGCCGGACAATCCGGCAGCACGACTTCGCGCATGAACACTTCGAGATCGAGCTGGTAGTCGGCGAAGCGGCGCACATACCCTTTGCGCGGATCGGACAAGAGCCGCTGCGAGCCGCCCTGCCCGCGCCAGTCGAGCATGGCGACCGCGAAGCCCCGCGCGCGCAGGTCGTTGATGACTTCGAAGAATTTTTCGATCATATCGCCGCGGCCGCCAAACACGCAGACCGTGCCCTTGCGCGGCTTGGTCGGGTTCCAGCGCGCGAAACGGATCTTCACATTGTCCGAAGTCGTCAGATAGCCGGTGACGGCGCCTTCGGGGACGGGATTCGCCGGAATGCTGTGAAGGGTCATGAAGTCGGGCCGCCGCACCGCCCGCAGCGGGCGTCCCTTGATCGGTACAATTTTCGCCGATTCACGGCAACGGCCTAATGCTTGCCGATGCCGATCACCCGCACGCCGTCGATCCCGCCGGTCTTGCCGTTGATGATGAGCCGTACCCGCTCGCCGAGCGTACCGGTGGCCTCGACCACATAGGTGGAGCCGCGATGCTTAGGAACCTGAATGTCGCGAAAGCCGCGCTTCCTGAGCGAGGAGACGATGTCGTTCTGGCTGACCGGCCCGCGCGCCTTCGGCACGATGCGCCGGTTACCGTAGTAGTCGAACGTATCGCGGCGGCCGAACTGGAACATCTGCGGAATGATCGGGATCAGCGGCCGGCTGATGCGCCCAATCCGACGGCGAGGTCCGTGATGCTGGTCGCGGGCGAAAGCGGCGGACGCGTCCGCCGCGAGAAGGATCGCGATCGCAAAGCTCGCTTTCGCGATTGTCCGCATCGACATCGCATTCCTTTCCTGCCGAACCGCTACTGTTGTTTAGGAAACCCCGATGAACTTGGCCACAGCCCCCGCATTCACAGTGCGTTCATGTTCTACAGCGAAATCGCGGGCCTTGCTCCGCTCGAAACGCTCCCCATATCCCGTTCGCGCAGGCCATTCGGCGGCGCAAAACCCAACGGACTCGGCCCTTTGGCGGGTCTGCGACTGCATGTCGCTCAAACGGAGGATATGTGATGACTAACTTCGATCTCACCCCCTTTTATCGTTCCACCGTCGGCTTCGACCGCGTCTTTTCGCTGCTCGATTCGTTCGGCCATGACGGCGGCGTACCGGGCTATCCGCCCTACAATATCGAGCGCACCGGCGAGAATGCCTATCGCATCTCGGTCGCGGTCGCCGGCTTCACCGACAAGGAGCTCGATCTTCAGGTGAAGGAAAACGAGCTCACCATCCGCGGCGAGAAGAAATCCGAAGAGAAAAAGCAGGAAGGCGAAGTGCTCTACCAGGGCATTGCGGCGCGCGCGTTCGAACGCAAGTTCCAGCTCGCCGACCATGTCGAGATTCGCGGCGCGAATCTCGAGAACGGCCTCCTGCATGTCGACCTCGTGCGCGAGATTCCCGAAAGCAAGAAGCCGCGCAAGATCGCGATCGGCTCCAAGCCGAACGCGCAGGTCATCGATACGAAAGCTGCCTGAGCTTTTCGCGAACACATAAGAAAAAGGCGCCCTTCACAGGGCGCCTTTTTATTTAGAAAACTCTTCCGCCTATTCGAGCGGCTGCACCGGAGGCAGCGCTTCTTTCTTCGGCTCCGTCTTCTTGGCTTCCGCCTGTGCCTTCTTGTGCGCGTTGGCGATCGAAGCGGTGGTCTCCGGATCTTTCGGACTGGTGAGCGGCGCCTGCGCCTGTTTCGGGTCGTCCTTCTTTACGTCGTCCTTTTTCGCTTCCGCCTTCTTGGCGCCGTCAGCCTTCGGCTCTTCTTTTTTCGCAACGTCAGTCTTCTCGGCGTCTTTCTTAGTGTCGTCCTTCTTCGCCGCATCGATCTTCACGTCGCCTTGAATATTATTCGGCCGCGCTTTCGGCAGCGGCACAGCGGGCGGCTTTGCCGCGACGCGCTTCGTCTCAGGCGTCGAGGAAAAACGCGGCTCGTTCGAAGCCGGATAAGATGAACGCGGCGGTATGTAACCGCGCGGCTGCGGCGCCGGTGCGCCCTGATAATCGTCTTCGTCGTCGGGCAGGGCGCCCTGCGGCCCGCCATAGGGCGGCGCCTGATACACCTCGCCCGCCCGCGGCGCCGGCGGATAGCCGCCGCCGGGATAAGGCTGTTCGCGCATGACGTAGCGCGGATCGGGTTGATACGCCCCGCCCTCATAAGCAGCCGGCCCGCGCAGCGCGTGCATGTCGACGACCCGGCCAGTATGCGAGTCGATCACGATCCGCACGATCGTGCCTTCCCGCCCGATCCCGCGCACGATCCAGACATGGCCGCGCAGCCTCGGCTCGCTCGCCGGCTGCAGGCCCATGCCCGCGACGGTGCGCATCACCTCGCGCGGCGAAATGACGCCGTAATAAGGTTCGGCCGGATAAGGTTGAGCGGCTGCGGGGATGGCCGCCGAGGTCGTCAAGAACGCAAGCACCGCAAACGAGCGCGACCAGTCCATGATTTGAAACTCCGGGAGCGGCAGGGTTGCTTCGCCGCCTGCCGTCAGTCGCGCATCGGATTGCGGCGGCGTTAGGACGGCCTCTACGCAACGGCATTGCGCGGCTGCCAGGAACCATCTTGCTTTCTGTCGTTTCTCGATGACTAGCCGCAACAAGCCGCAAGTTTTCCCCTGACCGTCCTTGTGTGTTTGGAGCAATTCTGGCATGATATGACAGTGATACTGTCCCATTTTGGGCGGGAGTTCGGGCAGTTCACAAAAAGCGCGGCTAGTTCTTTCAAGATCGCCGCGCCGGTGAGATCGAAAGCGGGCTTGAGCGATACCGCAAGGGATCTCTCGTTCGATACGGCCGGAAGAAGCGGGTTTCCCGGGAACGGGAGCCGAAAGCCAAGGTGCGCCGAAGAAGTGCGCGAAGAACGGGAATGAGAATAGACTTGATCAAGGATGGCGAGAAAAATGCGACGGCGACGAGGCGATCGAACGGTCGGGCGCGGCACGAAGGGCCGCGCGCGAAAAGCCGTTCGCAGTATGGCTGAAAGCGAGTGGCAGCCGCCCGTGGCGTCCGGCCTGTTCGATCCGGCGGATGAAAAGGATTCCTGCGGCGTCGGTTTTATCGCCGACATCAAATGCCGCAAGTCGCATCAGATCGTCGAAGACGGCCTTACGATTCTCCTGAACCTCGAGCATCGCGGCGCGGTCGGCGCCGATCCGCGCGCCGGCGACGGCGCCGGCATTCTGGTGCAAACGCCGCACAAGTTTTTTCAGAAGGTGACGAAGAAGCTCGGCTTCAACCTCCCCGCGTCCGGCGAATATGCCGTCGGCGTCCTGTTCATGCCGCAGGACAAGCAATGGCGCGGCAAGATTCAGAAAGTGTACGAAGAGCAAGCCGCGATCGAAGGCATGAAGGTGCTCGGCTGGCGCGATGTGCCGACCGACAACTCGACGCTCGGCGAATCCGTGAAGCCGACCGAACCCTGCCATAAGCAGGTGTTCATCGCGCGCAATCCGAAGATCAAGAACGAGGACGAGTTCGAACGCCGCCTCTATATTTTGCGCAAGGCGATCTCCGGCGTGCTCTACGCCATGAAGGAGCGCATCAGCTCCGGCTACTATCCCGTTTCCCTCTCCTGCCGCACGGTCGTCTACAAGGGCATGTTCCTCGCCGACCAGCTTGGCACCTACTATCCCGACCTGCACGATCCGGATTTTGAAAGCGCGATCGCGCTCGTGCACCAGCGCTTCTCGACCAACACCTTTCCGACCTGGTCGCTCGCGCATCCCTATCGCATGGTCTGCCACAACGGCGAGATCAACACGCTGCGCGGCAACAACAACTGGATGGCGGCGCGCCAGGCCACAGCGGATTCGCCGCGCTTCGGAAAAGACATCAACAAGCTCTGGCCGATTTCCTACGAAGGCCAGTCCGACACCGCCTGCTTCGACAACGCGCTCGAGTTTCTCGTGCAAGGCGGCTACGACCTGCCGCATGCGGTGATGATGCTGATCCCCGAAGCCTGGGCGGGGAACCCGCTCATGGACGAGGATCGCCGCGCTTTCTACGAATATAACGCCGCGCTGATGGAGCCGTGGGACGGCCCCGCGGCGATTGCGTTCACCGATGGCCGCCAGATCGGCGCGACGCTCGACCGGAATGGCCTCCGTCCCGCGCGCTATCTCGTCACGAGGGACGGCCGCATCCTGATGGCCTCGGAAATGGGCGTGCTGCCCATCGATGAGCGGGACATCGTGCAGAAGTGGCGACTGCAGCCGGGCAAGATGCTCCTGGTCGATCTCGAACAGGGCCGGCTCGTGCCGGACGAAGAAATCAAGGCGAAATTCGCGAAGCTTCATCCCTACAAGCAGTGGCTGGAGAACACGCAGGTACAGCTCGAAAAGCTGCCGACCGCGAAGAAGCACGCGCCGCTTTCGAACCTGTCGCTTTTGGATCGCCAGCAGGCCTTCGGTTACACGCAGGAAGACATCAAGTTCCTGATGACGCCGATGGCGACGCAGGGCGAAGAAGCCGTCGGCTCCATGGGCAACGACACGCCGATTTCGGCGCTCTCGGAGAAGCCGAAGCTCCTCTACACATATTTCAAGCAGAACTTCGCGCAGGTCACGAACCCGCCGATCGATCCGATCCGCGAGGAGCTCGTGATGAGCCTCGTCTCGATCATCGGCCCGCGCCCCAACCTCTTCGATCTTGAAGGCCACTCGACGCGCAAACGCCTCGAAGTGCACCAGCCGATCCTGACCGACGAGGATCTCGAAAAGATACGCGAGATCGCAGATGTCGACTCTTATTTCCAGTCGAAGAATTTCGACATCAGCTACTCGGCGGAGTCGGGCGCCGCCGGCATGAAGGCCGCGCTCGACGAATTGCGCTCGGGCGCCGAGCAAGCCGTGCGCGACGGCGTCAACATCATCATTCTCTCCGACCGCCATGTCGGCCCGGCGCGGATCGCGATCCCTGCACTTCTCGCCGTCGCCGCCGTGCATCATCATTTGATCCGCAAGGGGCTGCGCACTTCCGTCGGCCTCGTGGTCGAAACCGGCGAAGCGCGCGAGGTGCATCACTTCGCGTGCCTTGCGGGCTACGGCGCGGAAGCGATCAATCCGTATCTTGCCTTCGAGACGCTCGTCGCGATCAAGGACGAACTGCCGCAGAAGATGGACGAGAAAGAAGTCGTCAAGCGCTACATCAAGGCGATCGACAAAGGGCTTTTGAAGGTGATGTCCAAGATGGGCATCTCCACCTACCAGTCCTATTGCGGCGCGCAGATTTTCGACGCGGTCGGCCTCTCCTCTGATTTCATCACGGAGTTTTTTGCCGGCACCGCGACGCGGATCGAAGGCGTTGGACTCGACGGCGTCGCGTTTGAGGCCGTGCAGCGCCATCGCGACGCTTTCAGCGACGCGCCGATCTACCGCGAGATGCTGGATGTCGGCGGCGAATACGCCGTACGCATCCGCGGCGAGGATCACGTCTGGACGTCCGAAACCGTGAGCACCCTGCAGCATGCAGTGCGCGGCAATAGCGAGGATCAATACAGGGCTTTCGCGAAGATCATCAACAATCAATCCGAAAGGCTGCTCACCATTCGCGGCTTGTTCGAGCTCCGCATAGCGGAGGACGACAGCCGCAAACCCGTCCCGCTCGACGAGGTCGAGCCCGCGAAGAATATCGTTCGCCGCTTCTCGACCGGCGCGATGAGCTTCGGCTCGATCTCGCGCGAAGCGCACACCACGCTCGCGATCGCCATGAACCGGATCGGCGGCAAGTCGAATACCGGCGAAGGCGGCGAGGAATCCGACCGCTTCAAGCCGCTGCCGAACGGCGATTCCATGCGCTCCGCGATCAAGCAGGTGGCGTCGGGCCGCTTCGGCGTCACGGCGGAATATCTCGTCAATTCCGACATGATGCAGATCAAGATGGCGCAAGGGGCGAAGCCCGGCGAAGGCGGCCAATTGCCCGGCCACAAGGTCGACAAGACGATTGCGAAAGTGCGGCATTCGACACCGGGTGTCGGATTGATCTCGCCGCCGCCACATCACGACATCTATTCCATCGAAGACCTCGCGCAGCTCATTTTTGACCTGAAAAACGTCAATCCGGCGGGCGACGTGTCGGTGAAACTGGTATCTGAAGTCGGAGTCGGAACGGTCGCAGCCGGTGTCTCAAAAGCGCGTGCGGACCATGTCACCATCGCGGGCTTCGAAGGCGGCACGGGCGCGTCTCCTCTCACCTCGATCAAGCATG
>Ga0134125_10007701_pt1 | contig 12148 bp, 10 predicted proteins | sample KB31751_FD_96464 | JGI IMG/M metagenome (GOLD analysis project Ga0134125, IMG submission 96464) | Terrestrial soil microbial communities with excess Nitrogen fertilizer from Kellogg Biological Station, Michigan, USA - KB3-175-1 | ecosystem: Environmental > Terrestrial > Soil > Unclassified ... | reverse complement strand
GCCCGTCCCGGTCGCTCCGCCGCCGGTGCCGCCGTTTGCCTGACCGCTCGGGTGACCCGAGTCGCCACACCCCGTGGCGACCAGGCCGGCGACGATCGAGGCTGTCAGGAACCGGATAAGCAAGGTGCTGGTCTTCATGCCTTTCTCATGCCCTGGGCAGGCAAAACCGATCATCGGACGGCGATCCGACTCGGGCTCCGGAGATCGTGCGGTCACTTCATATTTCCCCGCGTGGCGCCTTCCTTTACGGCGTGCTCGTCACCTTGAGCATGACGACGCCGTGGCTCGGGATCGACGCCGCCGTGTAGGAGCCGCTGAAACTGCCCAGGTCAGTGTGGCTCCAGAGGTCGCGAACGGTGGCGGCGCCGGTCGGGATTCCGAGGGCGCTCCACTGCGCGGTGATCGAGGCGGTGGCCGTTCCTCGGTTGAGGAGCGCGACGGCGCGGACGTTCGTGCCGGACAGCGTCTTCGACCAGACTTGCAGGTTCGTCCCGGGAGACGCGGCGAGGTGCCCTTGTTCGCCCAGCGGATCTTGGTCGACGGCGATGACCTCGGTGTTGGTGAGCGTTGCCTTGCTGGTCGCGCTCATGCTGCTCAGGTCGTTTCCGGCGATGAGGGGGGCGGCGAGCATCGCCCACATGCTGAAGTGGGTGCGGCCCTCGGTGTCCGACAGGCCGCTGTTGCCGACCTCCAACATGTCGGGGTCATTCCAGTGGCCGGCTCCCGCGTAGGGGGACAGCGCGGCATCGATGTCGATGAGGCGCGTGATGTCGCCCCAGGTCGCTTTGATGTCCGCTCCGATGCGCCACATGTTGGCGATGGACAGCAGGTCCAACCCGCAGGTCGAGGTGTGCGCGCCGGTCGGGTCGCACGTGTTCCCGTTGTATGGGTTGATGCTGTAGACAATCGGCCGGCCCGTGGCGCCCAGGGCGTCGCGCATGGGCGCGAACCCGCTCAGCGGACCGCCGCAATCGTCGTACTTGAGGTAATCCACGCCCCAGGAGGCGTACGACTTCGCGTCCTGCTGCTCGTGGCCGAGGCTCCCCACGTACACCGAGGGCATGGCCGGGCTTCCATACAGGCCCTGGCAGGTTCCCGTGTTCGGTGCCGAGTAGATGCCGAACTTGAGCCCCTTGTCGTGCACGTAGCTCGCGAGCGAGGCCATTCCCGACGGAAACTTGGTCGTGTCCCACTTGATGTTGCCGGAGGCATCCCGGCCGTTCATCCAGCAGTCATCGACACACACGTATTGATAACCGGCATCCTTCATTCCGCTGGAAACCAGCGCGTCCGCCGCCGCCTTGATCTTCGCCTCGTTGATGTTGCAGTCGAACGCGTTCCACGAGTTCCAGCCCATCGGCGGCAACCCCGCCAGGGTTCCACTGGATCCCGCTGAGCCCGCCGCACCACCACCACCGCGTCCACCTGCACCTCCACTGCCCGCTTGCGCGCCTGCCGTGCCCCCCGTCGCGCTGGTGCCGCCCGAGCCCGTTGTTCCGGCCCTGCCGCCCGAGCCCGTTGTTCCGGCCCCGCCGCCCGTGCCGGTCGCGCCGCCTTTGCCGCCACCGCCGCCGGCACCGGTGCCGCCCGTTGACCCGATGGTTCCGCCCGCGCCGCCGCTCGACGCGCCACCGCTGCCTGTCGTGCCGCCCGAGGCCGGGGTTCCGCCGGTGCCCCCCGAGCTCCCGCCCCTGGCCCCGGCGCCACCCGACGCCGTCGCCCCGCCCGTCGGATTGCTCCCGCCCGATCCGGTCGTCGATCCCATCGTCCCCGACGAGCTGCACGCCGCCGATACGGCCAACAGGACGGCGCAGAGCCGGATGGGATTTGCGGAACGAGAGGTGCCGCTCAGAAACGACGGTCGCATCGACAACAGTTGGCGGTACGTCGCTTGCTTTGTCAGGAAAAGAGAGGAGCTGGTATCCCGGCTGGCCGACTGGGACCGCGATGGCGCCGCGGCCGAGGACGTGGCGGTCGAGGCGCGGCGACACGGCGCGACACTCCGCGGAGTTGCGGGCGAGGAAGGGGCAACCTTCTTAACAATATCCGAAGGGAACCGACAACATGGGTATGCGCTCGACTCGACACCACTTTGGGTCGCTCTCCACGGCCGCGCGCCTCGTCACGAACGCGAAGGCATGGGCCGCCCGACTTGGGCACCGCGCGGTCGCGGCGAGCGTGGTGGCGGGCTTGGGTCTGGGCATCGCGCCTGCTGCGCAAGCCAAGCCGTTTGAGCAGTACATCCAGGCGACTCCGACGGTCGCGCCGCTCACCTCCGCCACCTGGGGGGTCGCAGGCGTGCTTCCGCGAGACATCTCGAACGGTATCGAGAGCGCCAAGGGCGCAGGCGTTCACCCGGACTACTACTACTGGGATGGCCAGATCATCAAGGCGGTGGACGGCAAGTACCACATGTTCATGAGCACGTTCTCGGGCAACACGTCCTTCAACCCGGGGTGGACGAGCTCTGACGCCTTCCATGCCATCAGCCAGACCAACGTGCTCGGGCCCTACGTGCGACAGGACTACGTGTACACCAACAACGGCTCGCACAAGGGGCACAACGTCTCGGCGGCGCAGCTGTCGGACGGCAGCTACGTGGTCGTGGTCAGCGAGATTGTTCCTTTCACGATCTACAAATCGAGCTCGCTCGATGGGCCGTGGACGGGTTGCCAACCCACGAGCGGAATCGGTGCTTCCAACATCAGCTTCGTCGAGCGCCACGACGGCAAGTTCGAAATCATCGAGCGGAACGGAACCATCGCGATCTCGACCACACTGTGCGGCAACTACGTGAAGCAGACGCCGACGTGCACGTATACCCAGAACAACAGCGACGCACAGGGCAATCCCGTTGTCGGCAGCGTCTACGCCAAGCGAACCTCGATACCAGGCGTGTCCAATCCGACCTTTCTCTGGCAGGAGGATCCCCACATCTGGCGCAGCGGCGGGGTCTACCACGTCATCTACTCGGGCTCCGGAGATCGCGTCGGATGGCACGTCTATTCCCCCGACGGCCTCACCGGCTGGAAGGACAACGGGTACGCGTGGTCTCCGCGGGATTACCAGAAGATCTTCTGTTACGAGGGAAGCACCACCTGCAACGCCTGGTACAAGATGGAGCGACCGGGCGTGGTGCTGGAGAATGGCCACCCGATGTACATCACGTGGGCCGTCGCCGACGTGGACAAAGACAACTCGGTGACCGCCGGGTCCAATCACGGCACCAAGGTCGTCGTCGTTCCATTCGACGGCGTCGCGTTCGACTCAGACTTCGGCACCGGTACTACGGGGGGAGCCGGCGGCGGCACGACAGGCACCGGCGGAGGCGTGGGAGGTAACCGAGGCTCTGCTGGCATGTCGGGGGCGGGGGGTAAGGCGGGCAGCGGTGGCGGCGGTGCGACGGGGGGGACCTCCGGCGCCGCAGGCAAGGCGGGCGGCAGCGGCGGCATGAGCGGTGGGACGGGCGGTGCTGTTGGAAGCGGCGGCGCTGGTCAAGGCGGCAGTGGCGGGAGCAGCGGCAGCGGCGGCAGCTCGGTCGGTCACGGCGGAAACCTTGGGTCAACCGGCGGCGGATCGGGCGGCGCGGCGTCCGGCAGTGGCGGCAGCTCGTCAGGCGGAACGAGTGGCAACGGTGGCTCGACGGCGCCCCCGGGTGAAAGCAGCTCCTCCGGTTGCAGCTGCACGGTGGGCTCGGACACACGCGACGAGATGCTCCTCCCCACCCTCCTTCTCGTCACGCTGGGCGTTCAGTTGGTCCGCCGGCGAAGCCGCCGCGGCCGCACTCGCACGGAAGCCTCTCCGTCTTAGCCGCCCGGTCGCGAAAGCACGGGTTGCAGTGGAACCATCACCGCCCCTTCACCTTTGAGCGATGTTCAGTGACGTTGACCGACCTGCCGGAGCAACTCACCGCGAGCGGCGCTGCTGGCGTTTCAAATAGTTGTCGCGGGCAAGCTGGGCCGAGAGGGTGAACTCCAAAATCAAGTACTGCGCCGACTCCTCGAGCTGGTTGCCGACCAGAAGGCTCCGAAGCATGACGTTGATCATCAGGTAGTCGACGGCGCCGAGCCGCAGCAACTCCCCCTCGTCGAGACGATATGGGAACGTCGACGGGAGGCGTGGCAGCGGGCAGGTGCGCGACACCGTGAGCGCGTTAGCGAGGGGATCGGTGAACGGGCACCCCGCGCCGAGCGCAGCGGACGCAGCCGCGCCGAGGATGGCCGCGCGCTCCGTCGGGTCCTTCATCCCCTGAATCTGACCGGCGGCGCGACGGACCTGCTCGGGAATCGCGCTGCACGACCGAGCGAGCGCCTTGATCGTGATCTCGCGGGATGCCTTTTCGCCGACCTGTTCGTTCGCACGGCGCGTCGCGGCCACCCAGGCGTGACAGGTCGGCGCGGCCGAGGCGGGAGCGCTGGCGGCGGCCGGCACCTTCGAATTCGCAGGTTCAGGGACCCCAGCGACGCCGGCGACCAGAGCGACTGCGGCGACCAGAATCGCACCCCGGCGTCCCGGGAAGACGTGGCGTCCCGACACCGTCATCACATCCAGGTCACCGGGATGTACCGGCTTGCCAGCGCTCGCAGGCCATCGGTGAGCAAGGGCCGGAGCTGGGTCGCCGCCGCGGCCGTCGACTGCGTCAGCTTGGCTTCGAACGCCGCGATCGACGTCAGCGCCGACTTTCGGTCCATCGTGCTGAAGTCTGGCGCGGACAGTCCAACGGCCGCGTAGCCGGCCGCGATCTGGCGGGCATAGGTCGCCTGGAACTGAACCCGGATGGTGTCGAAGTAGATAAGCCGGATCGTGACCGCGGCCCTCGCGTCAAAGTAGCTGCGCTGATCGGCTGGCACATCCTGGTGCAGGAGCAAGGCTTGGATGTCGTCATAGTAGTCGCGAAGGGGTCCCGACTGATGATTGGCGACCACCCTGTCGCCGAGGAAGAAGGATTGGTAGATGTTCTCCGCCCCCCTCACCCTGTCGAGGATGTTCTCCATCGGTTCCACGACACCGGTTTGGAGTCCCGTGAATCGCGACCAGACCGCGACGTTGTTGCCGCGGCCGGTGTTCTTGGCCACCATCCGGTCGATCCGCTGCTGGCTCCCGCGAGTCGAACGCTCCCACAGTTTGATGTGCGCGGCGGCGCCCGTGGAGAGGCTGGGGGCGGTGCCGAGGTAGGCCCAGGCCGTCCTCAGGTTGGGAATGATCGGCGTCCCGTCCGCAATTTCGGCCGCGGTGTTACAGGCGGAGAAATGGAGGTCGTCGACGGCGCCCGCAGCGCGGGGGAAGAGGACCGCGATGGACTTGATATTTTCGGCATTCAACACCCCACCGCCACGCCTGCCGAAGAACATGCCGGGGACGTGCTCTCCCGACATCACGAACCGTGCGGGCAATGCGTGCGTCTTTTCTGCGTGCGCCCAGATCTGCGCGAGGCGAGCGAGCGGATCGCGACCCGCGATGCCCGCGGCCGTGAGCGCGGCCCCGAGCGCGGCGGCTTGTGCTCCGGGGAGACCTAGCGAGCGGACGAACGCGGAGATGTCCGCTTCCTGACTGAGATCGAAGTTGCGATGTCCAATGTAGACGTGACCGCGGTGCTTCTGGGGCCCGATCAATAAGACGTGGTTCCCGAGCGCCCTAAGCGCGTGTGCCTCCATCGAAGCGTTGGGGTTGAGCCCCAGGTACACCACCAAGTTCTGCCGGCCGTGCATTTTCGTCGCCTACGCTTCTGCGGTCGAGGCCGAGCGCGCCCATCGCCTGTCCCGCCTTCGCAGTGCGAACCGGCGGGCGTGGTCCGTTAGCAGATAGCCCTTCGAGGTCATGCGCAGTCATCGGCGAGCACCCGGCCGGAGTTGCGCGCCGAACCGGATCTGGGATGCGCGCGTGGAGGCACACCCGGTTCGACCGTTGCGGCGCGCTGCTTTCATGGCCGAATCGCGGGCCAAGCGCCTCCGGCTTACGGACGACACCCAGTCGCAAGGCCGGGGAGCGACGCCGTTGCCTGCGACTCGGCGACGCCGGGCTTGCCCTGGAGGCCCGCGGGTCGGATTCTCCCTTCTGATGCTGGCCTTCGACAACAGCTACGCGCGGCTCCCCGAACGCTTTTACGCCCGGGTCGCGCCCACGAAGGTGCGCGACCCTCGGGTCTTGCGGATCAACCGGCCGCTTGCCGCGCTCCTGGGCGTGAACCCGGACGAGCTCGCGTCCAGTGCCGGGGCTTCGGTCCTGGTCGGGAACGAGCTGCCGCCGGGCGCCGAGCCGATCGCCCTCGCCTACGCCGGTCATCAATTCGGCGGATTCGTCCCTCAGCTCGGCGACGGTCGGGCGATCTTGCTGGGCGAGATCGTCGGCACTGACGGAAAGCGGCGCGACATCCAGCTCAAGGGGAGCGGGCGCACGCCTTTCTCCCGAGGAGGCGACGGACGCGCTGCCCTGGGCCCGGTGTTGCGCGAATATCTCGTGAGCGAGGCGATGGCCGCTCTCGGGATTCCCACCACGCGCGCCCTGGCCGTCGCGACAACGGGGGAGGTCGTCCGGCGGGACGAGCCGCTGCCGGGCGCCGTTCTCACCCGCGTGGCCGCCAGCCACCTTCGGGTTGGCACGTTCGAGTTCTTCGCCGCGCGCGGCGACCGCGACGCGGTTGCCGCCCTGACCGCCCACGCGCTGGCGCGCCATTACCCGACCGCCGCCGGCAGCGGCAACGACGCGCTCGCCCTCCTCGAGCAGGTGATCGAAGCGCAGGCGAACCTGGTCGCGCGCTGGCTGGGCGTCGGCTTCGTCCACGGCGTCATGAACACCGACAACACGGCCATTTCGGGCGAGACCCTCGACTACGGCCCTTGCGCGTTCATCGACGCGTACGACCCGAACCAGAAATTCAGCTCGATCGATCACGGCGGCCGGTACGCCTTCTCGAATCAGCCCCGCATCGCCCAGTGGAACATGGCCCGCTTGGCCGAAGCGCTTCTGGACCTGCTGGCCGACGACCCGGACGAGGCGATCCGCCTGGCCACCGACCGCCTGTCCCGCTTTTCCGCTCTCTTCGATGCGGCGCACCTTCGCGTCCTGCGCGCAAAGCTTGGCCTCACCCGCGAGGACCCCGACGACGGTCCCCTGGCCCTCGATCTGCTGAGCCGCCTCGCCCAGAACCACGTGGACTACACCCTGTTCTTCCGACGTCTGTGTGCCTGCGCGGCCGGTCCGTCCTTCGATGCCGACGTGTTGCCCTTGTTCGAAAACCCCGACGGCTTCCGCACCTGGGCCGAGACCTGGCGCCGTCGTCTCGGCAGCGATCCGCTGTCCCCTGCTGCCCGCGCCGACGCGATGAAACGAGTCAACCCCGCCTTCATCCCCCGAAACCACCGGGTCGAAGAAGCCCTCGAGGCGGCCGTCCGCCGCGACGACCTCGGCCCCTTCGACGCCCTGGCTGACGTGCTCTCCAGGCCCTACGACGATCATCCGGAGCGCGCGGACCTCGCTGCTCCACCCGGGCCCGAGTGGCGGGGGTATCGGACGTTCTGCGGAACCTGACGACGACGGCCCGAGCGTCAACACCTGCCTATCTCGGGCGTGGTCGCTTTACTTCGGCGATAGCTTCATCACCGTACCGTCGCCGAGATTCGTCCAGTACACGCTGGTGGCGTCGACTGCGATCCCCGACGGACCGTTCTGACCCGACGCCACGGTGATGACCGTGCCGCCGGCAAGGGGGACCTTGTTCACGGTGCCGTCGCCATTGTTCGTCCAGTACACGCTGGTCGCGTCCACGACGATGCCCTCGGGGGTGTTCTGCCCCGAGGCGAGGATGGTGGTCGCTCGGCCAGGAGCGGCCATCCTCGACACCGTGCCGGCGCCGACGTCCGTCCAGTAGAGGCTGCCCTCTCGCGCGGCGAGGCCGTAAGGATAGTTTTCCGCCGATGCGAGCGTGGTGACCTTCCCTCCCCCTGCGGGTACCTTCATGACCGTGCCGGGATCGGAAACGTCCGTCCAATAAACGGTCGACGCCTCCACCGCGAGGCCCCACGCCCAGGCCTGGCCCGAGGCGAGCGTGGTGACCGCGCCACCGGCAAGGGGCGCGCTGTTGACCAAGCCTGGCATCGTGACCAGGCCAGACGGGGAGTAGTTCGTCCAGTAGACACTGGTGCCGTCCACCGCGAGCCCTTCAGGGTAGGCCTGCCCCGAGGCGAGCGTCGTGGGCTTCCCGCCGGCGACAGGCACCTTCATCACCGCACCGTCTGGACCGTTGTTGATGACCGTCCAATATACGCTGGTCGCGTCCACGGTGATGCCATAAGGAATGGTCTGTTTCGACGCGAGAGCTTTCGGAATCCCCCCGGCGGAAGGAACCTTCATGACCGTGTCGCCGTTGGTGTTCGTCCAGTAGACACTGGTTGCGTCGACCGCGATCCCGAGCGGCCCCAGCTGCCCCGATGCGAGAACGACGGGCTGCTGGGCGGCGGTCCCGGCCGCCGTCGCGAGACCAACCTGTCCCGTCTCGAGCGAGACGTCCTCCGACGGGCCCGTAGGCCCCCCACACCCACCCATCGTGCAGAACAGAATCAGCAACACGAGAATAGATCTACCCATGGTCCCCGACCTTTCACCTGTGAACGCGTTTCCCAACACCGCCGACGACACCCACTGACGCCGACCGACGAGCCTTGTAAACGATCTGGACGCGGCCGACAAGAACCCGTTCGGACCTCGCGGCTCCGCCCGGGCCCGAGTGGCGGGGGTACCGGACGTTCTGCGGAACCTGACGACGACGGCCCGACGTCCGACTTGGGCGGCTGTCCAGCGCTCGCGTTCCTACTTCGTGCGCGCGGCGATGGTCAGTTTTCCGGCCTGCGTTTCCATCTGCAACGAGAATCGGGCCAGGAATGACAGGCCCAGCAGACCGTCGGCGCCCGCCGGCAGGGAGTCCAGCACCGCCACCGGGACGTGGCGCGCGCGCACGCCCTGCACCTCCATCGAGTCGACCATCGCCAGGCGCGCGTTCGCGACGCCGGAAGCCGTGTGAACCACGATCGACTTCGACGGTGCGAGCCCGAGCCGGCTCGCCAGCACGCCCGAAATGACGGTCAGGCTGGCGCCCGTGTCGACGATGAACGTGCCGCGCACGCCCCCCACCTTGACTGTCGTCGTGATGGCCGGGTCGCCGGGGCGGAAGCGCACGACGGCCCGCCCCTCACCCGCCAGTGTCGCGCACGCCGGCTCGCCGTAGAGCCGCATCAACCGCTGCTGGACGCGCTCCCTGTCGACGACGTCCGGGTGGTAGCGCAAAAACTGCTCAATCGGAAAGATGGCCTCGCAAGGCTTGCCCAATTTCTCGTACACGTCCGCGAGGTTGAACGGGATCCCCGTGACGCGCGGCTCGATCGTGATCGTTTGCTGAAAATCGGCGGCCGCCTTGTCGAGCTGGCCGGTCTCCTCGTACAGGATCCCGCGCCACCACCAGAAGTCCTTGTCCTGCGGTCTGTCGGTGATGAGGATGGACGCGTCGGCAATCGCCTTATCGAGCTCGCTCAGACGCTTGTGCGCCTCATAGTGTACCAGTGCAGCCGAGGAAACGGTCCGCAGGCCTTCCAGAAGGCCTCGGCCCGGTCGATCACCGCGCGCTGGTCGCCGGCCTGCGCGAGCGCGGCAGCCAGGTTGAGCATCTCCTGCCGATCGCACGGCTCCTTGGCGAGCCGCTGCGCGATCGCGTCCGCCACCGATCCGTGCGGTGCACTGCCGGCCATGCTCTTCGCAAAGTCGGCGACGCCCGACGCGCTGGCGCTCTGGTGACGCGAGGAGAGCACCATCGCCGCGCCCAGGCCGCCCGCAACGGCGAGCATGCCCAACGTGTACATGACCGTCCGCCGCCGTCGCGCGACGCGCGCGCAGACCAGACACAGGATTTCCGACCCGTGGAGGACCAGGCACAGCGCGCAGAGGGTCCTGAAGCAAGCGTGGCACGATGCCGTTGCCCGCGTGTCGGGGTGGTTCGCGCAGGCTGGTTGGTCCAACACCGTCATGGGCGCCGCTCCCCCGCTGCGATCAGATCGCCCCCGGCAGACGTGTCCGTGCCCATCGCCACCTCCGCGACCGCATCCTACCGCGAATGCGGAATCGCCTGGGCGCGGTCGAGTTCGGCGACATCGCGCTCCCGGTGGGTCGGCCGGAACCTCCGCTGGTGCCCCCCCGGCCGTCCGCCGTAGGCGGCGACGAGAGGGCGGGCATCTCGTCGAGGTTGGCCGCGCGGGCCACGACCCGGACCGGCGGCGGCTCCCGCCCGCCGAACGAGGGCTGGGTGCGCCTTATTTCGGGTACGTGACCTCGACAGCTTCCGACAGGGCGCGCCCTTTAATCACGAGGTGCCCCTCGACGACCTGAGGGCCGCCGTAGAAGGCAAACCCTGCCTGCGCGAGATGGCGTCCGCCTGGATGCGAAAGTTTCCAGGCAATTGGCTCACGAGTCGCCTCCTGCCCAGGAGCGAGCAACGACATCACCTGAGCGGCTCCCGGCGTCGTAAAGGCGACGCGCTCCCAGACCAGGGGCGGAGCCGTGTAGCCAGGGCGCTCCTCTGGGTAGGCCGCCACGCGCAAGGTCAGATCTCGGTCTGAGTGTTCGTCGACATCGCCGCCAAAGACCTTCAGATCGGGCACGGCTACCGTCTCGGTCCCCACGTTCTTGACGGAGATTGCGAAGGTTGGTGAATCCGTGCCGACGAACGGTTGAACCCGAACGCTGAACCTCACCGCCTGGAATGGATGCGCCATGGTCTCCGTGAGCGCGTCGTTCAGGATCGCCAAGAGGGAATCGATCTTCCCGAGGGCATCTATGTCACGTGACGACACCTGCAACTCGCGCGCGACGCCGTCCGACGACATCCGTATGCGAATCAAGCTGCTCCCCGGTCCCCCTGCCGTGGAAGGAGGCAGTGACCACGGGGTCGCGTCACTCGAGGCACTCCGCAGGCGCGATAGCAACTCGGCCGGGAGTCGTGCCCTGAACGTCCCCAGGGGTTCCCCGCCCTCTTCTGACGACGGCTGATGTTGCTCGAGAAACGCATCCCCCGAATCAATGCCGATCCGCAGGCCGGTCTCGATCTCGTGGATACCAGGGGCCATTTCCGCTCCACCCTCGATCGCGTATTCGATGCGCGCGCCATTCCCGGGCGATTGGCCCGTGTCCCCACTCGCCGGTTGCATTGAAGCCCCTTCCTTACTGTGCGCCCTACAGCCAGAGCAAGCCTGAACCACTATGAACAGCGCGCAAGTGACGCTCCACCCTCGCCACGAGCGCCCGACGTCACTCACGGCGCCACCGCGTCGAACGTGAATGTCTTCCCATACTCGGCGTGAATCGCGTCGGTCAGCACCTTGGCGAGTAACCGAAGGTGGCGGGCTTTCACCTTCGTCAGGTTCTGCCCCATGATCGAATCGGGATCGATTCCATTCTTCGCCCCGTCCGAGTTCAAGCTCGTGTCGACCTTTGCACTGCCGTATTCGTCCGGGTTGCCGATGTGGTGACCGAATTCATGGGCCGCCATCGCGACGCGAGGCTCGCCGAGGAAGAAAAGAGAGTCGTTCGAGCGAATGTTTCCGTCCGCGAGGATAATCACGCCGGCGGAGAAAGCGCTTTGCTTCGAAAACCTTGCAGCCACCTTGACTCGATATCTGCAGCAGTCCTTTTTCGTGCTCTTGCAGTCGGCGCGTTTGAGATCGAACTTGCCAGTCCAGGTGGCCCGGATGTTGTCCGTCCAGGTCTTGATCGTCTTGGCCTTGTCGGGCGCGTCGACGTTCCAGGCCGTGAACGTTTCCGGCCACGTGCCTCCGTACTGGCACACGAAGGCAGCACCGCTCTGATAGAAGCCCACGCAGAAGTTGTTGGCGTCGAGGAGAGTGAAGCCCTTGGGGAGATCCTGCCAGGCCTTGCCGTCCCAGAACTTGTTTTTGACGCCGGCCCTCTTCATCCACCGATAACCGGTCCAGGCCAACTGCCCATCCAAGAGGCCGCCCGTGGCGGGCGGGACCTTGGACCCCAGTGATCCTGCCCCGATTCAGTGGACTGTTTCGTTACGCTGCCTGAGCGACCTGCCTTTCCGCAAGGGCCTCGAAGACGGCAGGCGCCTTGCCGCCGAGAGTCGTGTGGCGACGCCGGCGGTTGT
>Ga0134125_10007697_pt1 | contig 12152 bp, 9 predicted proteins | sample KB31751_FD_96464 | JGI IMG/M metagenome (GOLD analysis project Ga0134125, IMG submission 96464) | Terrestrial soil microbial communities with excess Nitrogen fertilizer from Kellogg Biological Station, Michigan, USA - KB3-175-1 | ecosystem: Environmental > Terrestrial > Soil > Unclassified ... | reverse complement strand
GCGCGCGCCTGCGATCTCAAGCTCGAAGGCATCATCTCGAAAAAAAAGAACGATCGTTACCGTTCCGGCCGCACCCAAAGCTGGCTGAAGATCAAATGCGGGATGGAGCAGGAATTCGTCATCATCGGCTGGCGTCCCTCCGACAAAGCAGGACGGCCGTTCTCCTCATTGTTGCTGGCGGTGCATGAGGAAGGAAAGCTGCGTTACGCCGGCCGCGTCGGCACCGGTTACACCGGCGAGCGCCTCGACGAGCTTGCACGCGAATTCAAAAAGCATGCGCGCGGCGATCCGCCGGTAAAGGATGTCCCGCGCGCGATCGTGCGGCACGCGCATTTTGTCGATCCGGTGCTCGTTGCGGAGATTTCGTTTCGCGGCTGGACCAAAGACGGCCTCGTCCGCCAGGGAAGTTTCAAGGGCTTGCGGGCGGACAAGCCTGCGCGCCAGATTGTCCGGGAGAAACCCATGCCAAAAGCGCAAGCGCTAAAGACATCAAAAACCGAAACCGGCGAAATCGCCGGCATTCGGATCACCCATCCGGATCGCGTGGTCTTTCCCGGGCAAGGCGTGACCAAGCGCGACCTTGCCGATTACTACACGAAAATTTCGAAGCTCATCCTGCCGCATCTCGCGGAGCGCCCGCTCTCGCTCGTTCGTTGTCCGCAAGGCCGCGAGAAAGAGTGCTTTTTCCAGAAACATGCTTCGCCCGGTTGGCCGGAGGAACTGCATAAAATTCGCATTAGGGAAAAATCCGGCTCCGACGAATATATGTATGTCGAAGATATTTCCGGCGTCGTCGCCGCGGTGCAGATGGGCGTTCTGGAATTGCATATCTGGGGTTCACACACCGATGCCGTCGAGAAGCCCGACCGCATGGTGTTCGATCTCGACCCCGATGAGGGCCTGCCATTCAGCCGGGTGAAGGAAGCGGCCCTCGATCTGCGAAAGCGCCTCAAGCAGTTCAGGCTCGAATCTTTCCCGATGGCGAGCGGCGGCAAGGGCATTCATGTCGTCGTTCCGCTCGTGCCGAAGCATACCTGGGACGAACACCGCGCGTTTTCGGAAGCGCTCGCGCGGCTGATGGAGGAACAAGACCCCGAGCGTTACGTCGCCAACATGTCAAAGAAAAAGCGCCGCGGGCGAATCTTTGTCGATTACTTGCGCAACCAGCGCGGCTCCACCGCGATCTGTCCTTATTCGACCCGGGCGCGCAAAGGCGCGCATATCGCAGCGCCTTTATCCTGGCAGGGCGTCGCGAAGCTGAAAAACGCACGGCCTTATAATGTCACGGACGCGGCGAAACTCGCCCGCGCGGGCGATCCCTGGAAGGGCTACGGCTCGCTCAGGCAATCGCTGCCGAAATTGTAGCCGAAAACGCAGAAAACCACGGCGTGTAGCCTGAGAATATGCAATCTGCCGCGATTTTGTCGTCAGATTCTTAACTTTCTTAATGGAGCTTTCTTCTGAAGGCGCGCCAGAACGGCCGCGCCAGTGAGACGAGAGATCCATGAAGCTGAGCATCAAGGAAGTAGCGGCGGTTTTGGCATTTACGGCCATTTCAACCGGCGCCGTATTCGCTGCCGAGTCGGCGACCAAGGAAGAAGCGCAGGCAATGGTGAAGAAGGCCGTTGCGTTCATCAAAGCCGAGGGCGTCGAGAAAGCCTACCCGGTGATCAGCACCAAGGGCGGCCAGTTCTCCGACCGCGACTTATACGTCGTCGTTTACGGACTAGACGGCAAAGTGCTCGCGCATGGCGCCAACCAGAAGCTCGTCGGCAAGGATTTGATCGAAGCGCAGGACGTCGACGGAAAATATTTCGTCAAGGAGCGCACCGAACTCGGCCGCAAGCAGGCTTCCTTCTGGCAGGACTATAAGTTCGTCAATCCGACGACCAAGAAGGTCGAGCCAAAAGAAATGTACTGCGAGCGCGAAGCGGAAACCGTCGTCTGCGGTGGCATCTACAAGAAGTAAGCGGCAACCGGAGCCGCCCCGAGGCGGCTCCGATTCAATAGTGGCGGCTAGATCTGGCTTGGTGATTGAAATGGCTTGGTTCGGAAATTTGCGAATTCGCTGGAAGGTTCTGCTCGCTCCCGCATTTTTGATTTTGACGCTGGTCGCGCTCGGCAGTTACGTGTTGCGGACGCAATGGGAAAACCAGGCGACCCTGCAGCAATTGATGAGCGGCCCTGTCCGTCAGGCGGAGGTTGTCGCCGATTTCAGCGCCTCGGCTTGGGCGGTGCAGACCCGGCTCTATCACCTGACGGCGACCGCCGCGAATGAAAGCGACAAGGGGAAAATCACCGCCGTCGCGCAGGAGACCGGAGAGAGCATCATCGATCTTTCCGGCAAAATGCTTTCGCTCGAACAGCTGAAAGCGAACCAGACCTCGGGTTCGTTCGGCAAGCTCAAGGAAACCGTCGACAAATACACCAAGCAGGCGAACGGCGTGATCGACATGGCGGACACCGACGCCGGCTCCGCGCTGATGTTCATGATGAGCGCGCAGCGCAGCTTCGCCGAAATCGTGTCGCTCACCGACGAATTGATGCAGCTCAGCAAGCAGGCGCGCGACCGCGAAGTCGTGCGCGTCGATCAGAGCATGAGCCAGCAAGCCAAGGCGCTCGCCGCGCTCGTCCTGATTGCCGTTCTCGTCGGCTGCGCCGTTTCGTTCCTCGTCAGCCGCGCGATCACGAAACCGGTGATTTCGCTTGCAAACGTCATTCAGCGCATTGCCGGCGGCGACTTCGAAGTCGCGATCCCCGCGACGTCCCAGCGCGACGAAATCGGCTCGATTGCAGGCGCCGTCGTTTCGCTGAAGAAATCGAGCCAGGAAGCCGCGGCGCTCCGCCAGCAACAGGAAGACGCCAAGGCGCATAGCGAAGCCGAGCGCCGGGTTGTCCGCGAAAGCCTCGCGTCGGAATTCGAGCGGCAAATCCAGGGCGTGATGAACGCGGTCGCGGAAGCGACCCGCCTCGTCGGCGAAAGCGCAAACAACGTCGCGACGATTGCAACGCAAGCGGGCTCCCGTACTTCGGCTGTCGCCGATGCGGCGCAGATCGCCTCGTCCGGCGCTGAAACCATCGCAGCTTCTTCGGAAGAGATGTCCTCCTCGATCGCAGAAATTTCGCGCCAGGTCGGAACCGCGCGCGATTTCTCGCGGGAAGCGGTCTCTCATGCCGGCGGGTCGAGCAACATCATCAAGAGCCTTGCCGAATCCGCGCAGCGCATCAACGAGGTCGTGAAACTGATCAGCGAGATCGCCGAGCAGACGAATTTGCTGGCGCTGAACGCCACGATCGAAGCGGCGCGCGCGGGCGAAGCAGGCCGGGGTTTTGCCGTCGTCGCGGCCGAAGTGAAGGCGCTCGCGGCGCAAACCGCGAAGGCGACCGGCGAGATTTCCGCGCAGGTCAAAGCTATTCAGTCGGCGACGAACGAGGCCGTTCAGTCGACCGAAGCGATTGTCAGCGACATCTCGAAGATTTCCGAGATCACGGTTGCGATTGCGTCCGCGGTCGAAGAGCAGGATGCCGTGACGCGCGATATCGCTTCCAGCATCGAAGCCTCGTCAAGCTCGACGAAGCAGGTGACGACCGACATCGGCGAACTCGATATCGCGGTGGCGGCCACCGGCAAGGCGTCGCGCGACATGCTGACGGCGGTGAAAACGCTCGGCGAGCAGTCGCAAAATCTCAGCGGCGCCGCCGAAACCTTCCTGCGCGGGCTGCGCGCGGCCTAAACCGGCCGCTCAGACAACGGCGGCGCGCCGGTTAGCGCGCCGTCCATGCCTTGAAGTCGGCTTCCGAAACGCTCGGAAGCTTCTTCACGAAGGCGACGATTTTCCAGATTTCATCGTCCTTCACGTCGATCGCGGCAAAACCCGGCATGCCGGTGAATTTCAGGCCGTGCTTCACTACCCAAAAAATTTGCTCGGGCGTTCGATGCTGGCCGACCTCGGCAAGATCCGGCGGCGACGGGTAGAGCGCCTCGGAGAATTTCGCCCAGGTTGCGCCCGGCGCGCCATGGCAGCTTACGCAGCCGCGCTCGGAAAACGCCTTTGCGCCCGCTTGCACGGTCGCCGGGTCGTCGAGCGAACCCGTCGGCTTGTCCGTCGCGTGGTGGTTGATCGAGGCGATGCGCACGCGGTCGAGCGCCCAGGTCACGATATTGAAATGCTGGTCCGTCGCCGCGACGTTATAAAATCCGCCAAAGAAATAAATGGGCAGCGCAATCGCAACGATGATTGCAAGCGCGCCAATCCAAGCCAGTAATCGCATAAGGGCGTCCTCCCGTTTCGGTCGAAACTCTGTAGTAAACACCGGTCGGCGTGTTTTGGTGCCATTCCTTCACGAAAAGTGATGATTCTTACGCAGGCGCCGGAATGAGCCGTATCGGCTTGCCGTCGAGCCATGCGCGGATGTCTTCCGCCATCTGCGTATAGAAGCGCCGGTATCCTTCGGCGGTGACGTAGCCCAGATGCGGCGTGATGACCGCGCGCTCGATCTTCCGCAGCGGGTGATCGAGCGGCAAGGGCTCCACGTCATAAACGTCGACTCCCGCCCCGGCGATTTTATTCCCGCGCAATGCCGAAAGTAGTGCCGATTCCTCGACGATCGGTCCACGCGAGGTGTTGATGAGATAGGCGCTCGGCTTCATCAGCGAGAATTCGGCCGCGCCGACCGCGCCGCGCGTGCGGCCGGAAAGCTGCGTGTGAATCGTCACGAAATCCGATTGCCGAAACAGCTCTTCCTTGCTGACGCGTTTCGCGCCGGCGGCTTTCGCTTTTTCGTCGGTGAGATTCTGGCTCCAGGCGATCACGTTCATGCCAAATGCGCTCCCGATCGCGGCGACCCGGCTCCCAAGCTTGCCGAGCCCGAAAATGCCGAGCGTCTTTCCCGCGAGCTCCGTCCCGAGCGTCGATTGCCACGGCGCGCCCGCCTTCAGGCGCGCGTTCTCGAAACCGATCTTGCGCGTAAGCTCCAGCATCAGGCCAAAGGTCAATTCCGCCGTCGGCGTGCCGATGGATTCCGTCCCGCAAACCGGAATGTTGCGGCTTGCCGCCGCCTTGATGTCGATCGCCGCGTTCCGCATGCCGCTGGTAACGAGAAGTTTCAGATTGGGGAGCGCGTCGATAGCCGCTCGGTCGAACAGCGTGCGCTCGCGCATCAGGCAAAGGATCGAGAAATCCCGCAGCGTCTCGGCGAGCTTGCCGCCGAGCGGCTCGGTGAACACGGTGATGTCGGCGTCCATCTTGACGCTTGTCCAGTCGGCGAGGGAGAGGGCCACGTTTTGATAGTCGTCCAGAATGGCGCAGCGGTGTCGCATGTGGTCTCGGATGATTTTCCGGGGGTGAGGGCGCTTCTTATACCTCGCGCGACAGTTCGCTGCCGTACAATTGATGTTGAAATCGCGGCTAGGTTCCCGCACACAGGCCGGTTTATCGGCCTGTTGTACCAAAGCCACAGGCGCCAAAAAACGCGGCATATGCGTATACGGCACTGCGATATCGGATATGGTGCCTCGACCTGGTCGCCACCCGGGGATCGGGACTTCATATTTCAGGGTAACGGCTCTCGCATGAAAGCCCCCCGCTTGGTGAGCTTTGCCGCTGTCGCGGCCGCGTTTCTCTATCTCGGCTGCCTTCCGGCGGCCGCCGAGACCGCGGCTGCGCCAGAGGCTGCTTCCATCGAGCCGATCATGGCGCCGCCCGCCGCCAAGAAAAAGTCAGCGCCCACGCGTGCTTCCCATCGCAAGACGACGGCGAAAGACAGCGCGCATGTCTATCTCTTTCGCGGGCTGCTGAACGTCTTTTCGCTCGGCATGGATGAGCTTGCCGACAAGATTCGCGCCACCGGAATCGCCGCGACCGTTTACAACCACACGGAATGGGAGGAAATCGCGGGCCAGATTGCGGCCAATTACAAGAACGGCAACCACGCGCCCATCATCTTGATTGGCCATTCCCTCGGTGCCGACGCCGTGATGTTCATGGCCGCAAGTCTCGGCAAACGCGGCGTGCCGGTCGCTCTTGTGGTGCCTTTCGACGGCACGCAGGCGCTGGTCGCGCCGAGCAACGTTGCCCGCGTTCTCAATTTGACCCAGCGCGACTATGCCTATGCGCGCCGCGGCTACGGTTTTCATGGCGAACTGAGAAATGTGGACGTCAGCGGCGAGGGCGTCGATCACATCAACATCGACAAGTCGCCGCGCTTGCATGCGCTTGTGTTGAGCAATATCGCTGCGATCGTAAAAAAGGGCGAGACTCCGTCTTCCTTCGCGACCGTTTCACCCGAGGAAAAAGAACAGGCGAAGCCGATGCCGAAGCCCGCGCCGGCAGAGATCACGGCAAGGCCCCAGCCGTCGCACGAAAAACCCGCTGCCGATGTTGCAGTCAAGCCTGCGGCGGAAGCGCCGAAGGCGGAAGCTGCGCCGAAGCTTCGTCCGGGCGAGATAGTATCGCCGTCCGTGAAGGAACCGCCTGCTGTTTCAGCGGCAACAGCTGCGCCGCAGGCTGTCGGCGTACCGGCAGCCACGGCACCGCAGCCGGTGAGCGCGCCGGCGGCGTCTGCACCACAGCCCGCGAGCGTTACGCCCGCGAAGCCGGTCGCGATTCCCGCGCCGGATCGGCTCGAATACGAAAAGCTCGTATTGCCGAAGCGCTAGCGCTTCATGCTCAACTTTTCGGAAGCTTGCCGCCGATCCCTTCGGTGATTTCTGCAGCGGCGCGTCTCACCATCGGGCCGAGTTCGCCAAGCCTTTCGTCGCTCATGCGCACCATCGGGCCCGATATGGAAATCCCGCCCATCACCTCGCCATATTCGTTGAAGACGGCGGCGCCCACGCAGCGCATTCCTTCCGCGCGCTCCTCATCGTCGACCGCCCAGCCGCGCTTGCGCGCGACAGCGAGGTCTTTCAACAGCATGTCCGGATCGACGATCGTGTGCTCGGTGAATTTCGGCATGCCGACACGGTGCAGCCGCTGCGCCACCGCCTCGTCGCTGAGCGAAGCGAGGATTGCCTTGCCGATTGAGGACGCGTGCAGCGAGCCGCGCGAGCCCGGCCGGTGGAAAGCGCGAATGGCTTGGTGGCTTTCCATCTGCGAGATGAAGACGATGTAGTCGTCCTTCTCGATTCCGATGGACGCGGTTTCGCCGGTCGCTTCCATTAGCCGCCGGATGATGCTGCGGCCGGTATCGACAAGCTTGCGGTTGCGCAAAAAGGCGGCGCCCACTTTGAAGGCTTTGACGCCGATCAGGTAATGCCCCTGCGAGCCCACGCATTGCACGAAACCGGCGCCCTTTAGCGTGTTGAGAATGCGGTGGGCGGTGGAGGGGGCGATGCCCGCCCGCTGCGCGATGGTGGTGAGCGAGAGTCCGTCCGCCTCGGCGATGATCCCCAGGAGCGTCAGCCCCCGGTCGAGCGCCTGTACCGAATGGGCGTGCTGGGGACTAACAGGTGTCTCCGCTTCGCCCGGAATGCCCTTCACCAGCCTCGGTCTGCCCGCCATAGCCGAACCTCTCTCGTATTTCCTGCTCGTAGCACAAAAAGCCGCGGCTTTTGACGGTTATTCGCGCTTGCAAATATTTATGAATCATGGAAACTATTTCCACGATACGGAATTAAGCTCTGATCTATGATATATTAGGCCAATATGGACTGTTATCCCACCTTGTGAAAATGGAAGATATTTCCATTGCCAAGGGAGGAAATTCTGGAATACCGTATGCCAAGGATTCCAAATTTCCAGGGTCTAAGTAAGGAGAAAGACCGGTGAAGACGTCGGTGGGGCTGAAGGAAAAAGCGGGCGCGGATTCGTTTTTCACGGCGGATCTCGCGAGTGCCGATACCGAAGTGGCGGATGCGATTGGCCGTGAACTGCATCGCCAGCAAAATGAAATCGAACTGATCGCGTCGGAAAATATCGTGAGCCGCGCCGTGCTCGAGGCCGCGGGCTCCGTTCTCACCAACAAATACGCCGAAGGCTATCCCGGCAAGCGCTATTACGGCGGCTGCCAGTTCGTCGACGAAGCCGAAACGCTCGCGATCGAACGCGCGAAGAAATTGTTCAACTGCGGCTTCGCCAATGTGCAGCCGAATTCCGGCAGCCAGGCGAATCAGTCCGTCTTCCTTGCGCTCGCGCAGCCGGGCGATTCGATCCTCGGCCTTTCGCTTGCGGCCGGCGGCCATCTCACCCATGGCGCGCCGCCGAATCTGTCCGGCAAGTGGTTCAAGGCGCACGCCTACGGCGTGGGCAAGGAAACCCAGCGCATCGACATGAACGAAGTCGCGGCCCTCGCGCGCGAGCACAAGCCGAAGATCGTCATCGCCGGCGGCTCCGCCTATCCGCGCACGATCGACTTCGCGGTATTCCGCAAGATCGCCGACGAAGTTGGCGCCTATCTCATGGTCGACATGGCGCACTTCGCAGGACTCGTCGCGGGCGGCCATCACCCGAGCCCGCTGCCGCACGCGCATGTCGTGACCACGACAACACACAAAACATTACGCGGTCCGCGTGGTGGCATGGTGCTGACCAACCACGAGGACATCGCGAAGAAAATAAATTCCGCCGTTTTCCCCGGCCTGCAGGGCGGGCCGCTCATGCACGTCATCGCGGCGAAGGCGGTCGCCTTCGGCGAAGCGCTGCGGCCGGATTTCAAACTCTACGCGCGCTCGGTGATCGACAACTGCAAGGTCATGGGCGAGATGCTGCTGGAGGCCGGTTACGACATCGTCACCAAGGGCACCGACACGCACCTTATTCTGCTCGATCTTCGCCCGAAGAAGCTCACCGGCAACATCGCCGAGAAGGCGCTCGGCCGCGCGCACATCACCTGCAACAAGAACGGCGTGCCGTTCGATCCGGAAAAGCCGACCGTCACGTCCGGCATCCGGCTCGGCTCCGCCGCCGGCACCTCGCGCGGTTTTGGCGTCGCCGAATTTCGCGAAGTCGGCCGCCTGATCGTCGAAGTGCTCGACGGTCTCGCCAAGAACGGCGAGGCGGGCAACGCCGCGACCGAAGCCGCGGTCAAAGCGCGCGCCATCCAGCTCTGCCAGCGATTTCCGATTTACGCCTGATCCTATCGAACCACTGCAACGCACTTTTTGGGAGAAACAAATGTCAGGATTTCAAGGTCTCTTCATCCCCGGCCCGACCAACATGCCGTTTCCGGTCCGTCAGGCCATGGATGTTCCGCTCGAGGACCAGCGCGCGCCTGACTTCCCGCAATTCTCGTTGCCGCTCTTTCAGGATCTGAAGAAGGCCTTCAAGACCGAGAAGGGCCAGGTTTTCATCTTCCCGTCCTCCGGGACGGGAGGCTGGGAGGCCGCGATCACGAACACTTTGTCCCCCAATGATAAAGTTCTGATCGCGGTCTTCGGCCAGTTTTCGCACCTCTGGGCGGACCTTTGCCAGCGTAAAGGCTTGAACGTCGACGTGATGCAGGTGGAGTGGGGCGAGGGTTTTCCGCTCGAACTCGCGGCGCAAAAGCTTGATGCCGACAAGAAGCACGAAATCAAAGCCGTGCTCGTCTGCCACAACGAGACGACGACGGGCGTCACCAGCGACCTCGCCGGCGTGCGCAAGATTCTGAACGCGACCAACCATCCGGCGATGCTGATGGCCGACGGCATCAGCTCGGTCGCCTCGATCGACTTCCGCATGGACGAATGGGGCGTCGACGTCGCGGTCGCGGGCTCCCAGAAAGGCTTCATGCTGCCGACGGGCCTTGCGATCGTCGCGGTGAGCCCGAAGGCGCTGGAAGCGCACAAGACGGCGAAGCTGCCGCGCTGCTTCTTCGATTTCGCCGACATGATCCGCACCAACAAGGACGGCTTCTTCCCCTACACCCCGGCGACGACGTTGATGCGCGGCCTGCGCGCTTCGCTCGACATGCTATTTGCCGAGGGTCTCGACAATGTCTTCGCGCGCCACAACCGGCTCGCCGAAGGCGTGCGCAAGGGCGTCGCGGCCTGGGGACTTTCGCTCTGCGCGAAAGAACCGAAGTGGCACTCCGACACGGTGAGCGCCGTGATGGTGCCGAAGGGCTTCAACAGCGAAGACGTCGTGAAGGTCGCCTATCACCGCTACAAGATGTCGCTCGGCCTCGGCCTCACCAAGGTCGCCGGCAAAGTCTTCCGCATCGGCCACCTCGGCAGCTTCAACGAGATCATGGCGCTGCAGGCGCTCGCGGGCGTCGAGATGGCGCTGATGGACGCGGGCATTCCGATCGAAGCCGGATCGGGCGTTGCCGCCGCGCAACAGCACTTCCGCAAATCCGCGCCGCAGATTCAACTGGCGAAAGTCGCCTAAGGAAGCCCGTTCATGAAAGTCTGTATCTACGGAGCAGGCGCGATAGGCGGATATTTGGCGGCGGGCCTCTCGGAGGTCGACGGCGTCGAGTTGTCGTTGATCGCGCGCGGGCCGCATCTCGCGGCGATCCGCGAAAACGGATTGAAGCTCCTGATCGGCGGCAAGGAGAAAGTCTGCAAGCCGAAGGCGACGAAATATCCCGTCGACCTCGGCCAGCAGGACTACGTCATCGTTTGCCTCAAGGCGCATCAGGCATGGGAATCGGCCGAAGACATACGGCCGCTCCTCGGTCCGCATACCGCGGTCGTCACCGGCCAGAACGGCGTGCCGTGGTGGTACCCCTACGGCCTCGGCTCGAAATTCGCGAATATGCGTCTTGCGAGCGTCGACCCCGACGGCCGCCAGTGGAAAGAGATTGGCCCCGAGCGTGCGATCGGCTGCGTCGTCTATCCCGCGACCGAAATCACCGAGCCCGGCGTCATCAAGCACGCCTACGGCAAGAAATTCGCGCTCGGCGAGCCGAACGGCGGCATGTCCGACCGCGCGAAGAAGCTTTCGGAAGTGCTGGAGAAAGCGGGCTTCGAGGCGCCGGTCCTGCAGGATATCCGCAGCGAAATCTGGCTGAAGCTCTGGGGCAATCTTTGCTTCAACCCGATCTCGGCACTGACCCGCACGACGCTCGACATCGTCGCGACCGAGCCGAGCCTTCGCTCGCTCTCCTACAGCATGATGGAAGAGGCGCAGGAGATCGCCGAGAAATTCGGCGCCTCCTTCCGCGTCGACATCAACCGCCGCATCAACGGCGCCGCCAAGGTCGGCGCGCACCGCACTTCGATGCTGCAGGATCTCGAGAACGGCCGTCCGTTAGAAATCGATGCGTTGTTGACATCGGTGCAGGAAATGGGGCGCCTGGTGAACGTCAGAACGCCGCATATCGACGCGGTACTCGGGCTCGTGCAACAGCTCGGACGCTCGCTGCAAATCTATCCGACTTTTCCGAATGTAGTGGCCAAAACCGGACATTCTTCTAGAATACAGGAGAACCATCCAGTCCCTGCCTAGAAATCCGGAAGTGATGATGAAGATTGTGTTTTTGGATCGCGGAACGATCGGGCCGAGCGTCGAACTCTCGCGCCCGTCGTTCCCGCACGAGTGGAAAGAACATGGCGCGAGCAAGCACGAGCAGGTGGTCGAACGCCTGAAGGGTGCGAATATCGCGATCACCAACAAGACGCCGATCCGCGAAAAGGATCTCGATCAGCTTCCCGACCTCAAGATGATCGCGATGGCCGCGACCGGCTATGACGTGGTCGATGTGGCGGCGGCGCAAAAGCGCGGCATCATCGTCTCGAATATTCGCGGCTATGCCGTGAACACCGTGCCTGAGCACACTTTCGCGCTGATCCTCGCGCTCCGCCGCTCCGTTGCGGGCTACCGGCAGGACGTAATCGACGGCGAATGGCAGAAGGCCGGGCAGTTCTGCTTCTTCACGCAACCGATCAAGGATCTCGCGGGCTCAACGCTCGGCATCGTCGGCGAGGGCGCGATCGGCCAGTCGGTGGCGAAAATCGGCCAGGCCTTCGGCATGAAGACGCTGTTCGCGGCGCATAAGGGCGTCACGGGCCTCGGGCCGCTCTACACCCCGTTTGACGAGGTGCTGGAGACAAGCGACGTCATCACGCTCCATAGCCCGCTCATGCCCGCGACCCGGAACATGATCGGGATCGCCGAATTCAAGAAAATGAAAAAGAAGCCGCTCCTCATCAATACAGCGCGCGGCGGGCTTGTGGTCGAGAAAGACCTCGTCCAGGCCATCAAGGAAGGATTGATCGCGGGCGCGGGCTT
>Ga0134125_10007696_pt1 | contig 12153 bp, 8 predicted proteins | sample KB31751_FD_96464 | JGI IMG/M metagenome (GOLD analysis project Ga0134125, IMG submission 96464) | Terrestrial soil microbial communities with excess Nitrogen fertilizer from Kellogg Biological Station, Michigan, USA - KB3-175-1 | ecosystem: Environmental > Terrestrial > Soil > Unclassified ... | reverse complement strand
GGACCGCGCCGACCTGCGGCGGTTCATCGCGCAGGGCCGCGTCGAGGTGATGGGCGGCACCTACAACGAACCCAATACCAATCTGACCAGCCCGGAAACGACCATTCGAAACCTGGTGCACGGCATGGGTTTTCAGCGTCACATCCTGGGTGCCGACCCGGCGACCGCGTGGCAGCTGGACGTGTTCGGCCACGACCCGCAGTTCCCCGGGCTGGCCGCCGACGCCGGCCTGACGTCGAGTTCGTGGGCCCGGGGACCGCACCACCAGTGGGGCCCGATGCACAGCGACGCCGGCCTGGCCGGCATGCAGTTCTGTAGCGAGTTCGAGTGGATCTCGCCGTCGGGCCGCGGCCTGCTCACCCACTACATGCCCGCGCACTACTCGGCGGGCTGGTGGATGGATTCCGCGACATCGCTGGGCGAGGCCGAGGACGCCACGTACGAGCTGTTCGACCAGCTCAAAAAGGTCGCGCTGACCCGCAACGTGCTGCTGCCCGTCGGCACCGACTACACCCCGCCCAACACCTGGGTCACCGCCATCCATCGCGACTGGGCCGCCCGCTACACCTGGCCGCGATTCGTGTGCGCGCTGCCGCGTGAATTCTTTGCGGCGGTGCGCGCCGAACTGGCGCAGCGTGAGTGTGTGCCCTCCCCGCAGACCCGCGACATGAATCCGATCTACACCGGCAAGGACGTGTCCTATATCGACACCAAGCAAGCCAACCGGGCCGCGGAGAACACCGTGCTACAGGCCGAGCGCTTCGCGGTGTTCGCGGCGCTGACGACCGGCGCCGACTACCCACATGCCGCCTTGGCCAAGGCGTGGGTGCAGCTGGCCTACGGCGCGCACCACGACGCGATCACCGGCTCGGAGTCCGACCAGGTCTACCTCGACCTGTTGACCGGCTGGCGCGACGCGTGGGAGTTGGGTCGCGCGGCCCGGGACAACTCACTGGCGCTGCTGTCGGGTGCAATCGATGGGGACGTCATCGTGTGGAACTCGCTGACGCAGGAGCGCACCGACATCGTCACCGCCCGGGTCGATCCGCCACTGCGCGCGGGCGCGCGGGTGCTAGAAGCGGACGGCGCCGAGCTGCCCGCGCTTGTCGAGCACGACGGGAGCTCGGTCACCTGGCTGGCCCGCGACGTCCCGTCGCTGGGCTGGCGGGCCTACCGGCTGGCTCCCGCCGATAAAGCCGACCGCACGACCGGCTGGGAACCGGTGCCGGGATCACTGATCGCCAACGAGCACTACCGGATCGAGGTCGACGCCGCCCGCGGCGGGGCGGTCGCCTCGCTGATCGCCGACGGCCGCGAGCTGATCGCCGACGGCCGGGTGGGCAACGAGCTCGCCGTCTACGAGGAATACCCCTCGCACCCGACGCAGGGCGAGGGCCCATGGCATCTGCTGCCCAAGGGACCGGTGGTGTGCTCGTCGGAAGCGCAGGCGCGGGTGCAGGCCCACCACGGTCCCCTCGGTCAGCGGGTGGTGGTGCACGGCCGGATCGGCACGCTGCTGCGCTACACCCAAACCCTGACGCTGTGGCGGGGCGTCGCGCGGGTGGACTGCCGCACCACGATCGACGAGTTCACCGGCGCCGATCAGCTGGTGCGGCTGCGCTGGCCGTGCCCGGTGCCGGGCGCCATGCCGGTCAGCGAAGTCGGCGACGCCGTCGTCGGTCGGGGTTTCGCGTTGCTGCACCCCACTCCCAGCGGCTCCCGCTCGGTGGATACCGCACGAGACCTGTGGACCTTGGACAACCCGGCGTACGGCTGGTTCGGCCTGTCCTCGGCGGCCCGGGTGCGGGTTTCGGGGGCCGGCGTGCGGGCGATATCGGTCGCCGAGGTGGTGTCGCCGGCGGAGACGCTGTCCGGACCGCTGGCGCGTGAGCTGATGGTGGCGCTGGTCCGCGCCGGAGTCACGGCCACCTGCAGCGCCGCGGACAAACCGCGCTACGGCTACCTCGAGGTGGATTCCAACCTGCCCGACGTGCGCATCGCGCTGGGCGGGCCGGACCGCAACGCCTTCACCCGGGCCGTGCTGGCCCACGCCGATCCGGTCTACGCCGAAGAACTGGACCGTCAGCTGGCGGCGGCCGGCCGGGCCAGGGTGTGGGTGCCGGCCGAGACGCCGCTGGCCGCGGTGTGGGTGCCCGGCGCCGACCTGCGCCCGCTGCGGTCACTGCCCGTGCTGGTGGTCGACGGCCGCGACGAAAACCAGCTGCGGGCGGCGATCGCCTCGGTGGCCGACGAGCTCGGCGACGCCGAGATCGTCGTCACGCAACAACCCCCGCCGGGAACCGACGCATTCGACGACCGCACCGTCGCCCTGCTCAACCGGGGGGTGCCCAGCTTCGCGGTCGACACCGAGGGCACCCTGCACACCGCGCTGATGCGCTCCTGCACCGGCTGGCCGTCGGGCATCTGGATCGACGACCCGCGCCGCACCGCGCCGGACGGCTCCAACTTCGCCCTCCAGCACTGGACCCACACCTTCGACTACGCAGTGGTCAGCGGCGAGGGCGACTGGCGGCGCGCGGAAATCCCCGCCCGCAGCGCACAGTTCTCCCAGCCGTTGCTCGTCGTCGCCGGGGGTCGGCGGCCCGGCGCGCTACCACCGGCCGGTTCGCTGCTGCGCGTCGAGCCCGCCGAATCGGTACACCTGGCGGCACTCAAGGCGGCCGGCAATCCCCTGACCGCGGGCAGCGCGGCGCCGCTCGACCCGAACGCGGTCGCCCTGCGGTTGGTGGAAACGACCGGGGCGCGAACCCGCGTCGTTCTCGGCTCGGACTTCGCGGCGATCAGCGACCTGCGGCGCGCCGATCTCCTGGAAAGGCCAACCGGGCGCCTGGATTCGGTCGACCTGCATGGCTACCAGGTGGCGACCGTGCTGGCCCGCTTCGATATGCCCGGGGCGGTATCGGATGCCGCCGCCGTGGCTCCGCACGCCGAGGCCGCCCAGCCGCTGTACGCCCGCTATTGGCTGCACAACCGGGGCCCGGCGCCGCTCGGTGGGCTGCCCGCGGTCGCCTACCTGCACCCGGCGCTGGTCAGCGCGTATCCGGGCGGCGAGGTGACCGTGCGCCTCACGGCGGCCAGCGATTGCAGCGACGCCACGCTGCGCGGCGGGGTCGTCGTTGCTTGCCCGGACGGCTGGTCGGTTTCACCCACCGAGCTGCCGTTGACCCTGTGCAGCGGCGGCCACGTGGAGGCCGACGTGGTGGTGTCGATCCCGCCCGGCGCCGAACCCGGGCTCTACCCGGTCCGGGCCGAGCTGCGCCTCACCGGGGATGGGATCCCGGCTTCGTGGCGGCAAGGGGTGGAGGACGTGTGCGTGGTGGCGGTGGGGGACGGGCCGGTCGACCCCGGCGAGCTGATCTACCTTGCCGGCGGGCCCAGCGAGGTCACGCTGCGACCCGGGCAAGCGGGCGACCTGACCGTCACGGTCGGCACCCACGGCCGGGCCGACCTGGGGCTGGAGGCGCATCTGATCAGCCCGTGGGGGACGTGGGAATGGATGGGCCCCGCCGCGCTCGGCGCGGTCCTGCCCGCCCGCGGCACCGTCGACCTCGGCTTCCGCTTGACCCCCCCGGCGTGGCTGGAACCCGGCCGGTGGTGGGCGCTGGTGCGCATCGGCTGCGCCGGACGCCTGATCTACTCGCCCGCCGTGCAGGTGACGGTGACATGAGCAACCACCCGATCGCGACCGTCGCCGGCATCCCCGTGTCGTCCGCCGAAATCGACGCGGCCGAAGCGCGGCTACGCGCCGCGCGGGGAGCGGGCGCGCTGCCGGCCGGCGGCACCGGCGAGGGCCGCCAACTGCGGCGCTGGCTGACCCAACTGATCGTGACCCAACGCGTGATCGCCACGGAGGCGGGCGCGCGCGGGCTGACCGCGCGCGGGGCCCCGCCCGAGATCGAGTTGCTGCCCGACGCGACCGCACGGCTGGAGATCGGCAGCGTCGCCGCGGCCGTGCTGGCCGATCCGCGCGCCCGGGCGCTGTTCGCCGATGTCACCGCCGCGGTGCACGTCACCGATGGCGAGGTGGCCGCCTATCACGCCCGCAACCCCCTGCGTTTCGCCGGAACTCAACGAGATCAAAATGGCTGGCGCACAACAGCATTGGTTGCACCGCCGCTGAACGAGGTGCGATCGGTGATCGCCGAACATCTGCGCGGCGCCGCCCGCCGGCGCGTCTTCCGGCTGTGGCTGGATGCCCGCCGCGCCGAGCTGGTGCGGCTCGCGCCCGGTTACGAGCATCCCGGCGACCCCCGCCAGCCTGACAACACCCACCGGCACTGAACGCCATGCTTACCCTCTGCTTGGACATCGGCGGCACCAAAATCGCTGCCGCACTGGTCGATTCGGATGGCGCGCTCGCGTACACCGCGATTCGCCCCACCCCGGCCACGGCCGCCTCCGACGACGTGTGGGCCGTCGTAGAGGCCATGATCACCGACGCGTTGCGGGCGGCCGACGCCCCGATCACCGCCGTCGGTATCGCCTCGGCCGGGCCGATCGATGGGCGCACCGGATCGGTCAGCCCGATCAACATCGCGAGCTGGGACCGTTTCCCGCTGCGCGACCGGGTTGCCGCGACGCTGCCGGGACTGCCGGTGATACTGGGCGGCGACGGCCTGTGTATGGCGTTGGGGGAGCACTGGATTGGTGCGGGCCGTAGCGCGGGACCGGACGCCCGGTTCCTGCTGGGCATGGTGGTCTCGACCGGGGTGGGCGGCGGGTTGGTGCTCGACGGCGTCCCCTACATCGGACGCACCGGCAACGCCGGTCACGTCGGGCACGTCGTGGTCGACCTGGACGGTTCGCCCTGCACCTGCGGCGGCCACGGCTGCGTGGAGACGGTGGCGTCCGGGCCGTGGATGGTGCACTGGGCGCGGGAAAACGGATGGGCCGCACCGCCCGGCGCGGGCGCGAGCGACCTGGCCGTTGCGGCGGCGGCCGGAGACCCGTTGGCCCAGCGGGCGTTCCATCGGTCGGCCAACGCTCTCGCCGCGATGATCGCCTCGGTCGGCGCGGTCTGCGATCTGGACCTCGTCGTGATCGGGGGAGGGGTGGCCAAGTCCGGGCCGCTGCTCTTCGACCCGCTGCGGGCCAAGCTCGGCGACTACGCGGGACTGGACTTCTTGTCCGGCCTGCGCGTGGTGCCGGGCGAGCTCGGCGGTGAAGCCGGTCTGATCGGCGCCGCCCGGCTCGCGGCTCTCGGCTGACGCGCGGCAGACGGCCCCGGACAGCTCCCTACGCTGGCTGCATGAACCACAGCATCGACGCGCTCGCGGTTGTGATCACGGGACTGATGGTCGGCGTGGAGCTGGCGGTCGCGGTTTTCTTCAACCCGCTCATCGCGCGGCTGCCCGATGACGCCTTCCGTGCGGCCCGCGGCGGTGCCGCCCGAGCGCTGGGCACGACGATGCCGTTCTGGTACGCCGTCACTCTGCTGCTGGTGGTGGCGCTCGCCGTCCAGGAGCGGGGAGCGCCGCGCGACTGGCTCTGCGGCGTCGCCGGGGGCCTGATGGCCGCGGCCGTGTTGCTGACGGTCACCATGCTGGTGCCGATCAACAACCGCATCGCGAAATGGCCGGGCACCCGTGAGCTCTCCCGCGAGCTCGCGGCCCGGTGGGATCGACGGCATCGGCTACGAGTGATCCTGCTGTTGGCGGCGTTCGTCCTGCTGACCCTCGCCGTCACCTGAGCCGTCACCTGAGGTCGCCGTTTTGGCTGACCGCGCGGGCCACGCTATTCTGTTGTCCGATCCACCGAAGACCGTCGGTCACCGAGCAATCGGTTGAAGGTCCGGGAACATCCCGGCGGCCCACGCAGGAGGACGAGGCACCAGCGCCGGCTCGCGCCGGCGTGTTTTTACGCCCCGGCCGCTTCCTGCGCCGGGGCGTTCGTCGTTTTTCGGGGAATCGAGACGACACGTCGCATGACTTTCACTTCAGGAGGTAGGCATGGCCAGGGCTGACAAGGCCACCGCCGTTGCAGACATCGCCGAGCAGTTCAAGGAATCGACCGCGGCCCTGGTCACCGAGTACCGCGGTCTGACGGTCGCCAACCTGGCCGCGCTGCGGCGCTCGCTGGGCGGGGCGGCCACCTACTCGGTGGCCAAGAACACGCTGGTCAAGCGCGCGGCTTCGGAAGCCGGGGTCGAGGGCCTCGACGAACTCTTCGCCGGTCCGACGGCCATCGCGTTCGTCACCGGGGAACCGGTCGACGCCGCCAAGGCCATCAAGACCTTCGCCAAGGAACACAACGCGCTGGTCATCAAGGGCGGCTACATGGACGGCCGCGCGCTGACGGTCGCCGAAGTCGAGCGCATCGCCGACCTCGAGTCGCGCGAGGTACTGCTGGCCAAGCTGGCCGGCGCGATGAAGGGCAACCTCGCCAAGGCGGCCGGGTTGTTCAATGCTCCGGCTTCGCAGGTCGCCCGGCTCGCGGCCGCGCTGCAGGAGAAGAAGGCCGCAGAGGGGCCGGCAGCTCCCGCCGCGGAACCCGCCGCCGCCGCGGAACCCGCCGCAGAACCAGCTTCGGAACCACCCACTGAGGCTCCGGAAACCCCGGCCGAAGCCGAATAAACCCCAACCCGAAATCAGGAAGGACCCACACCCATGGCAAAGATGTCTACTGACGACCTGCTCGACGCTTTCAAGGAAATGACCCTGCTGGAGCTCTCCGACTTCGTCAAGAAGTTCGAGGAGACCTTCGAGGTCACCGCAGCCGCCCCGGTCGCCGTCGCCGCGGCCGGCCCGGCCGCCGGTGGCGCGCCCGCCGAGGCCGCCGAGGAGCAGTCGGAATTCGACGTGATCCTCGAGTCCGCCGGTGACAAGAAGATCGGCGTCATCAAGGTGGTCCGCGAGATCGTCTCGGGCCTCGGCCTCAAGGAGGCCAAGGATCTGGTCGACGGCGCCCCCAAGCCGCTGCTGGAGAAGGTGGCCAAGGAGGCCGCCGACGAGGCCAAGACCAAGCTCGAGGCCGCCGGCGCCACCGTCACCGTCAAGTAGTTCTGCCGAACAGACACATAAGCCCCCACACGCCCGGCGTGTCGGGGGCTTATGTGTCTGTTCAGCGCGACGTCGCCGACCGCAGCGACCGGTTTACCTTCTCCGGTGAATCCCCAAGCGCCACAAGCAAGTTCGACGTCATCGAACCCAGCACCGGGACGACGGCCGAGCTGTCATCGCCGTAATAGCCGGCCAGCTCCAGCATGACGAATCCGTGGATCGACGCCCAGAACTGGGCCGCTATCGCCACCACCGCCGCGTCGTCATCGGCCGCACCGGCGCCGATCCGCCCCGCCAGCACGCACCGGTGCACCGCGCGCACGACGTGCGCAAAGCTTGGGTAGCCCCGCTCGATCTCGGCGACTGTCAGCGTCAGGACGTTGTGAGCCGGCGCGTTGATGCCGTGTGCGCTGGTGCTGCCGAACATCAGCCGATACATGTGCGGGCGCTTGATCGCGTAGCGCCGGTAGGCCGCACCGATCACGAACAGGTCGGCGACCGGATCGTCGCTTTCGGCCACGGCCAGCGCGGCGTCGAACTGCCGCAGTCCGGCCTCGGCCACCTCCGCGATCAGCCCGCCCATCCCGCCGAAATGGGTGTACAGGGCCATCGTCGAGGTGCCCGCGGCGCCGGCCACCCTGCGGGTCTGCAGTGCGTCGGGGCCGTGCTCGTGCAGCAGGTCGACCGCCGCGGACAGCATGTCGTCCCGGACGTTGCGGACGCCGTCCTGTACCTCGGAAGTCATCCTTGTCATCTTCTCACCCGGGGCGTAGCGTGCCAATAACGCTGAAATAACAATGTTATAGGAGCTCTGCCATGACGACCAGAGAAACCGTCAAGTCGTCGAACCCCTACCTCGAAGGCTTCCTGGCCCCGGTGAACGCGGAGGTCACCGCCACCGACCTCGAGGTCACCGGGCGCATCCCCGAACACCTCGACGGGCGCTACCTGCGCAACGGGCCGAACCCGGTTGCCGAGGTCGACCCCGCGACCTACCACTGGTTCAGCGGCGACGGCATGGTGCACGGGGTTGCGCTGCGCGATGGCCGGGCGTGCTGGTATCGCAACCGGTGGGTGCGCACCGCCCACGTCTGCGCCGAACTCGGCGAGCCGGCGCCCAGCGGGCTGAACCCGCGCGCCGGCATGCTCTCCGTCGGTCCCAACACCAACGTGCTGAGCCATGCCGGACACACGCTGGCGCTCGTGGAGGGCGGCGGGGCGAATTACCGGCTGACCGACGAGCTGGACACCGAAGGGCCCTGCGATTTCGATGGAACCCTGTTCGGCGGATACACCGCCCATCCGCACGCCGATCCGCGGACCGGCGAATTGCACGCGGTGTCCTACTCGTTCACCCGCGGGCGCACCGTGCAGTACTCGGTGATCGACACCCGCGGCCGAGCCCGGCGCACCGTCGACATCGAGGTGGGCGGGTCGCCGATGATGCATGACTTCTCGCTGACCGACAAATACGTGGTGATCTACGACCTGCCGGTCACGTTCGACCCCGTCCAGGTGATGCCGGCGAACGTGCCCCGCTGGTTGAGTCTGCCGGCGCGGCTGGTCATGCAGTCGCTCATCGGGCGCGTGCGGTTGCCCAGCCCGATGACGACGATGCTCAATCGCAATCGGCGGCCGATCGATCGGATGCCCTACACGTGGGATGACGACTACCCGGCGCGCATCGGGGTCATGCCACGGGACGGCGGCAGTCGAGACATGCGCTGGTTCGACATCGAGCCCTGCTACGTCTACCACCCGCTCAACGCCTACTCCGAAATGCGAGACGGGGCAGAGGTTTTGGTGCTCGATGTGGTGCGTTACTCGCGGATGTTCGACCGTGACCTGCGCGGTCCCGGCGACAGCCGGCCGACGCTGGACCGCTGGACGCTCAACCTGGCGACGGGGGCGTTGACCAGCGAACGCCGCGACGATCGCCCACAGGAATTCCCGCGTATCAACGAGACCCTGCTGGGCGGGCGGCACCGATTCGGCTACACCATCGGTACCGAAGGCGGTTATCTGTCGAGCGGCGCATCCGAGATGTCCACCGCCCTGTACAAGCACGATTACGCCACCGATTCCAGCACCGCCGCCGAACTCGATCCCGGCCTTTTACTCGGCGAAATGTCATTCGTGCCCGACCCCGCGGCACGCGCCGAGGACGACGGCATCCTGATGGGCTTCGGCTATCACCGCGGCCGCGACGAAGGCCAGTTGCTGTTGCTGGACGCACAGACACTCGAGCACGTCGCCACCGTCCACCTGCCGCAGCGGGTGCCGATGGGCTTCCACGGCAACTGGGCGCCAGCTGGCTAACACGTGCGTCAAATAAGTTGCGCCGTCGGGGCTTCCGGCCGAGTCTGCGGACGGCCAATTTTTCCCGGGCTGTGTTCCGCAACCCTGATGCCGTGTGGCGGGCGTGCGCTACAGTGACTCATGCCACACAAAATGGCAGGTGGCGGGCACGAGTGTCGTAGGAAGGATTTCCCATGGGCGTCGCAATCGAGGTGAATGGACTTACGAAGTCCTTCGGTTCCTCGAGAATCTGGGAAGACGTGACGTTGGAAATCCCTGCCGGGGAGGTCAGCGTCCTGCTGGGACCGTCGGGTACCGGCAAATCGGTGTTCCTGAAGTCGCTGATCGGTTTGTTGCGCCCCGAGCGCGGCTCGGTCGTCATCGACGGCACCGACATCCTGCAGTGTTCGGCCAAGGAGCTCTACGAGATCCGCACGCTGTTCGGCGTGATGTTCCAGGACGGCGCGCTGTTCGGCTCGATGAACCTGTTCGACAACGCCGCCTTCCCGCTGCGCGAGCACACGAAGAAGAAGGAAGGCGAGATCCGTGACATCGTCATGGAGAAGCTGACCCTGGTCGGCCTCGGCGGGGACGAGAAGAAGTTCCCCGGAGAGATCTCCGGCGGTATGCGCAAGCGCGCCAGCCTGGCCCGCGCCCTGGTGATGGACCCACAGATCATCCTGTGCGACGAGCCCGACTCCGGTCTGGACCCGGTTCGTACCGCCTACCTGAGCCAGCTGATCCTCGACATCAACGCCCAGATCGACGCCACCGTCCTGATCGTGACGCACAACATCAACATCGCCCGCACCGTGCCGGACAACATGGGCATGTTGTTCCGCCGCAAGCTGGTCATGTTCGGCCCGCGCGAGGTGCTACTGACCAGCGACGAGCCGGTGGTGCGGCAGTTCCTCAACGGCCGCCGGATCGGGCCGATCGGCATGTCCGAGGAAAAGGACGAGGCGACCATGGCCGAAGAGCAGGCCATGATCGACGCCGGTCACCACGCCGGCGGCGTCGAGGAGATCGAGGGAGTGCCGCCGCAGATCCTGGCGACCCCGGGGATGCCCGAGCGCAAGGCCGTCGCCCGCCGCCAGGCCCGGGTGCGCGAGATTCTGCACACCCTGCCCAAGAACGCTCAGGCCGCCATCCTCGACGACCTCGAAGGCACTCGCAGGTTCCGCGCGCACGAGTTCGGCGACTAGTGCGCCGGCCCGGCGGGTTCCTCGATAACTCCCCGTAACACGGCGGCCCGCCCTCTTGACGACGGGCCCTAAACGGGCCAGTCTGTTGGGCAGCATGTACCTGAACTGTTCAAGGGAAGTCGAGATCGCCAGCCAGCGTCGATATCCTTGGACCGCCAGTACTGGGAAGTTGAGGAATGCGCAGTCCTGCGCTATTGTTGGACGTTGCGCTGGCTACCTCCTGCCCACCTCACCCGCCACTTGACACCGTGGTCTAAGCCTGAGCCCCCTTACGTGGCTTAGTTCTTTAGTTGCGCGCGTGAGATCCGGACAGATCGTTCGCCGGCCGAACCGACACAATTCGCGGCGAGCTGGCCGGTATTTCCGGCCTTCGTGAGTCGCACGAGGTGCTGGAAGGATGCATCTTGGCTGATTTCCGCCAGAGCAAGACGGATCGCCCACAAAATTCCTCTAACGGAAGTTCGTCAAACGGCTCCGTGCCTGGAGCGCCCAACCGAGTTTCCTTCGCCAAGCTCCGCGAACCGCTCGAGGTTCCGGGTCTGCTTGACGTGCAGATCGACGCCTTCGAGTGGTTGATCGGCGCGCCGCGGTGGCGTGAGGCGGCCGCCGCACGCGGCGAGGGCAAGGCGGGGGTCACCCCGGTGGGCGGCCTGGAAGAGGTGCTCTTAGAGCTTTCGCCGATCGAGGACTTCTCCGGCTCGATGTCGCTGTCGTTCTCCGATCCGCGTTTCGACGAGGTCAAGGCGCCGGTCGACGAGTGCAAAGACAAGGACATGACGTACGCGGCCCCGCTGTTCGTCACGGCCGAGTTCATCAACAACAACACCGGTGAGATCAAGAGCCAGACGGTGTTCATGGGTGACTTCCCGATGATGACCGAGAAGGGCACCTTCATCATCAACGGCACCGAGCGCGTGGTGGTCAGCCAGCTGGTCCGCTCGCCCGGTGTGTACTTCGACGAGTCCATCGACAAGTCGACCGAGAAGCTGCTGCACAGCGTCAAGGTGATCCCCAGCCGCGGCGCGTGGCTGGAGTTCGACGTCGACAAGCGCGACACCGTCGGCGTGCGCATCGACCGCAAGCGCCGCCAGCCGGTCACCGTCCTGCTCAAGGCGCTGGGCTGGAGCAACGAGCAGATCCACGAGCGGTTCGGCTTCTCCGAGATCATGATGTCGACGCTGGAGAAGGACAACACCGCCGGTACCGACGAGGCGCTGCTGGACATTTACCGCAAGCTGCGTCCGGGCGAGCCGCCGACCAAGGAGTCCGCGCAGACCCTGCTGGAGAACCTGTTCTTCAAGGAGAAGCGCTACGACCTGGCCCGCGTCGGGCGCTACAAGGTCAACAAGAAGCTCGGGCTGAATGTCGGCGAGCCGATCACGAGCTCGACGCTGACCGAGGAAGACGTCGTCGCCACCATCGAGTACCTGGTGCGCCTGCACGAGGGCCAGTCGACGATGACGGTTCCCGGTGGCTCCGAGGTGCCGGTGGAGACCGACGACATCGACCACTTCGGCAACCGCCGGTTGCGCACCGTCGGTGAGCTGATCCAGAACCAGATCCGGGTCGGCATGTCGAGGATGGAGCGCGTCGTCCGGGAGCGGATGACCACCCAGGACGTCGAGGCCATC
>Ga0134125_10007695_pt1 | contig 12154 bp, 10 predicted proteins | sample KB31751_FD_96464 | JGI IMG/M metagenome (GOLD analysis project Ga0134125, IMG submission 96464) | Terrestrial soil microbial communities with excess Nitrogen fertilizer from Kellogg Biological Station, Michigan, USA - KB3-175-1 | ecosystem: Environmental > Terrestrial > Soil > Unclassified ... | reverse complement strand
GCCCCACGATCGCTTCAACGCGCCGACTACCAATGATCGGGCCTTTCAGCCGCAGAATCCCACGTGTCATCCGTCATATCGTCATCGCGCAAAAAGACTGGGTTACGCCACGGGCTGCTAGGCGCGGCTCTCGTTGAGCAGGGCCGTATATCGAATTTGGTACTGGCCTTCGACGACTCCACCACAGATAAAAAATCGCAGCAATCAGCAATAAAGCGCTCGCGACGGGACCGAGTGTCTGAATTGATGACATGACAGTCTGGATCATTGATGGAGACTGTCCACTTGGTGTATCGAGGGGCCACCAGTGCTTAGAATCGAACAGTAAGTACCAGCTTGGGAACGCCACAACCGCTGCTGCAATGATGCTGAAGACGGCGATTTTTTCGCCTCTGCTCCACGGGACCATTCCTGAGATTCTATCACCAGCGCGCTCGGTATGTGTGAGTCAAGTAAGTTGTTGCCATTATTTGGTCTGGCAACCCGCACCAGATGATGAGTCGGATCACAACGTGGGAACCGAACGAAGGCGCGTCAGAATCATGCCGTTTAATATCTATTCATTTGCCAGATCAAATTCCGTTTTGGATGCGACGATAGTCGTCGATCACGATAAAATGAAAAGTTGGAGGGCCTTTATGCTATGAAGAATGCGACTCTACTCACGCTGTTAATGGCTGTCTCCGGGCTTTCTCAGCCCCAACCGAAATTCGAAATAGCCGACGTTCACGTCAGCAAATCTCCGCAGTATGGCTACGCATCGTATCGCGATGGCGTACTCGGCGTACTTGGCAACGGACGTTACATCTACCGTGATGCCACGATGCTTCAGCTAATCGAGGCGGCTTGGGGAATGTCCGAAGACACCATCTCCGGCGGCCCAAGCTGGGTCAGTCTTGACTTGTACGACGTGATCGCTAAAGTTCCTGATGGAACAGGGCTGGCGGCAGCCAGGCTGATGCTTCAGAACCTCCTGTTGGATCGGTTCGGCCTTGTCGTCGGTCATGGCACACTCCCTCTTCCCCGGTACGTGCTAACCATTACCAAAGGAGGATCGAAGTTGAAACCTGCAAGTGGTTCGGAGACTACTGGATGTCAGCCTCAACCTCCGGGAAATTTCAACATTGCTGACCCCTCTTCCATTCCGAATAATCGAATCTTCTGCCGTGGTCTGACATCGCTCGAAATTGCGGAAAATCTGCGAATGTTGGCGGGCGACTATGTCGCCGAGAATTTGATTGATTCGACCGGGCTCAAAGGAGCCTACGACTTTAATCTTGAGTGGACGTCTCACGGCGTGCTTGGGGTGAAAGGCGCCGACGCCATTCCACTGTTCACCGCTCTCGAAAAACAACTGGGATTGAAACTCGAACTGCAGAACGTTTCTGTTCCTTCGCTGATGATTGAAAAGGTGAATCGCAAGCCGGGGCCGAATCCAGCGGGTGTTGAAACATCGCTGGCGGAGGCGGCCCCTCGGTTCGAGGCGGCCAGTATCAAGCTGGCGAATCCGGATAAACCCTTTAAAGGATTCGGCTATACCGGCGGCACTCAGATGCGTGCGGGTGGAACCCTGCGCGATTTGATTTCATATTCGCTGGGAATCAATAGGAACGTCGCCGATGATACAGTGATGGGGCTTCCTAAATCCGCTGATGAACAGCAGTGGGATATTATTGCCAAACTACCGGAGACCGGTGAAGGTGCGCCCTCGCTGGTTAACGGAAAGCGGCAACTCCCGCCACGCAGTGTGCTGACAGAAATGCTTCATGGTTTTCTAGTCGACAGCTTCGAAATCAAAACGCACACCGAGAATCGTGAGCTCACGGTATACGCACTGACGCTGGTTGGTTCTAAACCGAAGATGACCCAGGCTGACGATTCAGAGCGGTCCGGCTGCAAGCTCGAATACGATGCCCCAAAACCTGCTCCGAATCTGCATATATTCGTCATGAATTCCTGCAAAAATCTCACTATGGAAGAACTCGCCACGTATTTGCCGCAGTGGGCACCGGCTTGGATCGATCATCCTATCATTGACGAGTCTGGTCTCCGAGGTGGTTGGGATTTTCTGTTGGGTTGGACACCTTCCCCTGTAATGATGCAGCTGGCTCCCCCGAGCGCGGGTGTCGGTGACGCAGCATCTCCAAACGGAATTTCAGCGTTTGAAGCGCTGGAGCAGGAACTCAAGCTAAAGTTGGTTACGCGGAAGCGTATGATCCCGGTGATCGTTGTGGATCATATTGATGAGAGGCCAATCGAATAGATTTAGTTGGCGGCGATGCGTTACCGGTTCGGCGAAAAGGCTCCGATCCGCACAAACATGCCGCAAGTTGGCAGGGATCTGAGACTTGATTGGACGGGCCACAGAGTGGCCACGAACGCGTTGTGCCGGATGCCAATTCGTTGGTGGTAAATATGGATGGGAGCAAGGGGACAGTTAAAACGCCATGCGCAGCCGCCTGACGCCCCAATTCCGCCTGGGTCTCCGGATTAAGGTCAACCGTTATAGCCATCACTCCACCTGCCAACAATTATCGATCATCGGACGCCGGTAGAGACGGCATTTCAACAATCTTCAAATTTTTTTGCTCTCATTCCAATAGCCTTAGATCGCTCACCCGCCTCTTTCTTCGCGAGTCGCTCTCCCACCTGTGCTATCACCACACCAGAAAAGGAGACCCTCACCCACCATGCCCACCCAAAAACAACTAGCCGCCAACCGCCGCAACGCCCAAAAATCCACCGGCCCCCGCACCGCCGAAGGCAAATCCATCTCCCGTCTCAACGCCCGCCGCGAAGGCTTCACCGGCCAAATAGTCATCCTCGACGCCGAAGACCGCCCCCACTTCGAAAAATTCAAATCAGACCTCGTCGCCGACCTCCAGCCCAAAACCACCCTCGAACTCTCCCTCGCCCACGCCATCGCCTGGGACACCTGGCGCCTCAACCACCTCCGCGCCATCGAAACCAACCTCTACGCGCTCGGAGCAGAAGACCCCACCCCAACCCGCCGCTATCAAAGCGACGATCCCCGCCTCGACCCCGCCATCTCCGACGCCGCCACCTTCCTCCACGACTCCGCCCATTTCGACCGCCTCAGCCTCTATGAACAACGCCTCACCCGCACCCTCCACAAAAATCTGGCCGCCCTCCGCGACCTCCAAACCGAACGCCGCCGCCACGAATCCGAAGCCCGCGCCGAAGAAGTCCTCTTGGCCCGAGCCAACGATATCAACGGCTTACCCCACGAAGCCCCCGCCCCCGCCCCAAATGGGTTCGTTTTTTCGAATGACGAAATCCACACCGCCGCCCACCGCGCCAGCGCCCTCGAAGTCGCCCACCAAACCCTCCGCGAAACCCCCCCCCGCGTCCAGTTCGCCTCAGCCGCCTCGTCCTCAGGCCCCGCCGAACTTCTCCCATGGCCCGCGGACAAAGATGCAGCATAATAAAGACAGCAAGCCTGCGCGATATACTGAAATATCCCCAATCCGATATACTTAAGGGTGTTTAGATGAAAGCCAGCAACTCACTGTGGAAATCGAAGCTCCAGGGCCGCATCGCCGAACCTCTGGCCACCGAGCTCGATGTCTACGAAAACGAAATCGCCCTCCGCAAGCACGGCAAAATCGAAGATCGCATCTTCGCCGAAACCCGCCTCCGCCGCGGCTCCTACGGCCAGCGCTATGACAACGGTCAGCGGTCCGACGGCGAAACCACTCGCACCATTCCATACCCCGACGTGCCCACGAAGGGCCCCAACACCATGTGGGACGCCCCGGGCATGCAGCGCATCAAAATCCCCTACGGCGGCCTGAACGCCTCCCAGCTCGAAACCCTGGCCGACCTCTGCGAAGAGTACTCGGATGGCATCGCCCACATCACCACCCGCCAGGACGTTCAGCTCCACTTCGTCCACATCGAAGATTGCCCCACCATCATGCGCCGCCTCGGCGCGGTCGGCATCACCACACGCGAAGCCTGCGGCAACACGGTCCGCAACGTCACCTGCTGCCCCATCGCCGGCGTCTGCCGCACCCAGACTTTTGACGTCACGCCCTACGCCAAAGCCGCCGCGTACTTCATGCTCGGCCACCCCGATTCCCAGGCGTTTGGACGTAAATTCAAGATCGCTTTCTCCGGCTGCGCTCACGAAGCCTGCGGACTGGTTCGCCTGCACGATTTCGGCTGCATCGCCGTCACGCGCGAAGAGAACGGCCAGCTTCGCCGCGGCTTCCAGCTCTGGGTCGGCGGCGGACTCGGCCCCGTTCCCCAGCAAGCGCGCCTCTTTGACGACTTCGTTCCTGAAGAAGAAATTCTTCCCCTCTGCCAGGCCGTCGGACTCGTCTTCGCCCGCCTCGGCGAAAAGAAAAACCGCAACACCGCGCGTCTCAAATTCGTCGTCAGCAAGCTCGGCATCGATGAGTTCCGCCGCCTCGTTCTCGAAGAACGCGCCGGCCTCAAGTACGATCCCCGCTGGACCAGCTACCTCAAAGACGCCCACGGCCATCAGGAAGAAGCCCTCAAGCCGGCCTCGCTGCTCCAGATTGAGCCTGTCCGTCCCGAAGGCTTCGACAGGTGGCAGCGCGTCAATGTCTATCAGCAGCGCCAGGAAGGCTATTCGACGGTCACCATCGCCCTCCCGCTCGGCGATATCACCGGCCCCCAGCTCCGTAAAGTCGCCGACGTCTCGCGCAAGTACGTCAAGGAAACCATCCGCAGCACGGTCGAACAAAACCTGGTGCTCCGCTGGGTGAGCAATGCCGATCTCCCCGCGCTCTACGCCGAATTAAACGAAGCGAACCTCGCGACCGCTGTTGCCGAAACCATCGTCGACGTCGCCTCCTGCCCCGGTACCGATACCTGCAAACTGGGCATCTCCGCTTCCCGCGGACTCGCCGGCGAGCTCCGCGAACGCCTCGCCGCGAAAAACGCCGAGCTCGATGAAGTCATCGGCGGCCTTCGCATCAAGATCAGCGGTTGCTTCAACTCCTGCGGCCAGCACCATATCTCGGATCTCGGCTTCTACGGCGTCAGCCGCAAGAAGGGTAACCACGTCGTCCCGCACTTCCAGGTGCTGCTCGGCGGCGAATGGCAGAACAACGCCGGTACCTATGGACTCGCCATCGGCGCCGTTCCCTCCAGGCGCGTTCCAGAGACGGTCGAGCTCATCACCAGCCGCTATCGCGCCGAACGTCTCGATAAAGAACGGTTCCAGGATTGGATTAAGCGCATCGGCAAAGCGGAATGCAAAAAGATGATCGATAACTTCACCGCGCTCCCGACGCACGATGAAGATCCGTCGCTCTTCAGCGACTGGGGCGATCCCCGCGAATACTCCATCGGCGATATCGGCGTCGGCGAATGCGCCGGCGAAGTCGTCGATCCGGTCGAATTCCAGCTCGTCGCCGCCGAGCGCGAAGTCTTCGAAGCGCAGTTGAAGCTCGATGCCGGCGATATCGAAAATGCGTCCGTGATGGCCTGGGAAGCGATGCTCCACGCCGCGCAGGCCCTGCTCAAGTTCCGGCTGGGTATCGCGCCGTCCGATCCTGCTCGCGTGGTGGAAGATTTCCGCACGCACTTCTACGACACGGAGCTTTTCTTCGATCCCTTCGTGAAAGCCAAATTCGCGCAGGACTTCTTCAACGCCTGGGAAAACCGGAACGTGAAGCGCACGGTCGATACCACCCACATGCTGGTCGAAGAAGCGCAGTTGTTCATCGAAGCTTCTTATAGCTGCCACACCCGCATGACCGCCACCCCCGCAAAGGTGACTGCCTGATGAATCCGGATTCCGTACAGCACATCAACGTCAAAGTTTTCGCCACCGCAACCGCCGAAAGCGACGCAGTGGTCAAAGTTTTCCACCGCTGGATCAAGGACACCGTCTGTCCCGAAATGCTGATCGACGTCGCCGAATACAGCCACGTCCCGGAAGGTCCTGGCATACTCCTGATCGCCCACGAAGCGAACTACAGCCTGGATAATCGCCAGAACCGCCCCGGCCTCCTCTACAACCGCAAGATAGCCGACGAAGGCACCTTCCAGGAAAAGCTCGCCCAGGCCCACGCCTCCGCGTTAGCCGCCTGCGACCGCCTCGAAAAAGAAACCACCCTGAAGTTCGACCGCAACCGCCTCGAAGTTTTCGTCAATGACCGGGCGCTGGCCCCGAACATCGAGGACACCTGGCAAGCCTTGGAACCCGAACTGAAAAAGTATTTTCCGAAGGCAAAACTCGAAAAGGTAGGCGAGCCCAGAGACCTCTTCCGGGTAGCGGTTTCAGCCGAATAACTCCACCAACTCCCCGAACCCCCTAACCACCATGAGCCGACCCTCCGGATCGCGAAGATCTTCGCGTTCGAGGGTCCACGTGCGTTCATGCGGCACATATACCGCCCGTAGGCCAGCCGCCAAAGCCGGATTAATATCCGACCGCGGACTATTCCCGATCATCCACGTATGCCGATGGTCAAACCCCCGCACCTCGGCCAGCCGTAAATACGCCTCCCGATTCTTCTCCCTCACCACCTCGCAATGCGCAAACAAAGGCCGCAGCCCCGAAAGATCGATCTTGCGGTTCTGCTCTTCCGGATGCCCCTTCGTAAACATCGTGAGCTCATGCTTCTGCGCCAGCAAAGGCAAAGTCTCCGCCACCCCAGGCATCAGCACGATCTGCTGCTCCAGAATCCGGTGCCCCATCTCCTTCACGGTCGCGATGTCATGCTCATCGATCGCCCGTTCCGACAGCCGCTCCAGACACTGGCCTAAATTCCGGGCGAAGTTGAGAGCGCCATAGCCATGGATCTTGTTGTTCACGACCTCGATCTCATCGAGCGCAGACCGGATCTCATCCGGCGTCAGAGAGGAATGATTCAGATACGCGCAGAATTCATCGAACGCCTGCTCGAAGTAGATGTTGTTCTCCCAGAGCGTATCGTCAGCGTCAAATATGAGGTGTTGTCTTTCAGTGACCGTCATTTGGGCGGAGGCGGTGCGAGCACGAACGGTATCTCCACCACCACGTCTACATCTATCGGCTCGCCATTCCGCGTCGCCGGATAGAACTCCCATTTTGACAGCGCCTCTTCCGCGCTCCGGTCCAGCCGTTCGTCATCGCCCCGAAGCACTTCAATCGAGGAAACATGCCCATCGCGTCCAATAACGCCGTAAAGCTGCACGCGCCCCTGCACATGCTCCGCGATCAGCGCCGGATCGTACCGCGGATCTACCTTGCGATGCGGCACCGGCGCGGCAATCGGCTGCGACGCGGCGGAGCGCGCCGCATGGTCCGCGTACCACATCAGCCAACTGCCCGACGAACTGGTGAGGTTCGCCATCTGGATCGCCATCATGTAAACCTCACGCCCGTTGAACCGGGGGTCCGGGGCATTCGTCACATGGGCCGCCGTGGGCGCGGAAAAATGAGCGCCCGCGTTTCCCCGCCGAGCCAAATCGTCGATCAACGCCTGCGCGGATCGCGGCGCAACGCTCATCGCGAGCATCTCTGCCTTCGCCGGAGTGTTCGGTCCGCGCGCATAGAGGTCCGGGACAACGGCCGCGACTTTGCCGGAGCCTTCCGACGTCGCCCCATCCGGCCGCACCTTCTCGCCTGCCGAGAACTGCGCCGGACTTGCGGCGGCAGGAAGCTGAACGGGCACGGACGAAGGCTTCAGCCCCGCAATCGCCATCGTGACATCGGCGGGTGGTCCGTCTATCACCGGAGCGGCAACCGTCGCCCGTGCGGGCCCCGGCATCGCGCGAGGCGGAGCGAATGCCCTCGCAGGAAGCCGCGAAGTCGGCAGGGAAGTGGCAGCCAGTGTCGCCGTGACTGGCGGCGTGGCTTCATCGAGCGGCACGATGCGGCGTACGGCGGCGCGGGCTTGCGGGGTGGGCGCCACGTAAGGCCGCGATGGCAGCTTATCCAGCGGCAGTTGCGCCTTTTCGATCGCCTCGTACTGCGGAGCCGCCGCATCCGGAACCGCGATCGTCGCCGGCTCCGGCCGCACGATATCGGGAGGCGCCGTGAAAGTCTTCGGCGGTAATTTGACGGCGATGAGATTCGGGAGATGGAGAGGAGGCGGAGCAATGTCGGGAATGGGAGCGATGACAACCTGCTCGCGCTTCGGCGCGTTCTTTGGCGACGACACGATCGCCTGCTCGGCCTTCGTCTCCGCGCGCAGCGGCCTCCGGTCCGCCTCCCTCTTCGGCGGACGAATCTCCGGCAGCTTTTTAAAGTGGTACCAGACCATCTGGTCTTCCTTCCCGGCGAACTCCTGCTGGTATTCGCTCGGCGATTCCTCCGGAATGTGCAGCGGAATCGACGGCGAATACATCAGTGCGGCGAAAAAAGCGATATGCAGCCCGAGCGACGTCCCCAGCGCTGTCCGCTTTTCCATTCCGCTACGCTCCGGGCCTCTTGTGTCCCGCCCCGTTGGTTGGCGCTCTCTTCTTCATCATCGCCACGTACTGCAGCCGTGGAATGTAGGCTTCCACGAAATCGGTAAACAGCTTCAGCCGCTGCGCCTCGGACCTGCTCTGCAGCAGTATGCTGCGGAAATCGAGATCGTCAATGCTCTCCGCCATCCGGAAGCTGAGGTCGCGGCTTTCGCGATCGGGCGCCGCTGGCTCGCCCTCGGCCACTTCGTACTGCAATCGGCGCCAGGCGGCGAACGCCTTCTCGATCACCTCGTTCGCGGCGGGGCCCTCATCTTCATCGTCGAAGTACTCCACCTCGCCCCGCAGCCAGGCCTTCTCATCGTTGAGCGAGAGAATCCGAAAGCGCCGCCACCCGCGCGTGGCGATATTGAATCGCCCATCCGGATAGCGATGCGTGACTGCTTCCACGATTACCGTGCAGCCCACATTCGCGATACCGCTTTCCTCGCCGCGTGTGATCGTGCGGACAATCCCGAAATCCGTTCGCGTCGCTTCGGCCTCGCCCACCATTTCGCGGTAGCGCTCTTCGAAGATGTGCAGCGGGATCGCCGCGCCGGGCATCGCCACCAGCGAGAGCGGGAACAGCGGAAGCAGTCGCGCCATTTCCCTATTATCCGGGAATTGCCGCGCCGCTGTAGAATTGCGGGTGAGCGCATGTGCCGCACAATCCAGATCTTTCTTCTTGCGGGCGCGCTCTGGGCGCAGACCCCCGGCAATACGCCCTTCAAAGTGCCATACACCTGTTCGGAAAATGACCTCGCCGCCGCGGGCATGACCTGCTCGGATGATGATCCCTGCCCCGTATACGTGGAGCTCTCGAGCGTTTCCGCCATCGGCAGGAAGCTCCTCGTCACCGGTAATCTGCACGGCCCCTCCGCCACTATCGGTTCCGTTCTGCTGGTGAGTGACGACGACGGAGCGACGTGGAAGGAACCCTCTCCGCCCATCGCCGGCTCGGCGCTCGACCAGTCTCAATGGCTCGACGCACAGCACGGCTGGGCGGCCGGCGAAGTACAGGTGCCGCTTTCGCGCGACCCCTTCTTTCTGATTACCGCCGATGGCGGCGCCACATGGCGGCAGAAGGAAATCGCGGAGGACAGCATTCCCGGCGAGATCATGCGCTTCTGGTTCGATACGCCCGAGCACGGCGAGCTCATCGTCGATGGCGGCCGCAGCGCTGAAGGCGGCCGTTATCAGATGTTCGAATCGAACACAGGCGGCGACACGTGGAGCGTTGTCAGCAAGACATCGGACGTGCCGAAGCTCCGCCGCACACCCGGTCTTATCGATCCCGATTACCGTATCGGAGCGGACAGCCGCACAAAGACCTACGTGGTCGAAAAGCGAAACGGCGATGACTGGTCGCGCCTCGCGTCATTCGAAATTCAGGTCGCCAGTTGCGGTACGCCGGCGGAGCCCGAGCCCGATGCAAAGTGATCTCGAGGTTTTCCGCAATCTCTTCGTCTCCATCGCCGAAGAAATGGGCGCCGTGCTTCGGCGCACTGCATTCAGCGCCAACATCAAGGAACGCCGCGATTATTCCTGCGCGGTCTACGATGCCGAAGGCCGCACCATCGCGATGGGCGACCACATGCCCGTGCACCTCGGCGCGATGCCGCTCTCGCTGCAGCATGTTATCGAGGAGTTTCGCCTCAGACCGGCCGACGTTGCAATCGTCAATGATCCCTTTCGTGGCGGCACGCACCTGCCGGATATCACCGCGGTCTCCACGGCCGGCCCTTTTTACGTGGCCAATCGGGCGCACCACGCCGATGTCGGCGGAATGAGCCCCGGCTCCATGCCCCTCGCGCGCGAGATCTATCAGGAAGGGCTGCGAATTCCTCCTGTCCTGCTGATGCGCCGTGGGGTTGCCAAACGAAGCGAAGTGCAGAATGACGTGATGAATCTGATCCTCGCCAACGTCCGCACCCCCGATGAGCGTCGTGGCGACCTGCTGGCGCAGGTCATGGCCAATCGCAGGGGCGAGGAACGGCTGCGGGAGATTGTCAAACGCTACGGAATGAAGCGCACCCAAAAGAATGCCGCGGCACTCCTCGACTACTCCGAGCGCGTGACCCGCGCCATGCTGCGCGAGATCCCCAATGGCGAATATCGCTTCGAAGATTTTCTCGATAATGACGGCGTGACTGATGAGCCGGTGAAGATCGCGGTCACCGTCCGCATCCGACGTGACCGGGCGGAAGTCGATTTCACCGGATCAGCTCCGCAAACGGCGGGGCCAGTCAATGCGAACTACGCAATCGCCGTAGCCGCCGCGATGTACTGCTTCCGGTGCCTGATTCCGACCGAAGTCCCCTATAACGCCGGCTTGCTGCGTCCCATCAAAGTAATCGCACCCGATCGAACCGTCGTAAACGCGGGCCTGCCCGCCGCGATGGCGGCCGGCAACGTCGAAACTTCGCAGCGAATCACGGATGTCATTCTCGGCGCGCTCGCTCAGGCACTGCCCGTCCGCATCCCCGCCGCCAGCTCTGGCTCGATGAACAATATCAGCTTTGGCGGCTGGGATAAGCTTCGCAACCGCCCGTTCTCGTATTACGAAACGATCGCCGGCGGTATGGGCGCCTCGGCGCGCGCGGACGGGCGCTCCGCCGTCCACACTCACATGACCAACAGCTGGAACACGCCCATTGAGGCCTTCGAGCACGAATACCCCCTGCGGGTGGAGTCGTATCGTATCCGCACCGGCTCAGGTGGCGCAGGTGCACATCGGGGCGGCGACGGGATCGTGCGCGAGTTGCGCTTCCTCGAAGAGACTGACGTCACTATCCTTTCCGATCGTCGCGCCCGCGGCCCCTGGGGGCTCGCCGGCGGCAAAGACGGAAAACCGGGCATCAACGAATTGGGTACCTCGAAGCTCGCCGCGAAAACCCGGGTCACCGCGAAGCCCGGCAGCGTGCTGCGAATCTCCACCCCTGGCGGAGGCGGCTTCGGAGCCGTAGAGTAAGTAAAGTAATAGGTATGCCCGGCGAAAAGGAACTCCTGGAACGCATCCGCCAGCTCGAAGAGCAGAACAACGAGCTGCAGGATAAGCTCGATATGATCTACTCGATCCTCGCCCCCGATTACGAGCCCGAATATGAGCAGGGAGAGGGTCTGGTCAATATCGACGGCGCTTCATAAACCACACAACGAAGCCAACGAGAACGACCAGCGCCGCAATCGCCAGCGCCCCGGCGTTGAGACGCCCGGCAATCTGCTCCCATCCTTCGCCCACGTAGTAGCCGATTCCGAGAAAGCACGCCACCCAGACACACCCGCCCGGCCACGCGTACAACGCGAAGGTCCCAAACCCGAGGTTGGTTGTCCCCGCCACCAGCGCCGTGAAGTGACGCACTCCGGCGATGAAGTAACCGAACGTCAGCGTCCACTTCCCGAGGCGCTCGAACCATCGATGCGCCTGCGGCAGATGCGAGCCCACGTGCTGATCCAGCCACCGCACATGGCGCACCGCATAGATCACGCCGGTGCGGCCCAGCATGTAGCTCAGCGTGATGCCGCACAGACTCCCGCCGATCCCACAGAGCAGAGCGGGTACCCACTCCATCTCTCCCCGGCGAATCGCGATGCCGGCGAGCACCAGAATGGTCTCGTCCGGAATCAGCGGCCCCACAATCCCCAGCATCAGCAGGCCGAACAGCGCGAAGTAGCCGTAGCTGGCCAGGAACTGGTCGATGTGGTGCACGTCAGGCGAGCTCTT
>Ga0134125_10007692_pt1 | contig 12155 bp, 10 predicted proteins | sample KB31751_FD_96464 | JGI IMG/M metagenome (GOLD analysis project Ga0134125, IMG submission 96464) | Terrestrial soil microbial communities with excess Nitrogen fertilizer from Kellogg Biological Station, Michigan, USA - KB3-175-1 | ecosystem: Environmental > Terrestrial > Soil > Unclassified ... | reverse complement strand
GGCCCCATCGCGTCGATCGAGATGCCGCGGTCGAGCAAGGTCTGCATGTACGTCTCGGCGTTGGCGAACGTGAACGCGATTTCTTGGACGGCGTCGGAGCCGGCCTCGCGGATGTGGTAGCCGGAGATGGAAATGGGATGGAACTGCGGGGTGTTCTTGAACGACCATTCCATCGCGTCGGCGCACAGGCGCAGGGACGGCGCGACGGGGAACACCTGGGTGCCGCGGGCGATGAATTCCTTCAGGATATCGTTCTGGAGAGTGCCCTTCAGCGCGGCCGGAGCGATCCCCCTTTTCTTGGCGACGGCCACGTAGAACGCGAGGAGAACCGAAGCCGTGGCATTGATGGTCAGGGAAGTCGAGACTTGGTCCAGCGGAATGGAATCGAACAACTGGTCCATGTCGTCGATCGTGCCGATGTGGACCCCGACGCGGCCGACCTCGCCCTTGGCCTTGGGGTCGTCGGCGTCGAGGCCGATCTGAGTGGGCAGGTCGAAGGCGGTGGACAGGCCGGTCTGGCCCTGCTCGAGCAGCCAGCGGAAGCGCAGGTTGGTCTGCTTGGCGCTGCCGAAACCGGCGTACTGGCGCATGGTCCACAGGCGGCCGCGGTACATGGTCTTCTGGATGCCGCGCGTGAACGGGAACTCGCCGGCCTGGCCCAGGCTCGGCGCCGCGACGGTGTCGGGGCCGTAGTAGCGCTGGATCTCGATGCCGGACGGGGTCGTGAACTGCGGGGCCTGCGGGGTCTCGGTGGGGTTCATGCCGCTCTCATCTCCAGACGGTCTCCGGCGCGCACGGAGCCGCGGAGGGTTCCCCCCTTGAGCTCCAGTATGCTGTCCGCGGCGGCCACCCACGGCGAGAGGCGCCACGGCTTCATGTCCTCGATCACGCGCGCGACCTGCAGCGAGGCGTCGAGAAACAGCACGTCGATCGGGAACTTCATGAAAAACGTGTGGATGGTCGGACAGGGAACGTAGCGCGCCATGGGCGGCTGGACGATCCAGAGGCCCTCGTCGGCGCCCAGCGACTCGCGGCCGAGCAGGCCCTTCGAGCGCGAGCCCGCGTCGTCGGCTTTCGCGACGCGTTCCGCGATGACACGTCCAGTTGAAACGTGCACGGCGATCACCGGATCACCGCCATGCGCCCGCTCGAGGAGCCGGCGCTGGTCTTGACGACGAACATGTACGAGCCGCTGGCGACGAAGTGCCCGTCGGCGTTCTTGCCGTCCCAGACCGGCGTCGTCAGTTCGCGCACGATGCGCCCGGTCAAGGTGTAGATCTTGATGTCGGTGCCGCTGCCGGCGAGGTTGGTCGGGATCGAGATGTTGACCGACGTGCCCTGGCTCAAGCGGAACGGGTTCGGGAAAGCGATGGGCTTCTGGTCGCCGTCGAAGCCGGCGAGCGTGCCCTTGGTCGTCAGGCGCAGGGAACGGAACACGTTCATCTGGCCCGCGCCCTGCACGGTCGAGGGCTGGCCGACGCTCTGCGCGCCGCCGCGCATCAAACTCTGAACACTGTCGACGAGGTTATGGTCTGTTGTCGTAGGCGCCTTAGCCGAGACGATCAAGGCCGCCAAGCCCGCGCCCATCGGCGAGGAGAACGAGGTCCCGGTCGCGCTCGCGGTGCCGCCGTTGAGGTCCGTCGTGAGCAGGGAGACGCCCGGCGCCACGAGACCGTTGTTGGCCAGCTCCGCTCCGCGCGACGAGAACGAGGCGATCTGGCTGGTGTTGTCGGTCGCCCCCATGGGGATCACGTGGTTACAATTGCCGGGTGAGTTGACCGAGCCGCCGTCGTTGCCGGCGGCGGCGACGATGACGATGCCCGCATTGTACGCGTTGTTGATCTCGGCCTGGACGGCGCCGGGGCAGGGAGTGGCCGAGGCGCCGAGGCTCATGTTGACCACCATGTAGCCGTACGCCGCGTGGTTCTGAACGGCCTCCGCGGCCTGCAGGGCGTGGACGATGGCGATGTCACTGGCGCCGCAGGTGTTTCCCAGCTGGCTGCAGTCGTGCGTCGCGGAGCAGCAGCTGACGTCGCAGGACGCGTCGGCGAAAACCTTGTAGGACACCAGCTGCGCGCCCCAGGACATGCCCGCGACCTGCGTCGTGTTGTCGGTCGACGCGGCCGCGACGCCGGCCACGTGCGTGGCGTGGTTGCAGGCGGGCGTGGGCGGATTGTTGTTCGAGGCGGCGCCGGTGGTCTGGTCGAAGATCTGGCTCGTCGTGTTCGTCAGCTTCGCCGTGAGGTCCGGCTGGGTCCCGTCGATGCCGGCGTCGACCACGGCGATGGTCACGCGGCTCGTGGCGCCGACCTCGAACTCCCAGCCCGCGGGCGCGCTGACTTGGGCGAGGGCGTACTGCGAGCTGAACAGGGAGTCGTTCGGGACGCGATTGGCGCGGTAGACGGCGCTGGGCTCGACGGACAGGACGCCGGGGAGGCTCTTCAGAGCGTCGAGCTTCGTCGCCACAGGCGAGCCATCGCTCCAGCCCGCCGAGATCCAACCGTTGCCGAAGTCGCTCGCGAGAAACGCTCCGGCCGAGGCCAAGGCGGTAGCGATCTGCGCCGTGGTCGTCCCGCTGGCGATGTGGATCGAAGCCTGCCCCGAGGCGACGACCATCAGAGGCTGGAGCCCGGAGATCCGCGTCGAGCCCAACGTCTCGACTTGAAGCGCGCTCGCGGGCGCCGCGATGAGCGCCGCGACCAGAACGGCGCCCACGAGGCTAATTCGCCGCGTAGCCGTTCTCCTTCCGGATGACGCCGACGACGTCGTAGATGTCGTTGAGCACGAAGTCCGCGCCGGACTCCGTGGTCCCGAACGTGTCGCCGTACTTGGCCCACGCGGTGCGGATGCCCACACCCTTGGCGCCCTTGATGTCGCGGTCGGGCCAGTCCCCGACCATCAAGGTCTCGGCGGGCTTGGTGCCGAGCACCTCGAGGGCCTTGCGGTACGGCTTGGGGTCGGGCTTCTTGACGCCGAAGTCCTCGGACGTGATGATCTCGTCGAAGTAGTGGTGCAGGCCCAGGCTCACGATGCGCAGCCAGACCTCCATCTTCGGCGCGTCGGAGATCACCGTGCGCTTGATGCCGAGCTTCATCAGCTCCATCAGCGCGTGGTTCACGCGCGGGTACAGCGTCATCGTCCCGTTCTTCGAGCGGCGGTACGCGAGGATGCCGCTGGCCAGGATCTTGTAGTCGATGCGCCCGAGCTTGGCCTTCAGGATCTTGTCGAAGATCTTCTGGTCCTCGATGCCTTCCTTCCAGTAGACGTCCATCACTTCCTTGACCAGCTCGGCCTTCTTGCCCGGTAGCCCGGCGTCCATCATCCCCTCGACGGCCGCGTCGACCGCCGCCAGCTTCATTTTCATGAAGTCGGTCAGCGTGTTGTCGATGTCGAAGATGACGCCTTTGATCATAGCTTGGCTGGGGTCAGGCCTTTACTTAATTTACTTATTCCACTGGCCCGAACTGGGGAATAAGTAAATTAAGTAAAGGCCTGACCCCGTCTGTTATTCTTTCACGCGCTCGACGTACTCGGAGGTGCGGGTGTCGACGCGGACCTTGTCGCCTTCCTTGACGAACAGGGGCACGGAGATCTCGAGGCCGGTCTCGAGGGTCGCCTTCTTGTTCATGTTGGAGACGGAGTCGCCCTTCACGCCGGGCTCGCTGGAGGTCACCGTCAGGACCACGTTCGCCGGGAGCTCGATGCCGGTCAGCTTCTCGTCGACGTAGACCGCGAGGACTTCCATGTTCTCCATCAGGAACTTGGCCTGCTCGCCGAGGAGCTTCTTCGGGTAGAAGACCTGCTCGTAGGTCTCGTTGTCCATGAACACGGCCATCTCGCCCTCGTCGTAGCTGTACGTCTTCTCGCGCTTGGTGACGGGGACGTCGCGGAACTTGGTGCCCGAGGCGTAGGAGCGCTCGATCACGGCATTATTGGCGAGGACGCGAAGCGTCGTCCGGTAGACGGCGGCCGACTGCGACTTGCGGTGGTGCTGATAGTTGATGATCTGGACGATCTGGCCGTCGTCCTCGAAGACGAGGCCGAGCTTGAACTGCGAGGTATCGATCATGATGCGGTTCTCCTGGTGAAGCCGTCCCTGAAAATCGGGCGCGAAACCTTCGAGAATCCTACCAAAAGCCGTCGTTTACGTGCTAGAATCTTCTTACATTCCTTACTTATGAGCGCCCACGAACGGCTCACCGAGCTCAAGGACCGCCTCGACGCCAAGACGAGGCTGATGCAGGACGTCGCGCACGAGCTCAAGAACCCCCTGTCCGTCATCCACGGCTACTCCGCCTTCCTGACGCGCGAGAAGGTGCCGGCCGAGGACATGGAGAAGGCCCTGCGCGCCATCCACTCCAACGCCGAGCGCCTGATCATGATGGTCGAGCAGCTCCAGGACGCCGTGCGCCTGGAGAACTCCGGCTTCGCCGTGGACACCCACGTCGTCGAGGGCGCCGCCCTGATCCAGCTGGCCGCCGAGTCCGCCGAGCTCGAGGCCGCGCGCCGCGGCGTCCGCCTGCGCTGGCGCAGCCCCGTCGGCGACTCGCTCCACTGCGTCGCCGAGCCCAAGCGCGTGCTCCAGGTGCTCGCCAACCTGATCGGCAACGCCCTCAAGTTCACGCCCGAGGGCGGCGTCGTCGAGGTCCAAGGCCAGCGCGACGGCCGGGCCGTGCGCTTCTGCGTGATCGACTCCGGCCCCGGCATTCCGGCCGAGGAGCTCGCGCATCTGTTCGGCCGCTTCCATCAGACCCGCGACAACAATCAGAAGCACAAGGGCCTCGGCCTCGGCCTGTCGATCTGCAAGGGCCTCGTCGAGGCCCACGGCGGCCGCATCTGGGTCGAGAGCCAGCCCGGCGCCGGCGCCGCCTTCAACTTCACCTTGCCCGCCGCCGCGCTGACCGAGGCTCCCGACGCGGACCTCGACGGCGCCTCCGAAAACCGCGCGGCTTGAAGCCCGGCCGCGGTTTCCTCGCCCTCGCGCTGCTCCTCGCGGCGCTCGCCTATCTCCCCCGCCTCGGCGCGCCGCTGATGTGGGACGACCGCCCCTTCCTGATCGACGTCCCCGAGCTCGCGCGCCCCATCCCGCCCGCGGCCTACGTCTCGCCGTCCTACTTCGCCCGCACCGGCGAGCTGACCTGGCGTCCGCTCGCCACGCTGAGCTACAACCTCGGCGTGCGCGCCTTCGGCCTCAGCCCCGCGCCCCTGCGGCTGACCTCGCTGGCCCTGCACCTCGCGAACTGCGCCCTGCTCGCGCTGTTCGCCGCCGGCGCGGGACTCGGGACGGCCGTCGGCCTCGGCGCCGCGGCGCTGCTGCTGATCCATCCCGCCGTCAGCGAGACCTTGATGACCGTCACGTTCAACAAGGAGCTCCTCGCGACGCTCGGCGTGCTCGCCATGCTGCTGTTCCATCAGCGCGGCCGCCGCAGCCTCGCCGCCGCCGCGCTGGCCTTCGCCGTCCTGCCGAAAGAGACCGGCATCCTGGGACTGCTGTTCGCGCCGCTGTACGACCTCGTCACCGACGGGCGCGAGGAGCTCGCGCGGCGCTGGAAGGACCACGCCGCCTACGCCGCCGTCGCCGCGGTCTACCTTTTCCTGCGCTTCGGCCCGCTGAAGGGCCCCGGCGGCGAGGCGAACCTCTCCGCGAACCTGCCGTGGACCGAGCGCTTGTTCCACGCCGCGCACGGCTTCGTCGAGTCTCTGCGCGTCCTGCTCGTGCCGTGGCGCCTGCGCATTCAATATTTCGCCCTGCCGGCCTCCTCGCCGCTCGCGTACGCCGCCTGGCTCGCGGCCGCCGCCGCGATCCTCGCGCTGCTCCTCGGTCTCGCCTGGCGCGCGCGGCGCGACCGCCCGGCGCTGGCGTTCTTCCTGCTGTGGCCCCTGCCCGTGCTCTTCCTCACGTCGAACCTGATCCCCACCGCCGTGCTGAGCACGCGCCTCATGGCCGAGCGCTGGCTGTACATGCCGCTGGCCGGCGTCGCCGTCGTCGCCGCGTACGCCCTGCGCGGCCGGCCCAAGCTCATGACCGCGCTCGTGGTCTTCTGGTCGGCCCTGTTGTTCCTCCGTCTCGACGATTGGTCGAGCGAGCCGCGCCTGTGGCAAAGCCTCGTCGACGTCTATCCGTGGAGCGCGAACGCGCACGAGGGCCTGGGCGAGGCGCTGTTCCGCGCCGGGCACGTCCCCGAGGCGGAGGCGTCCTTCCGCCGCGGCCTCGCGCTGCGCGAGGACCGCGAAGACCTCGTCTTGAAGCACTACGTTCCCGTCGCGCCGCCGGGCACGCTCGGCTGGGAGAGCGCCCCGCTCTATCGCGAGCTCGGCCTGTGCCGCATCCGCCTCGACGACGACCGCGCGGGCGCGGACTTCATGAAGAAAGCCGCGGCGCTGCAGCCGCGGGATATTTTTTCGCGCCGCGTGCTCGCCTACCTCGACGCGAAGCACGGCGACTTCAAGTCGGCGAAGGTCTGGCTCGACGAAGGCTTGAGCCTCGACGCCCGGGACTCCTTCCTGCTGCGCCTAAAGCCCGACATCGCGGCGCGCCGCCTGACCCTCCACGCGAATTTCGACTGAGTGCCAGGGTTTAAGAACTCTGCGTACGCGGAGTTCTAAAGCCTGGCACTGGAATCAAGCTCGCGACGCCGGAATGAGCGAGCGCGCGAGCGCGAGCCACGCCTCGAACGGGATGGTCTCGGGCCGGGCGTCCGCCTCGACGCCGGCCGCGGCGAACGCGGCCTCGACCTCGGACCGAGGTCGATTCAGAGCCTTCGACAAGACGCTCGCCGCCATCTTGCGGCGCTGGGTGAAGGCGGTCTTGGCGAGGCGCCAGAAGTTTTTCTCGTGCTCCGGCTCGATGCGCGGCTGAGCCAGCCGCCGCAGGCTCACGACCGCCGAGTCCACCTGCGGGCGCGGGCGGAACATGGACGGCGGCAGCTCGAGCGCGATCTCCGCCTCGGCGCGCAGACGGACGGAAAGAGCGAGCAGGCCGTAGTCCGGACCGCCCGTCCCCGCCACGACGCGCTCGGCCACTTCCTTCTGGAACATCAAGGTCGCGGTGGTCCAGCCGTCCCACAGCAGGACCTTCTGGAGGATCGCCGTGCCGACGGCATAGGGCAGGTTGCCGACGACGATCCACGGTCCTTTCTCGAGCGAGCCCAGATCGAAGCGCAGGAAGTCGTCGTTGCGCACGACGAGGTCCGGCGACTTGAGCAGGCCGGGGAGCGCGGCCGCCAGCGCGTCGTCGGCCTCGACCGCGGTGACCTTCGCGCCGGCGGCGAGCAGGGGCTTCGTCAGCGCGCCGCGGCCCGGACCGATCTCGAGCGTGAGATCGCCTTTCGCGACGCCGGAGGCGCGCACGATGTCCTCGAGCGCTCCCTGGTCCGTCAGGAAGTGCTGGCCGAGCTTGGCCATCAGAGCTGGGCCGCGGAGCCGCCGCGGCGGCGCCGCAGGAGGTCCTCGCCGACCTTCCACACGTCGCCCGCGCCGAGCGTGAGCACCACGTCGCCGGGCTTGAGCTGCTTGGACAGCTCGAGCGCGCCGGGGAACGGCGCGGCCTCGACGCCGGACTTCTTCATCGCGTCGAGGATCAGGCGCGAGGTCACGCCCTTGATCGGCTGCTCGCCGGCGGGATAGATGTCCATCACGTAGGCCAGGTCCGCGCCCTTGAACGCCGGGCCGAACTCTTTCGCGAGCAGCTTCGTGCGCGAGTAGCGGTGCGGCTGGAACACGACGACGACGCGCCCCGCCTTCCAGAGCCCCGCCACGGCGGCGAGCGTCGTGCGCACCTCGGTGGGGTGGTGCGCGTAGTCGTCGACGAACTCGACCCCGGCCGCGGTCCCCAGACGGTCGAGCCGGCGGCCGACGCCGCGGAACTCCGCCAGTCCCTTGGCCAGGCGCTTGAGATCGAAGCCGAGGAAGGCGCCGGCCGCCAGCGCGCCGAGCGCGTTGGAAACGTTGTGCTTCCCCGGGACGCCCAGGCGCAGCGTGAGGACTTTTTTCCCGCGATTCCACACGTCGCAGACGGAGCCGTCCTTCGTCATGCGCACGTTCTTGGCCTGCCAGTCCGCGCCGGCGCCCAGGCCGAACGTCACGACCGGGCGCGTGACGCGCGAGCGCACGGACATCAAGACCGGGTCGTCGGCGCACAGCACCGCCGCGCCGTAGAACGGCAGGCGCTGGAGGTGCGCGACGAACGCGTCCTTGAGCGCGTCCATCGTCTTGTAGTGGTCCATGTGGTCGTCGTCGACGTTGGTCACGATGGCCACCAGCGGCGTCAGGAACAGGAACGAGCCGTCGGACTCGTCGGCCTCGGCGACGAGGTACTCGCCGATGCCGAGGCGCGCGTTGGAGCGGATGTTCTTGAGCTGGCCGCCGATGATCATCGTCGGCTCGGCGCCGGCCGCGCTGAGCGCCATCGACGCGAGCGAGGTCGTGGTCGTCTTGCCGTGCGAGCCCGCGATCGTCACCGTTTTCTTCATGCGCCCGAGCTCGGCGAGCATCTGCGCGCGCAGGACCACGGGGATGCCGTGCTTGCGCGCGTAGGCGACCTCGGGGTTGGCGCCGTCGACCGCGGAGCTGACGACGACGACCTGCGCGGCCTGCGCGTGCGAGGCCTCGTGGCCCTCGAAGACCTTGACTCCGGCGGCCTGCAGGCGGCGCGTGATCTCGCTCGACTTCGCGTCCGAGCCCGTGACCTTGTAGCCCAGGTTGTTGAGCACCTCGGCGATGCCGCTCATGCCGACTCCGCCGATGCCGACGAAATGGATGCTCTTCACGAACGACTTCATCAGCCCGACGTCCTGGCGCGTCACTTGGTGGTCGTCTCCTTGGCGCCCGTCGGGCGCAGCAGCCACGTGAGGCCCTCGGACGCGGCCTTGTTCTTCGGATCGATCGCCTGCGCCTTGCGCAGGGCCGCCACGGCGCCGGTCTCGTCGCCGCTCATCACCGCCGCCACCGCGCGGCCCAGCCACGCGGGCTCCGAGCCGGGATCGAGCCGCGTCGCGCTCTGGAACGCCTCCATCGCGCGCTGGCTCTCGCCGACCGTCGCGTGCGCGAGGCCGATCGCCGTCCACCAGTCCGCGCTGTCGGGGTGCGGCGGCGCCTCGCCGGGCTCGGGCAGGACCTCGGCCACGAGCGCCATCCAGCCCGTGCCGATCACCCACAGGCCCATGTCGTTGCCGACCTGGCGCGGCTCGTAGGTGACCTTCGGCGGGTTCGCGTTGTCGGAGGGCGCGCGGCCCACGTCGGCCGGGTGCGTGAAGGTCAGGTTCATGCCCAGGCGCGCGTCGGCGTCGGGCGGAGCGTCGGCCATGACGCCGCGGAGGTCCGACATGATCTTCTTGATCTGCGCGTCGCGGCCCGCCTGGTCGGTCGCGGTGAGCGGATAGTCGCGGCGCACGGCCTTGGGCGAGTTCGGCGAGCCGGCCGCGTTGGCCTGCGCCAGCGCCTTCTTCAGGCTCGAGCCCTCGACGCCGCCGTTCTTGACCAGCTTCGGCCGCGGCAGGAACACCGCGTCGACGTGCATGACCGCGCCCTGGTCGAGCGGGACGCGGCGCAGGTTGCGCTCGAACATGGAGAGCGGGTCGTTCGGGTCCGCCTCGGGCGCGGGCTTGGCCTCGGGCTTGTTCGGTCCCGCGTCTCCGGCGCCGGCCGGCGCCGGGCGATGTCCGCCCGCGTACGACACCGACAGCTGGAGGCCGGGGCCGCCCTCCTCCGGCGTCAGATGGAACGCCTCGGCCAGGACCGCGCGCGCCTTCTTCGGTGAAGCGGCCTCGAGGTACAGCCGCGCCAAGCGCATGCGCGCGACCGAGTCGCCGGGCTTGAGGTCGACGGCTTTTTTAAGCGACGCGACAGCGGCGTCCTTGTCGCCCAAGCGCTCCTGCGCGCAGCCGAGCTCGAGGTAGGCGTCCTCGTAGTCGGGCTGGAGCTTGACCGCCTCCTTGAACTGCTCGACGGCGTCGGCGTCGCGGCCGAGCTTGCGGTACAGCGAGCCGAGCTGGAAGCGGTACAGCGGGTTCTTCTTGTCGAGGTCGACGGCCTTGCGGAAAAGCTCGAGCGCGCTCGGGTAGTCGTTGGCGCTCTCGCGGATGGAGCCCAGGTTCATCTGCGCGTCGGCGCGCGTCGGGTCGAGCTCGGTCGCGCGGCGGAACTCGGTCTCGGCGCCCTGCGCGTCGTCCTTCCAGGCGTAGGAGATGCCGAGCAGGAGGTGCGCCTCGGCGTTGTCGGGGTCGAGCTCGAGCGCGGTCTTGTAGGACGCGATCGAGTCGTCGACCATCCCGTTCCAGTACTGCGCGACGCCGAGCAGGAGATGGCCGACCGGGTCCTTGGGATTTGCCGAGACGGAGCGCCGGATCTCGTCGAGCGCGCGCCCGTACTGCTTTTCCTGCAGAAGTTCATTTCCTTGGGAAAGCCCGCGCCGCGCCTGCTGGGCCATGATCTGGTCCCAGATCGTTTCCTGTCCGGGCTCCGTTTTCGCGGCCAGTGCCCGGGACGAGAAGGCCGCGAAAATCACCGCTATGGCCGCCAAAGTCTTGAGCCGCGGCAGGATCGCGCGCAAGGCGCGGCCGCGATGGCTCACGCCGTTTTTCTCGTCGGGTCCGAGCTCGGCGAGCGTGCGGCCGTCCGGCAGGAGAAACAGAGGATCGTAGCAGAAGCCGCCGGACCCGCTCTCCTTCTCGGCGATCGCGCCGTCGAGGCGGCCCTCGACGCGCTCGGCGCGGCCCGACGGATCGGAGAGCGCCATGACGGTGCGGAACGCGGCGCCGCGCTTCGGCGCGGGGACTCCCTTCAGTTCGCGCAGGAGCTTGGCGCAGTTGTCGGCGTAGGTGCAGCCGGGGCCGGCCCAGCGCGCGGAGATCACGCCCGGCGCGCCTCCCAGCGCCTCGACCTCGAGGCCGGTGTCGTCGGCGAGCGCCCAGGCGCCGCTGGCGAGCGCCGTTTCCACGGCCTTCTTCTCGGCGTTGCCCTCGAGAGTGGGCCGGTCCTCGACGACTTCGGGCAAGCCGGCGTCCACGGGCACGCACTCGACGCCGGTTCCCGCGAGAAGACGAGTGATTTCCGCGACTTTATGCGCGTTGCGAGTGGCGAGAACGAGGCGGACCTGGCGAGGCACGGGCGCGTATGTTATCATTTTCCCGTGAAACGCACGGCGCTCGGGGCCGTCCTCCTTCTGGCGCTCGCTTCGGCCGCCTGCACGCGCAACGTGCAGCCCGAGGACGACTCCGATCCGGCGATCAAGGCCCGCGTCGAGATCGCCCTGCGCGGCCGCACCGACGTCGAGATCCGCTACATCTCCATCGACGTGATCAACGGCCTCGTGACCGTCTCCGGCGTCGTCCCCGCCCCCGAGCAGATCCGCCTCATCCAGCGCGTCGTCCAGCGCGTCCCCGGCGTCGACCAGGTCATCAACAACGTCGTCGCGCAGGAATAAGCGCGTGCGCTCGGCGCTCCTGAAGTGGTACCGGCGCGTGCGCCGCGACATGCCTTGGCGCCGACAGGTTTCCCCATACAGGACGTGGGTTTCAGAAATCATGCTCCAGCAGACGACCGTCGCCGCGGTCACGCCCAAGTACGAGAGCTTTATCGCGGCCTTCCCGGACGTGCGCGCGCTCGCGGCCGCCGGAGAGGACGCCGTGCTCAAGCGCTGGGCGGGCCTCGGCTACTACTCCCGCGCGCGCAACCTGCGCCGCGCCGCGCTCGAGGTGATGGAAAAGCACAACGGAGAATTCCCCTCGACCTTCGACGACGTCCTCGCCTTGCCGGGAGTCGGCCGCTACACCGCCGGCGCGATCCTCTCCATCGCCTTCCAGAAGCCGTACGCCGTCGTCGACGGCAACGTGATCCGCGTGTTCTCGCGCCTGTTCGGCCTGCGCGGCCGCGCCAAGGACCCCGCGTTCGTGAAGGAGATCTGGGAGCGCGCCGCGCCGCTCGTGCCCAAGACCGCCCCCGGCGATTGGAACCAGGCGCTCATGGAGCTCGGCGCGACCGTGTGCACGCCGGAGTCGCCGTCGTGCGGCGCCTGCCCGGTCGCGCGGTTCTGCGTCGCCAAGAAGAAGGGCCTCCAGGACGCGCTCCCGCTCCCGGAAGCGCGCCGCGAGCCGGTTCCCGTCCGCTGGACTTGCGTGCGCGTTCATCGCGACGGAAAAATCCTGCTGTGGAAGCGC
>Ga0134125_10007691_pt1 | contig 12156 bp, 8 predicted proteins | sample KB31751_FD_96464 | JGI IMG/M metagenome (GOLD analysis project Ga0134125, IMG submission 96464) | Terrestrial soil microbial communities with excess Nitrogen fertilizer from Kellogg Biological Station, Michigan, USA - KB3-175-1 | ecosystem: Environmental > Terrestrial > Soil > Unclassified ... | reverse complement strand
CGCGAGACCGGCGCCGATATCCTCCTCGGCAACACCTATCACCTGATGCTGCGGCCGGGCGCCGAGCGCGTTGCGGCGCTGGGCGGGCTGCACGTCTTCATGGACTGGCCGCGGCCAATCCTCACCGACAGCGGCGGTTTCCAGGTGATGTCGCTCGCCAAGCTCCGGAAGCTGACGGAGCAGGGGGTAACGTTCCGCTCGCATATCGATGGCGCCAAGTACGAGCTGACGCCAGAGCGCTCGATCGAAATCCAGACGCTGCTCGACAGCGACATCATCATGCAGCTCGACGAATGCATTCCGCTGCCGTCCAACCGCAAGGAGATGGAGCGGGCGATGGAGTTGTCACTCCGGTGGGCACAGCGCAGCAAGGATGCGTTCGGCAACCAGCCGCATCGCGCGCTGTTCGGCATCAACCAGGGCGGCGACGATCCGGAACTGCGTTCCAGGTCCGCTGCCGGTCTCAAGTCGATCGGTTTTTCCGGATATTCCGTCGGAGGTCTCGCAGTGGGGGAGCCGCAGGAAACAATGTTCCGGGTCCTGAGCGAGATCACGCCGGAACTGCCCGCGGACAAGCCGCGCTATCTCATGGGTGTGGGCAAGCCAGACGACATCCTCGGGGGCATCGAGCGCGGCATCGACATGTTCGATTGCGTCCACCCGACCAGGGCCGGCCGGCACGGCCACGCCTACACGCGCTTCGGCGTCATCAACCTCAAGAATGCCCGGCACAAGGACGACCCGCGCCCACTCGACGAGCAGTCACCAAATCCGAATTGCCGCCGCTTCAGCCGCGCCTATCTGCACCATCTGGTCAGGACCGAAGAGATCCTCGGGGCCATGATCCTGAGCCAGATCAACCTCAGCTATTACCAAGAGCTCGTGCAGGGAACCCGCGCCGCGATCGAGGCTGGCACCATGGCGGATTTTGCGGCACAAACGCGTGCCCGCTGGGCCGAGGGCGACCTCCCCGTCAACTAAGGGACCACCACCATGGCGACGAACCGCAAGTCTCTCCTCAACACGATGATGAAGCATCGCAAGCGGCTCGAGGAGACGCCGATGCGGGTGCAGTTCGCGCTCGATCCCAACCGCTTCAAGCGCTTTTCAGTCAGCGCCGGCGACATCCTGCTGGACTACTCCAAGAACCGTATCGACGAGAAGGCGATGGAGGCGCTGTTCGACATCGCGCGCGCGGTGGACGTCGAGGGCCACCGCAAGGCGATGTGGGCAGGCAAACACATCAACGTGACCGAGGACCGCGCCGTGATGCACATGGCGCTGCGCTACCAGGGCGACAAGCCGGTGAAGGTCGACGGCAAGGACGTGATGCCGGAGATCCGCGAGGTCCTCGCCCACATGAAGCTGTTTTCGGCGCAGGTGCGCGACGGGACGGTGAGGGGCGCAACTGGCGAGAGGTTCACTGACGTCATCAACATGGGCATCGGAGGCTCGGACCTCGGCCCGGCGATGGCGACGATCGCGCTCTCTCCGTACACGCGGCCGGACCTGCGCGTGCACTACGTCTCCAACGTCGACGGGGCGCATCTGCATGACACGCTGCAGGGGCTCGACCCGAAGCGGACGATGTTCATCATCGCATCCAAGACCTTCACCACCGATGAGACGATGACGAACGCGCATTCGGCGCGGGCCTGGACCGCCAAGGCACTGGGCGAGGCGGCGGTGCAAGACCATTTCGCGGCGCTTTCCACCAACCTCGAAGGTTGTGCCAAGTTCGGTATCCGCGAAGACCGCATCTTCGGCTTCTGGGATTGGGTGGGTGGTCGGTACTCGGTGTGGTCGGCGATCGGCCTGCCGGTCGCGATCGCCGTCGGGTTCGACAATTTCGCCGCTTTCCTGCGTGGCGGCTACGAAATGGACCAGCACTTCCTCAAGACCCGGCTCGACAGGAACCTGCCGGTGATCATGGGCATGCTGGGTGTGTGGTATCGCAACGCCTGGGGCTTCGCGACGCATGCGGTGCTGCCCTACGACCAGCGGCTGAGCCGCTTCACGGCCTACCTGCAGCAGCAGGACATGGAGAGCAACGGCAAGTCGGTGACGCTCGAGGGCAAGCCGTTCGACTACCAGAGCGGTCCGGTGATCTGGGGCGAGCCGGGCACCGTGGGCCAGCACTCGTTCTACCAGCTCATTCACCAGGGAACCTCCGTGATCCCCTGCGACTTCCTGATCGCGGCCAACCCGCATGAGCACATGCCGCCGCACCACGCCAAGCTCGTCGCCAATGTGCTGGCGCAGTCGGAGGCGCTGATGCTGGGCAAGACCAAGGCGGAGGTTGTCGCCGAACTCACGGCGCAGGGGCTCAGCAAGGACAAGATCAAGGAACTGACGCCGCACAAGGTGTTCCCGGGGAACCGGCCGAGCAACACGCTCATGTACCCCAAGCTGACGCCCGAAATTCTGGGCAGCCTGGTCGCGCTCTACGAGCACAAGGTGTTCGTACAGGGGACGGTGTGGGACGTGAACTCGTTCGACCAATGGGGGGTCGAGCTCGGAAAGCAGCTCGCCAAGGCGCTCTTGCCCAAGGTCGAGGGCACCGCGGCCAATGAGGGCAACGACGCCTCTACCAAAGGGCTGCTCGCCCACTACCACAGGCTGCGGGACAAATAACACGATGCGAACGCGGGCGGGTTATGGACTCGTCTGCCGTTTCGTTGGCTGACGCGAGAAACCGGAAAAATCGCGCCATTTCCCTTGCCGCCGCGTCCGGTTGACGCGCGCTCGCATCGAGAGGTGAACGAAAACAGCGGGATAGGGTTGCGGCGGTTTGCGATTGACTCGAAAGGGTTCGCCGTTATGTTCCGCCGCAATCCGGCGGGCTCTCCCGCGAGGATGGGCCGGTAGCTCAGGGGTAGAGCATTCGACTTTTAATCGAATGGTCGCGGGTTCGATTCCCGCCCGGCCTACCAACCCGCCGGACGTTGGCAGGCGCTCAGGTCAAAGCGCGCCGGGCTGAAGGATGACTGTGCTGCCGACCGAGACGCACTCCGACGACATCAAGCTCCATATCGGGGGGCAGGAGAAGCGCGAGGGATGGAAGATCCTCGACGCACTGCCCGGGCCGATCGTCGACTTCGTCGGCAACTGCAATGATCTTTCGTTCCTGCCGGATGAAAGTTGCTCGGAAGTGTATGCCTCGCATGTGCTCGAGCATCTGGGCTACAACGGCGAGCTGCAACAAACATTGCGCGGTATTGTGCGGGTCCTGAAGCCCGGCGGCCGCTTACGGGCCTCGGTTCCCGACCTCGACGTCCTTTGCCGGCTGTTCGTTCGACCCGACCTGACGCAGGCGCAGCGGTTTCATGTCATGCGGATGATGTTCGGCGGACGCATGACCGACTACGACGTCCATTATGTGGGGCTTACCGCCGAGTTTCTTGCGCACTTCATGATCGAGGCCGGATTTAAGAAGGTGGGACGTGTGCGGGACTTCGGGCTGTTTCGCGACACGAGCATTCTGACGTTCGTCGGCGTGCCGATCAGCCTCAATCTTGAAGCGATCAAGTAAATTGCGCCCGGCTGGCGGGTGCCACTAGGCCTTGGGGACTGGCGAATAGGTCAATCCGCCGCACAGTCTCGCGTCGGGGTTGGCGATGCGACCGGCAACGCGGTCCTTGGCAAGGGCATAGAGGGCCGTCGTTCCCGAGGCGGTCCGGGTGCAAACGTACCAGCCGGCGGCATCGTAGATCGACCAGGAATTGAGCCGCCGTGGCTCCGAGATTTCGGTTTCGTCGGTCGAGGCGATGTAGTCGCGGACCCAGATCAGATAATCGGGCGGCAACGGCTCGGTGTCCTTGCTGATGCTGACATTGGGCATATAGGGCATCGGCACAGCCAGCGACGAACAGCCGGCCAGGAGAGCCATCATCAGGACCGACGCCAAAAATCGCAAAACAGGACCTCGAAAAATCGAGGCGAGGTTAAAAGTGGACTCCGGGCAAGTCAAAGCCGTTCAGTTGAGCGGATCGCCAACGAACGGCACCGTCGCGCAGGCGACGCCCACGGCGGCCATGCGCCCGCAAAGTTCCTGGGCGTCGGCCTGCATCGCGACAGGGCCTACGACCAGCCGTCGCCCGCTGCCACCCTCGACGTGGCCCAGGATCGGGCCCAAGCCCATCAGCATGGTGCCCACGTGCGAGCTCAGCGTCTGCCACGCGGCGCTCGCCTGACCGGCCTCGATGGGCGGGCCGAGTGCAATGCCGAAGGCGCTTGGATTGGGGGTGATCGGAGCGGTCAGAGTTTGCGGCATCGCCTGCTGCGTCTGGCCGCTTGCCGGCAGGCCGACGCTCTGAAGCGGAACCTGCGTGTAGCTGACCGAGCCGCCATCGGTGTCGAAGCGCCTGACGGGGCTGGTGCCGGTCGATCCGGTGATGCTGCCCCGATCCAGGCCCGGGGGGCCGGACGTGTTCACCGTCTCGACCAGATTGGGCACGGTCGTCTCGAGTGCGGCGAGCCGCTGGGTCGCTGATTGAGTCGCCTGCTGGGTCAGTGACAGGCGCTGCTCGAGCGCGGCATTCTGCTGGCGCAGATCGCTGGCCTGGTTCTGCAGAGAGGCGACGATGCCGCGGAGCTGGTTGAGATTGCCGCCGTCGAGGCGCGATGCATGCAGACCGCCAAGGACGCCGTCGGGGATTGCCGCCGACAGGCTGCCGCTGAGCAGCGCCACCCCCCATACCGCGAGGGCGACGACGCCCCAGAAGGTGACATCTGCCGCCCGGAACTGGTCTGCCGCTTTCGCCAAGTCCAAAAATCTCGCCAAGCCGCTCGAATCACGGCTCTTTCGCTAGTTTACCATCGCAGCGGCGTAATGTTTCTCAAACACGTTGCTGCCATAAAACATGGCCACTTATGTTTGGGAAAACGGGGCGGGCATGACGGAATTGTTGTCGATCATCTTGGCGGCGGGCGAGGGCACCCGCATGCGGTCGGCAATGCCCAAGGTGCTTCACCCGATCGGCGGCCTGCCGATGGTGTCGCATGCGATCCGGGCCGCGCAATCGGCGGGATCGAGACGGATCGCCGTCGTGATCGGACCGGGGCATGACGCGGTGCGCGCCGCGGTGTCAGCGAGCGTTCCGGACGCTTGGGTGTTCGTGCAGGCGGAGCGGCTTGGCACCGGTCACGCCGTGAAACAGGCTCGCGATGCCTTCACCTCGTCACCGGGCAACGTGATTGTCCTTTATGCTGATACGCCGCTTGTGACGCCTGCCACTATTGCCGCCATCACTGCGAAGCTCGATGCGGGAGCCGATATCGTCGTGGTCGGTTTCGAGCCGGATGATCCAACCGGGTACGGTAGGCTACTGACTGAGGGCGACCGGCTGGTTGCGATCCGGGAGCACAAGGACGCGACCGCGGCAGAGCAGCGGATCGGTCTCGTCAATTCAGGTATCATGGGATTTCGCAGTGGCGTGCTGCCGTCGGTCATCGACCGGATCGCCAACAAGAATGCCAAAGGCGAATTCTACCTGACCGATGCGGTCGAGATCGCCAACGCCGACAGGCGCACGATCGAATACACCGTGGCGGACGCAGGCGAAGTGATTGGCGTTGACGACCGTTCCAAGCTTGCCAAGGCTGAAATGCAGTTCCAGGAATTGCGCCGCGACGACTTCATGAAGGCGGGTGTGACGCTCAAGGATCCGGCGAGCATCTATTTCTCCTACGACACCGAGATTGGCCGCGACGTTACGATCTTCCCGAACGTCGTCTTCGGTCCGGGGGTGAAGATCGGCGACAGTGTCGAGATACGGGCGTTCTGTGATATCGAAGACGTAACCATTGGTGAAGGCTCGACGATCGGGCCATTCGCGCGCATCCGCGGTGGGGCGGAGCTGGGCGCCAGCGTGCATCTGGGCAATTTCGTCGAGGTCAAGAAGAGCAAGATCGGTGCCGGCACAAAGGCCGGTCATCTGAGCTACCTCGGCGACGCCGTGATCGGCGAAAAGACCAACATCGGGGCCGGGACAATCACCTGCAACTACGACGGCGTGAACAAGGACGTCACGACCATCGGCTCGAACGTCTTCATTGGGTCCAACACGTCGCTGGTAGCGCCGGTGAGCGTTGGCGACGGCGCGTATACTGCGTCGGGGAGCGTCATCAGCCACGATGTGCCGGCCGATGCCCTCGCCTTCGGGCGGGCCCGGCAGGAGAACAAGCCGGGCTACGCGCCGAAACTCAAAGAGAAAGCCCTCGCCCGCAAGGCTGCCAAGCAGAAGGGGAAAGCCTAATGTGCGGTATCGTCGGGATCATCGGGGTTGAGCCAGTGGCGCCGCGCCTGGTCGATGCATTGAAGCGCCTCGAATATCGCGGTTATGACAGCGCCGGCGTGGCCACGCTGGAACATGGCTCCATTGCCCGCCGCCGGGCCGAAGGCAAGCTGGGCAACCTGGCGACCAAGCTCGGCATGGAGCCGCTCGAGGGTCGCATCGGCATCGGCCATACGCGCTGGGCGACGCACGGGGCGCCGACGGAGGGCAACGCACACCCGCATGCGACGGACAAGGTGGCGGTGGTCCATAACGGCATCATCGAGAATTTCCGCGAGCTGCTCGCGGACCTCAGCAAGGACGGCTACCTGCCCAAGACGCAGACTGACACGGAGTCGGTGGCGTTGTGGGTGACGCGCGAGATCGACCGCGGCCTCGATCCGGAGATGGCAGTCGGGCGGACGCTGAAAATCCTGCGTGGCGCGTTTGCGCTGGCCTTCATGTTCAGGGGCCACGACCGGCTGCTGATCGCAGCCCGGCATGGCGCGCCGCTCGCCGTAGGGTACGGCGAGACCGAGATGTACCTGGGATCCGACGCGATGGCGCTCGCGCCGTTCACGTCGCGGCTGAGCTACCTCCTCGATGGCGATTGGGCTGTGATCACGCCGAAAGGGGTCACGATCCGTGATGGCTCCGATGCCATCGTGCGCCGCGAGATGCTGGTGTCACAGGCGTCGGCGCTGATGGTCGACAAGGGCAACCATCGCCACTTCATGGCAAAGGAGATCTACGAGCAGCCCGAGACCATCTCGCATACACTCAGCCACTATGTGGACATGGGCGCCGACCGGGTGGCGCTGCGCGAGAAACTACCTTTTGACTTCGCCGCGCTCAGCCGGCTGACGATCTCGGCCTGTGGGACGGCGTACTATGCGGGCCTCGTCGCCAGGTACTGGTTCGAGAAATACGCCAGGCTTCCGGTCGACGTGGACGTCGCGTCGGAGTTCCGATACCGCGAGCCGCCTATCGAAAAAGGCAGCGCCGCACTGTTTATCTCGCAGTCCGGCGAAACTGCAGACACGCTGGCCGCGCTGCGCTACTGCGCGAAGTCGGGCCAGCATGTCGTGAGTTTGCTCAACGTGCCGGAGTCGACCATCGGACGCGAGAGCGAGGTGGTGTTCCCGACGCTGTGCGGCCCCGAGATCGGCGTCGCCTCGACCAAGGCGCTGACGGCGCAGCTCAGCGCGCTCGCGAGCCTCGTCGTCGCCGCCGGCGTGGCACGCGGGGTACTCGACCGCACGCAGGAGGTGGAGCTGGTGCGCGAGCTGGTTGCCCTACCGGCCGCCGTCAGTGCGGCGCTCGGCACGGAAGGCCAGATCGAGCGGATTGCGAAGGGGCTGAGCAAAGCCAAGGACGTGCTTTATCTAGGCCGTGGGCAGATGTTTCCGGTGGCGATGGAGGGGGCGCTCAAGCTCAAGGAAATTTCCTACATCCATGCCGAAGGCTATCCGGCGGGCGAGCTCAAGCACGGGCCGATCGCGCTGGTCGATGAGACCATGCCGGTGATCGTCGTGGCGCCTTCGGACGAGCTGATGGAAAAGACCCTCAGCAATATGCAGGAGGTTGCGGCACGGGGCGGGCAGATCATCCTCGTGACCGACGAGGAAGGCGGCCGCCATATCGGGCAGGGCGTCGCCGAAACGATCGTCATTCCGAAGGTGTCGAGCTTTGTGGCGCCCATCCTGGCGCTGATCCCGGTGCAGTTGCTGGCCTACCACACCGCCGTGTTCATGGGTACCGACGTCGACCAGCCGCGCAATCTCGCCAAGTCTGTCACGGTCGAGTAACTGGACTTTCGCGGGGCGCCGTGCGAACTGCCGGCCCATGACGGACCGGATCGAAATCATCCCGCCAGGCCACGCCCTCGTTGGACGCGTCACGCCGCCGGGCAGCAAGTCGATAACCAATCGCGCACTGCTGCTGGCCGCCTTGGCGCGCGGCACGAGCCGCCTGACGGGCGCGCTCAAGAGCAAGGATACCGCGCTCATGGCCGCGGCGCTCCGGCAAATGGGGGTGACGATCGAGGAGCCGGATACGGCGAGCTTCATCGTCACCGGACATGGCTACCTCGCGGCGCCGTCGGAACCGCTGTTCCTCGGAAACGCGGGGACCGCCACGCGCTTTCTCACCGCCGCGGTCGCGCTGGTTGACGGCACGGTGGTCGTCGATGGCGATGAGGCGATGCGCAAGCGGCCGATTGGACCGCTGGTCGATGCCCTCAGGTCGCTCGGCATTGCCGCCAGTGCGCCCACTGGCTGCCCCCCGGTCACCGTCGAGGGCAAGGGCAATTTTGGCTCGGGCCGCGTCGAGATCGACGGCGGCCTGTCGAGCCAGTACGTCTCCGCGCTGCTGATGGCGGCGGCCTTCGGCGATGGGGCCATTGACGTGGCATTGACGGGGCAGGACCTTGACGCGCGCGGCTATGTCGACCTCACCGTCGCGGCGATGAAAGCCTTCGGCGGCAGCGTCACGCCGGTCGACCACACCACCTGGCGGGTGGCGCCGACGAAGTATAGCGCCACGAACTTCCTCATCGAGCCAGACGCCTCCGCGGCAACGTACCTGTGGGCCGCTGAGGCGCTGACCGGCGGCCGTATCGACCTCGGTGTGCCGATGGAGGCGTTTACCCAGCCCGACGCCAGGGCCGCGGAGTTCATCCGCAAGTTCCCGCGCATGCCAGACATCATCGACGGTTCGCAGATGCAGGACGCCGTTCCAACGCTGGCGGTGCTCGCGGCCTTCAACGACACGCCGGTACGCTTCGCTGGTATTGCCAATCTGCGCGTCAAGGAGTGTGACCGTATCCGGGCGCTTTCGACCGAGCTCAGCCGCATCCAGCCCGGGCTGGCGCATGAGGAGGGCGACGATCTCGTGATCGCGGCCGATCCCCGGTTGCGCTCAGCGGCGCATCGCAACGCAGTCACTGAAATTGAAACCTACGAGGACCATCGCATCGCCATGGCCATGGCGCTTGCAGGCCTACGAATAGGCGGCATCACGATACTCGATCCCGATTGTGTGGGAAAAACCTATCCGGGCTATTGGGATGCGCTGCGATCACTCGGCGTGAGGCTGATTGCGCGCTAGGCGGCGACAGTCCGATCGTCCTCAGGCTTGAGCTCGACTTCGCTGAGCACGCGATTGCGGCCGGCGTGCTTGGCAGCATAAAGGCAGCGGTCGGCGCGTTCTATAAGCGTGGAGGGCGTGTCGCCGGGCTTGTACATGGCGACGCCGAATGACGCGGTGATGCGCCCCAGCTTTTCATTCGTGGAACGTTTCAGCAGTTCCTTGGCCTGAACGGCCTTGCGGATGTTGTCGGCAACGATCACGGCACCTTCGAGATCGGTCTCGGGCAGGATCGCGGCAAACTCCTCGCCGCCATAGCGGGCCGCTATGTCCTTGCCCTTGATGTTGGACTTGAGCGTCATGGCGACGAGCCGCAGCACCTGGTCGCCGGTCTGGTGGCCCCAAGTGTCGTTGAAGCGCTTGAAATGGTCGATGTCCAGCAGCATCAGGCAGAACGATGTTCCAAGCTCGGCGTCCTCGAAGGCCTTGAGCATTCCCTCGTCGAACGATTTGCGGTTGTAGATCTTGGTCAGAGGATCGAGCATCGACTCGCGGCGCACCTCGTCGAGGTCGCGCTGCAGCGCCGCGATGTCGTCGCGCGAGGCGATCAGTTTTTCCTCGAGCTGGGCGTTGGCGTCCTGCATGCGGCGGGTTTCGCCGAGCAGGCGCTGTGCCAAAGCTCGCAATTCGGTCTCGCCCAGATCGACCTGGCTCAGATCGCCGCTCGCCGCCTGCAGGGTACCGGAATAGGCATTGGCAGTGGTCATCGCCGTGTCGATGGCCTCGTGCACCGCCTCGATGCGGTTGGCCATGCGTTCGGAGACGCTGGAGATGCGCTCGTTGGCGTCGGCCGCCTTGAGGAATTCGTTGTAGAGCCGCTCGGCCAGCTCCTGCGTGGCCGAACCGTCGCGGAAGATCTGGTTGATGCGCTGGTTCAGCGTCGGGTTGACGCCCGTCGCATAGGTGTAGAGGAGCTCGTAGAACTGTGGATAGGGAGGAATTTGTCCCCGCTTCAGCAGGTCCATCGCCGAGTTGGCGTATCCCAGGGCGCGCCTGAATTCCTGTTCCGACACTGTGCCCCCAGAGGTCTTCTGACCCTTTTCCAGCGCTCGATAGTTTTCCGATGAGTCACTTAAAGTGTAGTAAAGATCACTGATATGTCAGGGAAGTCACGCGAAAGTGCCTCTCCTGATGCGGTCCAGTGACTCAGCGAGTACTGCTGGGACGAAGCAAGAAGGCCGGCACGGGACCATCCGATCCGAACGGCGACGAAGATTTGCCGCGCTCGCGCGGTGCCCGCGGAACCGGACGCTCTTCCTGCCGCGAGCGCTCCTCATGCCGTGGACGCTCTTCCTGCCGTGGACGCTCGGGCCGAGGCTCGCGATGTGGCTTTGCCGCCGGGGCGGTCTCGGCTGTTTCGGCAGCTTCGGGCTTGAGGCGCGGACCACGCGTGCGGCTGCCGCGGCGGCGGCGTTCGCCGGACTCGCTGGCCCGCTCGTCGGCCGGTGCTTCAATGACGATGCCATCGAGCTTCATCACCGGTATGTCGCGTTGGATCAGCTTGACGATCGCGTCGAGATATTTGCCGTCGGAGGGCGCTGCCAAGGTGATCGAAACACCCGAGCGACCCGCCCGGCCGGTCCGGCCGATGCGGTGGATGTAATCCTCGGCGTGGGTGGGCACGTCGAAGTTGAAGACATGGCTCACGGCCGGAATATCGAGGCCGCGGGCCGCGACGTCCGACGCGATCAGCAGCTTGAGCTTGTCGGTCTTGAAGGCATCGAGCGTTTCCATCCGGCTCTTCTGGTCCATGTCGCCATGGAGCGCGCCGGCGGAGAAGCCGTGCCGCTGCAGCGAGCGGGCGAGGGTCGCCACGTCGCGCTTGCGGTTGCAGAAGATGATCGCGTTCTTCAGATCTTTTTCGCCGCGGATCAGGGCGCGCAGTGCGGCGCGCTTTTCCTCGGGTTTGTTGGAGACCTTGACCAGCTTCTGGTCGATGGTTTCGGCCGTGGAATTCTGCCGGGCTACCTCGATCTTGATCGGATCACGCAGGAAGCGATTGGTCAGCTTCTGGATTTCGGGCGGCATCGTGGCCGAGAAGAACAGTGTTTGCCGGCGGGCGGGCAGCAGGCCGCAGATGCGCTCGATGTCGGGAATGAAGCCCATGTCAAGCATGCGGTCGGCCTCGTCGATCACGAGGATGTCGACGCCGGTCAACAGGATGCGGCCGCGTTCGAACTGGTCGAGCATGCGGCCGGGCGTGGCAATCAGCACGTCGGCGCCGCGGTCGAGCACCTTGTTCTGGTCCTCGAAGCTGACGCCGCCGATCAGCAGCGCCATAGTGAGGCGATGGTTCTTGCCGTATTTCTCGAAGTTCTCGGCGACCTGCGCGGCGAGCTCGCGCGTCGGCTCGAGGATCAGCGTGCGCGGCATGCGGGCTCGGGCCCGGCCGCTCTCGAGCAGCGTGAGCATCGGCAGGACGAACGAGGCCGTCTTGCCGGTTCCGGTCTGCGCAATGCCGATGATGTCCTTCTTTTCGAGGACATGCGGAATGGCCTGCGCCTGAATTTCAGTGGGCTTGGTGTAACCCGCGGCCGCGACCGCGTCGGTCACTTTGGCGCTGAGTCCGAGCCCGGAAAAGTCTTCTGGCAATGTGAACGTCCACTCTGGGTTGGGAGGAGCCGGCGTTGAGGTCCCCGGTGAGACCGAGCGGCCGAGTGGTTCCCGACGCGCCGGGAACATAAAGGGAATAACCCGCGAGTCAACGGGATTCCCTAGGCTTTGCTTAATATGG
>Ga0134125_10007688_pt1 | contig 12158 bp, 7 predicted proteins | sample KB31751_FD_96464 | JGI IMG/M metagenome (GOLD analysis project Ga0134125, IMG submission 96464) | Terrestrial soil microbial communities with excess Nitrogen fertilizer from Kellogg Biological Station, Michigan, USA - KB3-175-1 | ecosystem: Environmental > Terrestrial > Soil > Unclassified ... | reverse complement strand
GGCGAATAGCGCTCGAAGGGCTCGAACGGCATCTGGTAGAAGGTCTGCATCCTCTCGGCGAGTGGCGCGCGGGCGGCCTCGCGGGTGGTGCCGAAGCCACACCAGACGTTGATCGCGTGCGTAAAGCCGCTCGGGTCCCTGCCCACCACGCGTGCATGCTCAGCGACCTGATCCACCACAGAACCGAATCGCCCGGACGAGACCCAGATTCCCAGCCAGCCGTCACCGAACCGGCCTGCGCGCCGCACCGCCGCATCGGACCGGCCGCCGACGGTGATCGGGATGGGCGACGACGGCGCCGGAACGATTTGGGCGTCGCGGATCGAGAAGAACTCGCCGTCAAAGCTGACCGGCTTGCCGTCGGAAAGGCTGCGCAGGATCTCCAGCGATTCGTCCATGCGGCGTCCGCGCGTCCTCGGGTCGACGCCACAGATTTCGAACTCGTGCGGATCCTCGCCGCCGATCCCCACGCCGAACATGAGCCTGCCCGGTGCGAGTTCGGCGATGCTGGCAAGCTGGCGCGCCACGAGCACCGGGTGGCGCAGCGGAAGCAGGTAAAGCGCGACGTAGCAAGGCAGGTCGGGGTAGCGGGTGAGCAGAGCAGCAGCGTCGATCAGGGCGTCTGCGCCCGCTCCGACGAAGAAGCTGACGTGATCGTTGACGCAGATGTGATCGACAGCGGATTCGGCGATGTGGCTGAGCAATGCGTCGCGCTGCCCGGCAGGAGCGGCGAACTGGCCGACAGGGGCGAAGATGCCCACTCGAATAGCAGTCATGCGGCCAGACTGGCCCCGCGGTCTTCAGCGGAGTTTGCGTGGCGATGAAATCGCCTGGTCACGGGACGCGCAGCCAGCCCTCGGTGTGCCGATAAAACGTCGACCGGCGGACCGGCCTCGGCGCGGGCACGCCGTCGCGCACCACCAGCGCGGCGTCGGTGCCGAGCTGTGCGGCGCGCCCGGACACCCAGCGCGTCGGCCGCATGCGGCTCGACAGCACGCTCGCGCGCAGGCCGGGCATCGTCTGCATCGGCTCGATCCGCACCCCGGTCACGTCCCCGTCGAACAGCAGCGTGTCATCAGTGACGGCTTCACCGTGGATGGTTCGTGTCTGTTCGTCGGGCGGCAGCCAGTGCGCGGCGCCGACGATGGCGGATCCGGTCTCGTCGCGGATGAGTGGAACCCGTCGCGCCTTGCCGGTGCGGGCCCGGTGGGCGTTCCATGGCCGGCGAACGTGGCCCACCTCCACATCAAGCCGGTCGGCCCGCAACAGGTGGGTCAGCACCGCGGCGAGATCAGCATCGGACCCAACGACGACGACCCGGCGGCAATCGGCGATGTCGTCGAGCCCGACTACCGGCAAATCCCGTAGTGCGCGGGGTAGTCGACGGCCGCCGAACAGCAACACCGCCACCCCGGCGGTGGGGTCGGAGGGCGGCAGAGTCATTGAGCCACAACGGATTGTGTCCCGACAGCAGTCTGGTGGCGTTCAGTGTCGGCGATCGGCGGCACCGGTCTACCCTACCGGCCCTGACCACGGCAGAGCGTTCTCCCGCGGGCGGCCTGCCCCGTCGGCGAGGATGACAGCGTGCGAACTTGGTTGTCCGCGTTCGGGTTTGAGGGCATGCCGACATGCCGCACGTCGTGCCCGAGCCGCGCCGTTTGCCAACACCGGGCAAAGGGGCGAACTGCGCCTCTGACCGCCGGGACGGTGGTGCGGTCTTACCGGATACGGCCGTCCGATGCAAATGCAACACGGTTTCAGGCTGCGTCGGCGGGCAGCCGTTATTCGCCGATATGGGGTGGCTCTAGCTATTCACGGGAGTCGCTCGATACCCTTTATTAAGGTCGCGTACAACTCTGATTAACCATTTGCTAGCTGGAATCGTGTTGCGGAATTTGCTTGCGAATTACCAGTTCAGATGGTCTGCAGACTTAGGCTGACGGCAAAGTGAAATCTTGCTAAAGTCGTTCGTCCCACGTTCTGTATGTGAGTACATTTCAACCGTCCTTCGTCCAATCCAAAGGGGTTTCGGTGCGAACAGTCCTGCAATCACCCATTGCCGCGCTCACCGCGGTTTGCATTTCGATGCCGGCCGCGGTTACGGCCGTAAACTTCGAAAGTGCTGACGCGGCGAAAGGGTGTGCGCTCCACACTGTCTCCTCGCCAGCGGTGGCGCTAGCGTCGGCAACATCCGACCTGAAACTCGTCCTCGCGAACGTCGAGAGCGCTGCCGAGGTCGGCGGCGCCGCGGCGAAGAGCCTTGGACAGAAGGTCGAGATCCTCGCACTCCCGAAGAGCCTCGCCGCCAGTGTCGCCGAAAACGGGACCGGCGGGCTGTCGAGCACGATTGTTGACGCGGGCCGTGACGCCGCGGCGAACATCCTCGCCGAGGCCAACCAGGCGTCCTTCACGGACAACATCTTGACGCGGGCCCTGCAGGGTGCGTGGAACTTCACGTTCTGGCTCGGCTCGAGCAGCAAGCCACCGCTGCCCGAGGGGTTCGACCCGGCGACCTACGTCTCGCTCTCTGTCGCTTTTGCGAACCTCGTCAATCTGTCAGTGCTTCCGCTGACCGTCGCCAACCTGCTGCTGTCAGGGCAGTGGGATGCCATCCCCACGACGATCACGAGCACAACCCAGAAGGCCGTGAACTCGCTTTTCGTGGGCCTGCCGACCTCGTTCCTCGAGACCCTGAACTGGGTTCTGACGGGCAACCCGCCAACCGCGACGCTGGGCGCTGCGGCCACGGTTGATTCGTTGCAGGCCAATCAGGAGTCCGTGCTCGCGGCCGCGCCGACGCTGACTGACAACATCCTCACCAGGGCGCTGCAGGGTGCGTGGAACTTCACGTTCTGGCTCGGCGCGAGCAGCAAGCCGCCGCTGCCCGAGGGATTTGATCCGGCGACCTACACGTCGCTCTCTGTCGCCTTTGCAAACTTCGTCGCTCTGTCGGTGCTTCCGCTGACCGTCGCCAACCTGCTGCTGTCGGGCCAGTGGGGTGACATCCCCTCGACCGTCACGAGCACTACCTCCAAGGCGTTGAACACGATTGTCGGCCTGCCGACGTCCTTCCTCCAGACCCTGAACTGGGTTCTGACGGGCAACCCGCCCGCTGCCAATCTGGCGACCGCTACGTCGGTTGATACGTTGCAGGCCAATCAGGAGTCCGTGCTCGCGGCCGCGCCGACGCTGACCGACAACATCCTCACACGCGGACTGCAGGGGGCGTGGAACTACACGTTGTGGCTCGGCGCGAGCAGCAAGCCGCCGCTGCCCGAGGGGTTCGACCCGGCGACCTACACGTCGCTCTCTGTCGCGGCTGCAAACCTGATCAATCTCTCGGTGCTTCCGCTGACCGTCGCCAACCTGGTGCTGTCGGGCCAGTGGGATGCCATCCCCTCGACGGTCACGACCACGACCCAAAAGGCCGTGAACTCGGTCGTCAAGGGCCTGCCGACCTCGTTCGTCCAGACGGTGAACTGGGTGGTGACGGGCAACCCGCCCGCCGCACCCGCAGTGGAGAGCACGCTGCTCAAAGCGCCAGTTGAGGGCGATGCGTCTGACCAGGATGCGATCGCCAAGGGAGGCAGCACCAAGCGCGGAGTCCTCAGTGGCATCGTCAACAACGGTGGTGGCACCACCAAGGGCGGCACCATCAAGCCCGGCGGCGTTATCAAGGACATCCTGAACGGCGGCGGCACGACCAAGGGCGGCAGCAGCGAGAACGGTGGCAGCAACGAGAACGGTAGCGGCAGCACTGAGAATGGCGGCGGCTCGACCAGCGGTGGCGGCAGCGAGAACGGTGGCGGCACCACGAAGGGCAGCACCACCAAGGGTGCCCACCACACTGTCGGCCACAAGCTTGGCACCAAGAAGGACGTCGACAAGGGCGGGAAATAGGCTCAGCCGGATTGCCGATGTCCGCCCCCTCCGCAACGGAGGGGGCGGATCGGCTTACCGGGAATGCAGTGGCAGCTCGCTGTCGGATCTGGCCGTACTTGTCTGTCGTTCAGTGCTTTTCGCAATCTCTCCGGAGCCGCCAAGGTCGGAAGCTACTGAAAAGCCAACGCTTTGAGGGTGTTCCGGGGACATGCCACGGTCCCGGTTGCGCAATTCGGCCCACCCAGTCGAAAGACTGCTCTCGGCACGCCAGGTCACGGCCATGCGCACGAGTCCACTACCCTAACGGGCGTGACAGGCAACCACCGGCCACCAACCGCCACCGGAGAGCCTGGGCGGATGGAGGGATTCGATCCAGTCGGGGGATGGGTCGCGCAGCCACTGGTAAGTATGGCTAGTCACCATGGTTTTACCAGCGGGTTTAGGCTCAGCTTTAGCACAATAAGCGGGAGAAAAAGCCATGCCGGCAATCGTGCTCATCGGCGCCCAATGGGGAGATGAGGGCAAAGGAAAGGCCACCGATCTACTCGGTGGCCGCGCGCAATGGGTCGTGCGTTACCAGGGTGGCAATAACGCCGGCCATACCGTGGTGCTGCCGACAGGCGAGAACTTCGCGCTTCATCTCATTCCGTCGGGCATCCTCACCCCTGGCGTCACGAACGTCATCGGCAACGGCGTGGTCGTTGATCCAGGGGTGTTGCTCACCGAGCTCAAGGGCCTCGAGGATCGCGGTGTCGACACCGAGCGACTGCTGATCTCCGCCGACGCGCACCTACTGATGCCCTACCACGTCGCGATCGACAAGGTCGTCGAGCGTTACGCGGGCAGCAAGAAGATCGGCACCACCGGCCGTGGTATCGGCCCGTGCTACCAGGACAAGATCGCCCGCATCGGAATCCGCGTCGCCGACGTCCTCGACCCGATGCTTCTTGCCGAAAAGATCCGGGCTGCACTGGAATTCAAGAACCAGGTACTGGTCAAGATCTACAACCGCAAGGCGTTGGATGCCGCCGAGGTCGTCGACAACCTGCTGACCCAGGCCGAGGGTTTCAAGCACCGCATCGCCGACACCCGCTACCTGCTCAACGACGCACTCGAAAAGGGTGAGACGGTGCTGCTGGAAGGCTCGCAGGGCACGCTACTCGACGTCGACCACGGCACGTATCCCTTTGTGACGTCGTCGAATCCGACTGCGGGCGGGGCGGCCGTCGGATCGGGCATCGGCCCGACGCGCATCACCACAGTGCTGGGCATCCTCAAGGCGTACACCACCCGCGTTGGTTCGGGTCCGTTCCCCACCGAGTTGTTCGACGAGAACGGTGAGTACCTGTCGAAGACCGGCGGTGAGTTCGGGGTCACGACGGGAAGGCGCCGCCGCTGTGGCTGGTTCGACGCGGTAATCGCTCGCTACGCCACTCGGGTGAACGGGATCACCGACTACTTCCTGACGAAGCTCGACGTGCTGTCCAGCCTGGAGACGGTGCCGGTCTGCATCGGTTATCGCGTTGACGGCAAGCGCGTCGACGACATGCCGATGACGCAGAGCGATATCGCCCGCGCTGAGCCGATTTACGAGGAACTGCCCGGCTGGTGGGAGGACATCTCCGAAGCTCGCGAGTTCGACGACCTGCCCGCCAAGGCCCGCGACTACGTGCTGCGCCTGGAAGAGCTTGCCGGAGCTCATGTTTCGTGTATCGGCGTCGGGCCCGGTCGCGACCAGACCATCGTGCGCCGCGACATCCTGGCGGCGCGGTGACAGACGATCCGCATCTGGTCGATCCCGAATACGACAAGCATGGCGGGTTCCCGAATTTCGAAGCGGCCGAGCCAGGGCCGGGTTTCGGACGGTTCCTCGCCGCGATGCGACGGGCACAGGATCTGGCGGTGTCGGCGGATCCCGACAGCGACACTTGGGATCTGGCCGCCGACCGTGCCGAGGAACTGGTGAAGCTGCTGGGCCCCTTCGAGGCACCAGAGGGCGTCGGCCCCGCCAACCGCGTGCCGTCACTGCCTGGCGCCGGCAGCCTGCTGATGCCGCCGTATCGCGTGACCAAGTTCGAACCCGACGGTGTCGAGTTGAGCCTGCAGTTCAGCAGGTTCTCCGTGGGTGGGAACTATGCGGTGCACGGCGGCGTGCTGCCGCTGCTGTTCGACTCGGTGTTCGGCATGGTGATCCATGCGGCGGCCCGGCCGATCAGCAGGACCGCCTTTCTGCACGTCGACTACCGCGAGGTGACGCCGATCGACACCCCACTGACAGCGCGCGGGTGGGTGCGCGAGACTGAGGGCCGCAAGGCGTTCGTCAACGCGGAACTGCACGACCCGGCGGACAACCTGCTCGCAGAGGCGAACGGGCTGATGATCAGATTGCTGCCCGGCCAGCCGTAGCTGTGCCACGATGACGGCGTGCCCGATCGTCAACTGCGCAGCCTGTCCACCCCTCGAGCGGCGGCGGTGGCCGGTGTGCTGTTCGCGCTGCTGTTTGGAACAGCCCTCGCGTTGATCCGCCTTGCACTGCCGGAGGGCGCAGAGCCGGGCGTGCAGTGGCTGAAGGATGGCAGCATCAATCTGAAGATTTCCGCGACGATCATGCCGTTCGCCGGCATCGCGTTCCTGTGGTTCATGGGGGTGGTGCGCGACGGGCTAGGGCGTTATGAGGACAAGTTCTTCTCGACCGTGTTCCTCGGCAGCGGGCTGTTGTTCCTTGCGATGATATTCGTCTCAGCAGGTGTGGGCGCCGGCCTGGAGCGCAGTGACGCCGCGGCGCATCCCGATGTCGCGACGTTCGGGCAGATGGTGCTGCTGGCGGTGCAGAAGACCTACGCGTTGCGGATGGCGGCGGTCTTCATGATCTCGCTGGCCACCATATGGCTGAAGACGGGGCTCATGCCGCGCTGGCTGGTCGGGGTGAGTTATTTTGCCGCGGTTGGGCTTTTGATCGCCAGCGACATCACCATGTGGCTGACGCTGGCGTTCCCGGCCTGGGTGTTGATGGTCAGCATTCTGCTGCTGGTGCGAGCAGGCGTCGTCGATCTCGACCGCGACGACTAGTCAATCCTCCACCCGCAAAGCCTTTGAGGGACAGAGTCTTACCGCCTCACGGGCATTCTCCTCTTCCTCCTTGGGCACCTCGTCGACGAGCATGACGACGATACCGTCCTCGTCCTGATCGAAGACGGCGCCGGCCGCCATCACACAGTTCCCTGCGCTGATACAGACGTCTCTGTCGGGCAGGACCTTCACCACGTCACCTCCAGTGATTTCAAACCGTAGATGAAGTGAAACGACCGGAACGCCACATCGGAGAAGTCTTCGGCCAGCGCCAGCGTGGGGAAGCGGCGCAACAGCGCGGGGAACGCGATCCTCATCTCCATCCGGGCCAGCGGGGCGCCCAGGCAGTGGTGCACGCCGTGGCCGAACGCCAGATGGCCTGGCGCGCCGCGGCCGATGTCGAGCACCTCCGGCGAGTCGATGAAGTCGGGGTCGCGATTGCCCGACGGCAGCGACACGAACACGAGTTGTCCGGCAGGAATCGGTACTCCGGCGATCTCGACGTCGGTGGTGGTGATGCGCGGAATCGCACTGTGCACTATCGACAGCCAGCGCAGCAGCTCCTCGACGGCGGGCCCGATCGCGTCAGGATCGTCGCGGACCGAGACCAGCTGGTCGGGATGTCGCAGCAGTGCGAGCGTGCCAAGGCCGAGCATGTTCGACGTGGTTTCGTGACCCGCGAGCAGCAACAGGCCTGCGACGCCGATGAGTTCGTTGTCGGTGAGCTCGGTGCCGTGCTCCCGGACCAACATGCCGAGGATGTCGTCGCCTGGCTGTCGGCGCGCACGCTCGACCAACGAGCCCATGTATTCGCGACCTCGTCGGACGAGCTCGAGTCGTTCCGCAATCGGGATGGACAGGTCGAGTTGGCGGGCGCTGCGGCGCTGGAAGTCGTCGCGGTCGTCGTAGGGCACGCCGAGCAGCTCGCAGATCACCAGCGACGGGATCGGCAGCGCGAAGCTGGCCACCAAATCCGTTGGTGGTCCTGGCTTTTCCATCGCGTCCAGTTGCGCGTCGACGATCTCCACGATGCGCCGCTCCAACCGCTTCATCCGCCTGATCGTGAACTCAGGCGTGAGCATGCGGCGCAGCCGCTGATGTTCGGGCGGGTCGAGGCCGAGTAGATTGCCCGCGCGTGCGCTGGCCTGTTCCTCCTCGGCGACCGCCGGCGCGCCCGGAACGACGAAACCCGGTGGCCGGGCGTTGGAGAACCGTTCGTGGTCGGAGAGCACATCCTTGATGTCCTCGTAGCGGGTGACGAGGTAGACGGTCATGCCGAACGCGTTGGTGGCGGTCCGCACGCCGTCGGTCTCACGGATCTTGCGAAGCTCGGGAGTCGGATTGAACGCATTGCGCCGCATGTGCAGCGGCGGCAGCTCCGGCGCTTGGGTCATGTTTCGAAGCTACCCGCGGAAAACTAGTCGCCGCTTTCGGGCAGGTCGGGGCACTGGTCGTGATACGCCATACCCGGCACCCAGGACTTCCACGTTTCCCGGCTCATGTTCGCGGTGAGCTTCGCGCAGAGTGCTTCTGGCGACACCGTGGGCACCGGCCATACGCGCAAGGTTCCGTCAGCGCTTCCGGTCACGATTGTTCGGCTGTCCGGGCTGAACACAACGCTGCTCACACTGGCGGTGTGACCGGCGAGAGCCGGACCGAGAGCGACGCCGGTTTGGGCGTTCCAGAGCTGAACTGCGCCGTCGCTGCTGGTGGCGGCAACGGTAGTGCCGTCAGGACTGTATACCGCCGCGGGCACGATGCCGCCGCCGAAGACAAGAGGATCAACTGCGGGCTGTAGCGTTTGCGCATCCCAGATCGTCACGTTGTTGCGGAAACTTCCGGCGATGATGCGGAGCCCGTCGGGCCTGAACGCCAGTTGCAGATCCTGATAGTCGTGCCGTACGGGCCCGACGAGTAGGCGACCAGTATGTGCATCCCACACACGCATCGTCTTGTCGAAGCTGCTTGTGGCGATGCGCTGGCTGTCTGGGCTGAAGGCGACAGCGTAAACGGAAGCGTCGTGCTTGAGCGGTTCACCGATCGGGGTGAGTGTTTCGGCGTTCCAGATCCGAACGGTCATGTCGTCGCCACCGGTTGCGATCAGGTGCCCGTCCGGGCTGAACGCGACGCTGTTCACCGCGGCGTCGTGTCGGAGCGGTTGGCTGACTGGCGTGAGTGTGTTGGCATCCCAGATGCGCACGGTCTTGTCGGAGCTGGCGGAAGCAATGCGACGTCCATCCGGGCTGAACGCGACGGACAGAATCCAATCCTCGTGTCCTTCAAGCGGTGCGCCGACCGGTTGATGGGTCTGCGCGTCCCACACTCTGACCGTCTTGTCGGAGCTGGCGGAGGCGATGCGCTTCCCATCGGGGCTGAATGCCACCCCCGTCACAGCGTCGTGGTGCCCTGTCAGCGGGCGGCCGGTGACTGTGTCCCAGACCCTGACGGTGTCGTCCATTGCGCCCGAGACCACCCGTTTGCCGTCCGGGCTGAACGCGATGGGACCGACGGCGTTTTGATGGCCAGTCAACGGTGGACCAAGCGGTTGCAGAGTTTTCGCGTCCCACAACCGGACTGTCCGGTCGTCGCTACCCGTCGCGATGATACGGCCGTCGCGGCTGAATGCGACGCCGTTCACTGTGCTGGTGTGCCCACTGAGTTGCCCTGTGGGAAGGCCGGATTGCGCATCGAAGAGATGCACGGCGAAGTCAATCCCGCCTCCCACCGCGATGCGCTGACCATCCGGACTGAATGCCACCGTCGCGCCGATCGCTCGCTGGCCGGTCGATAGCGGCTCTCCCAGAGGCTGGCCGGTGTCGACATCCCATCGTTGCGCCAGGCCGTTGCGGTCGCCGCTGACGAGTCGGTGCCCGTCCGGACTGAATGCGATGCTTTGGATCTCGACGTCTCCGCGGAGGGGTGCCCCGATGGGTTGCCCGGTGTGGACGTCCCAGAACCGTATGGTCTTGTCGTTGCTTGCGGTGGCGATGCGGTGGCCGTCCGGGCTGTAGGCGACGCCGTTTACGACGTCTTCGTGGCCGCGCAGGGGGGCCCCGATGGGTTGTGCGGTGTGGGCGTCCCAGATCCGTACGGTCTTGTCGTTGCTGGCGGTGGCGATGCGGTCTCCGTCGGGGCTGTAGGCGATGCTCTGGACATGCTTTTCATGCCCCCGTAAGGGTGGGCCCGCGGGTTGTCCGGTGTCGGCGTCGAAAATCTGCACCAGGTTGTCCGCCTCTTGCGAGGCCACCGCGATGCGACGGCCGTCGGGACTGACGGCGACGTCGTTCACCCACGCGTGCGCGTCGATGATCTTGATCAGGTCACGTTCGGTCTGAAGGGCGCTGAGTATCGGGTATTCGACGGCGTTGTTCGACGGAAAAGTGCGGGCGGCGAGGATCAACTGCATAGCGAGATCGTCGCGGTCCCGCCCCAGGTTGGTCAGCTTGTTCAGGCCGTTTGCCACCAGGTCATTCGCGAGCGCGTCGCGGCTGCGGGCGTCTGCCTCGAGGCGCTTCTTGTTGGCGAACACGAAGCCCGCCACGGCGACCAGTGCGACGACGAGTGTCACGGCGAGCACGGCCCGCAGGATCCTGGCGCGTTTGCGGAGCGCGACGGCATGCGCTTGTGCCGTAAGCAATTCCGCCTTGGCTTCGGCGTCCTGGTGTTCACGCGACGCCTCGAGGAATTCGGCCGAGCGACGAACCCGCTCCCCGAATACCGGGGATTCGGCCAGTTCCTTTGCCGCGGCCAGGCGCACGCCCCCGATCAGCCATTCCGGGCTGCGCTCGTTGCGTTCCCAGTCCGCCGCGGCGCGGTCCAGGCTGTCGGCCAGCTTCAGGCCCGTAGCCTGCTCACGCAGCCATGTTGCAAGCGAGTCCCATTGGCGTAGAAGGCTTTCCAATGCGACTTCGACCACGGTCTGTCCATCGCGCTCGTCCTTTACCAGCAGCCGCCGCACGACCATGGCGTCGATCAACTCATGGCTTTCCGGTGGCAGCTCGTTCCAGCTCGCGACCCGACGCGACGGCGCATCGGTGTCGGGGTCGACCGTGGCCAGCCAGGGAATGAACGCGGCGCGCAGGGTATCGAGTTGTTGTGCTCGGTGGTCGGGATCGGTGGCCAGAAGCTTGTCGATCTCGGCCTCGACGATGTGCGCCATTCCGCCCATCGCCTCGTAGTTGGCCAGCGTGAGCTGTCCGGTGCTGCCGTAATCCAGATACAGCCGTGAGAGCGTCAAGGCGAGCAGCGGCAGGCTGTCCGCTCCGCCGGTGGCATCGGCGAGCAGCTGCGTCACCAGCGCAGGATCCAGGTCCAGGCGCAGGCCCGCCGCGGTGGCACGCTCGGCCGGTCCGGTGATCACGTCCTTGTACTCGGTGAGCGGCATCGGCTTCAAGTCACCGAATTCGCGGGAGTGCACGCCGATGAACTCGGGCGCCTCCTGCAAAGACTGGTAACGGTCGGCGCGGATGGTCATCACCGCGACAATCGGTAGTGCGTCGATCGCGCCGGCCTGTAGCAGGGCGCCAAGCAGCGCGAGACAGGTGCTGCCTTCCGGGCCCGCGTCGGCGGAGAACAGCTCCTCGCCCTGGTCGATGGGAAGCACCAGTGTGGGCGTCACGCCCTCGCCTGCAGTGTCGCGCTGCGCCTCACGCAACCAGGCCGTGAGTTGCGGCGTCTCGCTATTCAGGCAGGCGGCTTTGACGTCACCGAGCGCAGGACCACCCGGGCCTGCATGTGATCGAAGCTGCCAAATCGCCTGCGCCAGACCATTTTCGCCGGTCACTGCGGCGCGCTCAGGCCGCACGATGTCGGCCACCAGGAAGTTCCTGTGGTCGCGCCGCAGCCGGGGGAGCAGACCGGCGCGCAGGAACGACGACTTGCCCGCCCCCGACGGGCCGAGGATCACGAACAGTCTTTCCACGCCCGTCGTCCGCATGCCGCGCAGCGCGTCCAGGCCGCGCAGGATCTGCGCGTCGCGGCCGAAGAATACTGCCGCGTCGGCATCCTCCATCGACTGCCACCCCCGATACGGGGCGCGGTTTTGGTCGTCTTCGGGTGGCCACGGGAAGTATTCGGCGCCGATCCCGGCCTCGCGCAGGCCATGCAGGAGCCGCGCCAACCCTTCGGCGCTGAAGACCACCGGTTCGCCCTCATCGGACTCGACCGTGATCTCCTCACCGCGACCGTCGGTGAACAGATCACATATC
>Ga0134125_10007687_pt1 | contig 12160 bp, 11 predicted proteins | sample KB31751_FD_96464 | JGI IMG/M metagenome (GOLD analysis project Ga0134125, IMG submission 96464) | Terrestrial soil microbial communities with excess Nitrogen fertilizer from Kellogg Biological Station, Michigan, USA - KB3-175-1 | ecosystem: Environmental > Terrestrial > Soil > Unclassified ... | reverse complement strand
CTCCGTCACCAACTTCACCATCCCCGGCATGGGCAGCTACACCGCGCGGGTCATGATCTACAACGACCACTACGCCGGCACCTGGAGCGCCGGCCCCGACCACCAGGGATACCTCTGGGGCCGCATCGAACACGCCCCGCCCAAGGCTTTGGAGAAGACCGACAAGCCGTCGAAGGGTTAGGCACCGTCTGAAAACGAATGAGCCTGCTCATCGCATCACTCTCCAGCGGGTGAGGGCCGGCTCTTGCCATGCTCGATTCTCGGGGGTAATATTCGGACCGTCAGCGTTGATCACGCGGGTGTAGCTCAGTGGTAGAGCGTCACGTTGCCAACGTGAATGTCGAGGGTTCGACCCCCTTCACCCGCTCTTGTAAGCCTCGGCCCAGCCGAGGCTTACGTGTTTTATGGAATGTAGTGCATGGGTCGAAGAATCGGCCTTTGTAGTGCAGATTCGACCGGAAATGTAGTGCAAGCGGCGGCCCGGCGCCGGCGCCGCCGGGCACGCCCCGGCAGGTTCGATCACCGCGGATAACGTCCACCTCGCCCGCCGCGAGCTGAACGTTCACCTCCCGCTCGCGCACTACCGTCCGTTCTCAAGCGCCTCAAGAGTGCGTCCCTCGCAACGCCTCGATCATCGCCCTCCCAGGCAACGCCCGCTTTTTCGACGAAGGCTGCGGCCCCAAGCCAATCTCCGCCCAATCGTCGTCGTTCCACGGTCGGAGAATCTGATGTTCTGCCGGCCGCGGGATGAACCGATCTTCCTCATTCAGGACGGCCTCGAATGGGTACCACGCGTCACTTCCGCGTGTGGGAAAGATGCTGCCGATCTGCGGGATCACGTGCCATCCCTCGATGAACGCGCCGCGCCTCCCACCGCGCTCGGCGAGGGATGCGAGTGCGAGTTCCGAGAACTCTGATTCGAGGACGATATCCGACACCTGTTTACGATCGTGTACGCCCCAGTTCGTGGTGCTACTGGAATTCCCCCCGGAGGTGCGCGACCCCCCCTCGTTCATGTCCCGGTCCCAATACTCGCCGCGACCGATCCGCTGTGAGGCCCACTTCGCGGTTGTGCCTCGGCAGCGGAGATAGCTCATCGCGTCGCACTGGTTGACGATTTCTTCAGCGATGTTCTCGCCGTACACCTGCCGAAGCCCGTCGATGTCCTGGAACGTGATCACGACGCGAGCGCCGCGACTTCGGCCCTCGGTTAGAAGTTTTTCGAGGCCCAATAGATGGCCGACGTTGCGGAGCTCGTCGAGGAAGATCCACGTCCGTCCGCGCGCGTTGATCTGTTCTTGCGACATCGGCGCCCGGATGAGCTGACTGATGCGCCTGAGGAGAACGCGATTCAAGATCTGGAAGGTGTCCTCCAATTGCGTGGGCCGCCCGAATACGAGCACGCTGCCGCCCGACAGCCACTCCTTGATATTGAAGGGTTTGCTGCCGAGCAGTCTGACGGAGTTGTCCCAGAGCGCCGCAATGATTTCCAACATGTCGACATGAGAGCGCAGCTCGGCGAGCACGTTGAAGAGCGTCGTGTTGGTTGGTTCGAGCACTTCGAGGAGCGATTGCGTCTGGTCCGTCGCTTTCAGGACGGCTGCGAGGCGGGCCTGGCTCGTCATGATGTGGAACACGTGCCGTAGCGTCCACCTGCCCGGCGCTTTGAGATGCAATGCCTTGAAGACCGCCGACAGGATCGCGCGGGCATTGCGCTGCCAGAACGGCTGCGAGTCCTTCGGCTGCTCCGGCACGAAGTTCGAAGCCATCTCCTGCGCGCTGGCCAGGTCCTCAATCTCGTTGGCCAAGTCCCACGGGCGCGATCGGAGATCGAAGGGATTGAGCACGTGCACGTTCTCGGTGCCGGCGAGTCGCTGTAGAAAGGGAACGAATTTATTCTCCGGGTCGAACACCAGCGCCCGCTGGGCGGTGGCTCTCGGATTCGCATCTCGGATCGTCGGGATGACCGACCGCGCCAGCGTTTGCAGTGCCAGCGTCTTTCCACTCCCGCTGATGCCGGCGATGCCGAAGTGGCCCTCGCCATTCCCTGGTAGTTCCAGTCCCGCCCACTTGATCCGATAGTGCGTTGCCATCCTGTCGGCCCAACCCTTCACTGGTGGTACAAACCTGCCGCCGTTCAATCCCGCTCAATCAGTTCCTCGGCACGCCTTTTCGCTTCGGCGAAGCTGTCGTGCAGGCTCTGACGTCCGCTGGGCGGTTGATAGTTCATTCTTTCGAGGCGGTGCATACCGATGGAGAAAAGGCCGGCGAATCCGGCGATCACGATCCCCATCGGGTCCCCGAAGAACGCGCTGGCGACCAGGTACACCATGAGGGCGATCGCGGTCGTGGCGACAACCGTTACCGCGAAGCTGAACCGCGGCGAGAGATGAAAGAGGCGCCAAAAGAGAGCGCTGGTTGCAAAGAAGATGAGCCAATACAACCCCGGCCCAACCTGCCACCGGCCCTGGGCGCAGGTGGCAAGGAGCCACCCGGCAATGGCGCTCTCGGTCACCAACAGCCATCTGACCTGCGTCATCCTTACACTCGCGTCAAGAGACCTGTGGGGTTCCGGCGCCCAAAGCCATCCTCACCGCTCCATGGTCTGGGAACGCTCCCTCTGGAGCCGGCCGCGGTCGGCGCGCCATTCCTCGGTCGCAAGCGTTTTCTCGTTGGACCTGGCCATCTGTTTTACCAGCTCCTTGTTCCGCTCGCCCGCCTCGGCTTCCGAAGCATACAGCCGCGTCACCCCGCGGGCGCGCGACACTTGGACGTAACTCAGTTCCTTGTCCTGCATCGCGCCGCCGAACAGCACGTAGCCGCGCTCGACCGTGCTCCCCTGGCCCTTGTGCGTGGTCACGGCGTAGCCCAGTGAGACCTCCTTATAATCGCGCAGCGGCACGACGACCTTCTTGCCGTCGTCCAGTTTGACCGTCAAGCCCTTGCGGCCGGGCAGCGGGTTGACCGCGACGATCGTCCCCGTCTCCCCATTTTCCACGCCGAGGGCGACGCTCCGCTTGTAGAATAGGACGCGGTCCCCCTTGTACATAGTCTGGCCGTTGACCCCGATCCGTGTGAACGCCATCAGTTCGCCGGCGTCGAGCCGGGCGCGCTGGCAACGTCGGTTGATCGCGCGGGCGTCTTCGTTGGTGCCGGCGAAGATGAGCGACTCGTGCTTCTTTCGGCCGCGTTCCAGCCGGCTCCAGTCCGTCACCAGTCGGTCCACCGTGGCATCGCGGTCCTTTTCGATGGCGAGAAGACCGCGGCGGGCGAAGCTTTCCACGACGGCGCTCGACCGGCCGGCCGAGGCGTCCTTCACCGCCTGTCGGTCCGCCGGGTCGCGCTGCCGGACCACCTGCTTCAATTCAGCCTTGCCAAAGCGATCCGCGAGATGCGCGAAGCTCCCTCCGCGGCCAATCGCCTGGATCTGGCCCCGGTCGCCCGCGAGGATCAGGATCCCACCGGCCCGCTGCACCCGCTGGGCCAGCATGGCCATCTGGCGCGTGTCCACCATGGACGCCTCGTCACAGATCACCACCGTCTTGGAGTCCAGAACGATGGGCTTGTACTTGAACGTGGGCTTGCCGGCGGCTTGGCGGAGGATCTGCACGGCGTGGTGCGCCAGTTCTTTGTGGAGCCTCACGTCCGTCAGTTTTTCGAACATCGCTAACGTGTAGGCGTTCTCGAACAGCCCGCGCCGGTATCGCTCAGTCGGGCGGTTGCGGGCGGCCCGCCACATTTGTTTGGCATGATGTCGCATCGCGTCCGGCGAGAGCGGGTTGCCCTTCTCCGTGCCGCCTTCGCGCAGCGATTTGACGGCTTTCCCCGGGACCGCCGTGCCGATGACTCGGTATCCTGCCCCTTCGTACAGCTCCCGCACCACGGAGAGCGCCGTCGTCTTGGCAGTTCCGGCTTTGCCCTCTAGACAACGCAGTGATCCTTTGCCGGATTCGGCCAGGAATTTGATGACGCCCTGCCTCTCCGGGCTTAGTTTCTTGTCAGGATGGTCCGCATTGAACTGAGCAATTGCCGCCTCCACTCGAGACTCTGCCAAGCCATGTGTCTGCGCCTTGCCCAGTTGCTTGGCGGCATCCAGCATCCGCTTTTCTAAAGCCGCAACCTCGCGGGTCGTGAGCAGATGCTCGCCCGTCCTGGACGTGGCCAGCTTGACGATCCCTTCGGCCTTTCGTTCAATCGCCGCCGAAAGTTTTTCAATCAGCGTGCGCGCGTCGATCCCCGTCCCCTGACAGTTCTCGGCCAGGCGGCGGAGGAGCAGTGACTCCCCGAAATGACTGAGCCCGAAGGCGCGGCCGTCTTTCCCACGAAAGACGTCCACAATCCGAACGACGGTCCGGCCGCCGATGGTTTTTGCTTCCAGGCGCGATTCGGGCGTGGCCGTCAGTTCGCGCAGCGTCTTCGACAGCGCCGCGTCAAAAGCCTTGGCGACGCCTCGGGGTTCGCGATTACGAGGGGGCGTGCGGGGCGGCGGTTCGACCCCCAGCGATTTCGCTTCCTGCCGCCAGCGGTCAAAAAGCTCGCCGCGAGGCGGCACGATGTCTTTGGGGCGCCGGGTGGACTTGTTCGCGGCGGCGGCCGCGGAGGCGGATTCCAGCCCCCATGCACCCAACTCCTTTTCAATTCCTTCCCGCCTCTTGCTCCACATGGCACACAAGTCATCCGAGACCCCGGCGACCTTGAAGCCGAGCCCTCCTTTGCGGTACGCGGTGGGGTCCGGCTCGATGGTCAGGCCCAGGCGCCGTTCGAGCTGCGCCGCCAGCTCCACCCGGTACACGGCGCCCGCCGTCATCTTGTGAGCAAAGAACTCCGTGTGAACCAGCGCACGGGTCCGGCCGTCGGCCATCACGCCGACGTTCATGAGCAGCGCATGGGTGTGCAACTGCGGGTCCAGTGCACGGCTGGTTCCGTGCTCGAATAGCGCGGCCGTAATCCCCGCCTGGTGCAGGTGAACGCCTCGCTTGCCAGTGCGGGTAAAGGCGGCCGTCCTCTCCAGGTAATCGAGCGCCGCATGCACCGCCGCGGCTTGGGCGGTCTGTATCTCGCCCTGAACCTCTGGGGTGGAAATCGCCCATAGCGCGGAAACGGTCTTGGGGGCAGAAAAGGTCAGATCGAAGCCCGGCCGACGCTCCGGGTGCTCCTTGTCTCCAGCGTTTTGAACGAGGGGTTTGCCACCGGGGGAATAGCCGTCCAGGAGCAACTCAAGCGCCTTGCCCTCGACGGCTTGCCCAGCCAATTTGAAATGTTCGGCACCTTTTCCCAACCATCGGCCGACGGGTTCGCCGCCGTCGAGGTAGTAGTCCTCACGGGCGAGCTGCTGGTAGTAGCGGCCCTGGCCGCTCGCCATCACGCCGATGGAAAGCATGGTTCACTCCGAGGGCCGAGCCCTCCGGAAGATCTGCTCGGCGGTCTGCCGCGCGTCTTTGGGATCGCCGCCGCTGGTCATCTGGAACATCACTGCGACAGCCGTCACCAAGTCCTCGCGAAGCAGGCCGAGTTGGGTGTCGGATGCGTCGTTCGATTCAGTACGGAGGTGCTCCAATTCCGTTCGAAGTGCGGCGAGTTCCTCCTCGATGCCTCCCTCGGAGAGCTTCCGCATCAGAAACTTCCGGATGAAGTCACTGAGGCTCTTCTCACCCTCCTGGGCCGCCGCCGACTCGATCAGCCTCATCAGTGTGGGCGTCATTCGTACGGTGATGGATTGGGTGAGTTCGGCCACTTCAGAATCTACCTAGCAGTTGGATTTCAGTAGAGCTGACTTTCGGTCGCAATGCCCCGGCTGTGCGGTCGGTAAGACCGTGATGCACCCGCCGATTCCGGCATTCCGGTGCGGTGCAGCCTGTAGACCGCGCAGTCCTCACCGCCCGCTGACTTTAGTATCGCCGCCGGGTGCGGATGTTTTCAAGTGTAAGACGCCATAAGACAGCTTGAAAACAGGACTTGCTTGCCGTGGACGTTGCGGGCGTAAGACCACCTTGGGGTGATCAGGTGTGTACCAGGAAATCGCCGCGATGACCGTGTAGTCGGAATTCGAACCTCATGCCGCCCAAGCAACCACCAGCCCGTGGCGAGGAGGAGTGGTCAAGGATGCAAAGGAGGGATGAAGGGGTCCCGGATTCCGGGGCGGCATCCAGAGAGGTCGGGTCAGGTGGAGTCAGGCGAGGTCGGCGAGGTCAGGATGGATAAGGCAACGTTGCGGCTGGGCATTACGGCTCAGCCGCTTCGCCTCCCACGCGAGCACATCCGAGAGCCTGATATAACAGATGCGTCCTCGCTGTTCGAACGGAAGTTCGCCCGCCCGCATTGCGGCGATGACAGTTTGACGCCGCATCCGCTGCATCTTACGGACTTGCTCGACCGACAACCATCGGGGCAACGTCGGCTCTGCGGGCGGGACGCTCAGTTGCTCGGACCAAGCGTTCTTCGAAAGGCTCTCTTGCGTCTTGCCCGAGTCGTCGGGCGGCCGAATTCGAACGGGTGAATGGTCAACGTCTTTCTTGGTCGCGTACAGGGACATGTTCCCCCCATGGAAATAATCGGCTTTACTAAAGGCCGGGGAACCGCCGCCGGAGCCAAACCGGCGGCGGGTGATATTTAATTCAATGCTCAGAGGGCAGGATGAGAATGCCCTCCTCCACCCAAAGCTCGACCGATTTCATCGGGAAATCGGTGTAGGGTATTTTCTGAATGGCCATCGGTTCCTGGCCGGCGTCCCGGCGGGCGGTCAGTTCCGCCGTTCGGTTCCCGTGGACCACCAGTTCCCAGACTTGAAAACCGTGGTCGACCGGACGGACGTACGGCTGCCACGATGCAATCGCATCAATGAGCCAGAAGGCACCCGCTCGTTCGGCGAGGTATTGCACGCCGTCGGTGTAATTCATACCCAGAAAGTTCCGGTGGTACTGGGTCGTCCCGGTGAACTGGCGGAGTTCTTTCCGTAAAGCCTCTCCATCCACTTCCCCCGCGATGACGCACGATCCGTTGCGTTGCTTTGTGTCATTCATGTTCCTTTCTCCTTTCTCCTTAAAATCCACAGCCAGCTTCCGCCCTTACGCCACAGGACGCATCAGGCGGATGAAGAGGTCTTTCAGCGTCGACTTGGCGCTGCCGCGTGAAGTCGACGAGATTGCGTTCGTTCCTTTGTTTCGTTTGCTCTCGTGCACGTAGACCAGGTCGGCAAGATGCGTTGCCAGGAATTCCACGGCTGCTTGCGAGCCGAACTCGCTGGCCGGCACGTCCTCCCCGCGGTCCCAACTGTAAATCACCCGGTCGTGGTACGGCTCTCTGAGTTCGAGTTTCGAGATGCGGCTCAGAGCGATTTCCCAATCCGGGTTTTTCGCGTGCTCGAAAAAGACCAGAGCCTGAAAATAAAAGCCGTAAATCCAGCCCGTCACCCAGTCTCCAGGAGCGTATCGGCGTGGTTCGATGTCCGTGATGGTGAACATCGAATGACGCTGCAGTTTAGGATTGTCTTTCATGGTCGTTTCCCCCTTGAAGTGAAATAGTCAATTTACCTATTAAGTATATACTAATAGGTATACCCAACGCAAGCATTTTCGGCAAGCTTTGTAATCCCGGGTAAGTACTCTCGCTTTTGATTCAGAAGAGCTGCACGAACGTCCAACGACCGACATGAACCGAGAACGGAAACGGGGGGCTTGGCGGCCGAATCCGCCGCGGACCGCCGGATACCGACGACACCCCTTACCCCTTCCAGTGCGGATTTCACGAGAGCGATGGCAAGAGAATCCGCAGCAGCACTACTGTCTAGTAATATACTTCGGGTAACACAATTGACGGAAAGCCCTCGGATAATGTAATGGTGCGGAATGCCTAAAGTTAGAATCTGGGGTTACCGGTGCGAGCGATGCCGTCACGAGTGGGTGCCACGTGAAAAAGGCCGCGAGCCGGAAGTCTGCCCGAAATGCAAATCGCCTTATTGGAACACGCCGCGGCGGAAGACGTCGGAGCGAGCGAAGGCGTCGGGCGGCTAGATTTTCGCAAGAAGTCGCCGCGGCCCGGCTTGGGTCTTCTCACGTACTTCGTCAATTGCTTCAATTAGTAGTACGCCGCCGGAGTACTTCCGGCGGCGGAATTCGTTAAAGGAAGCTTGCACCAGTCATGGCATGCAGCCACTCGTTGAGCACTGCGAGGTCCGGAAAGATGTGCCGCTCGCGTGCAATTGCGTCATCCAGCTGTTCGAAGTCCGCTTGCTCCGCCGGAAGGAAGTGTGCAAGCACGTGGTTTAACGCCTGGTTCAACGTACGCGGTTCGTTGGGGCGTTTGGCCACCTCATCTCGCGTATCCGATTCTCTCTTGACGCAGCCGCCCGCCAATTCAATGGCGGCTCGAATCTCCTGACCTGCGGGAAACTCCGTGTAGCCGTTGCGGGCCAACAAGGTCAGGCTCGCATCTGCCATACGAAGTGCCTCAAGCAGGTCCGGGGCGGCTGCGAACAATTTCGCCGTCGCCTCCGTTCGCATTGCCCAGTCGGGTTCATCGCCCCAGAAAGGGATGCTCGTGATGGGCCGGTCACATCCGCTCGCGTAAACATTCCAAACGTCGTCGCAGCCGTCCTTGTCGCGTGAATAGGTGTAAGGGCCGGCTGGAAAACGCATCATCTCTGATTTCATCTGTTTCTCCTTTAAATCCCACAGCAGCTTTCCCTTTGGAGTGCCGTGGGGGTTCACAGCTTGCTGACCCCCCGGCACTTCAAAGGGAAAGCGTCAGCCCACGCCGGGCGAAGCCTTCGGCGTGTCCGCTTTGCAATGGGCCGGCCGACAGGCCGAACAAGAAAGGAATGTGCTGCCCGTGAGCGTGCCAATGCACGGGGCGTGACAGGCCCGCAGGGCGGCGCAGCCGTCGCGCAGCGACCTGGCACGAGCCGTGCGGCACAAGCTCACGGTCCATGTGACGCCCGCTGGCCACCACCGTTCTGCCGGTCCACCGGAGTCGGCCTGGCATCGGCGATGCGGCGTTCAGGCGCGGGAACATCGCGGGCTGTTGGGGCTCAAGAAGGGCGGCAGCCGAAACTCTCCGGCCGCCGCAGAAAGGTAGGTCAGACGTTCCCGCAGAAGACGTGGACCCGATGGTCGTGCTCAATCGTGAACACGTCGCCATTCAGTTCCAGGTCTCTGGCGATGCCCTGGTAATCGATGTGGTACCGGATGAACTCCGGCAGCTTCTCAATCTCCGAGCTGTAACACTCGTCGACGAACTGTTCCGCGTACTCTTCCAGGCTGTCGAAGGCACCGCAGTACCCCTCCTCCATGTACCGCTGAGCGTCTTCGATTCCGGACGTCCCCCCGAAGTGTGCGGCCAAGCTGGCGAATAGCCCCCCGTGCTCGGCGATGAGCGCCGCCAGCTCGGCTACGCGGCTCACATCCTCGTACTCGGTTAACTGGACATTGCCGAAGCCGTCGTAGTCGTGAATCGCCCACTCCTCGGCAATTTCCTCCTCAGACTCGGAGAGCATCTCCCGTATCTGCCGGTGAATCTCGTCCGCTCCTTCGTCGGCATAGATCCACCGGCCGTGCAACGTGCCTGCGTTGGACGGTCCTCCCTCTCCTTCTTTGTTGTTTCCATCGGAACCCCCTTCGTCAATACTCATCAGGCAACAGCACGGTCGTAACGCTGCGGTCCCCTTCGGTGATAATCCAAAACGCCACGCCCGCCCGGCTGGTGTAGACCGAGAGCAGGCGGAAACCTTCTTTGGCGGCTTGGTCATTCATACGCCAATCTCTCTGGCACACCTGACATGCCTGAACTGCCCGGTGTCCGTCTGCTCAAGCTGCGTGACCGGCTCCGTGAACGCGGTTGCAAACTCGTCGAAACTGCTGACGCGGTAGTCGTCCAGCAGCTCGGGCCGGACGTAGCGCATCATGTTCCAGACCTCAGCGACGGTGTTCGTGATCGGCGTGCCCGTGCCGAGAACGACGTTGCGGCCGCCGGTCTTCTCTTGAATGTAGCGGACCTTCATCAGCAGGCTTGAACTTCGCTGGGACGCCCCCTTGTCCAGACCCTTGATGTTGTCCATCTGCGTCTCGAACTCCAGCTTCTTGTACATCTGCGCCTCGTCCACGATCAGGCCATCGATGCCAAGTTGCTCGAAGGTCAGATTGTTATCTGTCTTTCGCGCCTGAAGTTCGTGGAGGCGCTTCTCCAGCCGGTCCTTGGACTGGCGAAGCTGTTTGACGGTCGGCGTCTCGCGGCCGCTGGCCTCCGTTGCCCGGCGGATCGACGCGACCAAGTCGGACAGGCGTTCCTGGACGTAAGCCCGCTCGCGCGCGGGATCGTCGGCGATGCCATTGAGGTTATCGTGGGTAAGGATGATTGCGTCGTAATCGCCAGTGGCGATGCGGGCGAGCAATTTCTGGCGGTTCTCGCGGGCAAAGTCCTTCTCGTGCGGTACCAGCAGCCGGGCCTGGGGGTAGAGGCGTCGGAAGGCGTCTTCGACCTGTCCGATCGTCGATTTGAGCACCGCGATGGCCGGCTTCTTCGCCAGGCCTAATCGCTTCCATTCCATGGCCGTCGTCGCGTAGATGTAGGTCTTGCCGCTGCCGACCGGGTGGGCGAGCAGCGTGCTTTCGACCATGCTGCGGGCCACGGCAATCTTCTGGTGCAGGCGAAGCTCGACCGCGGTGGAGACGTTGGGGTAGTGCTTGAAGTCCGCGGCTTCCCAGTGGCGCTGACGATAGGCATTGCGGATTTCGTTGTACGTGTCCTCGATCTGCGGCACGAAGTCGGAGGTCCGGGCCCACTCGAAGTACGCATCTTTCAGCTTCTGCTGCGCGTCCTGCGCTGCGGCCGTTCGCTCCGGGTTCTTGATGCGCTTGTTCTTCCGAGTGTCGGGGTCGTATTCCTCGTCGTAGGCGATGGACGCCTTGAGGTTCATCGCATCTTCGATCAGCTCCGTCGCGCGGACGCCGCCGCCAGCATGGGTGTCGGTGTTCTTCGCGTCCTCGCGGATGCGGGATTCCCACTCGACGAGGAATCGTCCGGTTTCCGCCACACGCTTGACGCGGCCAGCGCCCGGGCGGTCGAAGAGGTGAGCCAGCCATCCCTCGACGACCAGCGTGGGCATCCACGTGGCGCCCAGACCGAATTTGATCTGGTGGCTTTTCAGTGGCTCGGGCTGGACGGCCGCGAGGGCGTCTACGTTCGGTTTGTACTTCGCATTCTCCGCGACCGATTCCTGTGCCACGCGAAGCTTCTGGCGGACATTTCCGCTGAGGTATTCATCCTTGGGCACAATGTGCCCTGTGGCCGGGTCTTCAAAGCCAAGACCTTTGAGGAGGACGTCGTCCCGGACCGCTTCGGCCGGCTTGGCCAGCAGTCGGCCCATGTAGTGCAGGTCCAAAGCGCCTTTCCACGAGCGGCTGATCGTTGCCGCGTCGGCAACCGACTCGGCATGCTCGGGCGGCGTCGCAGGATAGAGCACGCGTCGCGCGAGGATGTCGGCGGGAACGTAGACCTGGCGGAGTCGGTCAACCGATTTTCCGGTCTTGAGGCGGACGCGGTACTTCTCGGTGGTTTCGTTCTCCAGCGCGGCGGGGACGGAGGATTCCGGATCGCTGAGGAAGTGCCGGCTGCTCTTGTTCACGCGGCCGTACGCGTTCACATAGCCCTGGTACAGCCCCCGCAGCCTCCTTCGGTCGCTTTCGATGTCCTCGTCCTGCGCGTGCGGAGAAAGCTCTTTGGCAAACAACTCCTTGGCCGCCTCGCGAAGCTCGATCCAGTGCTTGGCCTGCCTCGCCAGCAACACGTCTTCCCCAAAATCCGGCGACATCAACTGCCCGCCGCGGACCTGGCGCACGCGTCCATTGCTCAGTTGATAGCTGCCCTCCTTGTGCGCCGAATCGGCCGTGTCGGCTGCTGGAGGAGGGCGTTCCCGCTCAGCGACGCTGAGGCTTGTCCGCGCGATTCCTTCGGGCAACTTGCTGATGGCCTCTTGCAGTTGCGGTACGAGCTCCCGGTCCGGGTGAGGGACCAAGGCTGGCGAATCGGCCTCGTACATCGTTCCCTCGCGGCTCATGCGGCCGAGCAGCATGTCCGGGTGACGGTGGAAGTACTCGTTCACGGCCACCGTCTCGGGCTGACCATCGATCATCTTCCCGGTCTCCATCGGATGCGTGTGCAGAAACGG
>Ga0134125_10007685_pt1 | contig 12163 bp, 12 predicted proteins | sample KB31751_FD_96464 | JGI IMG/M metagenome (GOLD analysis project Ga0134125, IMG submission 96464) | Terrestrial soil microbial communities with excess Nitrogen fertilizer from Kellogg Biological Station, Michigan, USA - KB3-175-1 | ecosystem: Environmental > Terrestrial > Soil > Unclassified ... | reverse complement strand
TCGGCGGCGTCGGCGTCGAGGGCGCGGTTCATGCCGATCACCCCGCCGAAGGCCGAGACCGGATCGCAGGCCAGAGCGCGCTCGTAGGCGGCGCGCAGGGTCGCTCCCTGGGCGCAGCCGGCGGGGTTGGTGTGTTTGATGATGGCCACGGTGGCGGGGCCGCCGGCAAACTCCCCGGCAAGTTCCCACGCCGCTTCGAGGTCCACCAAGTTGTTATAGGACAGCTCCTTGCCCTGCAGCAGCTCGGCCTGCGCAATGCCGCCGTTCTGTGCCGGATCAGTGTAGAGGGCGGCGCGCTGGTGGGGGTTTTCGCCATAGCGAAGGGTTTGGCGGCGGGGTGCGGCGAGGCGCAGACGCTCCGGCAGCGCATCGGTTTCGAGCCTGACACTGGCCGCCAGTTCCCCGCTGGGAATGACCGCCAGGGCATCGGCGATGGCGGCATCGTAGGCGGCGGTGCGCTCAAACACCTTTTGGGCCAGGCGCCAGCGCGTGGCCAGGCTGACGGCTCCGGCGGCCTCAATCTCCTGGGCAACGACGCCATAGTCGGCGGGATCGGTCACCACGGCGACCGACTCGTAGTTTTTGGCTCCCGAGCGCAGCATGGCGGGTCCGCCAATATCGATGTTTTCGATCAACTCGCTGAGTTCAACCCCGCCCGAGGCGGCGCGGGTGGCGGCAGCTTCGAACGGATACAAATTGACCACTACAATTTCGATGGGACCAATACCCTCGGCTTCCATCTGGCGGCGGTGCTCGGCCTGCGTCCAGCGTCCCAAGAGGCCCCCATGCACGCGCGGATGCAGGGTCTTGACCCGGCCGTCCAGCATTTCGGGAAAACCGGTGAGCTCGGACACGTCGCGCACGGTCAGCCCGGCTTCGCGGAGAGCTCGAGCAGTGCCGCCGGTCGACAGCAGCTCAAAACCCAGGGCGCTCAAACGGCGGGCAAATTCGGTGAGCCCGGACTTGTCGCTGACCGAGAGGATGGCGCGGCGAGGGGCGGCTGGGGCGGACGAAGATGGCATACATCCACTATACCGGCGGCTCAACTCGGATCCGGAGGGCGGAAGTGGGCGGCGTCCAAGTAGGACTGCAGCAGAATGACGGCAGCGAGGCGGTCCACCGCGCGGCGGTGCTGGTCGCGGCTGCTGCCGGCTTCGCGCAGCACGCGGGTGGCTTCGACCGTGGTAAAGCGTTCGTCCCAGTAGACCACCGGGACGCGGGTGTGGCGCGCGAGCGCGGCTCCCAAGCGGCGCACTTTGCCGGCCTGGCGGCCCTCCTGGCCGCTGAGATGCAGCGGCAGGCCGAGCAGCCAGGTGGCGATGTGATGCTCCCGGGCGAGGCCGCGCAGCGCGTCGAGATCCTGGCCGAGGTCGCGGCGCTCGAGTGTGGGCAACCCCTGAGCGGTGATGCCGAGAGCATCGCTGAGGGCGAGACCAATGCGGCGTTCGCCCACATCGAGGGCGAGGATGCGTGCGGGCCGGGATGGTGTATCCATAGGAAGAAGGGAGAGATTGAGGCCCGACGCAACGCCGCCGCCGCCTGCTCCATCTAATCCCGGCATGGGCGAAGTCGTCAACTTCCAAACCCGCACCCGCCAACTGGGGGACAAACGCCAGCTGGACCGCGACGACTACGTGCGGGGCCAACAGGTGCTAGCCAACGCCATCTTTCACTGGAAAAACGATCCGGACGCCGACGCCCGCGCCGCGGTCCGCTTCCTACTGCACCACTTGGCCACCGCCTTCCGGGCGGATGACTCTCCCCTGCAACCGCGCCCCGTTTCCGAGTCCGCTCCGACCCCTTAAGCCCGGTCACCGGCACCGGGCCTCCGTAGGAACAACCAAGGCGCGCCTTGCGGTGGAGCAGGCATGGGCGGGGATTCGGCTATACTGAGGCCCCGGAGCCCTGTGTGGCCGATCTTGTCTTCATACGCCTCGCGCTGGTCTGTACCCTGGCCGGAGCGGCCGCCTATTTGCGGCCCTTCCATCTCAGTGCCGTGTTGGCGGGGCTCTGTGGAGCCGCCGTGGCGGCGCTCATCATCTGCTTTGAGATCCGGCTGAACCAGGTGAGTTTGAAGCGGCTGATCGGGGCCGCGGTGGGGTCGTTGCTGGGCATCATCGGCGCGTTTCTGGTTTCCGGCGTGGTGCGGGACGCCGGTTTTGAGCCGCGCACCGCGTCGTTTGCGACGGTGGTGATCCTGTTGGTGATGGGCTATATCGGCCTGCTGGTGGGAGCGGCCAAGGGCGATCTGCTCGATCTTTCCGTGCTGGGAGGGCTGTTCGGGGGCGACCGGACACGGCGCAGCGCCAAGCTGCTCGACACCAGCGTGATCATTGACGGCCGCATCGCCGATATCGCCGGCGCCGGGTTTCTCGACGGCGGGCTACTGGTGCCGCAATTTGTGCTGCGCGAGCTGCAACTGGTGGCCGATTCCGCCGACGCCAACAAACGGCAGCGAGGACGGCGCGGGCTGGAGATCCTGCAGCGCATTCAGAAACTTCCCGGCGCCGAGGTACGCATCATCGAGGACGACTTTCCGCAATTGCGCGAGGTGGACCTGAAGCTGATCGAACTGGCCCGCCGGCTGGAATGCAAACTCGTCACCAACGACGGCAACCTGGCCAAGATGGCGCAGCTGCAGCGGGTGCCGGTGCTGAACATCAATGAGCTGGCCAACGCGCTCAAGCCGGTGGTATTGCCGGGCGAGTCCATGCGGGTGTACATCGTCAAAGAAGGCAAGGAAGCCGACCAGGGGGTGGCCTACCTCGACGACGGCACCATGGTGGTGGTGGACCACGCCCGCCGCCTGATCGCGCGCCACATCGACATCACCGTGACCTCGGTCTTGCAGACCCCGGCCGGCAAGATGATTTTCGGCCGGCTGGCTTCCGCCGAACTCACGCTAGCGAACTGAGCTTCCCCATGCCCAACGTTTACGCCATCATTCCCGCCGCCGGTCTGAGTACCCGCATGGGATCCACCACTACCGGCCAGGAGCGCAAGCAAATGGCCGAGGTCGGCGGCGCGCCGATCTTGATCCACACGCTGCGCAAGTTCGCCGCCTTGCCGGAGATCGAGAGAATCTGGGTGCCGGTGCGGCCGGAGGACCGGGAGCGGGTGGCGGAGCGAGTGGCGGAGGAGGGCTTCCGCTGTCCGGTCGAGGTCCTGAACGGGGGGAATTCGCGCCAGGAATCGGTATGGAATGCGGTACAACGCCTGGAGGCGCTGCACCCGGGCGACAGCGCCCTGGTGCTGGTACACGACGCGGTGCGGCCCTTCGTAACCGGCGAGACGATCCAGGCGGCGATTGCCGCGGCGGCGCAGCACGGCGCCGTGATTGTGGCGACGCCGGCGGTGGATACCGTCAAGCAGGTGCAGCGGGTGGCGGGCGACGCCAACTGCGTCATCGCCACGTTGCCGCGCGAGCGGATCGTGCTGGCCCAGACGCCCCAAGTGTTCCGCCTGGGGCTGCTGCGCCAGGCGTTTGCCAAGGCGCGGGCGGACGGTTTCTACGCCACCGACGAATCCTCGCTGATCGAGCACTTCGGCCACGACGTGTACGTGGTGCCGGGTTCGGCGCGCAATTGGAAAATTACCAGCCCGGGCGACCTGCCACTCGCCGAGCTATTCCTGAATCATTCCGCATGAGGTGGCCAGCGTATCCGAGCCGCGGCCGGTGGCTGGGGTGGGCGGCGTTGGCGGCCGCGCTACCGTTGGCGCTGTCGGCGCAGGGCACGCCGTGGCAAGCGCTTGCGACCGGCTCGCGTGCCAGTCTCCGGGGCTTGAGTGTCGTCAATGATCGCGTGGTGTGGGCCAGCGGAAGCGGCGGGACGGTGCTGCGGACCGTGGATCGCGGACTCCACTGGGAGGCGCTGCCGGTGCCCGGGGCCGAGCGGCTCGATTTCCGCGACATCAAAGCTTTCAGCGCGCAGGTGGCCTACGCCATGGCGATTGCGCAGAGCGGGGGCATTTACAAAACCACCGACGGCGGCCGTCACTGGACGCGGCAGTATGCCAGCAACGCTCCCGGCTTTTTTCTCGATAGCCTGGCCTTCTGGGATGCGCGGCACGGGCTGGCACTCGGCGATCCCGAAGACGGTCATTTCCTGGTGCTGCGCACCGAGGATGGCGGCGCACACTGGACGCCGGTGGAAACGCCGCCGACGGCACGGGCCGACGAGGGCGCCTTTGCGGCGAGCGGCAGCGCGCTCGTGGCGGTGCAACGAGGAGGCAAGCACGAGGCGTGGTTCGCCACCGGGGGGCCGGGCAGCGGGCGGGTGTTCCACACCGCCGACGGCGGGTACGCCTGGACGGTGGTGACGTCGCCGCTGAGCGGCGCCACTGCGGGAGCGGGCATTTTTTCGCTGGCGTTCGCGGACGCGCGGCATGGCGTGGCGGTCGGCGGCGATTACACCCACCCCGGCGACACCGCCCGCACCGCCGCCTATAGCCGCGACGGCGGCCGCACGTGGCAGGCGGCCACGATAGCGCCCACGGGCTACAGATCCGGTGTAACTTTCTTGCCCGGCGGGAGCATCCTGGTTGCCGTGGGTCCCAACGGCACCGATGTATCGCGTGACGGAGGAAGCACCTGGGTGCGGATTGCCCCGCAAGGGTTCAACGCTGTCGCGGCTCGGGGCGCCGACATCTGGGCGGCGGGCAGCCGCGGCGCGATCGCGCGGATGGTCGCCGCGGCACTGGGCCCCGGGCGCTAGTTAGTCTTCGGCGGGCATTTCGCTCATGAGGGCCAGCAAATTGTTCTCGCTGTCGCGGAAAAACAGCATCCAGAGATCGCCGGTGGAGAGTCGCGCGACCCGATGCGGCGCCGCGGCCATCGCCACCCCGCGTTCCACCAGCGCCTGGTAGCCGGCGCGAATATCGGGCACCGCGAAGTAGAGCACCGAACCGGGGTGGTCGAACTCCGGCGCCTCCGCCAAGGCGAGCATCAGGCGCACGCCGGCGGCGTCGAAAAACGCCATCCGCTCGGCTTGCCACAAGAGCGGGAGCCGGAGCGTATCGCGGTAAAATGCGACGGCGCGCGCGAGGTCGTGGGCGTTTACGGAAATCTGACCCAGGCGCGACACCGCAAAGCCGCCGCCGAGAGGAAGCGCGGTTGGAGAATTCGCCATGCGGTTTGATTCTAGCCCGCGGAGCGCGTCAGTTCTTGATTGACATGCCGGGAAGGATTTGTTAGTTTTTGAAGTTCCGGGTTTTCATCCAAGAGCAATGATCGCCAAGAAAATCTTCCTGACCAAGGGGGTGGGCAAGCACCGCGAGCGCCTGACCAGCTTTGAGCTGGCCTTGCGCGACGCCGGCATCGCGGCCTGCAATCTGGTGCGCGTTTCCAGCATCTTTCCCCCGCGGTGCAAGCTGATCCCGCGCGCTTCCGGGCTGAAAGCGCTGTCGCCGGGCGAGGTGGTGTTCGCGGTGTTGAGCGAAAACTCCACGCGCGAGCCGCACCGGCTCATCGCCGCCTCGATCGGGCTGGCGCAGCCGGCGGACCGGAACACGTACGGCTATCTTTCCGAACACCATTCCTTCGGCGAGACCGAGCAACAGGCCGGCGAGTACGCCGAGGAGCTGGCGGCGGAGATGCTGGCAACCACACTCAATGTGGAGTTCGATCCAGACCGATCCTGGGACGAGAAAAAGGAGATTTACCGGATCTCGAACAAAATCGTCCGCACCATCAACGTCAGCCAGTCGGCGATCGGCGACAAGCGCGGCATGTGGACGACGGTGCTCTCGGCGGCGATCCTGCTCGCCGAATAGTCATGGCACTCGCCGACGAAATCCTTGCCCTGCTCGCATCGCGAACAGGACAGCCGGTGGACTATGTCGCGCTGTTCATGCTGCTCAATACCGTGGCCGGCGGGCACTACGAAGAGCGGCATTCCGAACGGGAGATCATCGCCACTCTGGGGGACCTCTTGAACGCCGGGATCATCGAGGCTTGGCAGGATAATTGCCGGTTGGAGCCCCCGATTGCGATCATCCCCGGCCAGACCGGTTGCATATTTCGGCTGAGCTCACCGCGATAGTGCCGCCACCCGCGAGCATTTTTCCAGGTCCAGCGGGCATGACGGCCAGTACCGGTCATCTAAGGGTTATGATGCTTCTTGCCCGCCGCTTACCTGTATGAGCGAGCGCCCTTCTCCCATGGCTCGCATTGAACTGCCCCAGCGCCGGGAATTCCACATTCTTGTAGTGGATGACGACGAAGTGAGCCGTTTGCTCACGCAGGAAATGCTTGGGCTTAAGCGGTATCACGTAGTGGCGGCCCGGGACGCTGAGGAAGCGCTCCACGAGATTGAGGTGCGCCCGCCGGATTTGATCCTGCTTGACGTGGTCATGCCTGGGCGCAGCGGCATTGACCTCTGCCGGGAACTCAAGGGCAACGACGCCACCCGGCTGATTCCGGTCATCCTGGTTACCGGTCTGGCGGAAAAGGAGTCGAAGCTGCAGGGCATTGAGGCTGGGGCGGACGACTTCCTGAATAAACCCGTGGACCCGCAAGAGCTGTTTGCCCGAGTCAAGAGCCTGCTGAACCTGAAGCAGTTCACCGACGACTTGGAGAACGCGGAAACGGTGCTGTTCTCGTTGGCGCTTGGCGTCGAAGCGCGTGACCCCTATACCGAAGGACATTGTTCCCGCCTGGCCACCTACGCGGCGGAGTTGGGCACCGCCCTGGGGTTGGGCGAGGAGGACGTCATCGCGTTGCGCCGCGGCGGGGTGCTGCACGACATCGGCAAGATTGCGGTTCCCGACGCCATTTTGCGGAAGCCCGGGCCGCTCAGCCCGGAGGAGAGCCAAATCCTGCGGCTGCATCCGGTGACCGGCGAGCAGATATGCCGGCCGTTGCGCACGCTGTATCGGGTGCTGCCGATCATCCGCCATCATCATGAACACTGGAACGGCCGCGGCTATCCGGACCGGCTGGCGGGGGAAAAGATTCCGCTGCTGGCCCGGATCTTGCAAATCGTGGACGCGTACGACGCGTTGACCACCCACCGTCCGTATAAGGCGGCCTGGTCGCATGACGAAGCCAAGGAGATCCTCTTGAGCGAGGCGCGCGATTTGTGGTGGGATCCGGAAATTCTCGCGACGTTCCTATACCTGATGGACGAGCAGGTGCGGCGCAAGCGGCGGGCGGGATAGTGCTTTAGCAGGATAGCTTGCGCTCTGAATGCGGGCTCCCCGGTACCATGGGCTCGGAGCCGTCGCCACGCACCGTCACCTCCACGTTCCAGAGCACGTCTCTTGGCGGCAACCAGGAAATGCCGCGAGCCGATCGGACTTCCGCTGCCGGCCATCGAAGGCCGCCCGCCGAACGATCTACGCCGCGGCCCCCGGGTGGTCAGCAGCTCGGGCTGGCAGCGGCAGCGCCCCCGCCGGCGCAAGATGGCGGTGCCCCCGCGGCCCCGTTGGCGGCCTTGTCGCTCGTGGTGTTGGTGGCGGCGACAAGACTGCCGCTGTTGGGGCGCGGTTTGGGCGAAGCCGACGCGGCCCGCTATCTGGTCGGGCTATTGCAGTGGCAACGGGCGGGGCGGGCCGCACCCTTTATTTACGCCAAAGTGCTCTCGCCCGGGTATTACGCCCTTGCCGCGGCGCTGACCGAGGGGACGGCGGGCAATCCGCAAGGAAGGCTGGCCCTGGTCAGCTTGCTCGCCGCACTGGCGGCGGCGCCGGTGGCCTTGGCGGTGGGGTTGCGGTTGGCATCGCGGCCCGCCGCGATTGCGGGTACGGCGCTGTTTCTGTTGTCGCCGGCGATGTGGTGGCTCGGCATCGAGCCCCATCCGCAGGGAATGTCGTTCCTGCTGTTGCTGTTGGCAATACTGAGCTTTGTCTCGGTGCGCGGCCTCACGGGCAAGTTGCTGGCCGCGGGCCTGCTCGGGCTCGGGATGCTGGTGAAGAGCGATTTGATCCTGTTCGCCGGCGTGTTCCCCGCTCTGCGCGCGCGCTTGGAGGAAGGATCGGGTTGGCGGCGCTGCGCGAACAGCTTGTGGGTGCCTGGAGCGGCGTTGGCGCTGTTCTTCGCAGGCCGGCACATGTTGCTCGGGATGAGTTGGGCCACGGCCCAAGGCCAAACGGACCATGCGCTGCGGCAGTTTCTGGCGCTGCCGCACGGCGCCGCATGGCTGAAACAGCTTCTGCCGATGGCTCTGGCGCCGGGGCTGGCGACGGCGGCGCTGACGGCGTGGGGCCTGGGGTGGGGGACGGGCGTCAAGGCGTGGCGACGCCGGTGGCTGCCCCTGATCGCGGTCTGGGCCGCGCCGGGTACGGTTTTCTGGCTGCTGCTGCGGGGGAACAATGCGCGCCATATGGCGCCGTTTTTGCTGGTTCCGCTGTGGGCTTCCCTGGAAGCGATGGAGAATCGCTGGGCGGCGAAGACCCATTGGCGGCAACTCGGCGATGCCGCGAGCGGAACGCGCATCCCCTGCCGGCCATCGAAGCCCAGCCCCCGAACGGCCCACAAGCTGGCGGCGGCTTGGGGCGGCAGCGGGAGCGATCCCGGCGCAAGGTGGCCGCGCCACCTTGCCTGGGTGTGCGTTGCAGTGGCGGGATTGAACCTTATCCTCGTGCCGCCGTCTTCAAACCTGACACTGTACCCCTCCGGCAATGTCCCCGCGAGCGCGCGGGATCTGGCGGCTCGCCTGGTGGAAGCGCGCGCGCAACTCTCGGCGGCGACCGCGGACCGGAGCGCGCTCCCATGTTTTGTCGGAGATTATTCGCTTCCCTACCTCGAGTGGACATTGTTGCAAGCCTCACCCGGGGCCACGCTCCGCGCCACCCCGACAGGGGCGGAGTTGGCCGCGGGTTCTCATGCCGAGGCACAATTCATCGAGATCGCATCCGGGTCCGAGTACTCTCGGGCGGCGCGATGGTGCCAGCAGATGCCGGCCGAGGCCCGGAGCCTGGAGTACACGCCGAACGGCGGGCGGCGATGGTTTCTGGGCAGGGAGCTGGGACGTTTGCCTTGGGTTCGGCGGGACTACACCGCGCTCTCGCACGAACTCCGCCATTAGAATGAGGAGAGCCACCGCATGAGCTTGACTCCCGAGCTGAGTGTTGTCATTCCCGCCTATAACGAGGCCGAGCGCCTGCCGGTCACGCTGGCGAAGCTGGCGCGGTACTTTGCCGCGGAGCCGCGCCGGGTCGAGGTGATCGTGGTGGACGACGGCTCAAGCGATGCCACGGCGCGGCTGCCGTTGCCGGCGGCGACGCCGCACACGGACTGGCGCATGCTGGCAAACCCGGGCAATCGCGGCAAGGGGTATAGCGTTCGCCATGGGATGCTGGCGTCCCGCGGCCAACGCCTTTTGTTTACCGACGCCGACCTGTCGGCGCCGATCGAGGAGCTGACCCAGCTGGAGAGCGCGCTCGACGCCGGGTGCGACATCGCCATCGGCAGCCGCCGGCGCCGCGACCTGATCCAGATCCACCAGAACCCCTTGCGAGAAAACGCGGGCCGGGTTTTCAACCTGATGGTTCGGGCCGGCCTGGGCCTGCCCTATGCGGATACGCAGTGCGGTTTCAAGCTCTTTAGCCGCGAGAGCGCGCAGGCGATCTTTCCCTGCCAGCGCATCGAGCGCTGGGGCTTCGATCCAGAGCTGCTCTTTTTGGCCCGGCGTCTCGGCTTCAGCGTGCAGGAGATACCGGTGGTCTGGTCGCACGCCGAGGGCGCCAAGATTCACATGCTGCGCGACAGCCTGCGCATGTTCGGCGACATCGTGACCATCCGAAGGAATGCGGCTAGAGGCGTCTATCCGGCGGCGCGCCCCCGCCCACAAACCGCACCACCTCAATCCGATCCCCAGGCTGCAGACGCGCCGCGGCCCATTGCCGCCGGGGCACCATCGTCTGATTCCGTTCCACCGCCAGCCGCTGCCCGGCCACGCCGAGCTCGGTGATCAGCTCCTCCACGGTGGAGGCGGCCACATCTTTCGGCTGTCCGTTGCACTCGATGCGCATGGCGTCCCGAGACTATTTGAAGATGCGGAAGAGCTTGGCCAGCGGATCGTAGAACTCGTCCACAACGCGCTCCTTCAGCGGGATGATGGCGTTGTCGGTGATGTGGATGCCCTCCGGGCAAACCTTGGTGCAGCATTTGGTGATGTTGCAGTAGCCCACCCCGAACTCGTCCTTGAGCTTCTCCAGGCGGTTGCCGGCATCGAGCGGGTTCATCTCCATCTGGGCGATGTGGATGAGGAAGCGCGGCCCGATGAACTCCTCGTGCATGTGGTGCTCGCGCAACACGTGGCAAACGTCCTGGCAGAGGAAGCACTCGATGCACTTGCGGAACTCCTGCGGCCGGTCCACGTCGGCCTGGTAGGCACGCCAGGTGCCGTCGGCGTCCGGGGGCCGGAGCTGGAAGGGGGGAATGCGCGCCTTGGTGCGGTAGTTCCAGGAGACGTCGGTCACCAGATCCTTTACGTGCGGAAACGAGCGCATCGGCTCGACCGTCACCGGGTGACTGAGATCGAGCTGATTGAGCCGGGTCATGCACATCAGCTTGGGCATGCCGTTAATCTCGGCCGAACAGGAGCCGCACTTGCCCGCTTTGCAGTTCCAGCGCACCGCCAGGTCGTTGGCCTGTTGCGCCTGGATGCGATGCACCACGTCCAGGACCACCATGCCCTCGTCCACCTCGGTGGTGAAGTCCACATAGCCGCCCTGGTTGTGCTCGCCCCGCCAGATCTTGAAAGTTGCCGTCGCCATGATTGCCGTCTCTGCTCGCTGTGGCTTACTTGTTCTCTTCGATTGCCTGCTGCAGGTCCGCGGGCAGGGGTGTTACCGGAACCTGGCGCACGTCCACCTCGCCCCCGGGACCGCGCCGCATCTCCAGATTGACCGCGCCCCAAGCCGGGTCCTTGCCGGGATAGTCGTCGCGGAAGTGGCCGCCCCGGCTCTCCCGCCGCTCCAAGCCGGCCCGGGTGACCAGTTCCGACACCGTGAGCAGGTTGTCGAGATCGAGCGCGGTGTGCCAGCCATTGTTGTATTCGCGGTTGCCGCCGATGCCGGCTTGGGCGGCGCGGGCGCGCAAGCCATGGAAGGCCGCCTGCGCCCTTTCCATCTCCTCCCCGGTACGCACGATACCCACCCAATTCTGCATCATCTCCTGCAGGTCCTGCTGGATGGCAAACGGGTTCTCGCCCTTGGACCCGCGTTCAAACGGGGCCTCGGCCTTGCGGATGGCCGCCTCGATCTGGCCGCCCACCGCTCCCGCGCCGCTGCCCGCGGTTTCCCGCGCGTAGGCGGCGGCGTGCTCGCCGGCGCGCTTGCCGAACACCAGCAGATCGCTGAGCGAGTTGCCGCCCAGGCGATTCGCCCCGTGCAGCCCGGCGGCGCACTCGCCCGCGGCGAAGAGGCCGGCGACGGTGGTCATCTGGCTGTCGCCGTCCACCTTGATGCCGCCCATGAAGTAGTGCGTGGTCGGGCCGATTTCCATCGGCTCCCGGGTAATGTCCAGGTCCGCCAGCTGCTTGAACTGGTGGTACATGCTGGGCAGCTTTTTCTTGATGTGCTCAACCGAGTTCGGAATCTTTTCCTTGATCCAGGCGATGTCGAGGAACACGCCGCCGTGCGGGCTGCCGCGGCCCGCCTTGACCTCGCGCCGGATGCAGCGGGCGACGTGGTCGCGGGTCAGCAGCTCGGGCGGGCGGCGCGAGTTCTTGTCGCCCTGGGTGTACTTCCAGCCTTCCTCGGGATTGTCCGCGGTGGAGCTGCGGTAGTTTTCCGGCACGTCGTCGAACATGAAGCGCTTGCCGTCCTTGTTGCGCAGCACGCCGCCTTCGCCGCGCACGCCCTCGGTGACCAGCAGACCCTTGACGCTGGGCGGCCAGACCATCCCGGTGGGATGGAATTGCACGAACTCCATGTCCAGCATGACCGCGCCGGCGTTGTAGGCCAGCGCCTGGCCGTCGCCGGTGTACTCCCAGCTATTGCTGGTGATCTGGTACGCCCGCCCGATGCCGCCGGTGGCCAGCACCACCGCCTTGGCCAGGCAGAGATGGTAGCGCCCGCGCACGCTCGGTGGCCACACCATGCCGGTGGGATGGAACTGGATGAACTCCATGTCCTGGAGCGCCGCACCGGCGTGATAGGCCAGCGAGTGTCCGTCGCCCGTGTACTCCCAGCTGTTGGACGTGATCTTGAACGCCCG
>Ga0134125_10007682_pt1 | contig 12166 bp, 10 predicted proteins | sample KB31751_FD_96464 | JGI IMG/M metagenome (GOLD analysis project Ga0134125, IMG submission 96464) | Terrestrial soil microbial communities with excess Nitrogen fertilizer from Kellogg Biological Station, Michigan, USA - KB3-175-1 | ecosystem: Environmental > Terrestrial > Soil > Unclassified ... | reverse complement strand
ATCTGGGCGTGCAACTGCTACGAATGGATCATCTACGATCTAGCTCTGCTGGAACTGCGGGCGCTCTCCGTGGCATTCACTGATGATTTTGTCCACATGAGCGCGGATGAGCTGATTGACAAGTATTCATTGTCACTTCTGCTGGTGCCGTCTTCAGACAAGCAGCATAAAACTGCAGCGCAGTCCTCCGCCGTCGCTTTTCTGGATGCAGCAAATGAGAACATTCAGGCAATTCCGCGCGTCGCAGGGCCGGCGGATCGGGAGTTTGAGACGACAGGGCTGGTTTTTTCTTCCGGTTCTTCAGGACGGTTGAAGGGACTTACCTTGTGGCGTCAGGGCATTGAAGCCAGTGTTGATGCGTTCACCCAGCGGGCTGAACCATTGCCGGATGACTGCTTGTTGTTATTCCTGCCGATTTCGAACTTTCAGCAGCGCCTCATGTATTACTCGGCCTTGTGGTATGGGTTTGATCTCATCGTCACTGATCCAAGCCGGCTCTTCCGCGCGCTGAAAGACCTGCATCCGACGATTCTGGTTGCTCCGCCAATGCTCTATGAAGCGTTTGAAAATCGCTTCTACAATCTGCCCAGATGGAAACGCTGGACGGCGCAGAGCGTCGGTTCAATTATCCGCATCCTGCCTTCACAGATCCTGCGCGCACGGCTTGCGCGCGCACTCTTCAAAGATGCGTATGAAGCTTTGGGCGGCAAAATGCGATTCATGGTCACTGGCATGGCTGGGATTAAACGGTCCACGCTTGAACTCTTTCGCTTAATGCAACTACCGCTCTATGAGACCTACGGCATGACTGAGTTTGGCGGCATTGCCCTGAATGTACCCGGGGAGAGTAAGCTGGGCTCTGTAGGACGGCCGCTACCAGGAGTACGGGTGGAACTTGCTCCCGATGGAGAGGTGATCGCTATTCGCGAGTACCGGATTGCCTCCACGTATTTTGAGTGCGCTGATGGCGAGGCAGAGCAGACATTCATCACTCGGGACCGGGTTGCGACCGGGGACGTCGGCAGGTTTGACAAAGATGGATATCTCTATCTGGTCGGACGAAAGAAAGAGATGATCGTGACTTCTGGCGGGACCAAGGTTCATCCGGAGCTTCCTGAAGCGGAGATTGATGCATGTCCTGACGTTGCGCGTTCTAGTGTTCGCCCATGAGGACTCACCGAATCTTGTGGCCGTAGTTCTTCCCAAAAGTTTAGAAGACGTGTCAGTCAGAATGCGGATTCAGCAGTTCGTCGACCAGCTCAACGAGCGCAAGCCAGCCCTCACGGTGGACACGGTAATTTTTAGCGACCAGCCGTTTTCACGGGAGAACGGCTTTCTGCGGCCCAATCTGAAGCTTGATCGAAGAAAAATTGCTCAACACTTCCTGAACGGTAACGGAAAAATCAGTAAAACAGTTGCCAGGAGCGCGTAGTGCAGATTGATACCCAATTCGACGAGCAAATCATAGGGCTGATTGCCTCAGGAGTTGCAGGTAAATTTAAGAAAGTAAAAATTACCAGGGAAACCAGCCTGCAAAAAGAATTGGGTCTGGACTCTATCGGAATGCTGTCGTTAGTGTTCCGGTTTGAGGAGTTGTTTGGAATTGATATCGCCCAATTGGGCATTGAGATCAATGTTGCCAAGCTCAAGACCGTGGAAGACCTGATCGCCGCGGCCCGCAGCATCATGAGCAAAGCACAAGTAGGTCAGGCATGAGCAGAAATATTGAAGACGAGCGCCCCGATGCTTTTGAAATCGTGGATGCCCATTGTCATATTGCTTCTGAAGAGCATAATCCCATGTCGTTTGTCGAGGCATCAGTAGCGAATATGGTGGTTGCGCTTTCGGCGCAGGGTGCTCCTGTCTCGGCGAAAAAGCTTACCGCCATGTTCATGAGCAAGATGCAGGATCCCCTGTGCGACGCTCTGGTTGCGGAGATGGACGAATGCGGCATCAGCAAGACCGTCTTGCTGATTCCAGACTTCACTTATGCCCTTAAGGACTGCAAGCTCACGATTGAAGAGTCATATCACAGGCATCGCGAGGTGCTGCAGCGCCATCCGGGAAGGTTCGAAGTGTTTGGAGGCATTGATCCGCGTTGGGGCAGAGACTCGCTGGCGTTGTTTGAGCGCTCGTTGGTGGAGTTCGGGTTCCGCGGGCTCAAGCTATATCCGCCCTGCGGTTACAGCCCAAGTGATCGCTCATTGTTTCCTTACTATGAACTCTGCGCGCACCATCACGTTCCTGTCCTCTTGCATATTGGGCCTACGTCACCGGTTTTGGATTTCAACTTTGCTTCACCCTTCCTGGTTGACGATGCAGCGCGTCTTTTCCCGAACGTGAATTTCATCCTGGCTCATGGCGCAGTCAGCTTCGTGGAAGAGTGCATCATGCTGTGCAGATTCAGACCGAATGTTTATTTGGACATCAGTGGTTTTCAGACGACGCTCGGCTATGATCCTGCAGCCACAGCGGTCAAAAAAGTGGTCTCTGTAGGCATCAATCATAAAGTGATGTTCGGGACGGACTTTCCAGTGTTTCGCCTGCAAGGCACCCAGAAGGATTTTGTAGAAGCGGTGACGGCGGAGAATGGCCCTCTGGCCGAATTGAATGACAGGGAGAAATCACTGGTGCTTCACCAAAATATCTCTCGTCTTCTCGAAACTGCAGTGAGCGTAGCTGCCTAAAACTTTAGTTACCGGCCCCGACTCAGCGTGATCAAGCTGCTTTATCGCGCACATCCAATCGACTACAAAATGTCTTTCAGCAAATTCTAAGTGGCCCGTGCGCCGAACACTGTACTGAGACAGGCGAATCCGTAGTCGGTAATTAGCTAACTCCACAGTACCCTGCAAGATTTCACGTAAGAAACATGCGGCATTTCCGAGTAAGTCACTCCATGTCGTTGGTCTGCAACACAAATTCACTCGCAATTAAATCAAGGAGATAAAAAATGTTGAGCAAAGAGGAATTCAGAAACAAGCTGGAACAGACGTTGCATAAGAGGCTTACTCTAGATCACCCAGTGCTTCAAGAGATGGCCAAACCCAAAAAGAACCTTCCCCTGGTCAGCAAAATGTCACTTCAGGCTTTTCACTTGACCCGGGCTTTCACCGGCTATCTGGGAATGATCTATTGCCACTGCCCGGTCCAGAAATCCAGGACCGCACTGGCCGTCAACCTCTATGAAGAAGAGACCGGCGCGCTTTCAAAGACGGCGAACCACATGGAACTCATGGAGCGCTTCATTCTGGCTTTGGGTCTCACCAAGCAACAAATCGAGGATGAGGTGCCACTGCCCACCACGATTGATCTGGTCGAGTATCGCAAGCGGCTGTGTGAAAACCCGGAAACGGTGCACATGGGCGCTGCCGCCGTCATGATCGCTTCTGAAGGGCAGAGCCTTGAGACCAAGGCAGGGAAGACCAAAGACCAGCTCATTCCGGAATTGTATGGATTGAAGCCCGAGGACCTGGCATTTTTTGCCGTGCACGCGGTGGAAGATGTGTACCACGTAGGCGACGGCCTGGATCTGGTGTCTGAGATCTGCACCACGGAAAAAATGCAGAAGGAAGCGATTGAAGCTGTAGAAGGAACGTGTGACAGGTTCTGGCGTTTCTTTGATGGAATTCAAAAAGCTTATGAAGCAGAGGGTTATACGCTTTCTGAACCCGTTGCCGTCGGTACCCCGGCCTGAGGTGTGAAATGAGTGTGGCAGTCCGCATTTTTCCGGAGCAAGACGAAGGTACAGTCTCTCAGGTTCTAAGGCGTGTAAGCGGAAGCTATGAGACCGTTCGCGAGAATCAGCATAAATTCTCCGAGTTGCATGAAGCAATTATGCAGATGGAGCAATTCATCTTCTCAACGCCTCAAGATGGGACAAAGCCCGAGACTGTTCTGGACGGCATTGCTCCGGAAACGCTGGCTCGCACGAATGAGGCTTATCGCTTCTGGCAGACCCGGCTTGAGGAGCAGTTTGCGCAGCGCGTTGTAAAAGACGGCCTTGCCCTGCAGGACTATCTTCTTTACGAGAGATTTTCAGCGCTGGTGAAAGGCGAACTGGCGCTGACTTCTCGGACTGCCTTTCAACGTATTCTGTTTCTTGGAAGCGGGGCCCTTCCTATTAGCGCGCTTCTGTTGCATTCGGAAACGGGTGCGCCAGTCGATTGCGTGGCACGTGATTCCAGCGCCATTGAGCTCTCGCGAAAAGTGGTGGAGAGCTATGGCGTTGGCGGCGCGGTGACCGTGCTGGGCGGCGAGGATTCGGATTACGACATTCAGAATTACGACCTGATTGTGATTGGGATTTTGTTCCAACCTGAAAAGAGCGTTCTCAAAACCATCAGGAAACGTTCACAGCCGGGTTGCCAGGTCCTCTGCCGTACATCGCGCGGGATTGGGCAGGTGATCTATGAAAGCATCTCAGACCGCGAGCGCCGCGGTTTTTACCTCAAGGCACAGCAGCTTGCGCAAGGGCAACAGGCCATTTCCACCTGGTTGCTTGAAGCTGCTGGAAGCGCCGCCGCAGATATCCGGTTGGAATGGCTGCATAAGGTGGATTCCGAGACCGGACGAAAGCTCCTCCGATTAATGAATCGCACTTTAGCGGAAGAGACAACCATTGGGTTTCCAGGCCCTATTGACGACGAGACCGGCAGCCGCCTGATGCAGCAATTGAATAAGGATGTGGAGTCACGTCATCGCTACGTGCTTGTTGCTTATAAGGATGACGCGATTGTCGGTCAGCTAATTCTGACTCCGAATTCCTCACCGAACCACCAGCATATTGTCGAACTCACGCGCGGCACAATCGATCCATCATTCCGTGGAGGCGGTCTTGCCCTGCGTGCATTTCAGGAAATTGCCATCAAGTGCGAGGAGCTTAATAGGGAAGTGATTTGCCTTGATGTTCGGGCAGGCACTCATGCGGCTTTGTGGTGGCAGCATTTTGGATTTAAACAGTATGGCCTATTGGTTGACTATTCGCGCGCCGATGGGAAGAGGTACCAGGGGCTGTACTTAACACAAACCACTGAAGAGCTTAAAGAACGCTTGAGAGAACTTCGGGGCGACAAGACAAAGGCCAGCGCCGGCGCGGATTCTACCACCGTCAAATAAGTTGTTGTCATAGCAACAATCTTCCACACATTTGAAACTTATTCATCTCCACAGCAGGGCTGGACCATATATCGAAGGTTTTGTCCCGCACTCATGAGAGGGCATTATGCAGAGCGAAATTTATAAAAGCCTTGCCGACTGCATTGGGAATACGCCGGTAGTAGAGGTGAGCAGCAGTCTGATTCCAGAAAATAAACGGCTATTGGTGAAGCTGGAATATTGCAATCCCAGTTTCAGCATTAAGGACCGCACCGCATTAGGGTTGGTGAAGGCCGCCATGCGAGCAGGAAAGCTCAAGAAGGGCGGCACATTAATCGAGTCTACCTCGGGCAATCTGGGCAAATCGCTGGCAATGCTTGGGGCCGTATATGGTTTTCGCGTGATCGTGGTCATTGATGTGAAAACCACTCCGTCAGTCGTGCGCTGGTGCCGGGCATTCGGCGCTCAGATGGAAATTGTCCGCGAAACGGATGAGAATGGTGGATACCAGAAAACACGAGTCGCACGCGTAAAGCAACTTTTGGAACAATACCCGGACGCGATCTGGCCTGACCAATATGATAATGAAGACAATCCAGCATTTCACGCCGCCTCGACTGGTGAAGAAGTTGCTGCGCTGGAGCCTGATGTTGTCGTGGGCAGCGTCAGCACGGGCGGGCATCTGTGCGGCATCAGCCGCAAGGTGAAGGAAAAAAGGCCCGGCACAACCGTGATTGCCTGTGACGTAGAAGGTTCTGCTGTCTTTGGCGGAACATTCCATTCTTATCTTGTGAACGGCTCAGGGTTGAGTTGGCGCAGCCGGAACACTGACATCTCCGTTCTGGACAAACTATGCATTTTGTCTGATCAGGAAGCAATTTCAGCGTGCCGTCTTCTGGCCAAAGAAAGCGGATTGCTTGTGGGCGGATCATCAGGATTGGTGTTGTGTGGCTCGATTGCGTGGTTGAAGCAGACGCCAGCCGAGAGCGTGGTGGCGATCATCCCGGACAGCGGCGCCAATTACCTTGATCAAATCTACAATGATGAATGGCTGATGGAGAAGGGAATCACGCTGCTGGACCACAATGAATTGGACGAACACTTAAGCACCAAGCGAATCTTTAACATGGAAGAGTACTGCTCTGAACACCCTTCCAGCCTTGAGTTAAGCCAGGTTGCCGGTGCTCTGTAACGTTCGCAGCTGACGCCTATTTCTCCGGGAAATGCCGCGTCTCCCGCTGAGAGGGACTTCTTATGGTAACCGCTCCATCACTTCCTCAACGCTCTGCAGACTTTGTGGGACCGACGAGCGAAAAACGGTCTTACAGAGGCCTGATCGTATTTGCCTGTTTTGTTGCTCTAGCTCTCATCACAATTGCGCTGGATGGCCCGCCACGGCCATTGTCCGAGCAAGCCCCCCTTTCTGCATTTTCAGCAGCGCGCGCAATGAAACATCTCTCTGTCATTGCCCGCGCTCCGCATCCCGTAAACTCCGCTGAACATGATGCGGTGAGAGACTACATTCTGGGCTCTCTTCGCGAGATAGGGCTTGCTCCGCAGGTGCAAAGGATTACAGGCGAAGCTCAGGGCTTTGAAATTGACGGCGCACTGGAGAATATTGTTTGCCGCCTGCAAGGAAGCAGCCAAGACAAGGCGATTCTGCTGGTTGCTCATTATGATTCAGTTGCTGCCGGCCCAGGAGCGAGCGATGATGGCGCGGCCGTGGCCGCTCTTCTTGAAACTGCAAGGGCGCTTAAATCTTTACCGCAACTCAAAAGAGACATCATACTTCTGTTCACTGATGGCGAAGAGACCCATCTGCGGGGCGCTCGCGCTTTCGTTGCGGGGCATCCGTGGGCAAAGGATGTTGGAATTGTCTTGAACTTTGAGGCCCGCGGCGTACGCGGTCCTTCAATCATGTTTGAAACCAGCGATCAGAATGGCTGGCTGATCAGCCATTTCGGCCAGGCTGCGTCTTATCCGGTTGCCAATTCGCTTTCCTATGAGATTTACAAACGTATGCCGAACGATACCGATTTCACGGTGTTTCGGCGTGCCGGGTACTCAGGGCTGAATTTTGCGTTCATTGACGGACTTGATTATTACCACAGTAAGTTCGATTCAATCGAAAATATAGAGCCAGGAAGCTTACAGCATCATGGCGACTATATGCTCGAATTGGCCAGGGAGTTTGGGAATACAACCGAGGCGGAAGCCAAGTCCGCAAATGTGGTTTATTTCGATATTCTTGGAATGGCCCTGGTGCGATACTCACACGCTGTCGGCGCCATTTTTCTGGGACTTGCAGCGGCCATGGCATTCGCCATCTTATTTATAGGTGTTCGTGCCCAGCGTCTTCACATAGGCGACTGCATGCTTGGTCTGTTAGGAATGGTTGCTGGCGTCATTGTCACAGTGCTGGGAGCATGGATTGGCTATCAACTTGTAAATGCCACGCATTCGCATAGCCTTCATTTTGGCTTGCGTCACCATCCGGGGCTGTACACATCAGCCTTTTGCACTCTTGGACTGGCCTGCGCCATGGCCTTGTATGCTGGGCTGTCAAGAAAAATAAGCGCTCTCCATTTGCTGGTTGGCAGTTGTTTCGGCTGGCTAGCTCTGACTTTAGTGGTGAGTTGGTATTTTCCGGGAGGCACATACGTTTTTCTTTGGCCAATGCTCTTCAGCTTAATTGGAGCATTGTTATTGATCGTGAAGGAGAGATCGGCAGCTCAGAACATTCTGTTGCCGTTGAGTGGAATACCGGCCATTGTGATCATAGCTCCATTGGCCCACAAAATTTTCTGGGCCTTCGGAACTGGTTCTGTTTTGCTTGTGAGTGCAATGGTGGGCCTTGTAATGTCATTGTTGATAGGGCAGATTGGCTTGGAGCACACGGCACGCCGCTGGCTGCTTCCCACTTTATTAGCATCTACCGGCTTGGTGTTGTTTGTGGCGGCGATTGCAGTGTCAAGAACTACTTAGGATTTAAGCGCGCCGCGTTCATAGCTCCACAAACACATCGTCGCCCTCTATTTCAAGCTTGAATATAGTAAGGCGCACGTCGGCTTTTCTGGGTGTCTTCCCGGTCCTTGGATCATACTGCCACCCGTGCCAGGGACAAACGATTTTGCCTTCTTCAATCTTGCCTTGACCTAACGGGCCGCCCCAGTGTGGACAAACATTATCCATCGCGCATATCTCCCCTTCGACGTTTGCTACACAGACAAAACGTCCGCGAGCTAGAAATTCTTTTACCTTACCTGGTTCGGGGAGATCAGCTCTGGTTCCGATCTTGATGAGTGCCGTTTTGGATTCCATTGTGGAAGCGTGTCCCTGTGCTGAATTCAAGTTCGTATTCTACTAAAGACTTTTTCATAACATATAAGAATCGGCACTGACAATGAAGAATTTGTTCGCCGCCATTCTCAGAGATATGTGCTGCGCTTGATAGGCAGCCGCTTGCGTTGCTTCAAGCGGTGGACATGACAAAACATTCCAAGACTTTTTGAGATTAAAAAAGGAAAACCAAGTTTCAATGAAAATTATTTCCTTCTTTTTACAGCATTCCCGAAGAGCAGTGTTCCTGAGCGTAATGGCGGGAGTTTTTAGCGGCATTTGCAATGCTGCGTTGCTCGCGGCCATTAATAGCGCATTAAAAGCCGGACATCCCACCTCTGTGCTGATGTGGAGTTTCGCGGGCCTGTGCGTATTGCTGCCGCTTTCTCGCTTTTCGTCGGAAATACTCTTGACCAAGCTGGGACAGGATGCAATGTATCAGTTGCGTATGAAATTGTGCCGGCAGGTACTTTCCACGCCGCTGCGCAATCTGGAGATTCTTGGTCAGGCGCGCATCCTCACCACTTTGACCGACGATATACCTACCATTATTACTGCATTGAATGCCGTGCCAGTGCTTTGTGTGAACGCTGCGCTGGTACTTGGCTGTCTCATCTACATGGGAACTTTGTCCTGGCCCCTTTTGGGTATCGTGATCCTCTTTATGGTGATTGGGACCATTTCATATCAGCTTCCGATCATCAAAGTCCACAAGATGTTCCGGGCAGCAAGGAAAGATGCCGAAACTTTGCTGGGGCACTTGCGCGCACTTACGCAAGGGATCAAAGAACTAAAGATCCACCAGGGCCGCCGGGAAGCATTTGTGACAGATGGACTCGACTTGACCGCGGTCTCTTTGAAGAAGAACAATATATCGGCATTGCGCGTGTATTCCGGTGCGGCAAGCTGGGGGCAGATTCTGGTATTTGTTGTGATAGGGCTCTGCCTTTTTCTTTTTCCCAATATGGGCCACATCAGCGGACCCACTTTGACGGGATACACTCTGGCGCTCCTTTACTTAATGACACCACTCCAGGTCATTATGAACAGCCTTCCGCAATTGGGGCGCGCCAGCGTGGCTCTGCAAACACAGAACGAACTGGGACTCACTTTGGCCAGCACCAAAGCGGAGATATCCTCTGCTGCGGGGCAGCCGGATTCCCAGTGGAGCACGTTGGAGCTTAGGGCCATTACCCATTCCTATACTGTGGAAAGCGACTCTCAGACATTCGTGCTCGGTCCAATTGACCTAACTTTCAGGCCAGGAGAATTGGTTTTTATCACCGGCGGCAATGGCAGCGGCAAGACAACCCTCATCAAACTGATCACGGGACTCTACCTGCCGGAGCAAGGGCACGTCTATCTTGATGGCCGGCAGATCAATGATGAAACTGTGGAGTGGTACCGGCAGCATTTCTCGGTCGTTTTTTCTGATTTCTTTCTCTTTGAGCAATTATTGGGGTTGGCAGGTCCACAGGTTGAAGGCCAGGCACAACTATATCTTGAGCAGCTAAAGCTTTCTCATAAAGTAAGTGTCACAGATGGAAAGCTTTCTACTACGGAGCTATCGCAAGGCCAACGGAAGCGTCTGGGACTTTTAACTGCATATCTGGAAGATCGCCCAATCTATGTATTCGACGAATGGGCTGCTGACCAAGATCCTTATTTTAAGGATATCTTCTACATGCATTTGCTACCAGAACTGAAGGCCAAAGGAAAAACAATTCTTGTAATCAGCCATGACGATCGTTACTACAATGTGGCCGATCGCATTATTAAGTTGGATGAGGGACAGATAGTCAGCGACACTGGCGAAGCGGTCACCCCTTCATTTGCTAAGGCCAAAGGCCTCCACGCATCATAACGGTCCGTAATGATTGTGTCGGTATGTAACAAAGAGAAGCCGGATGTGTTATCGATAGAACGAGCGTTGCAGGCCAGCAAGACTTAGCTTAACCCGCTTGGAATTCCAAAGTCCTGCGTTTCCAAACTCAATCTTGAAAAAATGTTTTCTGGCCGCGGGCAGGCACACATCGCCGCTGCTGCTGGCCCGCATGGAGGACAACGGACGCGTTATGCCGTTTGCGCAAGAGTTTGTGGATAATATTCAACCGGAGCCTTACGTGGCATTCTGGGGCTAACGGCCTTTACCCATTCTGGATCAACTTCAGCGACAACAGTTCTCATCATCATGCTGATTGAGACCAGCAGGCGCTGCTTGGGCAGGATGGAGGTCAGTGTTCCTACCACTCCTTGTAACGGCCCTTCCTCGACGCAGACCTTGTCCCCTACGTTCAACCCTTTCCATACGCACAGAGGTGATCCGGAGTTGCTAAGGACCTGGATTGAATGAATCTCTTCCGGATCTATTGGAGCAGGCTTGCCGCCAAATTCAACAATACGAATGACGCCTGGCGTGGTAACAATCAACCCATAGACATTGGCGTTGACGCGACAAAATACATACCCTGGAAAAAGCGGGGCTTCATAAGAAATGCGTTTCTTCCTTACGCTGCAAGTAGGCAAAAACTCTTCATAGCCTTTCGCCTTCAGCATCATTGCTACCTGTTGCTCAGTTCGAGTTCTTACTTGTAACGCAAACCACTGATTCTGAAGCACCACGGGCACGCCTCCTAGACCCAAAATGGAACGGTCAAACTAGAATGTTTATCGAACGTGCACTCATATTATTGAGAAGCCATGCCAGTAACAACGGTCGAAAAGACGAGGCAATACCTAGACAAAAAGTACGGGGTGTAGAGAGGCGATAAAGGATTGCTTATGAAGTTAAGGACTTGAAAGCGGACAATGAACTTTTGGAAAGAGACAAGGAATTCTGTACTAGTGCGGATTCACAGCCCTTTCACAAAATCAACTATGTATGGGTTCATTTCAGGAAAATGTTGTTCTGTATTTTGAGAATCTGGCTGCCAGTTTTTGAAGAGCTAAACAAAAAGACGGTGGGCGCTTGATTTTCCGCGGGACCAGACTCTCTGGGAATTCTTGAGATGCGTCCGGCGATTAAGTACATCAACGGCTGCATACGAAAATGTTTTTCAGACAGGCCGTCCCATGATCCATTTCGAGACTCGATTCAGCCTTCGTATGGTTCATGTCTCAAAAGTGCATGGCCATCTCCAGCACCACTGTTGGCTTATCAAATGGAAGCTTCAATTTTTTGTTGGTGAGCGAAGCCTTGCAACCGAGCGCATACCACCATCTGTCCAACCACCGATCATCGGCGTACCACCGAGCGACAGCATCTCCCCGCATTGAAGTTGTAGCCCACCTAGAGACGCGCAATTCGCTGTCCGTGCCTCACGACGGGACAAAGGCAGATCGAACACCAGACCAACGAGTTGTCGGGAGGCAGATTGCTGCCTGAGAAATAAAAATCAGTGATTTTGACGGGATGATGTAAGTGATTGATTCGGTTGGTTGCGGGGGGTGGATTTGAACCCCAGTGCCGCATTGATTCCGTTTAAGTTATTGATTCTGCGATACGCGAAATTGGCACAATTGGCAAAAACGGCGAATCTTTCTTACACTTTTCTTACACTTTGACTTTCAACCCGGGCCATGACACGCGATTCGCACTCCGCCGCTGTACCTTTTATCTCGACTGTTCCTTGTCCCTCCCGAGACGCTCCGAGCGTATCAAAATTGTTTTCTTTCTCGCAACGGCAAATGGTGACTTTTCCAAAAGGTAACTTACGGCACCAGTTTGGAT
>Ga0134125_10007681_pt1 | contig 12168 bp, 15 predicted proteins | sample KB31751_FD_96464 | JGI IMG/M metagenome (GOLD analysis project Ga0134125, IMG submission 96464) | Terrestrial soil microbial communities with excess Nitrogen fertilizer from Kellogg Biological Station, Michigan, USA - KB3-175-1 | ecosystem: Environmental > Terrestrial > Soil > Unclassified ... | reverse complement strand
CCGTGCCCGGGACCGGACCACGGGGGCAGGCCCAGCCCCTGACGGCACGGGGGCTAGGCAAACCTTACGCCTCAGTAACCTGCCCGTCCCGAAATCCTGACGGGATCTTAACGGCCCGGCCCGGGGCAAAATGTTCAAGCCCCCTGCTCAGGGGCCGGGAGCGCGGCCGCGTCCTCGCGGTCGTGCCGGGACGTCCAGCCCCCTGATCGCGGAGCCGGTCGTCCGGCGGCAGAACGAGGGGATCGCCCTCGGCTACGTCGCCGGCCGCGTGGTCGAGGCCGTCGTCATCGTGGTAGGAATCATCAGCCTGCTCTCGGTCGTGACGCTGAGGCAGGATCTCGCCGGGGCCGCGGGCGCGAACGGCGCACGAGCAGGTGTCCGTGTGGGGATCGGTCGCGGCGATCCCGGTGTTCGCCTGGGAGATGAGTCTTGCCGTCTGGCTCATCGCCAAGGGGTTCAGGCCGTCGGCGATCGCGTCCCTCGATGCCCGGCGGCAGCACAGAGCCGGAGGTGCCCCGGCCCTGGCGGCGGCGGCCGGGTAGCTGGCGGACCGGGATCAGCCGGTCTTGGGGATCTCGACGGAGACGTTGGTGGCCTTGACGGTGGCGACCGCGAGCATGCCCGGCTCCAGGCTGAGCTCATCGGCGGCTTCGCGGCTGAGCAGCGACACGACCCGGTATGGGCCGGCCTGGATCTCGACCTGGGCCATCACGGTGTCGCGGACGACACGGGTGACCAGGCCCTGGAACCTGTTCCGCGCCGAGTGGGCCACCATCGTCCTGTCCTCGGTGTGGTCGGCCGCCTCGGCCAGGTCCTGGGCCAGCCGGGCGAGTACCGCCCCGTCCACGGCGCGCCGCCCGGCGGCGTCGGTCGTCGTTTCGACCCGTCCACCGTCGGCCCAGCGGCGCAGGGTATCGTCGCTGACGCCCAGCAGGCTGGCGGCCTCCTTGATCCGGAACGTCGGCATCCTGCGACTGTAACGCAGATGCGGCGGCAGGCTCTCATGGCAGCCGCGTTTACGTCAGTTAATGGCGATCAGCTGGCGAAGCTGAGCCTTTATTATGAAGCGGCGCCGGGCCCGGGGGAAAGTGCGTTGTGCCAGGCCCGGCGGCCACAGGACCCATCCTTCTCGCTCAACCGAAAAGGTTTGTGCAGGCCCACATTAACAGCACGGTACTGACCTGGCTTCAGGCCGTTGGTCCCTTGCCCGCCATCCCGTTCGGACCTTGGTGCGCGGAGGTGCACCAGCGATCGCCGGCTGCTTCAGACGCCCTCAAGCGCTTCGAGACGGCCGGACCGGACCGCCTTAACGAACTGCTGGTAGTCCCGCTCGTTCTGGTCGGCGTAGCGCCCGGCGAAGTCGGTGATGGATCTGTCGAACTCATCGCTTTCGCCCAGGCAGGCGGCGATGGCGATCGGGTCCCCCGACCGGGCGTGCGCCCGCGCCAGCGTCCACCCGCAGGTCCATGCGTAGAACGTGAGCGTGAGCGGCGTCATGGACTCGACATCGGCCGAGCCCTTCATGTCACGCAGCTGGCGCCAGTAGTAGTGGCGGTTGTCAGCCGGGTCTCTGGTCCAGCCGAGGTATATGTCGCTGGCGGCCTGCATCATCCGCTGGCCCACCACCACCCGCTGGCCGTGCTGCCGGTGCGCGCTCTTGCGCACGCATGGCTCCAGGACAGAAGCGACCGCCTCTTTGACCTGCAGGAAGAGGGGATCATGCGCGTCACGCCCCTGAAGCAGAACGATGAATGCCTGGCAGCCGACGCTGCCAACGCCGACCACCTTGTGGGCCATGTCGACGATCTGGAAGCGATCGAGCAGGCGGCGCTGGTCCTCGCGCAGCGTGGCCCGGTAGGCCTGGAACTGCTGGCGGACCACTCGGTCGAGGTCGTCGGGGGAGGTGCCGGACATGGTGGCCAGGTCGCGCGCCGGGATCACGATCGGTGGCTGGCTGACGATCCGGTACTTCCCGTCGACCAGCTCGCCGAGCTTGGACAGCGCCTGCAGGCTGTCACGCGTGTGCGCCTTCTCGGCGGCCTTCCTGCCCCTCTTCGCGGCCTTCTTCGCCTCCTTGGTTCTCTTCTCCGCCTGTTTCCTTGCTGCCTTCGTCCCCTTCTTCCCCGCCTTGGTCAGGTCGGCGATGCCGCTACGGGCCGTCCCCATCATCTGGTCCTCGTCCAGATGGGCGTACCAGATGTCCATCGTTCGCATCTGTGCGAAGCCGGCCATCGCCTCCCGGTAGGAGGTGACCGAGGCGAGCGTCGCTTGGTGTGTGTCCGCCTTGGAGAACCCGTTGTTGCGGGCGGCGATGGTGAAGCTCGCCGCCATCCGCTTGACGTCGTACTCGAACGGCCCGGGCAGCGTCTCGTCGAAGTCGTTCACGTCGAACAGCAGCCGCCGCTCCGGCGACGCGAACGCGCCGAAGTTCGACAGATGCGCGTCCCCGCACAGCTGCGCCTCCAGTCCTGCCACCGGCGTCGCCGCCAGGTCGGCGGCCATGATCGCGGCCCCGCCCCGGTAGAAGGTGAACGGCGAGACCATCATCCGGCCGTGCCGGACCGGCACCAGGCCCGGCGTACGGATGGCGTCCTGCGCCTCGAGCAGGGCGACCGGGTCGGGCCGGTCCGCGGCCGGGCTCCACTTCGTATGGCTCGACAAAGGCGCCCGCTCCCGGGCTGCTAAGCCCTCGGCTCGGCGCTCCTCGGTGGTCGGATATGCGATCTTGTCCATGGCCACCCGGCCCCCGTACTGCTCTCGACTTTGCCCGCAGCACCATCATCGCCATCAGTGGGCCGGCAGCGCCAGCGGGCGGTGGGGACCCTGACAGCATGGCCGGATGGAACTCAATGTCCCCCTGCCGGTGATCGGGGTCGTGCATACCAGCCACGCCGAACTGGAGGCCACGCCGATCCAGGCGGGCCTCAACCGCGCCGAGCAAGGAACCATCGACATCGCCGGCCGATACCAGGAGGGCCTGGACGGTGTGGCGGAGTTCGACTACGCCTGGCTGATGACCTGGCTACACAGGCTGGCCGAGCCCGGTCTTGAGCCACCGCTCAGGCACGTTCCGTTCCTGCTGCGAAGCCAGCGGCGCACCATGGGCATATTCGCCACCCGGGGGCCAAAACGGATCAACCCCATCGGCCTCAGCCTCATCCAGATCCTCGACGTGACCGGTCCGGTCATACGGTTCGCCGGTGTCGACCTTGTCGACGGCACACCGGTTATCGATCTCAAACCGTACGTGACCCGCTTCGACCGCCCGGCGGGCGAACCACGATGCGGCTGGTTCGATCAGGTAACGATCAGCGACGGCGTTACCCCCGAGCAGCTCGCTCCGCCCAGGTCACCAGGCTGACGCACCAATCGGCTGCGCCGGCCGGTCAGCTGCCGGTGGCGAGGATCACCTCGGACGCCTTCATCACCGCGATGACCTCGCTGCCCTCGGCGAGGCCGGACACGCTCAAGCCGGGTTGCTGTGCTTCTCCGTAACCTGTGCTACATGAACGTTCTCTTCGTCGCGAGCGTGGCGGTGGTCGCCGCTGACCCGCCACAGAGCCGCAAGCTGTTCATCGACGCCCTCGGCCTCCCGTTGGAAGGCGAAGGCAATGGCTACTACTCCAGCGGAAGCATCCCCGGCAGCAAGCACTTCGGCGTGTGGCCGCTCTCGCAGGCGGCAGAGGCGTGCTTTGGCACACCGGAGTGGCCCGCCGGCCGGGTGATCCCCCAGGCATCAATCGAGTTCGAGGTGAAGGACGCGGAAGCCGTCGCGGCGGCAGGCGACGAGCTTGAGCGCGCGGGCTATGAGCTGTTGCACCCGGCCCGCACCGAGCCGTGGGGACAGACAGTGGCCAGGCTTCTCACCGAGGATGGCCTGATCGTCGGCATCTCCTACGCCCCCCCGTTGCACGGCGAGGAGACTGCCTGAGCGCCATCGACGCCCCCCATCAGGCTGGCCTCGGCCCATCCCAGCGGTGCGCGTGGTGATCCCGGCCGTGGCGTTGCTGCTGGCCGTTAATCCGTTGCTAGCGGGAGGCGAGCCGGGAACAATTCCAGCGTGGGGCGGGCCGAGCCCGGCTGGCCGACAGCGCACGGCCAGAGGGGACGCCACGATGGCGAGCGAGGAGCTCAAGACCGTTAACGAACTGCTGGACAGCGTCGACCTGGGTGGGCTGACGCTCCAGGAACGCCGCGCGTTCTTTGCGGCGGCGGCAGCGCCCCCGTCTGTGGGCACCACGGTCGACGCGGTCGATGCGGACGGCGTGGCCGCCGAATGGGTCACGGCGGCGGGCGTCACCGGCCAGCGTACCGTGCTGTTCTTTCCCGGCGGCGCCTACCACGTAGGGTCACTCGCCACCTTGCGTCACCTGGTCGCCCTCGTCTCGGATTCGGCGCAGGCCCGAGTGCTCAACGCCGGCTATCGCCTGGCCCCCGAGCATCCCTTCCCGGCCGCCGTCCACGACGCGCTCACGGCCTACCGCTGGCTGCTCGCCCGCGGCATCGCCCCCGGCCAGATCGCGGTCGCCGGCAATTCCTCCGGCGGCGGGCTGGCGCTCGCCCTGCTCGTGGCGCTACACGACGCCGGTGAGCCGATGCCCGCCGCCGCCGTGGCCATCTCACCGTGGACCGACCTGGAAATGACGGGCGAGTCGCGGCGAACGCGGGCGGCGGTCGACCGGATGGTCACACCGGACGGCATGAAGGAGGCAGCCGACTGGTATCTGGCCGGGCAGGATCCGCGTCACCGTTATGCATCACCGGTCCACGCGGATCTGCAGGGACTTCCGCCGGTCCTCCTCCATGTCGGTGACGCCGAGATCCTCCTCGACGACTCCACCCGGTTCGCCACCCGGGCCCGCGCCGCCGGCGTCGAGGTCACGCTCGAGGTCTGGGACGAGATGCCTCATTGCTGGCATACCTTCGCCGGGTTCCTCCCCGAAGCCGACCGGGCCATCGAACGCATCGGCACGTGGCTGCAAGAGCGCATCCCGGCTGGCTAGCTGCACCGCGCGTCCCGCCTGCCTGAGGTTTGCGGTAACTCGGCTGCCCGCATGATTTGTGCGCGACCGGCCGGGCGTAGAACTGGCTGGGGAGCATCCCGACATGGCGAACAAAGGCGTCGAGGAGGCCGGAAAGGTCGCCGGGGACAAGACCGGCGGGAAGTTCGACAGCCAGATCGACCAAGGGGAGCAGAAGGCCGAGGAGTTCCTGGGCACCGATCAGCAGGGCGGCCAGGGCTAGCAGGCCGGAAAGCCGTAAGGGGGCCAAGAGCCGGGGCGCCATGGTCGGCGCCCCGGCTTACCTCTCGGTCCTGCGGTCCTGCGGTGCTTCGGCCGCACTGAACTGCATTACCAGCAGTAACGCTCGCACCTGGGGCGACTGGACAAGAACAGGACCGACAGCCGGTAGCGCTCACACGGCTCCGGCCGCCGCCCCGATCTTGCTAGGTGGTAAGGCCTGCTACGTGCCCAGGGCAGCGCTAGCTGATGACCTTGACGTTCTCCGCCTGGGGTCCCTTCTGGCCCTGCGTGATGTCGAACTCGACCTTCTGTCCTTCGTTAAGGCTGCGGTAGCCGCCTCCAGTGATCGCGCTGAAGTGCACGAATACATCCGGGCCACCTTCAACCTCGATGAAACCGTAGCCCTTGTCACCGTTGAACCACTTGACCGTGCCCTGCGCCATCTTGACCTTCTTCGTTCTGGATGCGGCGCCCGCCCGGGGACGGGCCCAATGCCGCTCATAATTGCGCCTGGGCCAGCCTCTCACGCCTCGCGGGTGAACCTCCAGTCACCCACGCACCTGGCGACAGAGCAATCACGCTCGGCCGGAAGCCAGACCGGCTCCTTTCATTGTGGCCGATACCATACCCCGTTCAGCCATGGCCCGTCCCGCTGGCCTGGGGACTTCCGGTTCCAGGTGACACTGGACGGCGAGCACCGGCAACCTGTGGGGTCGCCGGGCCGGGCGCGAGTTGGAGGCTGCCGGTGACGGCCACGGATTCTGCGGCGGAGCCGCCGGCGGCAGAGGCGTTCTACGACGCCCGGCGCGATGTCTATTACACAAAGCCTGCGTTGCGGGGCTGGCTGCACTTGCTGTGGTTCGAGGTATCGCTGGTGTTCGGGACCCTGCTCCTGGTACGGGCGCATGGAGCCACGCGGATCGCGGCCAGCGCCATCTATGCGGCCAGCGTGTGCGGGATGTTCGGTATCAGCGCGCTATATCACCGCGGCATCTGGAGTGCCGGCTGGCGCCAGCGCCTGCAGCGGCTGGATCACGCGATGATCTTCTTCCTCATCGCCGGCACGGCAACACCCGCCCTCCTCCTCGCTGTCCGCGGCACCTTCGGGCTGGTCTGCATGATCGTGATGTGGGCACTGACGGCCACGGCGGCCGCAGTCCGGATGGCGCGGATGAGCACGCCCGAACTGGTAGCCGGCGCGATGTTTGTCGGGCTGGGCTGGCTGGCCGGTCTCGCGCTGCCATGGGTGTGGGTCCACGCCGGCGTGGCGCCCGCACTGCTGATGCTCGCCGGCGGGCTGCTGTACACGGCTGGAGCCCTGTCATATCACCGCCGCTGGCCCGACCCCATCCCGTCCGTGTTCGGCTATCACGAGGTCTTTCACGCCTTTGTATGCGCCGCCGCGACGTGCCAGTTCGTCGCGATCGCAGTGTTCATCACCTGAGCCGGGACGAACAGATCACGACTGTGGCCGTCTGGATCCGTTCAGGCCTGCTGGTAAAGGTCACTTGACATCACCAGTTAAGTAAAGCTACCTTGACATCATGCGGAACCGGGTCCGGGAGCAGCGCACCCAGCGGGCACTGTCGCAGGCTGAGCTAGCGGCGGCGCTGGGCGTGTCGCGGCAGACGGTGATCTCCATCGAGGGTGGCCGTTACCTGCCGTCGCTACCGCTGGCGTTCGCAATCGCGCGGTTCTTCGACATGACGGTCGACAAGATGTTCGACCCAGCCGACGAGGAGGCAGGCACATGCTGAGGTTCATCCGGCCGCGGCTGCGCAAGCCGGTGGGCATTGCCCTCGGCGGGACGCTGTACGCCGCAGCGTGGGTTGTGCACGGCGGCAATGGGTGGCAGGTGGCGATCGTGACCGAGATAGGCGTGATCGCCTTCGCGATCAGCTGGTACGTACGAGGTGGGCGAGACAACGACGAGGACGCGCTGGCCGGTTCCCACGCTGATGAGCGCCAGCAGCTCCTCAGCCAGCGGTCATGGGCCCTGGCCGGGAAGGTCGCCATGCTCGCCGCGTTCGCTGGCGTGGTGGCCGCGGTCGCGGCCAGGGCCGGCTGGTGGTGGCCATTCGCAGCCATCTTCGCCGTCACCGGTTTTGGTTACCTCCTCGGCCTGTCGAACTACGGTGTCGGAGAAGAGGGCCCGGCCGACGACGCGGACGACGGGCAGCAGGCGCGATCCCCGGTCAGCCGCTGACTCTGCTCCCTGCAGGCCGACCAGCCGCGCCCAGCCGGGAGAACGTCAAGCCAGAGTCGGGACCTCCTCCTGAGCGAAGGTGATCACGATGTCCCGGCCATTGGCATAGCTGACCACAGGCCGTTGGAGCATGTCTCTCACCCTGTGGGCGACCCCCTGAAACAACTCCGCCTGGTCCGGTGTGTCGGCGCTCACCCTGAACCGTCCCCTGGCGACAAGCATCTGGGCGACGAAGGGAGCCAAGTTCGCCTCGCCCCGGGCCTTCTCCTCTGTGCCAAAGAGGGGTGCGCCGGTACTGAGACTGCGTGCCGGGATGGTGTGTCACCGCTGATCTCCTTATGATCACGAGCCCCTCAGCATGCCATCCCCGCTCCCGTGCCGGAATCAGAACGGATGTTGATGCTCAGGTGGCTTGAGTAGCCCGCTGCGTCGCCCTCGATGCCGCGGTGATCGCGTGTATCTCGTCTTGTTCGAGTTGGAGCACGGCCGCTGCGAGGTTGTCTTCGAGGTGCGCGGTTGTTGCGGTGCCGGGTATGGGCAATGTGATGGGAGAGACTGCGAGTAGCCAGGCGAGGGCGATCTGGCTGGTGTTTACTCTGTGCCGGGAGGCGGCTGCCGTGAGGGCCTGCTGGTGTGCCGGGTCGTCCCAGGCGCGGAGTGGGCGGTAGGGCATGAATCCGATCTTGCGCAGTTCGCACTCGGTGAGCATGTTGTGCCAGTTGCCGTTGGTGAGGTTGAGGCGGTTCTGCACGGTTGCGATGTCGGTGATGCTCCGGGCGACGGCGAGCTGTTCGGGTGTGACGTTGGAGATGCCGATGTGCCGGATCTTTCCCTCGCTTCGCAGGGCGTTGAGTGCGCCGATCGACTCTGCGTAGGGGACGGATGGGTCGGGGGTGTGGAGCTGGTAGAGATCGATGCGATCGAGCCGGAGCCGGCGCAGAGATGCCTCGCAGGCGGAGCGAAGGTGGCCAGGGCGCCCGTTGGGCGTCCAGCCGATTAGCTCTCCCGTGGCTGACTCGCCGCTGGGGCCGGTGCGTTCGTAGCCGCCTTTGGTAGCGATGAGGAGGCCGTCGTAGGGAAAGAGAGCTTCGGCGATGAGCTCCTCTGAAACGCCGGGGCCGTAGGCGTCTGCTGTGTCGATGAGCTGGACGCCCAGATCGACGGCCCGGCGTAGAAGCGCTCGCGCCGCAGCTCGGTCGTGGGGCGGGCCCCAGATGCCGGGGCCGGTGATTCGCATGGCTCCAAACCCGAGGCGGCGAACCTCTATATCACCGCCGACCGCAAAGGTGGTGTTCGTCATCGTTCCTCCATGTATCCCGGGCTCGTGACCGTCGGCTGCGCCAAGTCCTCGAGCTCAGCGAGCTCGGTGATCCGCCGCGAGGCGCCGCCCAGGGTCTTCAGCACACCGATTTACGGTGCCAGCCAGGCGGAACGACTCGCTCAGTTCGGGGTGGATCTGCGATGCGGGCGGCGTCTGGCTGGTCGCGCGCGGGTAAGCGCGGAGAGGGTCGGGGGCCGCGCCTCACCGGGAAACACGCACCTCACGCCAGAGTCCGCCGTTCAGGTTGAGGTTGTTACCCCTGGCCTGGCCGGGGGCCGAGTCGCCGATGTAGGTGTACAGCGGATGCCCGTCGTAGGTGAGCTGGGAAGGGCCGTCGGTTCGCTTGATCGTGCCGACCCTGCCTGGTACGTCCGGGCCGGCCGCGGCGGGGCCGGTCACCGGCGGCCAGTACTGGGCACAGCCGCCGTAGCATTTCGAGGCGGCCGGGGTGTCGGGGGCGAACGAGTAGAGCGTGAAGCCCTTGGCGTTGGTCAGGACGGTCGTCCCGCCGATCGTCGTGGTCTTCAGGCCCGTGCCCGTGGCCGCGGGTGCCGCAGCGCCGGCCCCGGCCACCGCGAGCCCAAGCAGCACCAGGGCCACAAGCGCCAGGCCTGCGGCGGTCAGTCCGCCCGCCCGGGCGATCGCGGGGGAGATCTCAGCGGGGAATCTTGCCGGGGCTTTGGCCGTGCTGCCCGGCGGGGCAGGAGCTAGCGTGAGCGCGGCCAGAACTACGAAAGCGGCCACCTCAACCACTCCGGCGACGATGCCTGCGGTCGTGCGTACCTCTGTGAACCCGAACAGCCCGATCCATACCGACAGCAGGTAGCCGCCGAGGGTAGCCAGGGGGAAGACTGCTGCCGCCGCGGCAACCAGCCGGCTGGGGATGGCGAGCACGGCCAGCGCGAGGCCGAACGCGGCGATCACCTGCAGCAGGAAAAGCCAGCCGATCGCCGGGATCGACCGGTAGCCGGTCAGGTAGAGGTCCAGATGGATTGCTCCGGTGGCGATCAGCAGACCTGCACCTACTACGCGCAGCGTGACTGTTCGCCAGTCTCGCGCCGGCGGCTCTGCGTGTTCCCTGACGGTTCGCGTGGCCGCCGTCATCGTTCCCCGTCGTGTCATCGTCTCGCGCCATGTCATCGTGTCAGTCCGTTCTGCTCGATCTCTGCCTCGGTTGCGGTGCCGGCGGGCTCAGTACCCGGAGGCTCCGCCGCCGCCCGGTGCCGGGCTGCTGACGGGCGCCGCGCTGCCGGGGGCGGTGCCTTCACGCCACACTCCGCCGAACGCGTTCAGGCCGTTACCCTTGGCCTGGCCGGGAGAGGTGTCGGCGGTGAACGTGTACAGGGGATGCCCGTCGAACGTGGCCTGTATCGAACCGTCGGATCGCTTGATCGTGCCGAACGTGCCCTTGATCCCAGCCGCGGTCACGGACCCCTTGACCGGCGGCCAGTTCGTCGCGCACGTTCCGTTGCAGTTCGACTTGGTGGATGTGTCGAGGGCGAACGTGTAGACCGTGAAGCCCTTGCTGTTGGTCAGCACCGTCGCGCCGCCGATCTTGGCGGTCTTCAGGCTGCCCGCGGCCGGCGCCGCGTTCCCGCTGCTGCCGCCGCCGGAGGAGGTGCCGGACGAACTGCACCCCACCATCAGCGCCGCGGCCGCGGTGGCGGCCGGGAGCGCCAGCAGCATCCACGGGCGCCGGTTACGTGCCTTCTGCCGGGCGAGTGACCTGATCATTCCGCTCTCCTTTGCTTGCTGGGGCCCGCCCCGCCATCCGGCCCGGGGCGACGGGGACGAGCCCTCCCTGACACCGACGATGCCGCGCCAGTGGTCGCGTCGCATCAGCGCGAGCCCCCAGGCCAGCCCCCAGCTAGCCCCAACTGTGGGATGCCTGCTACCCCGAAGCCGGGCGGTCGGGGGGACGGGCGCCGGACCCTCCGGGGCTGCCGGAGGCCGTTAGCAGAAATGGCCGCCTGCCGGCGTCATGCGCGCCCTCTAGGCTCAGCGGGCCTTGAGGAATGTGATCACGGCGAGGACGCGGCGGTGGTCGTCGTCGGCGTCGTGCAGGTTCAGCTTGGTGAGGATGCTGCTGATGTGTTTCTCGACGGTGCCCCCCGTGACGAAGAGCCGCCGTGCGATGCCGGCGTTGGAGCGTCCTTCTGCCATCAGGGCGAGCACCTCGCGCTCTCGCGCGGAAAGCGCGGCAAGCGGGTCCTCGCGTCGGCGCGCGCTCACCAGCTCCCGCACCAGCGCGGGGTCCACGACCGAGCCACCTCTGGCGATCCGCTGTAGCGCGTCCAGGAACTCTTCCACATCGGCGATGCGGCTCTTGAGCAGGTAGCCGATGCCACCTCCGCCAGCCAGCAGTTCCATCGCGTGCTGGACCTCAGCGTAGGCGGACAGCACCAGAATGGCGGTATCAGGCAGTTCCTGACGGATTACCCGGGCCGCCTCGAGCCCCTCAGTCGTGTGGGTGGGCGGCATCCGGATGTCGGCCACTACCAGGTCGGGCCCGGTCTCCCGGGCCAGTGCAAGCAGCTGCCTGCCGTCACCCGCCTGCCCCACCACCTCATAGCCGGAACTTCCGAGCAGACTGGCCAGGCCCTCGCGCAGCAGTACATCGTCCTCGGCCAGCACCACCCGCGGCCCAGTCATGACGGGGCTCGCCCCTTCCCTTCGGGGCCGGCGGGCGGTCCTGCCGCTGCTCATCATGCTTTGCATTATCGACTGGCCGTGGCCGGGGAGGATGGCGGGACGCCGGGAGGCGGGCGTTGCGCCGCGCAGGCCGCCTTGTACAGCCAGTGGCCAGGCAGACGTCGCTCCGGGCCGTCAAGGGGTCCGCCCGCGCCATTGCGGGCCGGGGGCCCAGGGTGACAGTCTCGACTCATGGCGGGCTCGCTGGGCCCGGCCGGACTGCACCAAGCCGACTAAGCAGGTAGTTAGGGTGACCTCGTGGTCGCACTGGCGGCGCGGACAGTTCTGGGTAGAGATCGTCCTGGCCGTTGTCGTAGGCGTCGCCGCGTTCGTTGTCGCGGCTCTGGTGAGCACCGCCGCGAGGTCTCACGCGCCTGCCGTGCTCCTGGGCCCGCTCCTCCTGCTGGCCGTGCTGGCCGTGGCCCGCTTCGCCGGAGTCTTGTACGCGCTGCCGGTCGGGGTCGTGACCATCCTGGCGTTCGACTGGTACTTTCTGCCTCCGCTGCGCAGCCTCGACGGGGCGACCGTGCTCGTGCTCGGCCTGTTCCTGGGAATGTCGGTCATTGTCGGCGCGGTCGCCACCTTGGCCGGCCGCCGCGCGGCCGGGTCAGAACAGGCCCGGGGCGTACTGGCCGACGAGCAGACGGCGCTGCGGCGGGTGGCGACGCTGGTCGCCCGCCAGCCCTCGCCCGCGGAGGTCTTCGCGG
>Ga0134125_10007680_pt1 | contig 12170 bp, 5 predicted proteins | sample KB31751_FD_96464 | JGI IMG/M metagenome (GOLD analysis project Ga0134125, IMG submission 96464) | Terrestrial soil microbial communities with excess Nitrogen fertilizer from Kellogg Biological Station, Michigan, USA - KB3-175-1 | ecosystem: Environmental > Terrestrial > Soil > Unclassified ... | reverse complement strand
TCGGGATTGCATTCGGAGCGGCATCGTATGCAGCCTCGGAAGAGCTGGTGCGCGACGCCGAGATCGCCATGTACCGCGCCAAGCGCCAGGGAAAGGCGCAATGCCGGGTCTTTGATCAGGCCATGCATGAATCGGCGATGAACCGATTGCGTCTTGAGACCGACTTGCGCCGAGCGCTCGAAAGCGGGGAGTTCCGGGTGCACTATCAGCCCATCATTTCACTCGAGAACGAGCGGGTGGTTGGATTCGAGACCCTGAGCCGGTGGCAGCGTCCCACCGGACTGGTGCCTCCGAGCGAATTCATCGCCGTAGCCGATGAGACTGGAATCATTCTGCCCCTCAACCAGGCGCTCCTCCGGGAAGCATGTGGGCAATTGCGGCAATGGCACTCTCAGTTTCCCTCGCAGCCGGCACTGCGCATCAGCGTCAACATCACACCCAGGCAGTTTGCGCAAAAGGATCTCGCCGGGCAAATGGCTGCGATCCTCAAAGAAACCGGGATTGCCCCGCAGGATCTCGATGTGGAGATCACGGAGAACATCGCCATGGAAGATGCAGACAAATCCGCCGGCGTCCTCGGCGAACTCAAAGCGCTGGGCGTGCATTTGAGCATCGACGATTTTGGCACGGGCTATTCTTCCCTCAGCCGGCTGCAGTCGTTTCCGGTCGATGCGGTGAAGATCGATCGCGCGTTCATTTCCAAAATGTGCCTCGATGCTGAGAGCTCTGAGATCGTGCGCATCATTATTATGCTGGCGCACAATTTAGGCATGTCAGTGGTGGCTGAAGGGGTTGAATCAGCGGCCGAATTGCAGCAGCTGCGCGCCTTCGGTTGCGAGATGGCACAAGGATATTTCTTTTCGCGGCCCTCGGATTCAGAGTCGGCGAATGCTTTTCTCCGAAGTCGTCAGGCAGTAAATCCCAGTGGCAGCTCCGTTCTGCAAGCTCAGCTTTAACAAGATGTCCTCGGGCTCCCGGTTCCGGCATTCCAGATCCCGGGGAACCGACACCGTACCGAAACGCTTACTTTCGGCTTGACTGGACCTGCTGCCCGACGGGGAGGAGAAGGCGACTGTCTTCGAGGCACAGCCCTGCGCCTTCGCACCGGTGCCCACGGCAACGCGTAGTCGCGCTCTTGCATTTGTCCCGATTCGGGAGAAAGACTCGGGCAGTCGCCTCACGCTCGCGCTTGCGTAAACGGTTGACGTGCGCGGGCTCCGGGTGAGGTATTACTTATTCTGGATGAGTAAGGGCAACGAAGCGGAATCGGCGATTACAGAAAGGGCGAGGTTACTATTCCGAAGCAGATTCGCGAACATGTGCTTAGAGCCAGGAGACCGGGTAAAGTTCTTTCTCCATCGTGGCGGCAGCGTGGTTCTGCTTCAAACTGCCGGCCAAAGCTCAGAGAAATGACTCCGGATAAGCGCAAGCAGTTTCGTTTGCCTCGACTGCGCGCTGAAGCCGCGAGCACGTCCTAAGCCTCTGGCTGGGACAGCGATTGAATCCTGCGCCATTCTCGCCGCAACTCAAAATGAAAGTGCTCCTGAAGCTTGCGTACTGCAGACCGGTCAAATCAGGTGCCGCTCCTGATTCTTAGATTGCTAGAATGCTTCTTTATTATGTGCGGACGCTACCGGCTGACACGTGCAGACAGACTTGCCGAAACCTTTGCGGCGGTGTACGGGGGCAGCGAAGAGGACCTGAAGCCTCGCTACAACATTGCGCCCAGCCAGCCGGTCTTGGTGGTCAGACCGCTTGGTCCGGGGCGATCTGTTTCAGAAATGCGCTGGGGTCTGGTTCCCTCCTGGGCCAAAGACCCCTCCCATGGCCACATCAATGCGCGCAGCGAAGCTCTCCTCGAGAAGCCTGCTTTCCGCGAAAGCTTTCAACGGCGCCGCTGCCTGATTCCGGCAGACGGATTTTACGAATGGAAGCGGACCGGCAAATGGAAGCAGCCTTTTCATTTTGGGATGGAGGACGGTTCGCTGTTTGCTTTTGCCGGAATCTGGGACTGCTGGAGGTCGGGGCAAGGTGAATCCATGGAAAGCTGCGCCATCGTTACCACCGCTGCCAACCACCTGCTCAGAGATGTGCACGATCGCATGCCCCTGATACTCTCGCCCGAGAGTTACACGCAATGGTTGAGCAGTCCGGCTTCAGAATTGGAGAAAGCCAATCTCTGGCGGCCATTTTCTGCGCAGCGGATGAAAAGGTGGCCGGTCAGTGCCGAGGTAAACGATCCTGCGAACGACAGCCCGAGCTGCATGGCCGAGGTCCCAGAATCTGCCGCCACTCAGGCTCCACTGTTCTGACGCCAGCTGCGGTTCAGGTCACATCGATCAAAACTGCTCTTGGCCCACTTTTCTTTTCCGTCAAAAATCTTGTTGATCTTCGATAGGGCTCCCGGTCGCGAATATTATTCAGCGAACACTCGGCAAGATCGAGCCCGGGCAACTACGAAAAGGCAAAAAGCCGGCTCTCGCCGGCTCTTGCCCGGATTATGCAGATTCAGAAATACAGCTTCAAGGCCAATTGAATTTCGCGAGGGTCTCCGGGACCGCCTGAACCTGTTCCCAAAATGGGATTCAGCGTATTCGAAACTTTGCCGAAAGAACCGTTGGCGCCGGTATTGGCGACAGTAAAGCTCGCATTGGGATTCGTGAAGTTCGGATGATTGAACGCATTGAAGAATTCAGCGCGGAATTGCCATTGGAAGCGCTCCGTCATTCGGAACATCTTGAAAAGGCTGAGATCCGTGGTCTGAATTCCAGGTCCGTGGAATGCGCGCGGTCTGCAGTTTCCGAAGGTCCCGTTGGCGGGAAATGCGAATGCTGCGGGGTTAATGAAGAAGCCTGTGGTCGTGTACAGGGCAGAGTCGGACGTCGCGCCTGCAAATGGATCGCCGACGCAATTGGGATAGGAAGCGTGGCTCGATCCGGTGAAGCTGACGTCCGGAGTCGTGACGCTGAAGGGAGTTCCGGTTTGCAGAGTGACAATTCCGTTGAACTGCCATCCGCCGATCAGGTTACTCGCGAGGTTATCGCCCGAGAGGAATCGCTTTCCCTTGCCGATGGGCAGATCCCACGTGTAATTGCTGACAAAGCGATGGCGGACGTCAAACGGCGAGTTGCTCATTTCAGCGCCATAGTTATAGGCATTTGCGGGGGTGGAGCCTCCAGTCAGATTGTCCTGGAAATTCGCGAGCCCATGGCTGTAGGTGTAATTGATGGCAAAGGCGAAGCCCTTCGACATCCGCTTACGAAGTGAGAGGTCCAATCCGTTGTAGTCGGTGTTTCCGTCATTGGTAGCCAGTTCGAGGAAGCCGTGCTGGCCGGTGAGTCCGCACTTGGGCCCTCCCGCGCCGGTGTCGACCGTAGAAACCGTGTTCAAGTTTGCGTACGGGAACTGCACGATAGGACAGCCGTTATCCGTACCGGTGATCAGACCCTGATTGGCATTTCTCAGCCGATTCATCTTTCGGCCCCAGTTGCCCACATACGTTGCGGAGAGGACAGTGTCCTGGAAGATCTCGTATTCGGGACCAAAGCTCGCCTGCTCCACGTAGCCCGACCGCTGGTTGGGATCCTGAGCCCGGAGTTGCAGTTTCGTGAGGTCGAGCGCTGTCGCCGTGATCGCGTTTAACGGAAATCCATTTTTGAGCTGAAAAATCGGAGTCGAGCTGCCGGTGCCCTGGTTGAGCTGAATGTCCTGCTGGAAAGGCGGATTGAGTTCCAGCAAGCTCTCCGATCCGATGCGATTGTAGTGCTGATAGAACACTCCGTACCCGCCGCGCACCACCATCTTATCGGTGACTTGATACGCGAGCCCGAGGCGAGGAGCAAAGTCGTTCTTGTCTGGGTTGATGAGGGCTCTGTTCGCCCAACCCGATGCATTGGCCGCGGCGGTAACAATGCTTCCGCCGTTCGCTGGACTGAAGTTCGAGACCATGTTGTCGCGACTCAAGATAGGGGGAAACAGTTCATAGCGCAGGCCATAGGTCAGATTCAGTTTCGATGTAGCACGCCAGGTGTCCATTGCATATAACGAGTGCCCGGGCTGGAAATAGTGGACCACGAGAGGCGTGGTGAAGTGGGTTGCGTCCACGTCGCCCAGGAGAAAGTCCGGCAAACCGAAGGAGCCGCCCGCCGTATATATGCCGTTAATTTGGGGCTCTCCCTGTGGAGCTCGTATATCCAGAAAATTGTCGCCGCGCTTCAGATACTCGTACCCGAACTTGAAGCTGTGACTACCCTTCAACCAGCTGAGGTTCTCAATGAGGTTCCAGCCCTGCGAAATCTGATACTGCGGACGCCAAGGTGAGGTGCCGAGCCGCTGCAGGCCGTTGATCTCGATCGGTGGCAAGCCCGCAGTGTTTGGGGTGTCGGGAATGCCGTTAAGTCCAAAGGTCGGGGCCAGCGACTTGCCCAGCGTCAGACCGATGGGATCGCTGTGAGCATAGTCGCGATTGAATCCAATTCGGGCATCGCTGAGCAGAGTGTTAGAGAGGTTGTGGGTCCAGCCCAGCGAGAAAAGCTGGGTATGCGTGCGGTACTGCGTAGCGAAGTTTCCATTTCCCGCAACGGGATCGCTGGTCCATGCGGGATCCTGGCGACCGACGTGATAGTAACTGTAGCTCCCGGTGATGTGATTGTTCTGATTCAAGGTGTGATCGACACGGCCATCGAGCGACCAGGTGTCATTCGGTACGACGGTCGAAAAGATGTAATTCGGAGCGCCGGTCCAGCTCCCGGGAGCCCCGAAGGCGGGCCCGAAGTTCGGATTGGGAAATAAAGCCGCGAGCTTTGACCCGACAGGATCGATGCACCCGGCTTGAATGATATTTCCAACTACGCAGCCGGCTTGGCCGGCGACGGGAGAATTGCTGAGCGTATTTTTAAGCTCGGTAAAGTTGCCTTGCTTCATCAGGGGAGTGGGTACGGTGCTCTGAACCGTCGTAGCCCGCCGGCTGGTGAATCGCTGCATATCGAAGAAGAAGAACGTCTTGTCCTTGATGATGGGCCCGCCGAATGTTCCTCCAAATTGATTCTGAGAGAAGCGGCCCTTCGGTTTGATCTTGTCGGGCGTTGCGTGCTTGTTGATCCACGAGTTCGCGTCGAAGATGCTGTTGCGGACGTACTCAAATAGATTGCCGTGGTAGTTGTTCGTGCCGGATTTGAGGGTGGCGTTGATCACGGCGCCTGCCGAGTTTCCAAACTCTGAGGAGTAGGTTCGCGTCTGCACACGAAATTCCTGTATGGCGTCCGGCGGCGGCTGCACTACCTGCACGGAGAATTCCTGAAGATTTTCCGACCAGGAATTGTTGTCGATGCCATTCAGTCGGAAGTTGTTCTGCAACTCCAGATTGCCATTGACGCTGAAGCGGTCCGGAGCTGGATTGGCCGCTCCATAAAACTTTTGTACTCCGGGCTCAAGCAAGGCCAGGTCTGCGTAGCGGCGCCCGTTCAAGGGAAGGTCGTTAACCTGTCGCGCATCCACCACATTGCCGACATCCGCGCTTTCGGTTTGCAGCAATGGCTCGCGGCTCGTCACTATAACTTCCTGATTCACGGAACCGATCTTCAGAGTCGCGTCAATCGAGAGCCGGTCCTGGACATGCAGAACGATGTTGTCATTGAGGACGCTGTCAAAACCTGGCGAACTCACTCTCACCGAATACGTTCCCGGAATCAAGGCGAGGACCTGATACTCCCCGGCTTGATTGGCCGGCGTCGTGACCACCACGCCGGTGGACTTGTTTGTCACCGTCACTGTCGCTTTTGGAATTACGGCGCCGGAGGCGTCCATCACGCGACCGACGATTGCGCCACGATCGATCTGGGCGTGAGCGGAGAGGACGCAAAGAGCAAACAAAATTAAGCTCATCGCGACGCGATGAAGGGAGTTCTTTACATCAAATCGAAAATTCATGCAGCCTCCTGCTTTCCGCATTTTGCCAAGGCGTGCCATGCCGCCCTGGTACCCTAAAAACCCAGTAAAACCGCCGTCGAAGTCCTTCCGGAGCGCCCATCGACTTGCCCCGGCCAAGACCGGAAATACCGAAACGATTCGGGTGATATCGGCTTCACATCTAACACCCCTCAAATTCTCACTGTCAAGACTTATCCACGGGCGAGGCCGTGAATTTGCGCTGAGCTGGGAGCGAGTGGGATTTTGCCGGGGCGCTCTTTCAGGCCCTCGCCTGCCGTGCGGACCATCGAATATGCCAAAACGTTTTGGCATTTTTCTCTCCACACCGTACAATTCCGTTGCTTCCGGCCGACATGGCTTCCTGTTTTCTCATTACGGGCGGCTGCGGCGAGCGTTTTCAGGCATTCCGAAGCAGCCAAAGGAGCTTTCATGCCCAACCGATCTCATCGCCGTTCCTACAGGAGCATTGCAATCGTCAGCGCGATATTAGCTTTGTTTGTTTTGATGGCGACGGCGCAGTCGCCAATTTGTACGACGTCCGCCCCTTTAGTGGCCGCCCAGCCGATCGAGTTCGATCGGGGCGCAGCCGCGCTCTGGCAGAGTCTGCAGAAGCTGCACACCCGGGCCAGCCTGCTGATGGTCACGGCTCATCCGGATGATGAAGATGGCGGTATGTTGACCTACACTTCGCGCGGCCAGGGCGGCCGGGTCACGCTCCTGACTCTGAATCGGGGCGAGGGCGGCGCCAACGTCATGTCTTCCGACTATTTCGACGCCCTCGGACTGGTGCGCACGGAAGAGCTTCTCGCCGCCGATCGTTATTACGGAGCCCAACAATTCTGGACTCGGGTTATCGATTACGGATTTTCGAAGACCAAAGAGGAAAGCCTGCAGAATTGGGGCCACGATCGCGTGCTGGGAGACGTAGTTCGCGTCGTGCGCATGACACGGCCGCTGGTGATTACGTCGGTATTTGTCGGCGGCCGTACTGATGGCCATGGCAATCACCAGGTCGCAGGACAGATGGCTCAGGAGGCCTTCAAGGCGGCAGGCGATCCCACAATGTTCCCCGAGCAACTCAAGGAAGGGCTTCGGCCATGGAAGCCGATCAAGGACTACGCTCGCGTTCCGTTTGCGCGCATCACTGATAAAGGCATTTACGACTACGCCGACGGCAAATACTATCCGGCGGATTTTCGCAACTATACCGACGGCACCGTGACCCACGGAGAATTGTCAGCTGCCGTCGAAATTCCGGAAGGGGAATACAACCCGTTGCTCGGCCTGAATTACGAGCAGGTTTCGCGGCTCGGGCTTGGCCATCAAAAATCGCAGAATGGCGGCACCGGCATGCCGCCGGCAGAAGAACAGATGAGCCCGTACCACCGCTTTGCCTCGTTGATCCCGGTTCCCGAAAAGGAATCGACCTTCTTCGATGGCATCGACGTCTCGCTCATGGGTATTGCCGGCCTGGCTCAAGGCGGAGACGCTGCATTTCTCAAAGAGGGGCTTGCGCAAATCAACACCCTGGTGGAAACGGCGATTCACGATTTTTCTGCCGAACATCCGGAGAGCATCGCTTCCACATTGGCCCAAGGCCTGAAGGCTACCAACGAGCTGGTGGAGAAAGTCACAGCCGGCAATCTGAGCGACGATTCGAAGTACGACATAAACCACGAGCTCCATACTAAGCAAACCCAATTCGGGAACGCTCTGGCCGAATCGCTGGGAATCTCCATGCTGGCGACGGTGGCTCCGGAGAAGGAACCGAGCGGCCCGTTCGCGCGATTTTTTCGCAATCCCGAGACCTTCCAGGTCGCGATCCCGGGACAGAGGTTTTGGGTAAAGGTTCACACCACCAATCCTTCGAGCGTGGCGGTCACGATTGAGAGCGTTGCAATCGAGGGTCCGGAAGGCGAACAGTGGAGCGCTACTGCCGAGTCGACCAGCAGCGGCTCGCTTAAAAACAACCAATCGATGGACACACGTTTCGCCATCCAGGCGCCGCAGAATGCCGGGTTCACTCGTCCGTACTTCACCCGGCCTGATATTGAGCAGCCCTATTACGACATTCAGCAGCCGCAGTTCCTCAATCGTCCCCTCGCTCCCTACCCGCTCCAGGCCAAGCTGCGACTCAGCTTCAATGGCGTTGCTTTCGAACTTTCGCAAGTCGTCGAAACGGTGGAACGTGTGACTGGGCCGGGAACGGTAATGGAGCCATTGATCGTGGCTCCCGCAGTTTCGGTTGCGATCGCGCCACGGGCGGGCATCGTTCCCTTAAATGCAAAGGCCTTCGATCTCATTGTGAGCGTGCACAGCAACGTCAAGGGACCGGCCAAAGGCACGGTTCGACTCGACACGCCCCCGGGCTGGAAGGCTGAGCAGCAGGAATTTTCCACGGCGAAAGATGGCGATGACCAGAGCCTCAAGTTCCATGTGACGCCGCAGCAAATTGAACAAAGAGCTTATACGCTTACCGCGGTCGCAAGTTATGACGGTCGCGAGTACAAAGAGGGTTACCACACTGCCGGTTATCCGGGCTTGCGGCCCTACAACCTGTATCGGCCTTCCACCTATCGCACGACCGGAGTGGATGTGAAGGTAACCCCGGGGCTCAACGTCGGGTATGTGTCCGGTGCCGGCGATGACGTACCCCAGGCGCTGGTGAACCTCGGGATCAACGTGCACTTCCTCTCGCCGGGCGATCTGGCCAGCGGCGATCTTTCCCGATTCGATACCATCATTCTGGGAGTTCGCGCCTATGCCGTGCGCGACGATCTGAAAACCTACAACGGCCGCATTCTCGAGTATGTCAAGAATGGCGGGGTGCTGATGGTGCAGTACAACACCCCGGAATACGACCACAATTATGGCCCCTATCCCTACAAGATGGGTTCGAATCCGGAGGAAGTAACCGACGAACATTCCAAAATGGAAATCCTGCAGCCCTCAAATCCGGTTTTCGCGTGGCCGAACAAGATTTCCGAAAAGGACTTCAGCGGTTGGGTAGAAGAGCGCGGATCGAAGTTCCTGGAATCCTGGGACAGCCACTATCAGCCGCTGCTCGAAACCCACGATGCCGGTCAGGATCCGCAAAAGGGGGGCTTGCTTTATGCTCGATATGGCAAAGGGGTGTATATGTACAACGCCTACGCCTTCTATCGGCAAATGCCGGAAGGCGTACCTGGAGCCTATCGGCTGTTTGCCAATATGATCAGCGTCGGCAAAAGCCCGCAAGTGGGCGGCACGCGATCTGCGAAGCAGACCGCCTCCCGCGAGTCGAAGCAATAAGTGATTTTGCAGCAGGCGCAGCAATTGCGTGTCCCGGTTTGTTATTTAGGACTTTCCGGGTTCCGAATGGAGTAGAGAAATGTCTTAATGGTTTGGTCGCGCTTCGCATTCGCATCCGCCATGCGCGAAGAAGCAGCTTGGTACAACTTCATCTCCTGCTCGGATCGCTTTTGCCGGCCGAGGTGCTGATAGATCTGGGCCAGGCGGTAGTGAGCGTCGGCAGAGTCGGCATCGAGGCGCGCGCAGATTTCCGATTCGCGAAGCGCCGACTGCCAGCTTTCGATCCAGCGATACGCCTTTCCTAATTGACAATGCGGGCCCGCCTGGTCCGGTAGCGCCCGGGCTGAGGCGTTCAGTCGTTGAAGAATGTCGTCAATGTGAGTGCGATCGCGACTTGCATAGTCTCTGCGGAACAGCAGGGCCGCGCAATAAAGCTGGAAGCTTCCCGATTGGGGATTATGGTCCGCGTATTGGCAGAGGCTGTCGAGCGCCGCTGCATTCGGGGCTCCCACCTGATCCATCTCGATGTCTCCAAGATAGCGCAGGGCAGACTCGGGCTGCGGGGATCTCTCCGCAGCTTTTAGCAACGCGGACACAGCGTTTTCCGCGCTGCCGGCGAAATAATCCACGATGCCCAAGGCCACCAGAATGCGCCATGAGTCCGGCTGAATCTCCTGCGCCTGCTGCAGGACCAGGCGGGCGGGTTCAAAGCTCTTGTGCCGCATCAGTTCCAGCGCAAGTGAGAGCCTGTATTCCTCTTCATTCGGAGCCAAGGCGACAGCCGTTTGATAGTGCTGCACTGCCTCCAGATTGTCTCCACGCGCTTCCTGAATATCGCCGGCGAGTTCTTCTAATTCCGCGCTGTTCGCATTCTTCTGCAGGCTTTCGGTTGTCGCGAGAGCATCGTCATAACGTCCGGCTTTGAATTGAGCGAGAGCCAGATTGAAAACAAGGTCACTGCGACTGGGATCGAGCTGGACCGCTCTCTTGAATTCGTCAATCGATTGCGCGAAACGGCCACTGCCGATCAGAAGCTCCGCACATTTCTGCCGCAGCACCAGCTCTTGCTCTGCCGCCAGGGTTACGGTGCGAAGCGCATCGAGGGTCGGCTGAACATCTTTACCGCTTCTGAGCTGGGCTTGCAGCAACATGATTCCTAGGCTTGGGTCGTGGGATCGGGCAAAGAGAGCGTTCAGCAAGATGCAAGCGCGGGTGAAGTGCCCCGCTTGCAATTCGATTGTTCCAGTGGCCAGCTCGAGTGCCGCATCGTCGCGCGAAAGGGACAACGCCTGTTCCATTTCGGAAGCGGCGGCGGCCATATCGCCCAGGCCTGCGGCTACCGATGCCTTAAGCCGAAAAAACGGAACCCGCTCCCGCGCAGAACGCGGCACCGGGACGCCCCTCAGAGCTCGCGATGCATCCGCGTAGCGGTGCAGTCGCGCGAGCAAGGTTGCCCAGGCGGTCTGCAGTTTGGGGTCGCGATGGCTGATTTGCACGGCTTGCGCCAGCAACGACTCCGCCTTATCCAGCTCGCCGCTTCGCTCGTAGAGCTCGCCCATCCCCGCCATCGCGCGATAGTTGTTGGGCGCAAACTGCAGGATGGCCTGGTATTGCTCTTGCGCATTCTCAGCCTGGTGAACGACAAGATAGGCGTCGGCCAGAAGGAGCCGCGCAGAGGTATCTTTGGGATGCGATTGAATATAGGCGAGGAGTATGCGGATCGCCTCGGCAGGCTTGCTTGCCAGAGCCGCACGGGCCTGCGCAATCGAGCTGTTCTCAGGGCCATGGCTGCGGATCGCCTGCGCGTCGCCGTGGTTGATAAGACAGAGCGCTGCAAGGACCGCAAAGCAAAACCCTGTCATTTTCGTCCAGGTGAAAATCGAGGAACTCCTGTGGCCTGAGCTACCAGCTTCCCGGGGCGTCGGCATGAGTCAGCCAATTCTGAATCAATTTCAGGATTCCATCTTCGCTGATCCTGATCAGTTTGCGTCCTTTTTCCGCGGAAGCTTCGCTGATATGACCGGAGTAGCCTGGCCAGTCGCTGGCAACCGACTTCTGCAAAAAATAAGGCGCTCCATTGGCCATTTCCGGCGGCGGGGGAAGATCCCGGGCTTTATCAAGAGATACAAGGTCGGAGCGAAAAGCTGCCACGGCCGAGGTTTCCAGCGGCCCGCCATGTCCGTGCCCGCCGTTGGATTGCTGAAACATGTGCAGAGACTTCATTGTCTCGCCCGGCAGAAACTCCCACCAGCTGGCAAACAGCAGCGACGAATCCGGGGCTTCGTTTGCAACCTGCGCGAGGGCTCCGCGCGCCGGGCCGATATTGCCGTCGTGTCCATTGATGACCAAGACTCTGCGGAATCCAAGATGCAGAATATTTCTCAGTATCTCGGCGAAATACATGGTCATGACATCGGGACGAATGTTCATCGTTCCCTGGAAGTGCGCGGTGTGCGCCGGGCATTGCGTGAAACGAACGGTGGGAAAAAGCAAAGCATTGGTCTGTTGCGCGACGCTCTCGGCGATTCCGGAGATGATGATGGAGTCCGTGCCCAGCGGATTGTGCGGCCCATGAAATTCAAGGCTGCCAAGCGGCACCATCGCGAACGGATGCTTCGAAGCGAGGCTCGCAACCTCAAATCCAATGACTTCCTCGAATCGTTTTGGCGGCGGCTGCCGATTTTCGGGTTCGACGCCCTGGCCCCGCAGATTTTCGAAAAGCACGGGAACCGCCATCGCCGCACCCAGGATCGCTCTCCTCGTCACTGGTTCCATGGTTCTCCATTTAGCATGACGCGATGCAACAGCGTGCTATATTGCGGGCACACTTTCTCGCGCGTTCAACAACTTCAGGATTCTTGATTGACCGACAACTCTACACCGCCTCTTCCTTCTGAAATAGCCCTGGCCTCGGAGAAGCTGGTGCGAGGAATGGGGCTGGTCCAGTCCAC